>OLNF01000466.1_pt1 | contig 35429 bp, 23 predicted proteins | sample 1673061 | NCBI WGS metagenome assembly OLNF01 (sample SAMEA3136751, study PRJEB25190) | human gut metagenome
CAGCACCGGTGATCATGTTCTTAACGTAGTCAGCATGGCCCGGGCAGTCAACGTGTGCATAGTGTCTCTTCTCGGTCTGGTACTCGATGTGAGCGGTAGAAATGGTGATACCACGCTCTCTCTCTTCGGGAGCCTTATCGATGTGATCGAAGTCAACCTTCTCGTTACCAGGTACTCTCTCGGAAAGAACCTTGGAGATTGCAGCGGTCAGAGTAGTTTTACCATGGTCAACGTGACCGATGGTACCAATGTTACAATGGGGCTTTGTTCTGTCAAATTTAGCTTTAGCCATTATTTAAGTCCTCCTTAAAATAATTAAACAGTTTCGTAGTTTTATTTTTTTAACTCGCTACCTCTGATTATATTAAATAATCAGAGGTTTTTCAAGTTATTTTTATTGATTTAGCGCTTATTTCGCCTTTGCAGCAAGAACCTTTTCCTGAACGTTCTTAGGAACGGGCTCATATTTTTCGAAGAACATGGAGTAGTTACCACGACCCTGGGTCTTGGAACGCAGGTCTGTGGAGTAACCGAACATCTCAGCAAGGGGAACGAAAGCCTTAACCATCTTACCACCGCCGATGTCTTCCATACCTTCTACACGACCACGACGGGAGTTCAGGTCACCGATTACATCGCCCATGTATTCCTCGGGCATGGTAACCTCAACCTTCATGATCGGCTCAAGCAGTACAGGAGCTGCCTTCTGCATTGCTTCCTTGAATGCCATGGAACCTGCAATGTGGAATGCCATCTCGGAGGAGTCGACCTCATGATAGGATCCATCATATACGTTCGCATGAACACCCAGTACAGGGAATCCACCCAAAATACCAGCCTGAGCTGCTTCCTGGATACCTTCACCTACTGCGGGGATGTATTCCTTAGGAATGGAACCACCGACTACAGTAGATTCGAATAACAGGGTAGGAGGATCGTTGATCAGAATGTTTGCCTTCGGATCAAAGTCAAACTTCTCACAGTTAGCCTCCAGGGGCTCAAACTTAACTTTACAATGTCCGTACTGTCCACGACCACCGGACTGCTTAGCATATTTGTATTCCTGATCAACAGGCTTTGTAAATGTCTCTTTGTAAGCAACCTGAGGAGCACCTACGTTAGCCTCTACCTTGAATTCACGAAGGAGACGGTCAACGATGATATCCAGATGAAGCTCACCCATACCAGCGATAATGGTCTGTCCTGTTTCCTGATCTGTATGTGCACGGAATGTCGGGTCTTCTTCTGCAAGTTTTGCAAGAGCTTCACCAAGTTTACCCTGTCCAGCTTTTGTCTTAGGCTCGATAGCGAGCTCGATAACTGGTTCTGGGAATTCCATGGACTCCAGAATTACCGGATGCTGCTCGTCACAGATTGTATCACCAGTTGTTGTGAATTTGAATCCGATAGCTGCAGCGATATCACCGGAATATACTTTGTCAAGTTCCATACGTTTGTTAGCATGCATCTGAAGGATACGTCCAACACGTTCTTTCTTGTCCTTAGTAGCGTTAAGTACATAAGAACCAGAATTCATTGTACCGGAGTATACACGGAAATATGCAAGTTTACCAACGAATGGGTCTGTCATAATCTTGAATGCCAGAGCGGAGAATGGTTCTTCGTCAGAAGAATGTCTCACTACTTCGTTTCCGTCCAGATCGACACCCTGGATTGGAGGAATGTCTGTCGGAGCTGGCATGTACTCAAGGATAGCATCAAGAAGTTTCTGAACACCTTTGTTTCTGTAAGCAGAACCGCAGCAAACCGGAACAGCTGTACACTCACATGTAGCTTTTCTTAATGTTGCTTTCAGTTTCTCAACAGTAGGTTCTTCACCTTCAAGATATTCCATCATTAAGTCGTCATCAAGCTCACAAATTTTCTCAATGAGCTCTGTATGATAAAGCTCAGCATCTTCCTGCATATCTTCAGGAATATCAACGATAGAGATGTCATCACCTTTTTCGTCGTTGTAGATGTAAGCTTTCATTTCGAATAAGTCAATGATTCCTTTGAAATCATCTTCTTTTCCGATTGGCAGCTGTAAGCAGATTGCGTTTTTACCAAGACGAGTCTTGATCTGCTCTACTGCACCGTAGAAGTTTGCACCAAGGATATCCATCTTATTGATGAATGCCATACGTGGTACATTGTATGTGTCTGCCTGACGCCATACGTTCTCTGACTGAGGCTCTACACCACCCTTTGCACAGAAGACACCAACGGCGCCATCCAGTACACGAAGGGAACGCTCTACTTCTACTGTAAAGTCAACGTGACCTGGAGTATCAATGATGTTGATACGGTACTCTTTCGCACCCGGTGCAGGTTTATTTTCTTTCTGCGGTGTCCAGTGACATGTTGTAGCAGCTGAAGTAATTGTGATACCTCTCTCCTGCTCCTGCTCCATCCAGTCCATGGTAGCAGTACCTTCGTGAGTATCACCAATTTTATAGTTAATACCAGTGTAATAAAGGATACGCTCTGTTAATGTAGTTTTACCTGCATCAATATGAGCCATGATACCAATATTTCTGGTTCTCTCAAGCGGATATTCTCTTCCTGCCATGGTGATTTCCTCCTCTTAGAATCTGAAATGGGAGAATGCTTTGTTTGCTTCTGCCATCTTGTGCATGTCTTCTTTACGTTTTACAGATGCGCCTGTATTGTTAGCTGCATCCATAATCTCATTTGCCAGTCTGTCTGCCATTGTTTTTTCTCCTCTTTTTCTGGAGAACATTGTTAACCAACGCAGTCCAAGTGTCTGACGTCTGTCCGGTCTTACTTCGATCGGCACCTGATATGTTGCACCACCGATACGTCTAGCCTTTACTTCAAGTACAGGCATAACATTGTTCATAGCCTCTTCGAATACTTCGAGAGCCGGTCTTCCGGTTTTCTCTGCAACACGATCAAAAGCTCCGTATACAATTTTCTGAGCTACACCTTTCTTACCATCTAACATGATGTTGTTGATAAGCTTTGTAACTACTACGTTATTGTACATAGGATCTGCTAAAACTTCTCTTTTCTGATTATGTCCTTTACGTGGCACGGTACTTCCCTCCTTAATCATGGTCTTGGCTTGCTGTCTTTCACAGCAGTTTCTTAATCGATTAATTCAACGGTACTCACATGTGTCTTTCTAATGTGTTCATGCTGGGAACATCTATCTTTATCTGTTATCGTCGATAAAAAGAATTCCAACACTTACAATAGTTCTGTTTGTGATACTATTGGTCTTTTACAGGTCCTATTTGCCTGCTTTCGGTCTCTTAGCGCCGTATTTGGAACGAGCCTGACGTCTGTTTGCAACGCCTGCTGTATCCAGTGTTCCTCTGATGATATGGTATCTTGTACCTGGTAAGTCTTTTACACGACCACCACGGATCAGAACAACACTATGCTCCTGTAAGTTATGACCTTCACCCGGAATATAGCTTGTTACTTCGATTCCGTTAGAAAGACGAACTCTGGCGATTTTTCTAAGAGCTGAGTTAGGTTTTTTCGGGGTTGCAGTCTTAACTGCTGTACAAACACCTCTCTTCTGCGGAGAAGATGCATCTGTAGGTCTCTTCTGTAAAGAGTTGTAACCTTTCTGTAATGCAGGTGCTGTAGATTTTTTTGCAGTTGTCTGACGACCTTTTCTTACTAACTGATTAAATGTTGGCATTCTATTCACCTCCTGTATATTTTGTAAAAAAGTTTCCTGTGCACTTTTATGCACACTAAAATAGTATAGTGACTGACTTCGCACTTGTCAAGCATCTTTTTTAAATTTTACCATTTTTTCTGTTTTTATACATAAACATATACAATTCATGTACTTTTCTATCAGAAAGACAGAAAAAACGGTGTCATCACCGACACCGCTTCTTCTATATAGTATATATAGTATATATAGTATTATTTTTGTTCTGCTTACTCTTCTGTCACTGTTTCTTCCACAGGAATCTCATCAGTAACATCGTTATCAGAATCTAAATCTGTCTCATTGATTTCCACATCTTCTTCAGTGAAAATATCTTCACCCATCAAATCGTCTACATCAAGTTCTGCATTCTCATCAATATCGGAATCCAGATGAATGGAACGATATCTCTTCATTCCTGTTCCGGCCGGAATCAGTTTACCGATGATTACATTCTCTTTCAGACCGATCAATGGATCAATCTTACCTTTGATTGCTGCCTCTGTCAGAACTTTTGTTGTCTCCTGGAAGGATGCAGCTGACAGGAATGAGTTGGTAGCCAGGGAAGCTTTGGTAATACCAAGCAGTACCTGTTTTCCTTCTGCCGGCTCTTTTCCCTCTGCAGCTAACTTTTCATTTTCTTCCTCATATTCAAGGAAATCAACCATTGTTCCCGGCAGGAAATCAGAATCTCCGTTATTCTCAATACGGATCTTCTTCAACATCTGACGAACAATAACCTCAACGTGCTTATCATTGATTTCTACACCCTGCAGACGATATACACGCTGAACTTCCTGAAGCATGTAATCCTGAACTGCACGAACACCTTTGATTTTCAGGATATCGTGTGGATTTACGCTACCTTCGGTAAGTTCATCACCAGCCTCAAGGAAAGCACCGTCTGTGATCTTGATTCTGGAACCGTAAGGAATAAGGTATGCTTTTGTCTCACCTGTTTCCGGGCTTGTAACGATGATCTCACGTTTCTTCTTTGTATCTTTGATATTAGCAACACCGGCAAACTCTGTGATAATGGCAAGTCCTTTCGGTTTTCTTGCCTCAAAAAGCTCCTCAACACGAGGAAGACCCTGTGTAATATCATCACCTGCAACACCACCGGAGTGGAATGTACGCATCGTAAGCTGTGTACCCGGCTCACCGATTGACTGAGCAGCAATGATACCTACTGCCTCACCAACCTGTACGGCCTGACCGGTTGCCATATTTGCGCCATAGCATTTTGCACAAACACCGACTTTGGAACGGCAGGTAAGGATTGTACGGATTTTAACTTTTTCAAGCGGTTCTCCGTTCTCATCTACACCTTTACTCATAACCAGAGCTGCACGTTTCGGTGTAATCATATGATTTGCTGCCACCAATACGTTTCCATCTGCATCGCAGATATCTTCGCAGGCAAAACGTCCTGTGATACGCTCCTGAAGGCTTTCGATTTCCTCTTTTCCATCCATGAATGCACTTACATACATTCCTGCAATCTCACTTCTGTCTGTACAGCAATCTGTCTCACGAATGATCAGATCCTGCGATACATCAACCAGACGTCTGGTCAGGTATCCGGAATCGGCAGTACGAAGTGCTGTATCGGACATACCTTTACGAGCTCCATGTGCAGACATAAAGTACTCCAATACATCCAGTCCCTCACGGAAGTTTGATTTGATCGGCAACTCAATTGTCTTACCAGTTGTGTCGGCCATCAAACCACGCATACCAGCCAGCTGTTTGATCTGTTTATCAGAACCACGGGCTCCGGAATCAGCCATCATGAAGATGTTGTTGTATTTATCAAGTCCGGATAACAGCTCATGTGTAAGCTCATCATCGGTTTCTTTCCAAGTCTCAACAACCTCTTTGTAACGTTCTTCTTCTGTAATAAGTCCGCGCTTATAGTTCTTTGTAATCAGATCCACAGTATCCTGAGCCTGTTTGATCAGTGCCGGCTTCTTCGCCGGTACGGTCATATCGGAAATGGATACGGTCATAGCAGCTCTTGTGGAGTATTTATAACCCATTGCTTTGATGTCATCCAGAACCTCAGCGGTTGTGGTAGCACCATGAATGTTGATAACTTTCTCAAGGATCTGTTTCAATCCTTTTTTACCTACATGGAAATCAACTTCCAGAACCAGATCATTCTCCGGAATGCTTCTGTCCACAAAACCAAGATCCTGTGGAAGAATCTCATTAAAAATGAAACGTCCCAATGTGGACTCAACCGTTCCGGTCTTTTCTGTTCCATCTGCCATTTTCTTTGTTACACGTACATGGATTCTGGAGTGTAATTTTACATAGCCATTCTCATATGCAAGAATTGCTTCGTTCAAGTTTTTGAAGTAATGTCCCTCACCAAGAGAATCTGGTCTCTCCTGAGTCAGATAATAAATACCAAGTACCATATCCTGGGAAGGAACGGCTACCGGACCTCCATCGGACGGTTTTAACAGGTTGTTTGGTGACAGTAACATAAACCGGCACTCTGCCTGCGCTTCCACAGAAAGAGGAAGATGAACAGCCATCTGATCACCATCGAAATCGGCATTGTATGCGGTACAAACGAGCGGATGCAGTTTAATTGCTTTACCCTCTACCAGAATCGGTTCAAATGCCTGAATACCAAGTCTGTGCAGTGTAGGAGCACGGTTCAGCATAACCGGATGCTCTTTGATAACTTCTTCCAGAACGTCCCATACTTCTGTCTGAAGTTTCTCTACCATTTTCTTAGCGCTCTTAATATTATGTGCTGTTCCGTTTGCAACCAGTTCTTTCATTACAAATGGTTTGAACAACTCGATTGCCATCTCTTTCGGCAAACCGCACTGATAAATCTTTAATTCCGGTCCAACTACGATTACGGAACGTCCTGAGTAGTCAACACGTTTACCAAGCAGGTTCTGACGGAAACGTCCACCTTTACCTTTCAGCATATCGGAAAGAGATTTTAATGCTCTATTACCAGGTCCTGTAACCGGTCTGCCACGACGTCCATTATCGATCAGGGCGTCTACAGCTTCCTGAAGCATACGTTTCTCATTACGAACGATGATATCCGGCGCTCCAAGCTCTAACAGTCTTCTCAGACGGTTGTTACGGTTGATAATTCGACGATACAGATCATTCAGATCGGATGTTGCGAAACGACCACCATCCAGCTGTACCATCGGACGTAAATCAGGTGGAATAACCGGGATAACAGTCATGATCATCCACTCCGGTCTGTTACCAGACTCACGGAATGCTTCTACAACTTCCAGTCTCTTGATGATTCTTGCACGCTTCTGACCTGTAGCTGTCTTTAATGCAGCTTTCAGCTCTGCAGAATCTTTCTCAAGGTCAATGGATTCCAGAAGTTCTTTGATGGACTCTGCTCCCATACCAACACGGAACGTATTTCCATATTTTTCATAAGCTTCCTGATATTCTGCCTCGGACAGAACCTGCTTATACTGCAGGTCTGTCTCGCCTTTATCAAGTACGATGTAAGAAGCAAAATACAGAACTTTCTCCAGTGTACGAGGAGAAATATCAAGGATTAATCCCATACGGCTTGGAATACCTTTGAAGTACCAGATATGAGATACCGGAGCTGCCAGCTCAATATGTCCCATACGTTCTCTACGTACGTTAGATTTTGTAATTTCAACACCACATCGGTCGCAGACAACGCCTTTATAACGGATTTTCTTATATTTTCCGCAGTGGCATTCCCAGTCCTTGCTCGGTCCGAAAATACGCTCACAGAACAAACCATCTTTTTCTGGTTTTAAAGTTCTATAGTTAATGGTTTCCGGTTTTTTTACTTCGCCCCGGGACCATTCCAATATTTTTTCCGGTGAAGCCAGTCCGATGCGGATACCATCGAACGCTATGTTTGTGCCGACTTCTTTACTGTTTGTTTCTGGCATTTACAACGCTCCTTCCTCTTATTCTTCATCAAGAATGCTATCATCAAACTCTTTCATAAAATCATCTGCGTCAGAGTTCTCCTGCTCTTCTTCTACATCTACCAGTTCTTCGTTTTCATTGAATTCCTGTTTTGAGAATCCCATTGCTCCGAAGGACTCTTTCTCTTCGTAGTTGAAGTTTCTGTCTCCGGAAATGATCGCATTCAGGTCTGTATTTCCATATTCGCTTGTTTCAAGCAGTTTTACTTCCTCGCCATTCTCGTCTTCCAGCGTTACATCCAGACCAAGAGACTGTAACTCTTTCAACAATACCTTGAAGGACTCAGGAATACCCGGTTCAGGAATATTATCACCTTTGATAATTGCTTCGTAAGTTTTTACACGGCCAATAACATCATCGGATTTTACTGTCAGGATTTCCTGCAGTGTGTATGCTGCACCGTAAGCCTCAAGTGCCCATACCTCCATCTCTCCAAAACGCTGTCCACCGAACTGAGCTTTACCACCCAGAGGCTGCTGTGTAACAAGAGAGTAAGGACCAGTAGAACGTGCATGGATCTTGTCGTCTACCAAATGATGCAGTTTCAGGTAATGCATGTGTCCGATAGTTACCGGGCTGTCAAAATACTCACCGGTACGTCCATCACGCAGTCTTACTTTTCCATCACGAGAAATCGGAACACCTTTCCAGAGTTCACGATGTTCTCTGTTTTCATACAGGTAATCAAGAACTTCCGGAAGCAGTTCTTGCTCATGTTTCTCTTTGAACTCTTCCCATGTTAAGTTGACATAATCATTTGCCAGATCCAGAGTATCCATGATATCAGTCTCTTTTGCACCGGCAAAAATTGGTGTTGCAACATTAAATCCAAGTGCTTTTGCTGCAAGACTCAGATGGATCTCCAGCACCTGTCCGATATTCATTCGGGAAGGTACACCCAGCGGATTTAATACGATATCCAGTGGACGTCCATTCGGCAGGAATGGCATATCTTCTACCGGAAGTACACGGGAAACGACACCCTTATTACCATGACGGCCAGCCATCTTATCACCAACAGAAATTTTTCTCTTCTGAGCGATGTAAATACGAACAGCCTGGTTCACACCCGGTGATAACTCATCACCATTCTCTCGGGTAAATACTTTTGCATCTACAACGATACCGTACTCACCATGTGGTACCTTTAAGGAAGTATCACGTACTTCTCTGGCTTTTTCACCAAAAATTGCACGAAGCAGTCTCTCTTCAGCTGTCAGTTCAGTCTCTCCTTTCGGAGTCACTTTACCAACCAGAATATCACCGGCACGAACCTCGGCACCGATACGGATAATACCTCTCTCATCCAGATCTTTCAGTGCATCGTCACCGACACCCGGAACGTCTCTTGTAATTTCTTCCGGTCCGAGTTTTGTATCACGAGCTTCAGCCTCATACTCTTCAATATGGATAGATGTGTAAACATCATCCTGAACCAGACGCTCACTTAACAGTACAGCATCCTCGTAGTTATAGCCTTCCCATGTCATAAATCCAATCAACGGATTCTTACCAAGACCAAGTTCTCCGTTTGAAGTAGACGGACCATCAGCAATAACCTGTCCAGCCTCTACATGGTTTCCTTTAAACACAATTGGTCTCTGGTTATAGCAGTTAGACTGGTTGCTTCGAGAGAATTTTGTCAGTTTAATGGTCTCTTTGCTTCCATCATCGTCGTATTTGATTGTAATTTCATTGGAGCATGCACGTTCAATCACGCCGGCGCGTTTTGCAACAACACAAACGCCGGAATCGACAGCAGCCTTCGGCTCCATACCTGTACCGACAACCGGTGCCTCTGTAGTCAGAAGCGGTACAGCCTGACGCTGCATGTTTGCTCCCATTAATGCACGGTTTGCATCGTCGTTCTCAAGGAACGGGATCAGTGCGGTAGCAACTGAGAATACCATCTGCGGAGATACATCCATGTAATCAAATAATGTCTTGTCGTACTCCTGTGTTTCTTCTCTGTAACGACCAGATACAGAATTACGAACAAAGTATCCATTTTCATCCAGTTTCTCATTCGCCTGTGCTACATGGTAATTATCCTCTTCATCCGCTGTCATGTATACAACATCATCTGTTACACGCGGGTTCTTAGGATCTGTTTTATCAATTTTACGATATGGTGCCTCAACAAAACCATACTCATTAATTCTTGCATAAGATGCAAGAGAGTTGATCAGACCGATGTTCGGTCCCTCAGGAGTCTCTACCGGACACATTCTTCCATAATGAGAATAGTGAATATCTCGAACCTCGAATCCTGCACGGTCTCTGGACAAACCACCTGGTCCCAATGCAGACAGACGACGTTTGTGAGTCAGCTCACCAAGAGGGTTGTTCTGATCCATAAACTGTGACAGCTGGGAAGAACCAAAGAATTCTTTAACAGCAGCTGTAACCGGTTTGATATTGATCAGACTCTGTGGTGTAATTGTCTCAAGATCCTGAGTAGTCATTCTTTCACGAACTACTCTCTCCAGACGGGAAAGACCAATTCTATACTGGTTCTGAAGCAGCTCACCTACCGCACGGATACGACGATTTCCAAGGTGATCAATATCGTCATCATTACCAATACCATACTCAAGATGCATATTATAATTAATAGAAGCAATAATATCTTCTTTTGTAATATGTTTCGGAATCAGATCATGGATGTTTCTGCGGATTGCATCCTTGATTTCTTCCAATTCTGCATTTTCTTCCAGAATCTGTGCCAGCACTGGATAATAAACCAGCTCTGTAACACCGACTTCTTTCGGATCCACATCTACATAATGGCGCAGATCAACCATCATATTGGACAGAACTTTTGCGTTACGCTCTTCTGTCTGAATCCAGACATACGGAACTGCCGCATTCTGGATTGTATCTGCCAGTTCGCGGTCTACTTTCTGACCTGCTTCTGCCAGCACTTCACCTGTACTTGGATCCACAACATCCTCTGCCAGTACATGTCCGTTGATGCGGTTTTTCAGCATTAATTTTTTATTAAATTTATATCTTCCAACCTTTGCCAGATCATATCTTCTCGGGTCGAAGAACATAGCCATGATGAGACTCTCTGCACTTTCTACAGAAAGCGGCTCACCCGGACGGATTTTCTTATATAATTCCAAAAGACCTTCCTGATAATTTGTAGAAACGTCTTTTCCGAAACTTGCAATAATCTTTGGTTCCTCACCAAAAAGATCAATAATTTCCTGATTTGTACCAATACCAAGTGCACGGATCAAAACTGTGATCGGCACTTTACGGGTACGGTCAACACGAACATAGAAGACATCATTAGAGTCTGTCTCATATTCCAACCATGCACCACGGTTCGGAATAACAGTGCAGGAATACAATTCTTTTCCAATTTTATCATGGGCGATTCCATAATAAATACCCGGGGAACGAACAAGCTGACTTACAATAACACGCTCAGCACCGTTAATTACAAATGTACCTGTCTCTGTCATCAGCGGCAGATCACCCATGAAGATTTCATGTTCGTTGATCTCGTCTGCTTCTTTATTATAAAGTCTTACCTTTACTTTTAAAGGAGCTGCATATGTCGCATCACGCTCTTTACACTCTGGAATGGAATATTTTACATCCTTTTCGCACAATGTAAAGTCTGTAAATTCCAGACTCAGATGTCCACTGTAATCAGCAATCGGCGAAATATCCGCAAACACTTCTTTGAGTCCTTCTTCCAAAAACCAATTGTAGGAATTCTTCTGAACCTCAATCAGGTTTGGCATTTCCAGAACCTCTTTTTGTCTCGAATAACTCATACGCAAACTTTTTCCGTTTATGACCGGACGTATCCTGTTTTTCTCCATTGACGCTTCACCTCTCGTTTTCTTTTTCTATCCCTGAAAAGGGCGCACAAAGCCCCATCAAACCACAATAGTGCATTTACCATAATAGCACATGCCCTTTTTCTAGTCAAGGATTATTTTTACTTTTCGGACAAAAAAACACCAACCGGTTTCCCGGTTGGTGCGAATAATTTTATAAAAATTATTTAAGAGTAACTTTAGCGCCTTCAGCCTCAAGTTTAGCTTTGATGTCTTCAGCTTCTGCTTTATCAGCACCCTCTTTAACCATCTTCGGAGCCTCGTCAACAACAGCTTTAGCTTCTTTTAAGCCTAAACCTGTTAACTCACGAACAACTTTGATAACTTTAACTTTGTTCGGGCCAACCTCTGTTAACTCAACGTCGAACTCTGTTTTCTCCTCAGCTGCGCCTGCTGCGTCTCCGCCTGCTGCTGCAACTACAACGCCTGCTGCTGCAGATACGCCAAACTCTTCTTCACATGCTTTTACAAGATCATTTAACTCTAAAACAGTTAACTCTTTAATCGCTTCAATAAATTCTGCGGTTGTTAATTTTGCCATTATTCTTTACCTCCAATTTTCGATATTTTCATCTTTTTTTGTTTTCATATTTTAAGCTGCCTGATGCAACTTAGTGACCGGATTATTCTGCCGGTGCTTCTTCTGCTGCCGGAGCTTCTTCTGCTGTTTCTTCAGCAGCTGCTGGCTCGCAGTTTGCAGCGCCACCCTGCTCTGCGATCTGATTGATAACGCGAGCGAAGTTTGTGATCGGAGACTGGATGCTTCCAAGTAATTTAGAAAGAAGATCCTGTCTGGACGGAACGCTTGCGATTGTCTGCATTCCTGCTGCATCATAATAATCGCCTTCTACAACACCAGCTTTAATCTCAAGTGCCGGAGCTGTTTTAGCAAATTTTGCAAGAATTCTTGCCGGAGCTGTTGCATCTTCTTTTGAGATTGCAATTGCGTTTGGTCCTTCAAGAACCGGTGCAAGTGCTTCAAAATCAGTGCCTTTGAATGCGAAATTCATTAATGTATTCTTATATACTTTATAAGAAACACCAGCTTCTCTTAATTCTTTACGTAACTGTGTGTCCTCAGATACGGTAAGTCCACGGTAGTCTACAACTACAACAGACTGTGCACCATCAATCTGATCTGCGATTTCCTGAACGATAGGCTGTTTCAGTTCTACTTTTGCCACGAATCGTGCACCTCCTTCTTAAATTTTGTTTCCTCAGACGAAAACGGGAATCCATTCACATAGGAAGTAATCACTTTCCATGCTACATAAAAAAATCCCCCTGCCATGCAGACAGAGAGAGAATCATCATTTTACATAAACATATCATGTTTTGTAAATTCCCTCGGCAGGTTCTGCGTTTACGCCACAATGGCACCTGCTGTCTTCGGCAATTTTGTAATCTTTCGATTACACACCGTCATGTTTTCACACAACGGTGTGATTATATCATTGTATTAACGTGATGTCAACAACAATTCAAAACTTTTTACACATATTTAGCAGTGTTTAATTTAACACCAGGTCCCATTGTTGAAGTCATTGTTACGCTCTTCAGATACTGACCTTTTAATGCGCTTGGTCTTGCTTTGATGATGGCATCCATAAGGGTCTGGAAGTTGTCCGCTAATTGCTCTTCTGTAAAGGATGCTTTTCCAATTGGCACATGGATAATATTTGTTTTGTCCAGTCTGTACTCAATCTTACCTGCTTTAATATCGTTAACAGCTTTTGTAACATCCATAGTTACTGTACCAGCTTTTGGGTTTGGCATTAATCCTTTCGGTCCAAGTACACGACCAAGACGTCCAACAACACCCATCATATCCGGTGTAGCTACTACTACATCAAAATCAAGCCATCCTTCGTTCTGGATCTTCGGAATCAATTCCTCTCCACCAACGAAATCAGCACCTGCTGCCTGAGCCTCATCTACTTTTGTGCCTTTTGCAAATACCAGAACACGAACGGTTTTACCTGTTCCGTGCGGCAGTACAACAGCACCACGGATCTGCTGCTCAGCGTGACGTCCATCACAACCTGTACGGATGTGAAGCTCGATGGTCTCGTCAAACTTTGCTGTAGCGTTTTCTTTTACAAGTTTGATTGCATCTGCACTCTCATACTGAACTGTTCTGTCGACTTTTTTCGCTCCATCGACATATCTTTTTCCTCTTTTCATGAATTATAACCTCCTGTGGTTGTATCGGGAGAGGACCCTCCCACTTATATTTGTTAATTAGTCCTCAGCTACAGTAACACCCATACTTCTTGCTGTACCTTCGATCATGCTCATAGCACTCTCTAAGGATGCTGCATTTAAGTCTGGCATTTTCAGCTCTGCGATTTCTTTAATCTGAGCTTTTGTGATAGTAGCAACTTTAGTTTTGTTCGGTACGCCTGAACCAGATTTGATTCCGCATGCTTTCTTAATCAGAACCGGTGCTGGCGGAGTCTTTGTAACGAAGCTGAAACTTCTGTCTGCATATACTGTAATAACTACAGGAATGATCAGATCACCCTGATCAGCTGTCTTTGCGTTGAACTGTTTTGTAAACTCTACGATGTTTACGCCGTGCTGTCCAAGTGCAGGACCAACTGGAGGAGCCGGTGTAGCTTTACCAGCAGGAATCTGCAGTTTGATATATCCTTCTACTTTTTTTGCCATTTGAGATTGCCTCCTTTGAATTTTTCGTAATCGTTCCTTTACTTACGCTTACATTTTCTTCACTTCTGCGAAACTTATTTCTACCGGTGTTTCGCGACCGAAAAGCTCTACATTGATAGTTACGATCTGTTTACTCTCATTCATGCTCTGAATCACACCTACAGTGTCTTTCCATACGCCACCAATGATCGTTACCATATCGCCTTCTTTGAAGTCAACTACCACATTTTCCTCTTTGATTCCCAACGGTCTCATCTCGGCTTCCGTGAGCGGCACCGGCTTCGACCCCGGACCTACGAACCCGGTAACACCTCTGGTATTTCTGACAACATACCATGTATCGTCATTCATTACCATGTTGATGAGCACATATCCAGGAAACATTTTTTTCTGAACCTGCTTCTTCGCACCGTTCTTCATTTCAACAACATCCTGCATCGGGATACGAACCTCAAGGATCTCATCCTCCAGATGTCTGTTTTCAATTGTTTTCTCAATGTCTGCTTTTACCTTATTCTCATATCCGGAATAAGTATGAACCACATACCAGTTCGCCTCAGCCATAAAAACTCACCTTTGCCTTCCTACAGATTTACAAGGAAATCAACGCCATACTGAATGCCAAGATCCAGTACTGCAATAATCGCACCCAGGATCACGGAAACGACAAGTACTGCTACGGTCTGTTTCCCAAGTGACTTTTTGTCCAGCCAGACAATTTTCTGGAATTCAGATTTCAGACCAGCGAACCAGTTCTTTTTCTGAACATCATTCTTTTTGGTTTCTTCCATTTTGTCACATCCTTTGCATCGCCGGATTATTTGGTTTCTTTGTGTAATGTATGCTTTCTACAGAATTTGCAATATTTGTTTACTTCCATTCTTTCAGGATGAGCTTTCTTATCCTTAGTCAGGTTGTAATTACGCTGTTTGCACTCTGTGCATGCCAATGTAATCTTTACGCGCACAACTTTCCACCTCCATTAAATTTCTTTGCAACTGTGTGTCCATGAAAAATCATGTACATTCAATTTTAGGCATAAAAAAAAGACCTACTTCCATCGCTCATCTAATATAGCACAAGTATCCGCATCGCGTCAACCATTTTTCCAATAATTTTTCCAGATAAAATTAACTTAAATTGATTTGTGTCTTTGGAAGACTATGCCTGCTGCCAGTAACACTAATCCACAAATAAGAACTCCATAAACTTTCCACCCTCTTCTGCCGGTAAACGGCATTTCCAGAATCGCTGTATTTCCTATGCGATATGTCAGATCATAAAAACAGTATTTTCCGCTCATAACATCATAAACGGCATCCTCTTCCTTTTGTCCGTTTTTAACCAGATCTTCAATGTTCATCTCCATCGGCAGTTTTACCTCGATACTGTCCTGCAACAGATTTTTCCCTTCTGCGGTTTTCACCTCTGTAATCACATACACTTGTGGTGCAAGGTGATCCCATACTACTTTGCCATTTTCGTCTGAGACTGCTGTATAGGTATCCTGATCTGTCTGACCAGTCATATGAAATTCAACGCCGGACAGTGGTCGCTTCTTTCCGTCCGCAGTTGTTTTATACAGAGTAATGGAACCATAATGCAATTTGTCATAAGCATGGACAGACAGATTCTGTATCAAAATCTCCCCATGGGATTTTTTCCCCATTGCATATAATTCTGCTGATGCTCCGGAATACGGCTGACGCAGCACCGCGTCTAATCCTGTCTTTACATCCGGGCAGACGTCAGTATTTTCAACAAAATGCATGTTCCCTTCTAATTTAAAATATTTTGGTGCAGAAATCTCTCGTATACGATAGGTACCAATTGGATAAAACACGTTTCCATTTTCTTCTCTGTACAGTTCATCCGACCATAACACACTGCCATCACTTTCTGTCAGTTCCGGCACCAGATATGCTTCCCCTGTACTGTAGATCTGTCCATTATTATCTGTCTGATAGTACCAGGTGCGGACGGGCGGCATATTATCATGCAAAGGATCTGTCGTTGCATAATATTCCAGTGCAAACACTGCACCCTGCAAAGAAGCTGTTCCAGGACCTACCGTCATTTCATGCTCCTGTTCATATTTTTGCAAGTTCAACAGCAGCGTTTTTCCCGCCGGTTCTTCCACACACCTCACTTCGGTTGTCTCCTCACTTTTCACTGTTACACGATGGATTCCTTCGGGAAGTCCGATTTCTGTCTGCTCCGCACAGTACTGATACCCTAATGATGCAGTTACTTCTTTTATATAGTAAATTCCCGCACATATTGTCTGCATATCGGATGCACCTGTTGCATCTGTTTTTAATGTCACGATTCTTCCCACATCCTTCTGCGCATCCTCCAGGCTCTGATATACCCCATACTCTGCTCCTTCCAGGCTATAGCATGGATTATGCTTTGTTATTTCCGGATTTCCGGATACTTTCTGCAATTTGAGATAACCATTTTCCGGCACATTTGTATACTGAACTTCCACTGCCAGTGTATTCAGATCAAATGTCTGTTCCCAGACTTCTTCATTTCTGGCATATCCCTCCGGTGCCTGCACTTCTTCCACCCGCCAAATATGAGTAGTTGCAGATTTCAACTGTGTCACAGCATCCTGTACCTGCTGCTTCACATCACGACGCGCAGCTTCATATGCACTTTTCCAGTCAGAAAACATATTGACTGGCTGTACACTTTCATAATAAGAAGTATACAACACTTCTCCTCTCCAATGATAAGCTGCTTTTCCTTCTGCATCTGTCACAACAGATGCCACTTTCTGACCATCCATAGATATTTCAAAGACAGCTCCTGCCAGATTTTTTCCTGTCTGGGCATCCGTTTTTTGAATATAAAGATCAATGGAAGGTGCCACTGCATCTCTGGCCTCATACCTTGCATTCAAATAAGCATCCCGTTCGCAGATAATCCGAAAACTTCCATAAGTTGGTGATATTGCACCAGACCACATTCCCACTGACTGCCGCTTCTTATCCGTAGCTCCATACACCAATATCCCCTCTGTTCCTGCCGGAATTTCATTTTTATACAGATTCACTGTTACGGTACGTCCCGCAAGGCTCTCATCAGCCTTCAGCCAGATACCACCATGATTCTCATACCATCCAGGTATCACCTGTACACCATCCGGAACAATGAAACTTGTTTTATCTGTCACGCCATTTGTATCCGGAATCCAGCAGGTCTGACCCGGCATCACTGAAATAGTTTTCCCCTGATAAGATGGCAATGTATTATACGCATAGAACTGCTGCCAGACTGCCTGGATCGCCTCATTTACTTTTTCTCTTGTATTCAGATGCTCACACTGATATGTAGTATTCCCTGCACCGTTCGTCAGAAGATAATACCCTGTTTCACCTGCATCTTCATAGGGCTGAATCTCAGACCAGATCAGATCTTGTACCAATGCATATCCACACAGACCATGATCTCCAAAATACTGCTTTGCAAAACACACAGCTTTTGCCAGATTATTAATTTTGTTCCAACTCCACCCGTATCTATTCTGCAGCCACTGCGCCGCATCCCCCGGATCTGCCAATGCATATGTAATTCCTTTTCCGACATTTCCGACCAGTTCGGAAGGTTCCAGGCACCACACCACCTCCTGATTCAGATATAACACTGATTCCTGACCGTTGAATGTTCCATCTGCGTAATAAGCCGCAAACATCTTCTGTGGGCTTTTGGTCAGTGTCATTGTCTGCAATGCCCGTTCTATCGTATTCATTTTTACTGCCAGTGCATTTCGCACCCCCATCACTTCCAGTATTTCTGAATGTGCAATATTCTGTTCTTCCTCCAACTCCTCCATATATTCTGCTTGTTCCCTGACCGTTTTCTCCTGACTTTGTATGCTTTCCTGAGTCATCTCAGATTCATCTTCCCCATTGTCTTTATACGTTTCTACCCGCTGTGCTGCTGAAACCATTTGTCCCGAGTATATCACCGAAAACAGTATAACGCCGCTGACAATCATAGCCAGACAAATAAAAAATATACTTTTTCCTTTTGTCTTCATTATATTTTTCTCTCCTTATTGCGCTTTTCCACCTGAAAAATAGTATCCATAAGCCCTTCCATCATACGCCATATCGACACGCCCGTTTTCCACGTACCAGATTCCAAACTCATTTTGGACAGCTCCGCAATATCCAAAGTCTACCATTCCATTTTGCAGGTAATACCATCCGGTCTCATTATATGCCAGACCTGTGTAGGAAAAGTCCACCAGACCATTCCGGATTTTCCACCATCCTGCTTCGTTTGCAGCAATGGTATCCGCATTTGCATCAAAAATACCACCATGTAGATAAAGCCATCCAGAACCGTCCTTTGTTACTCCGATCGTATCAGGAACAACACCTGTCATTTCTGTATCAAAGCCCCCTGCTTTCATCCAGAAAATTCCATTCTCGTTCTGTGCAAGACCTGTATAGGAAAAGTCGACGGTACCATCTTTTAAGAAAAACCATCCCCCGGGATTGCTTTCCACTGTCTCATTTGCTGTTACTTCCTGTTTTCCACTCACATACTTGTGCCATCCGTCAGCAGTCTCCAAAATTCCATCCGACCAGTCCACCCAGCCGTTCTTTACATGCCACCAGCCTGCAAGATTTGCTGCATTGACAGATGCTGCTTCCTGTACTTTTCCATTCACAACATATCCCCAGCTTCCATCACTGATTTTCGGCAATACCCGGTCTGACATGGTATCATCTGTCTTATCTCCATCATACACATATTCGTTTTTTTCATTAATTTCCTGCGAAACCAGTTTCCAGTTGACAGAGGCCTGATTGTCCGCCTTCTTAATAGCCTGCATATGCTCGGGTTGCAATTCCTGGGCATTTGCCGAAAATGCTGCCACCTCCAGCGAAAATAAAATACCCAAAAGCATCAGATATCCCCATCTGACTTTCACTGTCCTGCCATATGCCTCCGGCTGAACACAATTCTTTTTATCTCTTTTTATCCTTCTTTTGCTGTGCAAAATATCCTCCTTTTTTCCTCTCCATATGCTCCTGCTCTGTCCTGTATCTGCATTTCTGAGAAACAGACCTCCCCTTCCACATACAAAGTACAATCAACAAAATGAATACCAGCATTTTTCCAGCTCGTCGAAAAGCACTCTCCCTCCCAATGTCTGCAACAGAAGTGAGATCTTCCCCACTGTCTTTAGCTGTCTGCATCTCTTCCCTTCGCAGCAGATTCTGTTCATTCCCTGTTCCCGGCAGTTCCGACGACAGCTTCTGTTCATCGTCTGAACGGAAACAATACACTATATACCGGTATTTTCCACCGGAACGATACGGATGACAGGTCAGCAGTGTTATCATATCGTTTCCATATTGTATCTCCAATTTCTCACTGTCTGTCGGCAAAATAATCTCCGTATATGCCACCCGGTAGTGTAGACACTGCCACGGATTTGTCACCAGAACCTCATCCCCTGGCTCAAGTTCTTCTATCCGTTTAAAATATGCACGATGTTTCCAGCCGCGATGCCCGGCGATTACACAGTTTGTATTCTGTCCGCCCACTGGAAGTGAGGTGCCGCCAAGCACTGCGGCCCCCAAATCCATATGCTGATCAGAACTCCCCAGATACAGCGATATTCTGCAGTCTATTTTGGGAATTTCTATATAGCCAAACATATCGTCACAATATCTATTCAGAAATGCCGGTGCCTTTGTAATATTTTCTGCAGTAAAAACTTCCTGCTGACCACCGGAAGCCAGTTTTTCATTATACGCAAGGATTTCTATTCTAACAGTTTCATCACGTGGGAATATTCCGCCTTGGTTTTCCGAAGTTTCCTCCGGTACAATAGGTTCCGCTTCACTGCTTTGATTTTTTCTTGTAATCTCCTCTTCCTGCATACCATTCGAACAATCTTCCGGAGTATTTTTCTGTAAAAAAGCAAGTATCCGTGCTTGTTCCTGACAATCTGCTTTCCAATTTTCATAGTCCGGCAGGATAAGCATCCCGACTCCCATGAAAATCACAATCCAGCCGACTATTTTTTTCCGCATCTCTTTCTTTTCCAATATTCTTTTGTACTTCATCTTGATTGCTCGTTTCTGAATTCTGTTACTTCTGACCGCACATCATATTCTTTCTCTTCCGTATCTGAACGATATGAACAACCCTGCATACACAGTATAGAACAAACAGTATCCCTACACTGAAACAGACTGCCTTTGCATAACTCGTCATCCACTGGGATTTCCATCCTCTGCGCTGTCTGTTATCTGCTTTATGCGCTACGTCTGTCTGCGCATCGTCTGCAATTCGCTGACCCGTTACAAGAAGCCGGTGCGTATTTTGTCCGTATGGTGTACAGGTCAGCAGCGTTACCAGATCCCGATCCGGTTCTGCTCCCAGTATCTGCGTTTCTTCCGGTAAAACCACTTCTATATCACATACTTCATACACCAGCTTCTGTTTCAGTACATGAAGAAAAAATTCATCCCCCGGCTGCAATTCTGACAGATCACTAAACATCGGTGCTGCATTCATTCCTGTATGTGCAGAAATCACTGCTTTCGTACCAAGACCGCCAATTGGAAGTGAAGAACCTTCCAGATGCCCGGCTCCCAGTTGCAAAACATGCTCTGATGTTCCATGATAAATCGGCAGATATATATGAATCTGAGGAATCTCAATAAATCCCATGAGACCTTCCGCATTCATACACAATACTGCTTCATAAGCTTCATGATTCAAAGACTGCTCCTGTGGTGGATAGATCATCACGTTCTGACGTTTTTTCAGTTCTTCATTATAATTCTGTGCTGCCAGAATGCAGTTTTGAAGTTCCGTTTCCGGTTTCTCTATAAGTGCCTTTTCATATCCGGCTGCCTGTGAACGAACTGCATGATCATAAAGCCAGTTTCCAATCCACGGATACAGCAACATCATGCTTCCAATAATAATCGGCAGGATTCTGATTATTTTTTTCATAAATTATTTATAATTTACATCTTTGCTTTTTCTCTTTCGTGTTACAAGATAGCAGCCGCCTGCCACTGAAATAACACCCACAATTGTTATCAGATAAAGCCCTTTTCCACCGGTCTGCGGAAGCAAAAATTCTTTTGTATTGTTCACAGTAAGTAATACCGCCTGATTCTGATCTGTCATAAGCGCATCCTTATCATCTATTTTTGCAAATGCATTCTGAATCGTTCCGACATACAGATCTGTCTTTCCGATCGTTCTTCCATTGGCAGATTCCAATGCCGGTCCTCCAGCCATAGCCCCTGTCAATTCATCCCGCTGCGCAGTAACCAGATTTCCATTTTCATCATAAATTCCACCCTGATAATGATTCACAACAGCCTCAACTGCTGCTGCATCCATTCCGGTCACCCCGGCAACCGATGCGATAATATCACGATCTGTCGCAGAAATATCGATTTTAATCTGATCTTTGAGCAGATGATATCCCTTATCCGTGGCAATCTCTGTCAATTGATAGCTGTCTGCTTCTGCCCCATTTACAAGCAGTTTCCCGCTGTCTGCATTTGGTATAAATTCAGTGGCCTGCTCCTCATTGACTGTCTTTCCGACAACGTAATACACACCATCCTCTGTTGTTGATTTTTCTGCCATGACATAATAACCATCTGTACTGTTGTACAGTTTGAATTTTACATGCTCAAACTTTCCTTTCTGGTCGGAAAAGGTCTTGGTCAGATCCAGGCCGTATGTATATACATAATTCTGATCCTCCAGCATGTTATAATATCCATCTGAAGTACGACTCCAGACCAGATTTACATGATTTGGATTTCCTTCATCTCCAAGTACAACTGATGCATCGGACTTAACCGTCGCTGTATAGTACACAACCATATAGTAATCCGACAGGCTTTCTATCTGTTTTCCTGCTGCATCCACACCGTTCACTGCCCGCAAACCATCTTCTGTCAGTGCTACCGTCAACCGTGTGGAACCATCTGCATTCTGTACTCCCGTATCCGGGTTCGTAACGGTCACATCCACATAATGCTGTGTATAATCCCCTGAATTCAGATTCCACAGTACCTTTGCATTTTTCGTATTATTTGCATTTGCATCCATGGCATTGTCATAAAATGCAATTTTCACATCTTTGTTGTATGTAATTCCTCCGGATAATGTATCCTGAAATGTATATTCACTCAGGAATGTAGCTTCTGACGTAATATGCGGCAATTTAGAGACCAGAATATAATCCAGCAGATCTCCTTCAGATGCCGTAGTCGTATCCCGGTACATATAATCCGTACTGTATCCACTGCCGTCTTTGCCTGCTGTCACTCCATCTGCTGTATAACCTCCACGGTTTGCCACATAAGCAGCATCTGTCAGATCCGCACTCTGCGCTTCCCGGTTGTATACGATCAATGCCTCAGAATCATTTCCAGCTATATACGCTTCTCCTGCGTGGACGCTTGTATTTTTATCTGTCCCGGAAGGCACCTGTTCATTTACAGATAATGTATTGCTGTATGCGTTTCTGACACTTTTGTCCAGGGTCGGATTCCCACTTTGGTTTTTGGGATAAACATTCATATCATACTGCCACATATCTCCGTCTGCACTGGTAAATGGGAGCTGCACAAACCATGGATTAACCGTGTCGGTCACCTGTTCCGGCACTTCTGTTTCCACAAACAGATACAGACCGAGTTCCAGATTGTCCAAATGGGTATAACCGTTTTTATCTGTCTTTGGCAGGTTACAAACACCGGAAGCTTCCTTTTGATCTGTAGTGGCATCCAATGTCCCATAATCATACAAATAGTGTTCTAACGCATTTTTCGCAGCTACTTCATCCGCTTTTAAAATAGCTTCCAGTGCATCTGAAATCTGCTGTCCGGTATAATGCAACACACCGGTATTGTGGCAGGGATATGCCTCCCCCTGTTTGCTCATATCAACCGCATTTTCCTTCATCAGCTTCAAAATATCTGCCAGTTTTTCCGGAATCTCATAGATCAGTTCCACGGATGTCTCTGTTCCTTTCTGAACACTGTGTGTCTCAATATTACCTACTCTCAGACAGGAAAACTGCACACCTTCCATGGCATAATCTGCCAGTTTCTGTTCAGCCACCGTATCTTTTTCTCCTGTTGCCACATACATATCCTCCGAATAATCTCCTGCTGCCTGTGCTGCTGTCATATCATATTTTCGGATAGCAACAGATCCTTTTTTCAGACTGTCAATAATATCAGCATGCTCCAGTGCATCCTGCTTTGCTTTCTGGCTGATTGAGACAGGAAGTCCCGCCGCTGCCACATTTTGTACCACTGGAGCAGTACCCAGAAGCAGTGCAAGGGTCATGGCTCCAAGCATAATCGTTAACTTTTTTTTCTTCATTCTAGTTCCTCTTTTTCTTTCTGTTTTTATTCTGTCTCTCTTTTTTTCGTCGATACAGAATGTCAAATCTTCATTTCTTTCCGCTCTTATATGCGATTTTCATTTTTTATTTATGTCAGTTATAATTACATATGTCTTCACCTCGTTCCTTCGGTTTCGAAAATACGATCCAGTTATCCTGATAGTAAAGCGGACATTCGCATTTTCCTCCGTTTTTCACTTCATCAAAAATGGGTTGTTGCTGCCAAACCGGCCAGATTAAAGAATTATCTGCATTCATGGATGCAGATCGGATATATATAACAGATAGAATATCCGTGCAGGCAGATAGAAAACAGAATGTTTCATGCCTGTGATTTTGATGTATCCTCAGTATAGTGAGCAGTCTGTGCGCTGTCAATCCTGATTTTTCCACTTTTTTCCTGCCTGTACAAATTGCACAAAACCTGGAAATTCCTTATATCATAAGGTCTTAGCTCAGAAAATCACCTGTTTTAATATGAGTGCCTCCTCCTTTTTCAGATACATTTTTGTGTATTATTATGTTACAATACAGACAGTTATTTTAAAGATTATTGGAGTGCAAAGCACGGAGCAATCCGTGTATTCAAGTCGAACGCACGTGAGACTTGGTGCGTGATTCTGGTCAGCGAAAGCTGACATATTCTTCTCAGAATCACTGCACATCCTCGCGGAGCGTTTATCTCAGTCGGAGATTGAACTCCCACTGAGAAAGATTTGTTATTACTCACCACTTGCAGAAGTGGGAGTCTCAACTCAGACTGAGATAAATTTTTTGGTGTTTTGAACCCTAATCACATTTAGAAAGAGTTTACTGATTATGAAAACATATTACCCGAGCTATTATAAAAATTTTATCTGCATTGCAGACAAATGTCCCATCACCTGCTGTCAGGAATGGAACATTGGCGTTGATGACACGACCTATGACCGCTGATGCCATACAGCACCCCCAAATGATATGCCATACCTGCACAAAGTGCTGTCTGATTACACATCTCTCAGAGAACACCAGCATATGATTACTCTGAATGAGGAGAAAAAATGTCCTTTTCTATGTAAAAATAAACTCTGCCGTCTTGTTCTGCATCACGGAGATGACATTCTTTCTGAAACCTGCACAATGTTTCCGCGCGAATATCACCATTTCGCCACCCATACAGAAGCCTCTCTGATGCCTGGCTGCCCTGCGGTTTTGGATCTCTGGCAGATGCAGCCACAACTTCTGTTTCCAAAAATTTCTGAGATTGTCACGCTTTCCCCGGAAGAACAGATTCTGTTTCAAGTACGGGATCACATTCTTCAGATTGTACAATGTCCGGATTACAGCCCGGAGCTGTCATTATTGGAAAGCTTTTATATATTGTCTGAACTTCCGACAACTGCTCTGTCCGGGATCTTACTGGCAGACTACTTTTCCACCGAAACCCAGACACAACTTTCGGCTGCCATTACTAACATGGAGTTTTCTACGGAAGACATGCTGTATGAATGTAATGAACTGCTACAAGATCTGGCTGTCAATTACCAGAAAGAAGGTCTTTATGAGGAATTTCTGACACCGCTTCTGGATCTTGCCGGCAGCATTTCCACAAATAGTTATCCGGCTGATCTGTCTCAAAAATGGAAACTGTTCCGAGCGCACTGGGACAAGCATGCACCTCTGCTGCGGGCATTTCTGTCCAATGAAATTTTCGCAGATCTTCTGCTTCCGGACAATGATCTGAACGGCATGCTGATCCATCTGCAATGGATTGGAATGGAATACGCAGCCATTCGATACAGCATTTTTCTGTCCTGGCTGCTTTCCGGTGAGCATATCCTGACATACAACGATATCCGTGATGCCATTGTCATTCTGACGCGCATGACCGGCTATGATGATGATGATATTTATGAGTATCTGGAAAACAGTTTTGAATCCCTGTATTGGGAATGGGGATATTTTGCAATGATTCTTGCAGATGTGTAAAAAGACAAAATTTAAGCCCGATCGATAATTTTCCTTCCGACCGGGCTTTTAATGAATTTCCAGTAATTTCATTGTCTACACCTTCAACTTTCTCAGATTATAAATTTATTGTTTATGTTCCTTTTGGACTGTACCTCCTGTTCTTAAATTATGAATTTTCCATTCTCATTTCATTGGTCTGTACCTCTGTTTCTTAGTTCTTTTGTTGAGATTATAGTAACGCATCTCCACTTATTTGTCAATACTTTTCTGTCATTTTTTTATTTTATTAAGTATTGTCAGTTTATTTGCATTTGTATTGAGCTTTATCTGTTTTGAAAAGATAAAAAGGGTGCATGAAAAACGTTCCGTTTTTCACACGCCCTTTCATTGAAACATTTTTAACTATTTTTTTAAAAACAGCAGTTTTTTTACAACCGCAGCAATCCCAACACCAATTATCCAGACAGCACCCAGCAAAAACAAAATCACAGCCAGACCGGTTCCCGCATCCGTCCCCATCAACGGTGCATAGAAATCTCCCATCAACACAATAAACTGTGAAACTGTCAGAAGCACCGCAGTGATTGCCTGTGCAAACAGACCGGAATGATTCTTATACAGCTGGCGATACAGCAGAAACATCAATGCGATCACAATTACCAGCACAGCCAGAAAGCCAAACAGCTTTCCTGCGCCGGAATCAGATGATACAGAACGTGTTCCTGCACGAACTCCTGCCACCGCTCCGACCAATATAACGGTCTGCAATGTTCCTGTTTTCTTTTTCTTCATACCACGTTTTTCATCCAGTACACGATAAAGCTTTGCTGCTCCTTCATACATATCCTCCGGATTCAGACCGCGAAACCGGTAATAATCAATGATATGATCGTAAATTACCGGCTTAAGCCGGCTATTTTCCAAAAGTTCTGCAAACATTCCCATATATACCGGCTGTTTCAGGATCTCCTGGTACTCTGCTTTTCGAAAATATTCCTGAAACAGTTTCACCTTATTGCAATATTGTGGTTTCAGCAGCATTTCCATTTCTATCAATGCTTTCTGGATAAAATAAGTCTGTTTCTGCTCTTCCTCACGCTGTTCTTCTTCTATCACTTCATCAAAATCATACTGTGGAACAGCTTCCGATTGCTCTGGATTTTCTGTTTGTTCTTCCAGTTCCTGTTCGGCAGACACGCCTGAACTTGTTTCCGGATCAGCTTCCTCTGTCACGTTGACCTCAACCGGTTGTAACTCTGTTTCCTCTAATGCATTAATATCCGCTGATTGTGAACCTGCTTCTTTTGTTCCTGTAACAGTAACCGGGTGTATTGTATGCTGCCGTTGTTCCTGTCTGCGCAGCATTCTATATGCATCATGAATCTGTTGAAATTCTTCCGGATATTCCTCTGGATGATATTGTCTGGACAGCGCTGCATACGCTTTTTTGATTTCTTCCTGGGTACATCCCGGTTCTATGCGTAAAACTGCATAGGCCTGAGCTTTATCCATTTCTTATTCCTCCATATATCTCTGCTTTCTTTTGGTTTTCACTTCTGTCTGCATATCGAGTTTCCTATCTATTCCGATCCGCCTTCTCCTTCATCTTCTTCCTTCCACTCAGGGAATTCCAGCATTCCTTCGAAAGGGTCATATGTTTCCAGGGAAACAATGACCTGTTCCAGTAATTCCCGATAACGTCGGATCCTGCGTGGATCCTGACTGGCAAGAATCTGATCAAAATACTCAATATAAGAGAGAATCCTCTCCCTTGTCTCTGGAAGTGATTCTTCAAAAAGAACTTGCAACCGTTCCTTCATCAACCGGTTTTCTGTCATATCCTTTGGATGAATTTTCAATTTCTGTAACTGCTGCATCCGCTTTTCAATTTCTTTTTCATCCATATTCTGTGACAGGATTTTTGAAACCTTCTTTCCGTTGGAAACAACCGTTACCTCCACTTCCAGAATGCCGTTAATGTCGTAAGTAAAACGGATATCAATGCACTCTTCCCCTTTTTTCTTTTTCGGAATCGGCACCTTGAGCACTCCCAGCTGCAGATTATCCTCCGCATAAGGTTCCTCGCCCTGCCGGATATCAACCTTTACCTCGGACTGATAATCCGACACCGTATAATACCGCTGCACCCGCGAACAAGGCAGCACAGTATTCCGCTCAATGATCGCACTCATATAGGGATGCTGATGATCCGCATCATTATTTACACTGGTTCCCAGCGTAAACGGACAGATATCTGTCAGTACATAATCCCTGACCTCATCTTTTCGTTCCATCACACCACAGACAAGACCAAGCCCACGGGCGATCAGCTGATCACTGAACCCTGTTACCAGTGGCGTCTGATCAAACAGCTGTTCCATATAAGATTGCACCAACGGCATTTTCCCGGATCCGCCCGCTAAAATTACCGCATTGATCTCCTCAAGACTCACTCTGCCATCCTGCAGGGCATGTCGAAGCACGCGCTGCATGCGTTTCCAGATGCCAGAACTTTCTCTCATCACACGTTCATTTGTATACACACTCTGATAAGTCTGACCACCGATTACAGCCGTCATTTTAGTTTCCGGCAATGTAGACAGAGCAATTTTACACTTTTCTGCCTGACGCAATAAAATGGCATACTCCGTTTCACTCAGACATTTCTGCTGCAACTGATGTTCTTTCAGGAAACCACCGGCAATGGCTTCATTAAAATCATCTCCACCGAGATGATTATCTCCGGAAACTGCAAGAATCTCCACCATTGTATCAAAACAATCCACGATAGAAACATCCAGCGTACCTCCGCCAAAGTCAAAAACAAGAAACAACTGTTCCTGTCTGGTATCAAAATAGGATGCAAGTGCTGCAGCACTTGGTTCATTGATAATTCGTTTTACCATTACACCGGCCAGAGCCCCTGCCCGTTTTGTTGCCACCCGTTGTTTGTCATGAAAATATGCCGGCACGGAGATAATAACATCTTCCACATCCTCCTGCAGATAATTTCTGGCATCTTCCACGATAGCACTGATCACAAATCCAGACAGCTCTTCCGGCAGAAAATTCCGCCCGCCCAGCACATAGTTCTGTGTCGTTCCCATCTTCTTTTTAAAAGAAGCAGCGGTATCTTTCGGATGTGTGATCAGACGTTCCTTTGCAATCTGACCAACTGCCACGCTGCCATCCTCCATGACACTTACCACACTTGGCGTCAAAAAAGAACCGAAACGATTCGGTATCAGTTCCACTTTCCCGTTTCGATATACAGCCCCCAACGAGTTTGTTGTTCCAAGATCAATTCCTAATATTGCCATATGCCCCACCTTTTACATTACCAGCATAACCATACGGTTCTGCTTAACGGATAAAATTCGTCTTATAATCCCGCTCCGTCTGTGGCAGTTCCACTCCGGCTGCTTTTCCTGCTGCAAAACATTTCATCATCCACGCCAGATTACGCGCAAGATTCCGCATGGTCTGCATACCTTCTTCATCCTGACAGGCTTCTCCCGGAACAGCTCCGTGCACCTGATTCCAGTAAGTAGAACCTGCTACCGGCATCTGACAGATTCCAAAATATTTATTCATGGCATCAAAAGATGCTGTGGTTCCGCCACGGCGTGCTACTGCCACAGATGCACCCGGTTTAAATGCGAATGCAACACTTCCGCTGCTGTAAAATGCCCGGTCCAGGAAGGACATCACTCTTCCACTTGGATGTGCATAATACACCGGTGTACCAAATACAAACCCATCTGCTTCTTTTGCTTTTGCAACAAACTCATTTACTTTGTCATCTGCAAACACACAGCCGTTCTCTGTACACTGACCGCAGCCCAGACAGTCTCTGACCGGTTCCCCGCCCATCTGGAAAATTTCATACTCAATCCCTTCTTTTTCCAGCTGTCTGCCTACTTCCAGCAAAGATGCATAGGTATTTCCATTTGCTTTCGCACTTCCATTTAACATTAAAACTTTCACGTTGTATTCCTCCTCAAAAATCATAGTATCATTATTATTTATAATCTCATTTCTTACATCATACCGATAATCGGGCTGTTTTTCAACCTGTTCCCGGAAGCTGCGGTGTTTTCCATCCATGCTCATACAAAGTCAAAACCGCAACGGACCGTTCTGTCATCTCATATCATATGCCACATTGATCAGCTGATCTGCCAACGCACATGACTGCCACTTTCATCTTTGCTGACCAGAAGCTGGTCATCAATTTCCTGCTTTAACTCTGTCACATGGGAAATAATACCGATCATTTTGCTGCCGCCCGCCATTTCCTGCAATACGCGGACTGCCTGATTGCGCGAATGTTCATCCAGTGATCCAAACCCCTCATCAATAAACATTACATCCAGATGGATCGCAGCAGAACTCTCCTGGATCTGATCTGCCATTCCAAGTGCCAGAGACAGGGCGGCCATAAAGGATTCTCCACCGGACAGGGTACGCACTTCCCGCACTTTCCCTGTCACTGCCGAATAAACCATAAGATCCAGGCCGTGATTTTTCCCTTCACCGGCCTTGTCCAGCTCATACATCCGCAGTTCGAACTGTCCTGCTGACATTTCCAGAAACCGGCGATTGGCTGCATACAGGATCCGTTCCAGGTACTGCCGCTGTACAAAAGTCTCCAGATCCATACGGAATCCACTGATATTACCGGACAGCCGCTGATACAGATCATTGAACTGCTGATGCTCCTTCAGAATCTGTGCGCGTTCTTCCATTTTCGGCATCAGACGGGCATAGCTTTCACTGTTGACACGGGCATAGGTGCCCCACTGCTCCCGCTCTTCCTGCCGGCTTTTCCACACCTGTTCTGCCTCTTGCAGGTTTTGCTGCAATACTTCCAGATCCGGTTTTCCCTGGGCTCCGATCTGTTCCTTCGCAGAAGTATAACGTCCCTGTGCCTGCGCCTGTTGCGCTTTATGAGCATCCAGTTTTTCCTGAAACAGATCCGCCTCTTCGCGTGTATACTGTTGTGTAACAGTCTGCCACTGTTCCGTGGTCAGACCAAAGGCAGCCATCCGTGCCTCATATTTTTGCCGGCACTGTAACGCCTGTTCCTTTTGCTTCGGAAGGTCTTGCCGGTAACGCTTCTGCAGTGCCTGTGCTTCATCCCATGCTTTTCCCGCCCGCTTCGCCTCCTTGGAAGCTTCTTCATATGCACGTTCTGCCTGTTCCTTTTCTTTTTTTGCAAGGTCTAGCTCTGCCTGTGCAGCTTCTCTGGACGTATAACTCTGTTCCCTCTGCAGCTGCTTTAATACCGCACGATTGCCTTCCAGAGCAACATGGATTTCCTGTTCTTTCTGCTGTGCTGCTTTATACTGTGTTTCCAGCTTCTCTGTCTCTTCCTCTGCCTCCTGAAGATGACGCTGTGCCTGTTTCAGTTTTGCAACCTCTGCATTTAACTGTTGTTCCTGTTCTTTCAACTGCTGCATTTCATCCTGTACCACGGCTTCTGCCAGTGCCAGTTCCACTGCTTCCAGAATCTCACATCCATGCTCCTGCAAATGTCCGAACAGCCGCTCCAACGCTTCCTTCAGCTGCTTTTCTTTCTCATTTGCCAGTTCCAGTGCCGCCTCCGCGCTTGAAGCACAGCTCTCCTGCTCCTTTCTCCGTTCTTCTACGGAAACACTCATCTCATCCAGTTTTTCCCGGGTGAGTGTGCTGTGTTCTTCCGCAAGTTCACAGGGGGCCGGGTGTTCCAGGGATCCGCACACCGGACAGGGCTGTCCCGGTTTCAGCTGTTCCCTTGCGATAAGTCCTGCCTGCATATTGAAAAATATCTGCCGCATAGCTTCGTATCGTTCCTGCTCCTGCCGATATTCCAGACTCGCCTCACGGAATTTTTGTTGTGTCGTCACCACCGTTTTCTTCTGACGGTTCCATGCTTCTTCCAGATCTTTTGTATCTGCCACTTCCTGCTTCAGACGCTCCACACTTTTCTGCTGACTTTCCCAGCGTGCAAGCTGTATCGGTGCAGCCTGTTTCTCCATCTCCTGCTTTTTCCAGTCTGCGATCTGTGTCGTCAGCTGTTCCTTTTGTTCCTGCACCGCCTTGGTATTCTGCTTTGCCTGATCCAGATCGTTCTGCTGCCCTTCCAGATCTTTCTGTGTATCTTCCATCTTCTGAAACTGCTTCAGAGCCTGACCAACCCGCTCAGATACCCGACTGTACACACTGTTTTTCTTTCGATTCGCTTCTCCTGCTTTTTCTTCCAGCTTTGCGCCTTCTTCAACCCGCTGTACCAGCTCCGGCAGCCGCTCTTCCAGATTTTTCAGTTCTGTCTCTGTCTGTTCTACGGTTTTCTCATTAGTCTGAACCAGTTCAAAACAGTCAAAAATCTCCCATGCATTACGGATTATCCGTATCTGCTGTTCCAGTCTCTGCATCTCTCCCGCGTTCTCTTTGCATTGCTGCAACACAGTTTCCGCCTCCTCAAGCTGTTGATATGCCTGCTGCAGCTGCTCTGCCCTGTTTAAACGCTCCTGCGCCTGACTGCGTGCCTGTTCTGCCGCTTCTGCGGCCTCCTGTATTCCCAGTAGTCTTGCCTGTATATACCCGCACATCTGCTGTAATTCTCCTAACAGCAGTTCCATATCCTCTGCATGAAACCGCCTGGAATCCACAACCCTGATGAGCAGTTCCTGTATTTCCTCCCTGCGCTCATATTCTTCCGGCACAGAGATATGTCCTACCTCGGTCTGACATACCGTTCGGATTTCTCCGATATCCTTCTCCTTTTCTTTGCATCTTATCCTCAGTTCTTCCACTATTTTCTGATAGGGTTCCGTATGAAACAGTTTCCGAAAAATCACTTTTTTATCATCTGATTTTGCCCGCAGCAGTTCCATAAACTCACCCTGTGCGATCATAGCCACCTGCATAAACTGCCCTTTCGTCAGTCCCAGGATTTCTACAATTTTTTCGTCCGTCTCTTTTTTGTTTCGGGAAAATTCTGTCTGATCCGGCAGGATGAGGGATACCGTCTCTTTCTCTTCTGTTGTTCCATGGCCACGCTTTACCGGCCGGATATGGCGTGGGGTACGCCGCACGGTATAAATCTGCCGGCTGATGCCATCCCCTTCAGAAAAAGTCAGTTCCACAAAAGGTGAAATCTGCGGATCTGCATACTGGCTCTGCAGCTCATTTCCATTCTTCTTATTCATTCCGGAACTCGCTTCTCCATACAATGCAAATACAATGGCATCAAAGATTGTTGTCTTACCAGCACCGGTATCACCGGTGATCAAAAACAGATTTTGCTCCGCTCGTTCAAAATCAATTGTTCCCGGAGTGACATAAGAACCAAATGCCTGCATCGTTAATTTTAATGGTTTCATTTTGTCTCTCCTTCCGTGAATACAGTATTGACAATTTCCTGCAATATGGCTTTTTCTTCATCCGGAGCATCCCCCAGAAACGAACAGCATACTTCATACGGATCCAGTTTTTCCTGAGCCCGCAATGCTCCTGCATAGTCCCGCTGTAATAACGTATCTCTGCGGATTTCCAGCAGATATGGGAATGCAGCCCGCAACCGGTCCTGGGTATCAAAATCCGGTGTGTCCGTCAATGTTACGGATACATAATCCTCACATTCCTGTTTCAGGATCTCATTTAATTCTCCTTTTATGATTCGTACCTCATGTGGCGCATTAAGTGGAATCGGTGTTACACTGTATGTCCCTTTTTCTTTTAATTCCACCATCAGAATTGCCTTCTTCTGTCCTGCCTCACTGCCAGAATACTGCATTGGCGTTCCACAGTACCGGATTCGATCCCCACCCACTTTCATAGGTTTGTGAATATGCCCCAACGCAGCATAGTCAAATTTCTCAAGAATATCCGCTGATACCTGATCTATATTTCCAATAGTAAGAATTTCAGAATCCATTCTTTCCACGGTTTCTGCCTTCTCTCCCACCGGCAGGTAAAATTGGTGGCTTACCAGCACATTGCGCTGAGATACATCAATTTCTTCCCGCTCAATAAGGCTGTGAATCGCTTCATCATAAGAAAGATTATTTCCATTTTTATCTGTTCCTGTGATAAGTTTCACCATGGAAGGCTTCACGAAAGGAAGAAGATAAAAATTCACCGGTCCCCAGGCATCCTCCAGCACAACCTTTTCAATATGTTCCTTTTCTGTCTGAGGCGGCATTCCAATCATGTAAATCTGCTGATGGTTCAATACGCTTCGGAAACAGTTTACACGGGGAGCGCTGTCGTGATTTCCGCTGATTATCATGATCACAGCCTCTGGCACGGCATTTCTCAATTTTCCTATAAAATAATCAAACAACTCTACCGCATCCGCTGATGGCACAGCTTTGTCGTAAATGTCTCCTGCGATCATGATTCCATCCGGCTCTTCCTGCTTCGACAGCTGAATGATCTGATCTAATATGTATTTCTGATCCTCATATAAATCACGGTTCATAAGCTTCAAGCCGATATGCAGATCTGATAAATGAAAAAACTTCATAATCCAAGCCTCCTATTTGCAGACAACAGTCCTATCTCCGCCACTGATATTTAATCATTTCGATATTTATCAACAAGTATACACGATTCTCGCAGAAGAGGCTATAGTCCGCACCGGAAATCGTATGAATATTTTATCATTTCATAATTGGATAATTGCAGATTTTGTTATAATTATAGGCTGGAAAATAACCTTCCAGCCCTTTTTTCTGATGTGTTCTGTTATGGATTATCAGATGTGCATTGCAGATAACATTTTTCCTCAAAGTGTATTATCAAAATCTCTTTGGTACTTCGTAACTCTTTTGTGTTTTCATCTTTTATCTCTTGTTGATGTAATTATATTATCACATCTGTCGCATTTTGTCACCTGGAAAATCGTACATATTTTCGATTTTATTTTTGTATATTTTTATTATTATCCAATTTTATCTAAACATACGTTCGGGAAGAATTTTGAGTGTTTAGGTACTTTTGAAAAATCTCGAAAAACCCGTAGGAATTTGATCCCTTTTAGGTATTTATGTGCTTTTCGATTAGAAATTCAACGCAAAAAATAAATCAAAGGCTAATTCAAAGGTCCTTTTGCTTTATAAAAAAGGATTTAATTTTCTAAATTATTTTTCAGGATGTTACACTAAATTAATAAAGAGAAATATAAGCCTGATAAACAGAATTATATTTCTCTTTTTTAACAACTCTTATCCTTTTTTGAATAGTTGTAGTAGTAGTATTATTATTATTCCTCTTCAGGATATTTCATACCCCATTCGGTTCTTATATCAGACATGATTTTCATAACATCATATGTATACTGACTGTGAATGAGGTTTTCTATTTCATCGGATGATGCAGAGTTTATGGCTTTTTCCATATCACATACTTCGTAATACAGTGCATCTGATGTATCACCTGCATCAATTACTTCTTTATGACCATCCTCTGTGTATGTAATAGTTGCCTGCATTCCTCTTGGATACTCAAAGATTTCTACATATGCTTTGTCAAAAGATAGTGTAGCGCGTTTGGGTTGCTTGGAATGTAGAGATAATGTGACTGTTGCCATCTCGGCAGCATCGTTCATAAGCAGAATACCTGCCTGTTCATCAACACCGGTTGGTGCATATTTAACCTGTGACGATACTTGTGTTGGTGTTTCCTTGAAGAACCAGCGGATAAGAGAAAGTGAGTAAACTCCAATATCAAGCAATGCTCCTCCGGCAAGCTTACGACTGAAAAATCGGTTTGTCATATTGTAATCCTTGTAGCTTCCAAAATTGACCTGAATTAAATTTAGCCTGCCGAGTTGTCCACTTGCAATTATTTCGTTTAGCTTTTTATAAACAGGCATATG
>OLNF01000470.1_pt1 | contig 35339 bp, 37 predicted proteins | sample 1673061 | NCBI WGS metagenome assembly OLNF01 (sample SAMEA3136751, study PRJEB25190) | human gut metagenome
AAGTGCAGGAAGGGCACGCTGGCCTTCAGCGCGGACAGATGGGCGACCAGCGCCATATCCATCGCTTCCTGAACGGAGGAAGAAGCCAGCATGGCAAAGCCGGTCTGGCGGCAGGCCATGACGTCCTGATGATCGCCGAAGATGGACAGGGCATGGGCGGCCAGGGCGCGGGCAGATACATGGAACACGCCGGGCAGCAGCTCGCCGGAGATCTTGTACATGTTGGGGATCATCAGCAGCAGGCCCTGGGAGGCGGTGAAGGTGGTGGTCAGCGCGCCCGCGGCCAGAGAGCCGTGCACGGCGCCGGCCGCGCCGGCTTCAGACTGCATTTCGGCAACGTGAACCGTCTGGCCAAACAGGTTCTTGCGGCCCTGCGCAGACCATTCGTCCACATACTCCGCCATCGTGGAGGACGGCGTGATGGGGTAGATCGCGGCGACATCGCTGAACGCATACGCGATGTGGCTGACCGCTCCGTTACCGTCGATCGTGTACTTGAAAGACATTTGGGGATCCTCCTTTATAGTGTGTATCGAACACTGTCAGGTGGCATAGCAATACCAACTATACCAACAATATATTATAGATACACCCCCTCCCCTTTGTCAAGGGCAACCATAATTTAGGCGGCAATTTACGGGGAATTTATCGTATGAATTGTAACAACACTCAAAAACCGCTTGACATTTAGTAAGACATGTTGTAGTATTGCATTAAGACACGGTGTCTTATTATATGCATGGAGGAATTAACCAATGAAAGCCCAGCGCCTGCCCGACAGTGAATTTGACCTGATGCAAACCATATGGGATCAGCAGCCCCCGGTGACGACCGGCCTGCTGATGGATCTGATTGGCCGCAGCCGCAATTGGAAGGTGCAAACGGTGGTGACGCTGCTGGCGCGCCTGACCGAGCGCGGCTTTCTGCGCGTGGAAAAGGGAAGCGGCCGCGAGCGCGCCTTCTACCCCATCATCTCCCGCGACGAATACCTGCGCATGGAAACCGAGAATTTTCTGGAGCATTACCACCACAAAAGCGTATCCAGCCTGATCGCCGCGCTGGCGGGCGACCGCCTGTCCGATCAGGATCTGGACGAGCTGAGCGACTTTGTGCGCAAGGCCAGAGAGAGGAGCGAGGGCAAATGACCGCCTGGCTATCCACCCTGTTAGCCTTCGCGCTGACAGTATCTGCAGTTACACTGTGCGCATTGGTGCTTACGCCCATGCTGCGCAACCGGGTTAGCGCCCGCAGCCTGTACCTGGCCTGGCTGGCCGTGCTGGTCTGCGCGCTGATTCCCATCCGCCCGTTCTCTCCGCGCCCGGCTGTCACCCTGTCTCCCGCGCCTGTGGCGCGTGCCGTGGAGGTGCCCGTGTTCGCCCCGCGGCAAACGGACACACCTGTTACCCCAGTCTCGCAGCCTGCCGCCGCGGACTTCGTGCCTGTCTATACAGGCAGCACGGTGTCTGCGTCCAGCGCAATTCAGCCTGCCCGTACCCTGCAATGGAGCACGGTGCTGTGCATGGTTTACCTGACGGGCGCTGCGCTGATGCTGCTGGGCAGTCTGGTCCACCACGCGCGCTATCTGCGTATGCTGCGCCGCTGGCGAAAGCCGGTAAGCGACCGCCGTATTCTGGCGCTCTACGATGCGCTGCGCGATGAAATGGGCGTGCGCCGCGCCATTCCCATCTACCTTTGCCAGGCAGTCGACAGTCCCATGATCGCAGGCATTTTCCGTCCCTGCATTCTGCTGCCGGAGAACCATCTGAACCTGAGCGAACTGCGTCTGGTGCTGCGGCACGAGCTGACGCACTATCAGCGCGGGGATCTGTATGTAAAGCTGCTGGAGCTGCTTTGCGTCAGCCTGCACTGGTATAATCCGCTGATCTACCTGGCGCGCCGCGAAATCGATTACGCTTGTGAAGCGTCCTGCGACGAGCTGGTGATGCGCGGCGCATCGCTGGACGACCGCCAGTACTACTCCGAAACCATCATCACCGTGATCCGCCGCCAGCGTGCGCGGGGAACGGTGCTGTCTACCAGCTTCTATGGAGGTAAAAGAGGCATGAAAAACCGAATCCTTACCATTATGGATACCCGCGCGCGGCGTTTGGGCGCGCTGCTGCTGTGCCCGGTGCTGGTGATGGCGCTGGCTTTCAGCGTGGCCTTCGCCGCCGAGCCGCCCGCTGCGGGCAATGGCAGGGACGTACCCAGCCTGGCCGCGCTGATGGAAGCGCCCAGCCAGCCCATGACCGAGGACGAGGCCTACGAAAAGGGGCTGCAGCTGCTTCAGGCTGTGCGCGGCAGCGATTTCCCCGCGGATGCTTCCGCCGAGCGCGCGGGCGTGGCCTTTACCACAGCCACCTTTGGCAGCGTCACCCTGCCGGTAGTGCGGGCGGATATCCGCGTGCAGGGCAGCGGCCGCTATGCCGTCAGCTACTGGCACGCCTACCTGTCCGCCGCGACGGGCGAAGGGCTGCTGCTCACCTGCTCGGGCGAGGAGGCCTCCGCCGATCAGGAATTTGCCGCGCCCTACTATCTTCATCCCATGCTGGAGGATAACCAGGAGCAGCGCGCATTGTTTGCCGCCCTGCCCCGCGCGGCCTATGTAAGCAACGCCGCCGCGCCCTCCGCCAATTTCAGCGAAGGCCCCACCGATTACACCTGGCCGCAGGGCACCTGCCTGAACGGAACGCCCGTCACCGTGACCGAGCTGCACCTATCGGGCAACAACGTGCCCAAGGCGCTGACCGAGGCAAAGCTGATCTACTGGGCCAAAATCACCGTGGGCGCAACAAAGGACAGCCCCGGCGTGGACGGCTCCTGGATCCCGCTGTGCACGCTGACCTTCGCCGATGAAATGACGGGCGCGCCCGCCACCCTGCCCGCCGGCACGGTAACAACCGACGCGGCCACGGGGCAGGTAAGCCTGTACGCCGCCTGCGACCGGGACAAGGGCGTGGTTACGGTGCTGTCCAAGGGAACGCAGGTGGAGGTGCTCAGCCGTCTGGCGCAGTTCTATCAGGTGCGGGCAGGCAAGCATTACGGCTTCCTTCCCATCGAAAATCTGGCCTTTGATACCGCCGCGCAGGCGCTGATGGACAGCATCGTGCCCGAGCATTTTGCCGAGATTCAGCCCGGCATGCGGGAAAAGTACGATGAATTCATGAACCGCATCACCGCCCTGTGGGATGAGTACGGCGACAGCAACGAATGGCCGCTGGAGATCAAGGCCAAAGCCACGCAGATCCGCCTGGATTACGGCTTTGACGCCGATCTGCCCGCCCGCAACATCCTGCCCGGCGAGGGCGATATGACGCTGGAGCAGGCGACCGCCTTTGCCGACGCGCACATAAAAGAGCGCTACGGCATGACGGAGGCGGATTTCGTCTATCGCCGCTACAGCTTCTATTACGAGCCCGACGCCCCCGATGCGCATCTGTGGAACGTGTATTACGTTGCCCGCACCGGGCTACGCAACTGCGCCGTTACCTTCAATCAGCAGGGCGAAATCCTCCGTGATTTTCAGAATTCCTATACCAACGGCAGCGGCCCGGACGATTTGGACATGAAGCAGCCCGGCTACTATATCGACTATGGCAAGCCTATGGCGTATACCGAGGACGACGAAGCCCTCGCCGCGCTGGATACCGCCTGGCAGACGCTGGAGGCTACGGTGGACGATGGCCAATTCAGACAGGAGGATTATACCGTCCGGCAGGAGCTGTGCCGCGATATCTGCCCGGATAACGACGGCAGCCTGACCTGGTGGCGATTTACCTTCTGCAGAGACGATGAGGAGGCCGAGTTTTATGTGATTGTCGTGCGCGGGGATGAAGAAAGGGTGATTTCCAGCAACGCGGAAGACTACGCTTACAATCGCCGGTATGAGGCTGCCAGCAAGCGCATGGCGCAGGAGGAGGCCCTGCGCGGGCCGTACTACACCTGGTCGGTCGAGGAAAAGGCGGAAGCCGCATCGTGGGCGCACGAGGCCAACGCTGTCCTGCCGACCAAGCAGGATATCCCGCAGAAAAAGGCGCAGGAAATCGCCCTGGCTTACGCCGTCGAACAGACGGGGGATAAGCTTGAGAAGCTTGCTAACCTGCCGTGCTATTTCTACTTTGAAACGGCGGAATGGTATGAGAACATTAATCCAGCCAAAACCATCTGGCGCGTGGATATCAATATCAGCCATGGCTATGACGAGGGCATGGTGGATTATCTGTCGGTGATCATGGATTCCCGCAGCGGCGAGATTCTGGAATATTGGGACAGCCGGGTAAGCAACGGCTGACACCCTGCCGGCCCGCGTCTGCGTCCCTGGGGCGGGGCGCGGGCCAGATTGCATATTTCCCGCAAAAAGGTGAAAAAAATACTTGCTTTTACCAGATTGTTGTGGTAATATATTCGATGCTGGTCCATAGCGTCCGGCACCAAGACTTACAGGAGGCGAAGGAAGTGCCGAACATTCAGTCTGCCAAGAAGCGCGTGAAGGTGAGCGAAACCAAGAACCTGCGTAACCGTATGGTAAAGAGCGGCGTCAAGACGTCTATCCGCAAGCTCAATGCGGCCATGACCGAGGGTGCTGATGCTGCCGCTACGCAGTATGTCGCCACGACTTCCGCGATTGATAAAGCGGTAGCTAAGGGCATCATCCACAAGAACGCGGCCAACCGTAAAAAGGCTCGTCTTGCCAAGATGATCGCGAAGGCGTAATCAACAAATCTCTACTCATCATTATCACGGCAGTGTATAGTACGGCGCGCGGGCCAAATAGCCTTGCGCGTTTGTGCTACCTGCAAACAGGCTGCGATAAAGAACAACCCCCGGTTTCCCCCGTGCAAAAGAGAGGACGGCTCACCGGCTGAAAGGCGTCCGCGCGGCGGCGGGGCATTCGCTTTGGAGCCGCGCGCCCGAAGGCTCAGTAAGGCGCGCCGTCCTATCCGCGTTACAGGATCAGAGCGCGGGCAGCATCCCTGCCTGCGGAAATTGGGTGGTACCACGCCTGCATGCGTCCCATGTGCTTTACATGGGATGATTTTTTATTTTGGAGGGTATGTATGGGCATCAGAGAGAATATCGAGTCCATCCGTGCGGAGCTGGAGCAGGAGCTGCAGCGTCTGGACGATGTAAAGCAGCTGGAGGAGGCTCGCCAGCGCGTGCTGGGCAAAAAGGGCAGCCTGACCGCGCTGCTGCGCTCCATGGGGCAGCTCAGCCCCGAGGAGCGTCCTGCCGCCGGGCAGATGATCAACGCCGGGCGCGAAAAAATCAGCGCCATGCTGGACGAGCGCCTGACCACGCTCAAGGCCCGCGAACGTGAGCGCAAGCTGGAGCGCGAAGCGCTGGACGTGACCGAGCCGCGCGACCTGCCGCGCCTGGGCGTGGCGCATCCTACCTCGCTGGTGCTGGACGAGGTGCTCTCGGCCCTGACGGGTCTGGGCTTTGATGTGGTGGAAGGCCCTGAAATCGAGCTGGATCACTACAACTTTGAGCTTTTGAACCTGCCCAAGAACCATCCCGCGCGCGACGCGCAGGATACCTTCTATGTGGATGATAACATCGTGCTGCGCACGCACACCTCCCCCGTGCAGGCGCGTACCATGCTGTCCCGCAAGCCCCCCATCCGCATTGCCTGCCCCGGCCGCGTGTTCCGCGCCGACGAGGTGGACGCTACCCACAGCCCCGTTTTCCATCAGATCGAGGGTCTGGTGATCGATAAGGACGTGAACATGGGCGATCTGAAGGGCACGCTGGACGCGCTGTTCAAGCGCCTGTACGGCGATGATATCGAAACGCGCTTCCGCCCCTCCTTCTTCCCCTTTACCGAGCCGAGCGCTGAGGTCGATCTGACCTACATCTCCTGCCGCGGCAAGGGCTGCCGCATGTGCAAGGGCACGGGCTGGATTGAGGTGCTGGGCTGCGGCATGGTCAACCCCAAGGTGCTGACCATGTGCGGCATCGATCCCAACGAATACACCGGCTTTGCCTTTGGCATCGGCCTGGAGCGCATCACCATGCTGCGCTACGGCATCAAGGATATGCGCCTGCTCTATGAGGGCGACGAGCGCTTCCTGCGCCAGTTCCGCTAAGGGAGGGAAACGGACATGAAAATTTCGATGAACTGGATCCGCCAGTACGCGGATATTCCCGTATCGCCCGCCGAATACGAAAGCACCATGATCATGCACGGCACGGGCGTGGAAGGCATTGAATACCTGGGCGAGGAATGCCAGAACGTGGTGGTCGGCCGGGTGCTGACCTGCCGTGATCATGAAAACAGCGACCATCTGCACGTGTGCACGGTGGATGTGGGCCAGGGCGAGCCGCTGCAGATTGTCTGCGGCGCGCCCAACGTGCGCGAGGGCATTCTGGTGCCCGTAGCCCTGATCGGCGCCAAGCTGCCCGGCGGCCACGAAATCAAAAAGGGCAAGCTGCGCGGCGTAGAAAGCTGCGGCATGCTCTGCTCCGGCCCCGAAATCGGCGTGCCGGTGGAGCTGTACCCCTCCGTAGGCGACGCGGGCCTGCTGATTTTCCATGAGGATTATCCCCTGGGCACCGATGTGCGCAAGATCTTCGGCCTGGACGATTATGTGGCCGATTTTGAAATTCTGGCCAACCGCCCCGACTGCCTGTGCGCCTGGGGCATCGCGCGCGAAACCTCTGCCGCGCTGGGCACCAAGCTGACGCTGCCCGAGGTGACGGTCAAGGACGTCGGCGGCGATATCGCCGATCATGTTCAGGTGACGGTGGAGGATTTCACCCGCTGCCCGCGCTACGCCGCCCGCGTGATCAAAAACGTGCGCGTCGCGCCCTCGCCCATGTGGCTGCGGCAGGTGCTGCATGCCGCCGGCATGCGTTCCATCAATAACATTGTAGATATCACCAACTATGTGATGCTGGAAACCGGCCATCCCATGCACGCCTTTGATCTGGACAAGGTGCGCGGCCGCCAGATCATCGTGCGCACCGCCCAGGATGGCGAAACGCTGCGCACGCTGGACGGCAAGGATCATGCCCTGACCAGCGCTGATCTGCTGATCTGCGATGCGGAAGGCCCCACGGGCCTGGCCGGCATCATGGGCGGCGAGGAAAGCGAAATCACCGACAGCACCCGTGAGGTGATGCTTGAGTGCGCCACCTTCGACCGCGCCGTCACGCGCATTTCCGCCCGCCGCATGGGCATCCGCACTGAGTCCAGCGGCCGCTTTGAGCGCGGCGTATCCGAAAAGACCATCATGACCGCGTTGGAGCGCGCCTGTCAGCTGGTGAACCTGCTGGACGCGGGCGACGTGGTAGGCGGCCATTACGACTACTACGAGCATCTGGAGGCGCCTAAGACCATCGTCTGCTCCGTCCGCCGCATCGCCGCCCGCACGGGCGTGGATATCACGGGCGAGGAGATGGAAGCAGCCCTGCGCAAGCTGTGCTTCACCGTGGAGCGCGAGGGCGATACCCTGCGCGTCACCGTGCCCGATTATCGTCAGGATATGGAGGGCGAAGCCGATGTGTGCGAGGAAGTGCTGCGCATGGTAGGCTATGAGCGCATTCCCTCCACGCGCCTGCGCGGCGAAAGCACGCAGGGCGGCCTGAACCCGCTGATGCAGCATAAGGCGCGCGTGCGCCGCGTGCTGGGCGGCCTGGGCTATGACGAAATGATGACCTTCTCCTTCGTCAGCCTCAAGTCCATCGCCGCGCTGGGTCTGCCGGCGGATGATCCCCGCATGCAGCCGCTGATGCTGCGCAACCCGCTGGGCGAGGATACCGCCTGCATGCGCACCACACTGGCTCCCGATATGCTGCGCATCCTGGCCGGCAACTACAGCCGCGGCAACGACTGCGCCATGCTGTACGAGTTCGGCACGCTCTTTGATGCAACCCGCCGCACGGAGGAGGGGCTGATCACCGAGTCCCCCGCCCTGTCCATCGGCGCGTATGGCAAGGATCTGGATTTCTACGCCATTCGCGGCGCGGTGCAGGCGCTGTGCGCGCAGGAGGGCGTAAGCGTTACGGTTGTACCCGGCGGCGACTGCTATTATCATCCCGGCCGCAGCGCACGGCTGATGCATGGTGAAACCGTCATCGCTACGCTGGGTCAGGTGCATCCCGATATCGCGCAGGCCATGGATCTGCCCGAAATCACGCTGCTGGCCGAGGTGGACATGGTGGCGCTGTATGCCTGCGCCCAGCCCATGGGACAGGTAAAGCCCATCTCCCGCATGCAGGCCGTCAGCCGCGATATCGCGCTGGTCATGCCTGATGCGCAGCCGCTGGGCCCCGTGATGGATGCGATCCGTCATGCCGCGGGCGAATGGCTGGAGGATATCCGCCTGTTTGACGTGTTCCGCGGCGTGCAGGTAGGCCTGGGTATGAAGAGCGCAGCCTTCTCGCTAACCTTCCGCGCCCCTGACCAGACGCTGACTGAAGATCATCTGGCCCCGATAATGAAGAAAGTAATGAAGGTTTGCCGCGAAAAATTCGGCGCAGAAATTCGTTCCTGATTCCTAACATCATGCATACGCTCCCGGTCAGGCATTGCGCTTGCGCCGGGAGCGTTTTATATTCATTTTTGCCTCTGCGTCAGGCGATTGGATCGCGGCATTTTTAGCGCGGCCAGGGCGCTGACGATGCCAATGCCCGCGGCGTTCATGACATCCCTTGCCGGAAAATCTGGAATCAAGTGCATGCCGGCCACGCCCAGCGCCGCGCCGCACAATCCTAAAATCAGCGGAATCAGTTCCTCCCGCAAGCCGCGAATCATACGCAACAGCATCCCCAGCAAATAGCAGATCGCCACGAAACGCAAGCGTCATTGCCGTGCGTGCCTTTGCATAGCTGCAATTTTCCTTGCATGCGTGAAAGGAAAGCCCCAAATGATAGATAGCAACTACGCCAGCGCTGAAAACATTGCCGCATATCTGCGCCGCATCAAGGAGCGCAGGCATTTCCAGCCAGGAATGGTCTGTGCGCAGCGGCGTATCGGAAGCGACCATTTCCCGCCTATTTAGCGGACAAAATCAATCCCCGCAGTTCTGCACTGTCGCGCAGCTGGTTAGATCCGTCGGCGGCTCCCTGGACGAATTGGCCGATATCCCCCACGCTCCCCGCGCTCCGCCATGCGATAAAGCGCTGGCGCATATGATCGCAATGGATAAGCAGCGTGAGGAAACCGTTTTTTATTTGCAAAATCAAGTGACTGAATTGCGAGCAAATGCTGAGCGTCAGCATCGTTTGCTGATCATATGCACTGCGTTGCTCGGTCTGTTTTTGTTTCTTTTCGGCGCATTGCTGGCCTGGGATCTCTCCGACCCGCGCTATGGCTTCTTCTACCGTGTGATCTCCGCCATGCCGCATGGCAGCCACCTGCCCTTCCTGCGCGGATAACCTCCACTTGCATGAATGTGCATCCGCTTGCACCCATGCAAACACTGTGCGCCATCCGAAAGGTACATTTCATCCCTTGCCGTATTTCCAGTCACATTATTTGCATTTTTTAGAAAAAAGCATTGACAAACCCCATGAGCCGTGATATTATATATCTTGTAATTGGTTCAAGTCATGGTCGCATGGCTCAGTTGGTAGTACCTACTGGTACCTTCTCTCGAATGAGAGATGTCGATGTGAACAGGTTGCTGGCAAGCCGTTCACTCGAATCCACGGAAGGCTCCCCTAAAAACCCGAACATATTAGGAGAGATTGTCAGAATCGTTCGGATAAGGTCGCATGGCTCAGTTGGTAGAGCACATCGTTCACATCGATGGGGTCACAGGTTCGAGTCCTGTTGCGACCACCACAAAACCTCGAAGGCATAAGGCTTTCGAGGTTTTTTTCTGTCTCTTGGACAAGTGCCCTCCTCCCCGTGGGAGGGCCTGACCGGCATACTATTAGCTTCTATCAATTACGCTCATTCACGAACATTCAAAATTTCGAGTGTGCAGTTTCATTTTCGATGTTAACAGGTTGGTCGCCCATTCCGTTCACGCGAGTCGATGTGAACGGTAGCCCGGCATCGATGTGAACGGCTTGCTGGTTTCGATGTGAACGGGTACCCTGCTCGATGTGAACGGTTTGCCGGACAGACACACTTCCTATAAGCTTACGGCACAAAAAAAGCAGGGCCAACGCCCTGCAACAAAAATATCCCCGATCAGGATTACTCCTGACCGAGGAACTGTTTCAGTGAAATCTTAAATTTGATGTGCATTTTGTATCCGGTCCGGACTTCCACCCGCTCGATCAACCGGGAGACGATCAAGTGCTTGGTGCCGATGTCAGCCTTGTCGAAGCACTCTGCCCAGGAAAGCAGCTCATCCACCTGAGCTTTGGTGGCTTTAGCGTTTTCCTGCTCCGCCTGCATCCGGGCCTGCGCTTCTTCCATTGCCGTTTGGGAGGCTTCCAGTTTTGCCCGGTGCTTCAGGAGCATTTGATTGACGATACTCAGATCCAGCTGGCTTTCTCCGGTCAGTGCCTTGACGGCTTCCTCCTCCAAGGCGGTGACCTGCTTTTGAGCATTTTCAAAATCCTTCTGCGCCTGCTTGTAGGCCACCTTGTAGGTTTCCTCATTCCGGGCGCTGGCAAGCTCCACAAGTCGCTCCTTGGGAACCGCCTCCAGCTTGGAAAGGAACAGCCTGACCTGATTTTCAACCGCCTCATTCAGCGCAGTCGCCTTGTAGCTGCTTTGCCCATCACACGTTCTCGATGCGGAGATTTTCCGGTAGCAGCGATAGGTTTCGTAGTCGTACACGCTGGTACCACCGCTGGCCAGTTTCCTTTCCTCATGTTGATGGTTGTAGCAGAGCCTGCATCCGCAGTGTCCGCAGTAGATGACGCCCGTCAGCAGGCTCCGGGTGTCCGTCCGGAAGACCACCGGCTCGCCGTCGTAGTTCTTGGTCGATCTGCCTTTGACCGTCTGCTGGCACCGCATGAACAGGTCTTCGTCGATGATCTTCAAATGGTCAAACGGCTCAGACTGGACTCTCTGCATATGGTAAATGCCGATGTAGATCGGGTTGTCGATGATCGCCCGGATGCTTGTCCCGCGCCAGAGACTTGTTCCGCGTTTGGTCTTGATCCCTTTTTCATTCAGGTACTGTGCGACCCGGTTTGTGCCGTACCCGTGATTGGTCAGCAGGTCGAAGATCTCTTTGACGATGGTTGCTTCATCCTCGTCAACGACCAGATCCCGCACCGCTGATTCTTTTTGTTTGTGCGGCCCTGATGTTCCAACTTGTAGCCGTAAGGTAGATGTCCTCCCCGGTACTGACCCTCCTGCACCATTTGGGAATGCTTGGTTTTCACACGGATGGAAGTCTTTTCGCTTTCACCCGATGCCTGCCAGAAACGGATGTAGTTCAGGAGCTTGTCGACGTGGTTATCGAAGCGCTGTTCACCTTCACGGGCGCTCCAGACCTCTATGCCCTGCTGAACAAACCACTGCACCACAAAGGGTGTTTCATCATCCCGCCTGCCAATACGGTCGAACATGAAAACCAGTAGCACATCGAACTTGTGCATGATGGCCCTCTTCTTAATCTCCACAATGGCATCGCGGTCATTGGTGCTGACCTTGTAACCCGAGATGCCTTTTTCGGAAATCTCATCAACGATCTCCCAGTCCGGGTGGGACGCCGCATATTCGCGGCAAGCCAGCTTCTGCATGGGGATGTCATCATGATCCACCTGGCCGACGGTCGAAACACGGTAGAGGCATATGACTCGCTTCATCTTTTTTCACCTCCCGTAGTTTGCATGTGTAAGCAGATCCAGCACGTCAGCGACGGCCCCGAGATCTGGTTCATCCGCGTAGGAAACCGTCACCTCACAGATGGGCTGGCCGTCCGAAAGCTCAGTGTTTTCAAGGGCTCTCGGCTGCTTAGCAGTAGTACTATTAACTCTACTGTCGGCACGAATCAAGTCAACTTTTTGAGACGAAACCGATATATTTTCGGGTTGTGTGTCAGTGGTGGAACGGTTCCCGGCAAGGTCGTTTCTCCGGCAGAATGCCTTGACCGTGTTGAGGGATATATCCAGTTCCTTAGCGATGTACGCATAGCCGAGATTCTGTTTCCGCATCTCGGTTATCCGCCTTTTCTGTTCCTGGGTCATCGCGCTGCTCCAATCTGAAGGATGAGTATCGTTGTCTCCTTCAGTGCCTTACGGACAGTCGGAGCGGCACTTTTCCGGTTTTTCCAATAAAAAAGTTGGGGCTCTGCCCGAAGGCAAAACCCCATGATCATTTATTCGGTTGTGATCTCACTGTACTCCCCGGAAACCCAGCCGACCTGGCTTCCGATCTTCACAGCCTGCCAACCGTTGAAGGCGCTGGCCACATACTCCAGCGTTGTGCCCGGCGCGACAGCTGTGATGCGGCTGTAGCTGGTGCCGTTGCCTGTGCGGATGTTGACCTTCCCGCCGGAGGACTTGATCAGCACCCGGATGGTGGTCTGTCCGGCAACAGGCTGTTCCTGCTCCGGTTCTGGCTGCGGTTCTGTCATGGCCTGCTGTCCGGCATCGTCCTCCGCCACAGCGGCCATCAAGTCGGCATGGGTCTGGTCGCCGTACTTGCCGTCCTGCTTGATCCCGGCCTTCTTCTGGAATGCCTTCACGGCGGCTTCCGTTTTGCTTCCGAACTGGCCGTCCACCACAAGGGTGGCACCCAGCTGATTCAGAAGCTCCTGCAGGGCTTTGACGTCCGCGCCGGAAGAGCCGTTCTTCAGCAGGCGGCTTCCCAGCGTGTACACGGTGACCGCCTCCACAGCGACCTGTGCGCCGCTGGTATCGCCGTAATCGATAAACGGCAGCTTGTACCAGTGTGTCCAGGGCCGTTTCTTTACCTGCGTCTTCACGCAGCCCCAGCTGAAGCCCTGCCACTCCACAGCATAGCCGTTGCCAACGTAGTATCCAGCATGACCGTCCTTGTACAGCGCCAGACCAGGGATCTCCGGCAGGGTGTCGATGGTGCCCCAGTCAGCGCCTTTCTTTTTTGCCCAGGAGAACATGCTGTTCGCACCCTTGTCCGGGCATCCGTTGGAGCCATATTTGCTGGTGATGCTCTTGTCCGTCCCGATAGCTTCAAGCACGCCCTGACCGCCGTTTGTCCAGGCGTAGCCTTTGCAGCCGCCGATGCAGTCGGATACGACAGCCTTGTTGGCGATGTCCTGCTTGTAACGGGACATACGGCTGGAAGCATAAGAGGACGGATACTGGTTGCTCTTCCTGGACAGCAGGCTGTTGGTTGCCTTATAGACACAGGTACCGTACCAGTAAGGCTGGCCCACCATCTTCTGACACCAGTCGGCAAAGTGCTCGTTGGTGAACGGCGTATTGATTCTTTCAGACATCTTCGTCACCTCCACATAGGAAAGGACGGCGGTTATTCGCCGTCGCCCTGGTCGGTTTCGTCCTCTTTGTGTTCCTTTTCCTTGCGGTCGTGCAGCTGTTCCAGAATGGCCTTCAGCTTGTCCGGGATGGGCAGGCCGATGTAGGCCGCGTTCTCCAGCAGGCTCAGGCCCTCGTTGGACAGATAGAAAGCGATCACCGCGCCCCGCAGCGCACTGCCGGAGCCGATCACATGCAGATCAACGATGTTCGCAATACCCACCATGAACAGGATGAGCACCTTTTTGCAGATGCCCTTGAAGCCCACGGCAGAGGACAGTTTCTTGTCCAGAATGGCGCACATGACCCCGGTCATGTAATCCAGCCCCATGAAGATCATGAGGGCGATCATCAGGCCGTCGATGCCGCCGAGAAAGTACCCCAGCCATCCGCCGATGGCCGTGATGGCGATCTGGATCTTCGCCCAGATCAGGTCAATAGAAAAGTTCCGCATTGTTGTTTCCTCCATTTCATTTTGATATAGAAAAACCCGCCTCCGTATTGGAAGCGGGCTGATCCCGGGAGTGAAAAAGGCTCATGGTTACACTCCAATCGCGATCCAGTCAATATTCCTTGCCGTATTGAAATTACCGCCGACGATGATTGTCGCGCCTGTTGTTGTTTTGCTGTGAACTTTCAGTGCACCGTTATCGCCTGACCAGTTTCCGCTGCTGGTGGAGTAACTGACCACCACACACGGAATGGCCGTGAACCCGGCACCGCTGTAATTGATGCTGAGAGCACTGTTGCCTGCTACGGAACCAGAGCCATAAGCCACCTTGAATGGCAAACGAGCCATGGCCAGTGTGCCTGTGGTGATGTTGCCTGCGTTATTTGTGCCCAGATTGCTCCGAGCGTTTGCGGCGGTGGTGGCTCCTGTGCCGCCGTTGGCGACAGGCACACCGGAGGGCATGCCAGAATGGAACACACGGTAGTTGGCCCATGTGCCTGCGTCACAGACACGCAGGAGCACAGCCCAGGCTGGCCTGCAGTGCTTTGGTGCGGATTTCGAGCATGCGCCGGTTGTCGCCTGCTGCGTCTTCCCAGGCGGCCAGAGAAGCAGCCCCCTCATAACTGCCTTCCAGTACCGTGCGGCTGCTGGTTCCGTTATAGGTCGGCAGCAGAAGCAGGGATGGATACAGGTTTCCTAAGATACCCAGGTTCCCCGTCATCGTATCGCCTGTTTTCTTTACGCCTCCGAGAGCTGCGAGGGCGTTTGCCGCAGACGTCGCGCCTGTGCCGCCATAGGCAATGGCCAGTGGAGACGAGAGCTTCGGCGGCCAGCCGCATTCAATGTACCTAGAGGTCTCGGCTACCTTGCCTATACCAACTCCCGTGCCGTCTGCCAGAAAGTCCAGGATCACGCCTTTGGTGCCGATGCTGACCGCCTGCTCCACGTAGTAGAAGTAATCCGTCAGGCGCACCTTCAGATCATAGCTGTTGAGCGCGTCATAGGTCTGAGATAGCAGTTTCTTGGTGGCTGTGACGGTATAGGACGTAATGGCCATCTGCTCGGCAGTCGTCCAGGCAGTGGCGCTTTTCAGCTTGTAGTAAACGACACAGGATAAGCCATTTTTATTGTTCAGCGCCGTGACCTTTCCCGAAAAACTGTATCGCACATTGGTGCCATCCAACTGTGCTGCACTGCCATCACTGCTGCAGCGTTCAGCTGAAAATGCTGTGATGGAAGGCGGCGAATAGTCCAGCACATTGAACGTGGTCGAATAAGCTGCAGTCCGGCCACGGCTATCCGTAACCGTGACCGTCATCGTCATTTCTCCTGCAGTGGACAGGCGCTTGCTGACTGTGAAAGAAGCCGCCGTATAGTTCACGCCATCCAGCGAAGTGCGGTAGGAAGAGATCGTGCTGCCGTAGACACCCGCCGCTGTGATTGCAACGGACAATGTGCTCAGTCCCTTGACAAAGGCGGCGATCCTGGATACCCAACTAGCTCTGGGGCTGTAATGACATCGCGAAGAATAACATTTTCCTGGTTGCCACAAGAAAGCACCTCTTCATCCGCAGATTCTTTTGATTCAGCATTTGTATATGCCACTGCATGAAATCTCAACTTAGTTGCAATGGAAATACCGTCTGAATTTGCACGCTTCGTTTCTGGATCTGCCGTGCTAATATTCATGCTTTTCGCTCCTTTTCTTTAAGAGGTACATATTAAACAAGGGACGTTAGAGATCATGTTTATCTAACGTCCCCTTTGCTCAAAGTTTTTTGGCCTATATCAGCCATGCGATTCCTACAGCAACTGCATCGCTTTCGTCATTCGCCTGGTATTTTTGTTTGCCTACAAATCGCTCCTATGCCATAGCAACGTCGTTCTTTGATGCTTTTCCATTTTCAGTCAGCAGTTTTTTAACGGCAGATGGGCTGATCTCTTCATAATCAGCACAGCGCATTTGCCATGCTGTCAAATCAGCAACGCCCACTACCTTAAACAGGGCTTGTGTTTCGTGCGGGAACCGGTAGAACCCCTTTTCCCGCACAAACACGTCAATATCCGCAGACAGTTCGCAGAGCAGATCATAAATAGCATCCAGGATTTCGCCATGGCCGGCCTTGCTGCTCCGCATATTCAAATGGCATAAGCGCTCAATCTGAACGGTGCCGTTCTCATATTGCTAAATGGCAAAGCCAGGGCAACGCAATGACAAATCAGCGGCCAGAATCCGCAGCGACTCAGGCAAATCCGTCGTTTCTGTCTTGCTCATGATTTACCTCATAGGCAAACATCGCGCGCAGGATGGCGTGCGCCACATGATCATCACTCGTATCACCGGCAAGATAGGCATAGAGATGCTGGATGGCATGGTTTACATGTTCCTCAGCAGAAATCTTCTTGTAATTGCGTTCCAGCTATGTTTCGCCGTATTTCTCCGCACCGTATTTCGCAACCTCTGCCGTGGCGAAAATGGCATATGGTGGAAAAAAGTGGAATGCATACGGTGTGGCGGATTGCTTGCCGCCGCGCTCATTGGTTTCCATCGGTACATCAGGCTGAACGCCAACAATTAGAGGCACAGACGTTTCATCCTTTCTTAATCAATTGTTTTCAACAGGGCAATTAATTCTTTTGATCCAGAAATGCACTTCTTATAGAAGCATCAATTCTGCTCTTCTCCCTCCTTCTCCTTTATCACTTGCGCAATGCCGCGCAGTATATAGACCGCGCACGGAAGCGCGATGCCGTTTCCGTACAGCTTGTATTCGGCGGAATCGGTGTGCAGACGGTTGTACCAGCGCACCAGCTGTTCGCGTTTGGAAAAAGGCTTGTAGCGCGTGCCGTTGATGGCGGCATGCGTTTCACGTACTTTTTCCCAGAATACGGCTTCTTCGTCGGTCATGTCTTCCTTGTGGACGGGGATCGCCCAGCAGTCGGGCAGCCCCTGAAGCCTGGCGCATTCGGTCGTGGACAGGCGGCGCACGATGTACTTGCGTCCCGCCTTGCGTTCTGCAACAAACTCTCGTTCCTTGCCATTGCGCGCTCCGGCGCCCTTGTAGTAGGAAGCGTCCAGCGTCCCGGCTTTGTCGCCGCCGTAGGTAATGATGTTGGTATAGTCGGTGACACGGTTTTCATGATCGCCGGTGACATTGGCGCAGACCTGTCCGGTACCATTTCCGCGTGCATCGGTACAGATCAGCTTATCAGCGCCGACGTACTGACTGCTGGGGCCGCGCCAGTCTGCCGCGCACAGCGCGCCTACGGTATCTTGATAGCAGACGGCATGGCGATCAATGGTATTAAGCGTATAGGACACATTTGCTTTCCAGCCGCAGCCGTTACAGCCTGCCGTATCGGCACGATCAATCCCGTTGCCCTGCAGGGCGTATGCCAGATAAGACTGCTGTTTCATCCCGGCATTGGCGGCAAGCGCGCCGGAACACTCACCCAGATCACGTACTTCATCTCGCTGATTCTGTGCGAAGCAAACCAGATGACCAGGACGCGACGGCCGGTTTTCACCTTCAGCGCGTAGACACCCGAAACCCGGCATCCAGTAGCCCTGACCGCTCTCGTTACAGACGCAGGGCTGAATCAGCTTTCCAGCACCTCCAGCAGCGCTTCCTTCTACATCGGAGGCAGTTCCTTGCCCCGACGCGCCGCACGCCGGAGAATCGCTTCGCAGGCCCGTTTGCTCAAAAAGCACTTTGCCGGCGCGTCGGGCTGTAAAATCGACGACAAGGTAGATGCGATTTCTTCTCTGGGGCACGCCCCAGTGTTCCGCTCCCTAAACGCGCCATGCGAGGGAGTAATGATCTCCCATGATCTCTCCGGCGTGGAGCCATTTTCCCTTCGGAAGCTCAGGGACTAAAACGGAATCATCGCAGAGACCGATGAACGCTTGGAGGACGGCTCGAAAGTCTGTCCCTCTGGCACTGGAGAACAGGCCGGGGACGTTTTCGAATACGGCGAACTTGGAATATTTTCTATGAGTGGCACACCTCGTCTCTTGAATTATGCGAACGGCTTCAAAGAACAGACTGCTTCGTTTGCCCTCGTGAAGCCCCGCCTGTTTACCAGCAATGCTGACGTCCTGGCAAGGACTTCCGAATGTCAGCACATCCACCGGCGGAATCTGATCGCCGCGAATCTCCGTGACATTCCCCAGATGCTGCATCTGCGGGAAACGGCTGGTGGTCACGGCGATGGCGTAGGGTTCTACTTCGCTGGCGAACACAGGCACGATGCAGTTCTATGCCCCAGCCAGCTCAAAGGAGCCGCTGCCGGAAAACAACGATCCCAGCGTCATCATGCGGGCACCTCCAGATCATCGAACACCACAGGAACTTTTGCCTTGGCTTCCTTCTACAGAAGCTCCATCAGCTCGCGCATTTCCGGGTACACGCCTTTGCCCAGACGCAGGGAGAAGAGATGCCGCCACTCGCGGATATTTGCCTTCATAACGATGTGCGTCGCCGTGGAGTTGGGCAGGATCTTCCGCGCGTCCTCCGGCTTCAGCCCTTTCTCCAGCAGGAAGTGATAGGACTGCTCTGCATCTGACATACAGAATTCCCAGAATTCGGAGGCTTCGTCGCTTTCATGATAAAAGCGCGGCAGAATGAAGGCGATTTCACCGTTCATGCAGACATAGCGCTGCGACTCGATGCAGAAGCTCGCCAGCCTGTGACGGGTAAGCTCTGCCATAACGTCGCGGGAGGTGACCAGTTCCGCGCTCATATCCGCGAACTCCAGCGGCGCAAGATGTCCGCGCCGAATCAGTGAGCGCACGAACGCCGGTGCGCTGTCATCGGTGATCTTGCCATGGGAGCGATAGCAGTTGCGTCCGGCGTACTCAATCTGACGGAGCACGTCCAAACCGTTTTCAGGAGCCTACAGTTTCGCGGATTGCCGGATGATCTTCATTTTCTTCCTCTCCTTCGGGAATGTCGTTGGTTCTCGTCTGAATGCGTTCAGCAATGGTACGGGGCGTCAGCGCACAGCCGATGACTTTTCCATCGTCCATCATGATCAGCGCCTTGGTGGTACGGCCAGAGGTCAGATCGAAATATGTCTTCTTTTCCTTCGCCGCTCTGGTAAGTCGCCGCGCATTGGCAGAGGTGGGTACCAGGATGGCTTCGATCCGGTTGGCTGTGATTACGTTGCCGAATCCGACGTGAACAAATCGCTAATGGGTAAATGTCATATAGATTTGTCTCCTTTTCGTTTTTTCGAGGTGGAACCCTCTGCTATATTGAGTCCCGAATTTGGGGAAAACTTGCGAAAGAGCAGAAAAAGTTAACAGCAGCATAGCTAATCATTATAAGAAAGGTCAGATCACGATGCTACGCAAAAGATTCGCATTAGAAAAGACGCGAGTATCGTTCGCGTCTTTTCTAAACCAGCGTTTTTTGCTCATCATAATTTACAACAAAGAGATTTTATAGGCGGAGCATTTCGTCTACAAGTTCAACGGTAAGGACTGCTTTAGAAGGCTGGAACTTTTCTTTCCACTCGCATTCTTTTACGAAAAGTTCCTGACACATCGCTGGAAGACTACATCCTTTTGACATCATATTAATTACATAATCAAGAAAATCGTCGACATATGAGTGGAGATTTTCAACCAAAAGTTTCAAGTACGGAGAAGTTTCGCCGTTATGGATAATAAGATTTCTATTCCTATATATACGCATAACCTGCCATTTGACTCGTTCAGAATGTTTTTCGACGAAATTATATATTTTATTTGGTGTCGCAAGTTGCGTATGATAATACTCAATTCTTTCTTTTAAAAGTGGAAAATCCATACACCCCTCCAAGAAAAGAGTTCTTTCGTTTTCTTTACTATCAAGCAAAACAAATTCACACAGTCTTTTGACTGTATCAAATTCATTTTTTGAGTCTTTAGCCATTGACATATACACCTCTTCGGAATAATTCCGAAGATCATTTGCGAGTTGGTGAAATAATGAAAAAATATATTTGTGCTTTAAAACCGGAAGCACATAGACACAAACTTGCTGTATTCGGTCACTGATATGCTTGTTGCTTATATCCAATACGGTTTCAAAAATTGACCATAAATCCAGCAATTGGTTCTGCTCACTATTGCTATCCAAAGAAAGAGAATGTGCATTAATTGCATTCATGAGTGTAGCAAACCCAGAAATATTACGCTGCTTGATTGATGTATACAACGCACGTGTAACAGCTGCAGTTTTCTCTTCAATATTCTTTTTTGCGGGAGTTTTAGCACGCTGCACCGCACTGACGTCTTCATTCACGCGATAAAATGCTCCCAAATCGTCATAGACGCCACATTTCAAACTACTCAAGTCGAAATTGTAGTTATGATCATACATTCTATAGATCGACACATTGTCAGAAAGAATTCTTTTTGCATGTTCAACTGCAGAAAAAGGATCATATTCTTCAATTTCAAGCAGAACAAATTTCTCATGCGACCGCTTATTTAAAAAATTGGATTCAGAACACGTTTTCCCGCTCGGCTTCAAACTATCCAGCAGTTCCATTTTATCTACAGTTCTAAGAAACCGCTGCTGCTCCTTGCTTGCAATAAGCACAATTTTATATTTTGACTTCTTGTAGTCAAATTGCTTCAAAAACTCATCAATATGATTTGGATTATCAATCTTATCTTTGTGTGGATAGAAATAACGAATCGCAGTGCTGTATATATATTTTGCACTGTATCCGCCGTTTATCAGTTCAGTTAGCCATGCCTTTGTTTGACGAAATAATGCTAGTTGGTCTTCCACTTTATTGTTAATAACAAACTCTCTAATATCATCAACAAGAGATTCGGAGTACCATTTGTTTTTAAAGTATTTTTGATATAATGCAAGTACAATTCTATGTGAGTCTTCAAATGATAGATCATCAGTTCTCTGAATTATGCAGTATGTTCCGTTGGTCTGGAGCTTTACAAAATACTTCAATGGATTAATTCCACGGGATTTAAAGGTTATATCTGCGGAAAGCGAGCGATGTAGTTCCGCCATAATCGGCTTTAACGTCCCTTCAGGGACGCCATTTTCATCGATTGATTTAATGGTAGACATCGCATCGCGACACAGATAATGACTGTTAAGTGTAGAAATTCGATTAGAAGGAATTGAATAGTCAAACAGCAACTCGACAACTAATTGCGCAAAAAAAAGCAAATTCTGACATTCGGAAATGTTAGACCAGTTACTAATATCTCCTCGCTTCATTTGTCAACGCTACCTTCCATTTTTTAGTGCATGAAAAAATTTATACACCACCAGCGGTGGTCAGTTTCTTAATATTATACAGCATATATTGTGGAGCGTCAACACAATAAAATACCCGAGTGCACAAATAAAATATCCCGAGTGCACAAATACTCGGGTATCATATGGTGGGAGCAGCGGGGATCGAACCCGCACGTCTTTTGGACAAAAGTTTTAGAGACTTCCGCGTATGCCAGTTCCGCCATGCTCCCTAAGCGGTTGATTGTCGGGAAGCACGGGCGGCGGGCGCGGATTATGTGAGCTACTCATAGCGCGTAATCCACAGCTCCATGTGCTCACGGCCAGGCTTGGCCTTTCCGTCCACGTAACGATAAGACGGCTTGCGCTCCCATGCAAGTAATCTCAGAATAGAACCGGGCTCCAGAGGCTGCGCGTTGAACGCAGCCTTTTTGAGTTTCATCATACCGGTTCAACCGGGGGCGATGTTGTACAGCCGGATTTTCGGGCTGTAGCGGTCGTCCACTTCCAGCACGGCATACTCGCTGCGCAGATCGGGCGCTGTGGTGAACGGTGCACCGCACATGGCGATCTCGAAGCGAACCTGCTCATGGATCGGCAATTCCGATTCCGGTATTTCGGATTCCAGCTTTCGAAGGATACTCAACCGCTTTTCCTGTGTCGCGGGAACGTGTGCCTTGAAGAATTTGAATTCGCCTTCGCGAAATTCGTGAAACAGCTTCAGAAGTTTGCCGCTAGAACCGAACTCCTGAAAGTACCCGAGGCGGATCAGGATCTCCACGACCTGCGAATCGAACGCCGGATGCATCTCCATATCGTACAGCAGGTCGGTAAAACACGGATAGAAACGGTCGCGCCAGCTATACAGCGTATCTGCGACGCGGCGGCTGATGTGCTTAACCGAGGTCAGCGCATCCGAGATTGCTCTGCCCGCATGGTCGATGTAGTAATCGCGGTTATCTTGCCGGAAGCGGCACGGGGCGATGCGGATGCCAAACCCGCGCTGCATTTCCTCCTTCGCCTATGAGATGCGATCCTTGTCGCCCTTCTGAGCATAGTTGGACAGCAGCGCCGTGTAGAATTCCAGCGGATAATGGGCTTTCAGATACGCGCCGTACAGTGAGCCAGCGCGACGCATACCGCATGGGAAGCATTGAAAAGATAGCTGGTAGCGTCATTGATGATCGTCCAGACCTTTTCTGTCGCAGCGGGATCGCCGGTCAGTCGAGTAAAGCCCTCCGTGAACTGCTCTTTCAGCTTCAGCACCTTCTCGGCTTTCTTTTTGGAGATTGCTTTGATCGCCGCGTAGGAATCCGGCGCAGTGAAGCCTGCGCGCTGGAGGATCTTCATGATCTGCTTCTGAAAGATGATGAAGCTGGAGGTCATCTCGCGGGTCTGCACCAGCTTGTCCAGCGCGGGAATGCCGTAATCGAAGTGCCGCCGTTCCAGAAAGATGGGCAGCATGGATTTGAAAGCCGGTCGTACTGCCGCCACGAAGGAAGAAAGCTCCGTGATGTTTCTCGGCTTGTACTGCATGACCTTTTCGCGGGTCTTGGTCTGTTCCACCTGATTGATTCCCAGCGTCAGGCCATCCGCATCACCAGCGTCAGCGACGGCGCCAAGACCATTTCTTACGAGTACGATCTGCTGGGCCAGCTGACTCGAGTGAACGATCCACATGACACCACCGCCGGCAGCACTGGTACCACCTGGCAGTACACCTATGACCAGGGCGGCAACATTCAGAGCAAGACCGCGTATGCTTTTACCTCCGACATCGTTGGCTCTGCTGTGAAAACTGACATCTTTACCTACGGTGATGCCAACTGGAAGGACAAGCTGACTGCGTTCAATGGTCAGACCATTACCTATGACGCGATCGGCAACCCGCTGAACGACGGCACCTGGAACTATTCCTGGATCAACGGTCGCCGGCTGCGCTGCATGCATAAGGGGGAATTGGGCGAGCAAGGCTATGATGAGATCACCTACGATTACAACGAAGACGGCTTGTGCACCAAGAAGACCCGCATGTACTACGATGACGCTACGGGCGACATTGGATACAAGGCGACCAGCTACACCCTGCATGGCAAGAACATTGTGCATATGACCGAAAATGGCAATGAGCTGCACTTCTTCTACGATGTGCAGAACAAGCCTGCTGTAGTCGTTTTCAACGGTACTGCCTACGCCTACCTGTACAACCTGCAGGGCGATGTCATTGGCCTGGTTGACAGCAATGGTGCCAAAATGGTATCTTATTCTTACGATGCTTGGGGCAAGATGATCAGCAAGACTGGTTCTCTGGCCAGCACGCTGGGTACAATCCAGCCCTTTAGGTATCGCGGGTATGTCTTTGATGAAGAGACGGGACTGTATTATCTCCAAACAAGATATTACGTGGCACAGCGGAACCGATTTGTGAATGCAGATACGGTGCTTGGTTGCATGGGTTATCCTTTGACGCGCAATATATTCACTTACTGTGTCAATGCGCCAGTTGTTCGCACTGATGATACTGGCATGATCAGTGTATGGGATATTCTGGTTAATTGAGTGCGTAACGCTGTGATGATCGTGCAACATTCTAATGCAACACGAAGCAATCCCAATCCAGAGGCAGAAGTTGTTACAGTTGATGTTCTAATCAGCAATCTTAAAATTATGGCTGATAAAAAGACGGATGTTAGTGCTGCAAAAGACACCGGTTGTGCCATGTATATCAGGGCTGCAATTGTCGGAAAACTTAAGCGTCACGGGCATCACACATATGCAGCGGGCATGACTTCTATGTTTAGAGATAACATGGTATTCAAGGGAAACATCGAAGATATTGGCGGTCCAAGTGGTCTTGTGCGAGGAATGATTGTCGGTACTGCCAGCACAACCCCCGGTAAGGTAAGTCACGGTGGTGTGTATTACGGCTTGTACGATTTTGGCGATGGCCCTGAACATGCTGTATATTCTTTTAACACCAAGAAGAAATGCGGCAATCTGAGACCCTTCTCGGATTTGGAATGGGTATACTATGGATGGCACCAAGGTGTTGTTCTTGATGAACAGGAATAAGCTATTCCTTGGGATCATTCATTAATCCTGACGAATAAACTTTCTTACACTTTCTGACATGAGTATTGGGAGGAGATATCGCATATGAAACCAGCAAACTACAGCCGTTTCTTCAGTTCATCTATATTGCGTTGTTTGCTCATTGGTTCTTCCATAGCCTATCTCCTCCTTTGTATTTTACCTGGATATGGAGTAGCATTCAGTGACGAGCAGGCCTCACCAAAGAGAATTATTGTTTTTCCACTTTATGCCGAGGAAATACTTGTTGATTTGGTAGGTACAGATCGTATTGTGTATGTGGGTCATCAGCAGATTGAAGACGAATCGTATTCGCCGATCATTAAGTATGTTTCCCACATTCCTGGTGCTAATTGGCAGAATAGTGATGAATGTGAACTTCTGCAGCTTGATCCAGACCTGATAGTGCTTGATAAGGATTTGATGTCAGATTATGTGGAAATATTTCCAGCTCTATCGCAGAGGGCAGAATTCCTTTTTGTGGATGAACCCGAATCTATTGATGAAATAAAGTCACTCATTATGCAAATCGGAGATGCTGTTGGGGAAAGAGAAAGAGCACATGAAATGGTGTTGATCCTCGAATCAGCGCTTGAAGACATTGCTCGCCTTGTTGATAATGAGCATATGAGTAAACGTAATGCTGCTTATGTTGGAGAATACTGCCCTTTGTGGGATGATGTCATTGATGCTGTTGGGATAGCTCCTCTATCGTGCGAGCACATGTGCCTTTTTGATAATATAGAAGTTTTAGCGGATTGGAATCCGGATATCATTCTGTTTAGCCCTTATGCTTTCGATACAGATGGATCTCTATTATACTTCGGGCAGGAGTATGTTAGGGAGGTTGCCAGTCTCATTTCAAACAATCCCATGTTAACTACCATAAGTGCAGTACAAGATAGAAATTTATATCCATTAAGTATTCACTCATCACACTATGTAGTAAATAGCATTCGAGATCTACTGCGATATATGGATAACAGTTTTCCAGAACTTGACCAATAAGCCACTTGAATTAAAAGCACTATTTTACCCTAACATTGGCGGAGCTTCTACGGTGGCTCCGCTATTTCTATCTTCACCCATGACAATGAGAACCGCCCAACGCTGCTCAACTTCGGCAGCTCCCGTCAGGTGGCGTATGCCTATGATGGTCTGGGTCGCATCTCCCGTCGCACGGTCAACGCCGGCAGCACCGGGGTTGCCACGACCTACGGATATCTGGCTGGCGGTCACGGCACCAATAGCACCACGCCTCTGGTGCAGACCATTACACAGTCCGGCACTACGCTGACCTATGCGTATGACGATGCGGGCAACATCACCAGTGTCAGCGTTGGCAGCAAGACCATCTCCTACGAGTACGATCTGCTGGGCCAACTGATCCGTGCCAATGATCCTTATGATACCACTGCCGGAACCACCGGTACAACCTGGAAATATGCCTATGACCTGGGCGGCAACATCCAGAGCAAGACTGCGTATGCATTTACTACTGGTTCGGTTGGCGCAGCTGTAAAGACAAACACGTATAGTTACGGTGATTCCAACTGGAAAGATAAGCTGACCGCCTTCAATGGCAATGCAATTTCTTATGATGAAATTGGCAACCCGCTGAATGATGGTACTTGGAGTTATACCTGGGCCAAGGGTCGTCAGCTGCAAAGCATGTCCAGGAGTGGTGAAGCCGTTACCTTCGTGTACAATTCGGATGGCCTGCGTGTTCAGAAAATTGCGACTTCCACAGGGACCACCAAATACTCCATGCATGGCCGCAACCTGGTTCACCTGACTAACGGCAGCGACAGCCTGCATTTCTTCTATGATGCGCAAAACAAGCCCGCGATTGTCGAGTTTAACGGTGCTGCCTATGCTTACCTTTATAACCAACAGGATAATATCATTGGCCTGGTTGACAATGCTGGTGTCCAGGTAGTATCCTATTCTTACGATGCTTGGGGACAAATCATTAACACGACTGGTTCGCTGGCTAACACGCTTGGCAAACTGAACCCCTTCAAGTATCGCGGCTACATCTATGATGAGGAAACCGGGCTGTACTATCTGCGCAGCAGATACTACAATCCGGATCTGTGCCGCTTCATCAACGCGGATGATGTCGAGTCCATGGGTGCTGATGGTGACATTAACGGCTATCAGCTCTTCATCTACTGCATGAATGATCCGGTCAACCTCAAGGATGAGGCTGGCTCCTGGTCCCTGCCTAACTGGGCCAAGATTGCAATTAGTGCCGCCATCATTATTGGCGCTGCAGTCGTTGCCACAGTTGCTACCGGCGGTGTGGCCTGTATTGCTGCCGGTGCTGCCATTGGAGCCGCTAATGGTGCTGTTTCTGGTGCAGTTGGCGGTGCTATTACCGGTGCCATTCAGAGCCGCATCGAAACCGGCAGCTGGGATAACGCACTGGAAGCAGCTGTTGACGGTGCAGTAGACGGTTTTCTCGGCGGCGCTGTTAGCGGTTTTATCATCGGCGGTATTACCAGCAAATTCTGTTTCGTAGCTGGCACGCTGATCCATACCGAAGATGGGCTGGTCCCGATTGAAGAAATCAAGCCTGATCAGCTGGTATGGGCTGAAGATCCTGAAACTGGCGAACGTGCCTTGAAGCGCGTCGTTCGCCTTTTCCGCAATGAGAAGTTCGAACTGGTACACCTACAGGTAAATGGCGAAACCATTACCACCACTGTGGGGCATCCCTTCTTTGTACAGGGAAAGGGTTGGGTTGCAGCCAAGAATCTGGTAGTTGGTGATAAGCTTGAACTGCTGGACGGCGGAGAAGCTTATGTCGATGCCATTGATCAGGAAAAGCTCACTGAGTCTGTCAAGGTATACAACTTCGAGGTTGAAGATTTCCATACTTATTATGTCGGTAAAATTAGCGTACTGGTTCATAATGTTTGTATGGGTTCTCGCAATCCGAAGGTTGCAGAAGCAGCCAAAAGGGGGCGTGATACTCACTATAATTGGAATTATGGTGAAGGAGTCGACAAAGAGCAAACTATTCATGGCATGATAAACGGTAAACCGGTTGTTCGCCGCGCTGATGGCATTGACTATGTTAATAGAATAATCTATGAATTAAAGCCGAACAATCCGCGTGCCATTGCTCGAGGTTGGAAGCAGTTGAATCAATATGCCAACTTACTTGGCGGTGAATGGACGCAAACATTGGTGCTTTACTAAGCATTTTTGAAAGGTGATTTCAATGAACAAAAAAGACTTTCTCTTAGTCGTGCATGATTATCTCAAGCCATTGGGATATAAGAAGAATAAAAACTATTGGTTTCTTTCCAATGGCGAGCTCGTCTATTGTGTCAATGTTCAAGGTTCCCAGTGGGATACTAATGGTTACTATGTTAATGTTGGAATCGCTATAGAGAAAGATGTTGGGACAAAGCCTTCATTAATATACTGGTATGTTCGGAAGCGATGCAAAGATGAATTTCGAAATGAACTCAATGTACCTCTTTCAGCACTAAAAAGGGGAATTTCTTTCTTTGATGATATTCACACAGTTAATGACTTAACATCGTATCTTGAATGCACTCCTCATATTCTTTTAGGCTCTCAATACGCTTTATTTTCTAATACTTAAATATCGTAAATTTTCCCTTTGGCGGAGCCTCTCCGGAGGCTCCGCCTTTTCTATGCCCATAGCAAGAAAGGACGTGGTAATATGCTCACTCGCATTTTCGGCACCGTCACTGGCGGTCGCCTTAATCTTCGCGCGGCTGCGAATTCTTCCGCAGCTATAATTGCAAGCATTCCGAATGAAACCCTACTTTTCCTTAGCGAGTACAACGATACGTGGTATGCTGCTTGCTACGGCGCGCACACGGGCTTTGTTAAAAAGCAATATATTGCATTGACGGAATGGGCCTCCGCCATCGAAATGAGCGGCACTGTCACTGGTGGCGCCCTGAATCTGCGCCGTACAGCTTCTACTTCTGCGGATCGGCTGGTTCAAATTCCAGACAATACTGTTATTACTATCGTCGATTTTGATACCAATAGCCCATGGTATATCACTGACTATGCAGGCTATACCGGCTATGTTATGAAGCAATATGTCTCCGTATCGCCATCCGCTTCCGCCTGGTGTTATGGTCAAGTCAATGCAAACGAACTCAATGTGCGCCGCCAGCCCAGCATTTCCGCTAAGCGCTGGAACAGCGTATGGCCAATCCACCGCATTGTTCTTACCGGCTGTTTGCAAAAATCACGGCTTTGCTGGACGAAATCAACGAGGAGCTCAGCTGGAACGGTCTGCGTATGGAAACCAACGAGGAGTATGTGCCGGAATATCTGGCCGAAATGCTGGCCGCCTACGCGAAGTTTTATCAGTTGGATGAAGCCGGCTTTGTGCATGGCAAAGGACGCCACAAAACGATCCGGCAGCGCCATTACGAGTGCCTTCAGGCATATATGCGCAAGCTGGAGGAATACCGTAAGAAGCTGACGATCTGCGGAGGCGAGCGAAACAGCTATGCCAGGACGGATCATTCCGCCACATTCATGCGCCTGAAAAGGGACTGCATGGGCAACGAGCAGCTGCTGCCGGCATACAACATACAAATCGGCGTGGCGGATGAGTATATCGCCGTGGCAGACGTCAACCACTACCGCTCCGATATGGATTGCTTCGTGCCGCTGATGGAGAAGTTCCATGATCTGTACGGCTTCTATCCGGAGTATCCCGTAGCGGACGCCGGTTACGGCTCGTACAGCAACTACCTGTACTGCGAAGCGCATGGCATGAAGAAGTATATGAAGTTCACCATGTTCGACAAGGAAAGCAAAGACAGGAAATACCGGGAGAATCCGTATCGGGCAGAGAACTTCCATATTGATCCGGACGGCGTCATGCACTGTCCTAACGGAAAGGCATTCCATTTCCGTTATCGAAAGAACGTAAAGGGAAACAAATACGGACGGCAGGAGGAAGTATTTGAATGCGAGGATTGCAGCGGCTGCCCCTATGCATCCGAATGCAAAAAGACGCCGAAGAACCGAACGGTGCGAATCAACCAGGAGCTGACCGCGATGCACCGGGAGGTGCTGGATAATCTGAACAGTGTCCATGGCGCACTGCTGAGAATGAACCGTTCGATTCAGGCAGAAGGTACATTTGGCGTTATGAAATACGACCGAAGGTACAGGCGAATCGTGCGCAGAGGGCTCAATTCCGTCAGATTGGAGGTTTTTCTCGTTTCTATCGGTCACAATCTCTACAAGCTCTGCAACAAAACCATGAAAAAACAGGACGTTGCCTGAATGCTCCTTAGACGCTTTCTCTGGGGGTATGGGGGATTTATACTCTTTTTTCTTTTATTGTTTTACTTGACATAAATGCTACGGGGGCTGTGGAAGAACTTTTCGTTCTTTCACAGCCCCCTTTTGCTTGTTCTCTGCCCGTGAGCCGCAGGCTCACACAAAAATGACGTTCCCGCTGAAAGTATGCTTTAGCTGGCTTTCAGCGGCTTTTACACAATGATTACACCCAGCCTGCGGGCGATATCCATCGCCTGCTCCGCGCTGACGCGCGCGCCGCGCAGTTCTGCCGCGTTTTCGGATAGCTGCATGCCTGCGATATCGCAGGCAGATAAATCCATGCCCTTGAGCGGCGTGCGGAAGAAATCCGCCTGCCGCAGGCTGACGCGTTGCCAGGCCACGCGCCGCAGCTTAACCTCGGCAAAGCCTGCGTCCGCGCAGTCGCAGTCGGTCAGCTTCACATCCTCCATCAGCGCATGTGCAAAATTGGCGTAGCGCAGCCGGGTATCGCGCGCCTGTACATCATGCAGGGATGCGCCCGCAAAATCCGCGCCGTTCATCCGACAGCCGCTCCACCGGCAGCGCTTCCAATAGCTGTCTGGAAAGGCGCAGCTGACAAAATCGCAGTCAATCAGGCGCACATCATAAAAGCTGGCCTTGGAAAAACTGCAGCCTTCAAAGCGGCAGCGCTCCAGGCTTACCTGCAGGGCCTCCAGGCCGGCCAGGGCCGCCCCATCCAGCGTCAGGCCGCAGCAAAGCACGCCCTGCAGCGGTTCGTCCATTTCCAGCGCCCGCCGCAAGGCGTTTTCAAATGCCGGCTGGCTATCGATGACAGGCAGCCGTTCGCCGTTATTTGCGCCTGGAGCCGTCATCCCACTTCTCCAGCGCCGCCTGCTGATTGGATAAATACGTGCGCAGCACGCCGATATCCTTGCGGGACAATCCGCCCGACGGATCCAATCGGATCGGCACCTTGAGGCTGTCGCGCAGCAGCGCATCCAGGCCCACGTTCAGCGCGTTTGCGATAATCACCAGCGTGTCGATGCTGGGCGTTCTCGAGCCGCGCTCAATATGGCCGTAAAAAGAGGTGGACACGCCTATTTTCTTTGCAAATTGTGCTTGGGTAAGCCCCTGCTCCTGCCGCTTGCGTCGAATTCTTCTGCCCATCGCTTCGCCATCAAACATTACCCTCGCCCTTTCCAACGTATTTGCAGAAAAAAATTGCACACAAAAAGCCTCACCGTAACCGGTAAGGCTTTCTCTGGTGGCTCCGATTGGATTCGAACCAATGACACTCCGGGTATGAACCGAATGCTCTAGCCAACTGAGCTACGGAGCCAAATGGTTGCGGGGGAAGGACTTGAACCTTCGACCTCCGGGTTATGAGCCCGACGAGCTACCGAACTGCTCTACCCCGCGATATCACGTCCATGACGCGAGATATATATTACCCTATTTTCAAACATATGTCAATAGGTTTATAATAAATTTTGAAACATTTTTTTGCTAAGAGTGAATTCCCAAAGTAAATGCAACAGTGGCATTTGAAGTGGCGTTTAGACTGGGAAGCAAAAATGTGGCAGTATTTAATGTGGGAAAGGAGGTCCCACACAATGCAAAAGGAAAAGAAAAGCACGCACATGACGGAAAAGAGGAACAAGCATATGACACTGAAGGATCGAATTGAAATTCAGACTTGCCTGCGCAGCGGGATGACCTTCAAGGCCATCGCACGGCGCATCTGTAAGGATCCGACTACCGTTTCCCGCGAGGTAAAGGCGCGAAGCGCGCCCCATCGCAGCGGCTTCAGCACCCTGGAGGAAGCCTGCCCGTTGCTGCTGAGGGCGCCCTTCGTCTGCAATGGCTGCGCCAAACGCAGCCATGCCAGCTGCCGCTTTGTCCGGCGGCTATACACAGCAAGGGCGGCGCGCTGACGATTGGCATGATCGTAAAGCTGATTCTTTTCTTTTGATCCACAATGCAAACCGGCGGCCGGAATTCACTCCGACCGCCGGTTTTTGAGCAACAAATTATTACACACGTCCATCCACATGCGCATAGCCCGCCTTGCGCTCGCAGCGCTCGAGCCAGCCGCCTTTGAAATAATAGATGATAAACAGGATGGATGTAAACGACCAGGTGATGGGATAGCTCAGCAGCATAAAGGTGACATCGGGCTTCATGGGCGCAATCAGTGTGACCCATACCACGCGCAGCACGCACACGCCAAACAGCGTCATCAGCATGGGAATCAGCGAGTCGCCCGCGCCGCGCACGGTACCCGCAAGCACCTCCACGCCGATATAAGTACAATAGAACGGCGCCAGCAGGCGCAGCACCTGCATACCCTTTTGAATGACCACTTCTTCGTCTGTAAACAGGCGGTACAGCGTTTCGCCAAAGGTCAGTAACAGACCCGTCACCAGCAAGGTGGCAACGGTAGCCATCACCAGGCAGGTGCGAATGCTTTTGCGCATGCGGTCATACTTATGCGCGCCGAAGTTCTGCCCCACGAAGGTGGTAATGGTAACGCCAAAGGCGCTGATAATCATCCAGAAGAAGCTGTCCAGCTTGCCATAGGCCGTCCAGGTAGCCATCATATCCGTGCCGAAGCGATTGATGCTGCTCTGGATCACGAGGTTTGACAGCGAATACATCACCGACTGCAGGCCCGCCGGCAGGCCGATGCGGATGATGCGCGGCAGCAGATCGCCATGCAGGCGAATCTTGCGCCAATGCAGCCGCAGCGCCGGGGTGGCGTGCAACAGCGCCAGGATGACCAGCAGCGCGCTGACCGCCTGGCTGAAGATAGTAGCCAGCGCCGCGCCGACCACGCCCATATTGGCATACAGCACCAGCACGATATCCAGCACAATATTGACCAGGCAGGCGCAAATCAGGAAATACAGCGGACGCTTGGAATCACCCACCGCGCGCAGAATACCCGAGCCAATGTTATAGATGAGCGAGGGAATCATACCCGCAAAATAAATGCGGATATAGGTGGTGGCGTATGTCATCACTTCCTCCGGCGTATCCATCAGCCGCAGAATGGCAGGCGATACGATAATGCCCGCGATGGACAAGATCAAGCCGCCGCCCAGGCCCATGGCAATGGCCGTGTGCACCGTGCGGCTAACGCCATTTTCCTCCCGCGCACCGAAATACTGGGAGATGATCACCGTAGCGCCCGAGGACAGGCCCACAAAGAAGCCCACAATCAGATTGACCAGCGTGCCGGTAGCGCCGCCGACGGCTGCCAGCGCCTGCTTGCCAACAAACTTGCCCACCACCATTGCGTCCACGGTGTTATACAGCTGCTGAAAGAAGGTACCCAACAGAATGGGGAAAAAGAACAGCAGCATCTGCTTCCAGATCACGCCCTCGGTGATGCCATGCATATCCGCGGCGACGTCGTGCTTCTTGAAAACTGCCATCGTGAATGTACTCCTTTTGCGGCGCTCAAGGGCCGGCAGGGACTATCATATAGCACCAAAGATGGTTTGTCCATAGGGTGGCAATAAAATATTATTTTATTGATTGCCGCGCAGAAACAAACTGCCCGCTTCCCCTGGTATTCTCAGGGATAAGCGGGCAGTTTGTTTCATAATTAGCGTTTACGTTTTACTGCGCCTTGGCGTTGGTCACTTCGTTCCACAGGGTCACATACACGTTCAGCCAGGCAGGCTCAAGATCGTTAAAATATTCGCAGCGGGCGAGCACCTCTTCGGAGGGGTTCATCACATAACTGTCCTTGTACTCCTCGTCCATCAGCTCCAGCGCGCCGGTGTTAGGGGTTACATAGCCGATTTCCTCGCAGTTCTTGGCCGCGATGTCGGGGCGGCACAGGAAATCGATGAATTTTTCAGCGTTGCTGATGTTGCGCGCAGCCTTGGGAATCACGGCGCAGTCCATCCACACGTTGCTGCCCTCGTTAGGCACGGAATAGGCCAGATCGGGGTTCAGGTTGATGGCATACTGCGCGTCACCGGAATAAACAATCGCCAGTGCGGCCTCGCCGGCCACCATCTTATCCTTGAATTCATCCAGGCCGTAGGCCTTGACCATGCCGGTCTGCTTCTGCTTGATCAGCAGATCCGCCGCAGCGCGCAGAGCGGTATAATCCGTGCTGTTCATGCCATAGCCCTGATAGCGCAGGGCGATGCCCATCGCGTCGCGGATGCTGGACATCATCAGCACCTGACCGGCATACTTCTGGTTCCACAGCACGCCCCAGGTGGAAACATCGGCTTCATCCACCATCTTGGTATTGTACAGGATGCCCAGCGTACCACCCATGTAGGGCAGAGAGTGCTTGCTTTCGGGATCGTAGCTTGGGTTCATCAGCTCCTCGCGCAGGTACTTGCTGTTGGGGATGTTATCATAATTGATTTCAGCCAGCAGGCCCTTGCCGTTCAGGCGCTCCACGCAGTATTCAGAGGGAAAAACCACGTCGAACGCGCCGGGATTGGCCTCCACCTGCACCAGCATATCCTCATTAGTGGTAAAACACATATAGTTTACAGTGATACCCGTTTCCTGTTCAAACTGTTCGATCACGGAGCGGTCGATATAATCTTCCCAGTTGAAGACGTTGACCACTTCCTTGGCGGCCATGCCGGTAGCAGGAATCAGCAGGCACAGGGCGAGGATGGCGCAGAGCAGTTTTTTCATTGTTGGTTTTACCTCCATGTTTTTTAATTATTGTCAGCGGTGCGGTGGTTGACGATCATCAGCAATACCAACAGCACCACAAACATCAGGGAAGAGAGGGCGTAGTAAACCGGGCTGATGCCCAGCTTGGTCGCCGAGTAAATCAGGGTGGAAAGGTTCTGCACCAGCGGGCTGGTGGTGAAATAGCTGATCGTGAAATCATCCAGCGACAGCGTAAAGGCCAGCAGCGCGCCGGTGACGATGCCCTGCTTGCACTCGGGGATCAGCACATGCCACAGGGCGTATCCGGGCGTAGCGCCCAGATCCAGCGCGGCCTCATAGGTAAAGCGGTTCATCTGCTTCAGCTTTGGCAGCACGGACAGCACCACATACGGCACGTCAAAGGTGATGTGCGCCAGCGCCATGGTCACATAGCCGCGATCCACCTTGGCAAAGATGAACAGCAGCATCAGCGAGATACCCGTTACGATATCAGGCATGGTGTTGGGCAGGTTGGTGATGGTCATCATCACGGCCTGCGGGCGCTTCTTCATGCTGTAAATGCCAATGGCCGCCAGCGTGCCCAGGATCGTCGCCACGATGGTGGCAATAACGGCGATGGACACCGTAACCCACAGCGCGCTCATAATCGAGGAATTGCTGAACAGCTGCTCATACCAGTGGAAGGAGAAGCCCTCCCACTTTGCGCGGCTCTTACCCGCGTTAAAGGACTGGCAGATCAGCACCACGATGGGGATGTACAGGAAGATCAGGATAATGGCCAGGTAGCACTTTTTGAAAAACTGCTTCATACGATGCCGCCTCCCTCACCATTGGGATCCGCCTTACGCAGGATGGACAGAGAAATCAGAATCAGGATCATCATGATCAGCGACAACGCGCTGCCCAGGTTCCAGTTGCCCGCCACCAGGAAGGTGGATTCAATCAGGTCGCCGAACATCTGCGTATTGCCGCCGCCCAGCACACGGGGAATAAAGAAGGTCGTTACCGAGGGCATGAACACCATCGTGATGCCGCTGATAACGCCGGGAATGCTCAGCGGCATGGTTACGCGCAGCAGGGTACGAAACTCGTTGCAGCCCAGATCCTGCGCCGCCTCGCCAAGCTTGGGATCGAGCTTGCTCAGCGACGTGTAAATCGGGAACACCATAAAGGGCAGGAAGTTATACACCATGCCCAGCAGCACGGCGCTCTGGTTA
>OLNF01000471.1_pt1 | contig 35299 bp, 32 predicted proteins | sample 1673061 | NCBI WGS metagenome assembly OLNF01 (sample SAMEA3136751, study PRJEB25190) | human gut metagenome
ATTCGCTGTAATCTTCAAACGCATCTGTTCTCTGTTTGTCTGCATCTGTAAAAAAGGGTTGATTGTTATTGATCTCTACAAATACGTTTTATAAATATAAAAGAGAGCCTTTGGCAGAAACAGAAGATGCTGAGAGCACAGTGGAATAAAGCGGTAAGGTTAAAATCGGATGAGGGAGCATATCCCGTCATCCGATTTTTCGCGTCCGGTTAAGTTTCATGACTTCTTGTGCGGTACTGGGAAGGGGAGCAACCTTTCTGCTTATGAAAGATCCGGCTGAAATACAGGGCGTTGTTGTATCCGACAATGCGTGCAATCTCATTGATGGAGTAAGTTGTATTTTCTAACAGTACCTGTGCGTTGGTCATCCGAAGCGAAGTAATGAACTGCACCGGTGTTTCACCGGTATATTTTTTGAAATTGCGGATGAACCAACTGACACTCATGCCAAGGGAAGAAGCATAGGCATCAATATTAATCTCATGGTTGTAATTCTGGTTAAAGTAAGAGGCAGCAGTATCCATCTGCCGATCCAGAAATTCGTTTTTCAGGGTATGCTCCTGGAGCATTGCCCGGTGGAAGATGATGAGCAGGTGGCATAATAACAGCGTCAGCATTTCCTGGTAATCTGCATCGCATTTCTGTAATTCTAAGATTATGTGCTTAAAGGCGCGCTCATACTCTAAGGATGTCCCGACCGGGAAGATCCGTTCTTTATCTGTAAATCCATTTTTCCGTAGGATATTTTTTACCTCGCTGCCGGTAAAGTGTACCCAGTAAACTTCTGTTTTGTCTTTTCCATAAAACTCATACTTCTGCAGTTCCGCGGGACGGTAGAGTACGATGTTCCCAGCAGAGACGATGGTCTCGTTTTCTGGTTTGTCAAAATGAAAATGCACCAGTCCGGAAGCAATATAAATGATTTGGAAATCTTTTCGTCCTTTGGGGCGGTAAGTTGGCATTTTTGGATGGCTGGAGAGCCGATAGGTGCCACAGCTTCCGACAATCAGAGGACGTGTCCGGTCTTTAAAATCCAAATGGGAATTGTTCAGGTAGCCGCTATTGATATACATGGAAAATACCTCCTTTTCTCTATTGTATCATTTTGTGCATATTCTGTCTAATTCTGTTTATAGACATTTCTTGCAGGAATATTTAGAATGTAGTCAGCAAAAACAAGGAAGGACAATATGTTTTTCCATAATAGGGAAAAACGGACGAAACAGCAGATGTACAAAATGATACATATGAGGAGGAGAAGGAAATGATCGTACCACGCTATTATGAAAATCTGGAAATCTTACACGATAACACCATGCCGGCAAGGGCTTATTATATCCCTGCATCCAAAAAGATGGATGATCTGATTGAACACAGGGAAACATCTGACCGTTTTCAGTTACTGGATAAAAACTGGAAGTTCCAGTATTTTGAAAGCATTTATGACGTAAAGGACCGCTTTTTTGAGACAGGATATGATACGTCAGGATTTGAAGATCTGAATGTATTACATGCCTGGCAGTTGTTCGGACATGATGTACCACAATATACCAATATCCGTTATCCATTTCCGTTTGATCCTCCATATGTCCCACAGGATATCCCATGCGGCGCCTATGTTGAGATTTTTACCTATCATACAGATGAACAGGCACCGATGGCATACTTGAATTTTGAAGGCGTGGACAGTTGTTTCTATGTCTGGCTCAATGGCAAATACTTAGGTTACAGTCAGGTATCCCACATGACATCTGAATTTGATGTGACGGATTTCCTAAAAGAAGGGGAAAATACACTGGCAGTTCTGGTGCTGAAATGGTGTGACGGTTCTTATCTTGAAGATCAGGATAAATTCCGGATGAGCGGTATTTTTCGGGATGTGTATCTTTTGAAACGGCCGGAGCATGTGGTATGGGATTACCATGTAACGACCGAACTTGGAGCAGACCATGCAGATGTAACGGTTGCTTTTGATTTTAACGCTCCGGTAGATACAGAGGTTGTGATCGAAAACCGGGAAGGTGCCCGTATCGCACAAGGGGAGATCAGTGAGGATGGAACACTTGACTTTGAGATCTGCCACCCGGTGCTCTGGAATACGGAAAATCCGTATTTGTATACACTGATCATCCGGACCAAAGCAGAGACCATTGTGGATCATATCGGTCTTCGTCAGATTGAAGTCAGGGATAAATGTGTTTACTTTAACGGACAGAAGATTAAGTTCCGCGGGGTAAACCGTCATGATTCCGATCCAATCACAGGATTTACCATCAGTGTGGAGCAGATTAGACAGGATTTGATGCTGATGAAACAGCACAATTTCAATGCAATCCGCTCCAGTCATTATCCGAACGCACCGTTCTTTTACCAGATGTGTGACAAATACGGATTCATGGTCATTGATGAAGCAGACATTGAAGCACATGGACCGGTCATGCTGTACCGGAAAGTGGATACCGACGAGAACCGGTTTGACCGCTGGAATGAACAGATCGCGGATGATCCGATGTGGGAAACATCCATTGTAGATCGCGTGCAGTTGATGGTGCAGCGGGATAAGAACCGCCCGTCTATCGTGATGTGGTCGATGGGAAATGAAAGTGCGTATGGCTGTAACTTTGAACAGGCACTTGCATGGACAAAAGTATTTGATCCGAGCCGCCTGACACAGTATGAGAGTGCCAGATACCGGAAAAGTGGGAAAACCTATGAATATGGGAACATTGACCTGTATAGCCGCATGTATCCTTCCCTGGATGAGATTCGGGAATACTTGCAGAAAGATTCCAGTAAACCGTTCCTGCTGGTAGAGTATTGCCACAGCATGGGAAACGGACCTGGGGATTTTGAGGATTACTTCCAGATAATCCAGAAATTTGACCGGATGTGCGGCGGCTTTGTCTGGGAGTGGTGCGATCACGCCGTTGCACATGGAAAAACAGAGAATGGAAAGACCATTTATTATTACGGCGGGGATCATGGGGAGGAGATCCATGATGGCAATTTCTGTATGGATGGTCTGGTATACCCGGATCGTACCCCGCATACCGGTCTGCTGGAATATAAAAATGTGTACCGCCCGGCAAGGGTAGTTTCCTACGACCAGAAAAGCCAGGAACTTGTTCTGCATAACTATCTGGATTTTGATGACTTGAAAGATTATGTAACGATCGGATATGAAGTAACACAGGACGGACTTACTGTGGATCGTGGCACGCTGGCACCATTTTCGGTAGCACCACACAGCGAGGGACGCACAAAACTTGCGGTCAGTGTCCCGGCAAAAGGAAAAGTATATTTGAAAATCAGCTACTATTTGAAAAAGCAGGTGCCTCTGCTGGCAACTGGATGGGAACTTGGATTTGACGACTTCCTCCTGTCAAACCAGGATGGCAGGAACCAACAGAAACTTGCATGGTTAGAAGAGGACAGAAACGAACAGGATATCAGTGTACAGGAATGCAATACGGCAGTCACCCTGCAGGGAAATGATTTCTGCTATGTGCTCAGTAAACGGAGCGGACTGTTTGAGCAGATCCGGTTTGCGGGTAAGGATTATCTGGACCATCCGATGCAGCTTAACATCTGGAGGGCTCCGACAGATAACGATATGTATATCAAGAAACTCTGGAAGGATGCGCATTTTGACAGTGCATACAGCAGGGCATATCAGATGGAGATCACACAGAATGAAAAGGGTGTTTCCATCAAAGCCAGGATCGGAGTGGTTGCGGATACCGTACAGAAGATCTTAGAGGGAACGATCCTCTGGGAGATTGACGGGACAGGAAAGATCCATGCAGACATGCTCATGGAGAAAGACCCGGAGTTTCCGGTACTGCCAAGGTTTGGCATACGCCTGTTTTTGGAGAAAGGCATGGAAGAAGTGGCATATTTTGGCATGGGACCGCAGGAGTCCTACCGGGATAAGCACCAGGGTTCCTATCATGGACTGTTCCGGGCAAAAGTAGCAGAACTTCATGAAGATTATATCCGCCCACAGGAGAACGGAAGCCATTTTGATTGTGATTACGTGCAGGCAGAAGGCGCAAGATACGGTCTGACTGCGGTTTCAGACGATACATTTTCCTTCCAAGCATCCGAATATACCCAGGAAGAGCTGGAACGCTGTGCCCATAATTATGAATTGGAAAAATCCGGCAGTACTGTACTGTGCATTGACTATGCACAAAATGGCATCGGTTCCAATAGCTGTGGACCGGAGGTATTAGAAAAATATCAGTTTAATAACGTATTATTCCGGTTCCGGTTTACACTGGTTCCGTTCATTAAGGGATAATAAAATTATGTTGGTGTACTAAGGTACATAGGAAGAGAGAGGACTTCATGGAAGAAAAAACGTATTTGAAATGGTACAGTAAAATTGGCTATGGATCGGGCGATGTGGCAGGAAACGTGGTGTATGCGTTTCTGACATCTTTCGTCATGATCTATCTGACGGATACCATCGGTCTGATGCCGGGCATTGTCGGAACACTGATCGCAGCATCCAAGCTGTTTGACGGTGTGACAGACATTTTCTTTGGATCGATGATCGATAAGACACATTCCCGGCTTGGAAAGGCAAGGCCATGGATGCTCTATGGTTATATCGGATGTGCGATTACCCTGGTTGCGGTATTTGCAGTCCCGACCAGCTTTGGTGATACGGCAAAATATGCCTGGTTTTTCATCGCATATACCTTGCTTAACGGTGTGTTTTACACAGCGAACAACATCGCATACTCAGCCCTTACTTCCCTGGTAACAAAAAATGCCAAAGAGCGTGTGCAGATGGGGTCTTACCGTTTTATCTTTGCTTTTGCCACAAGCCTTGTGATCCAGTCTGTTACGGTTGGGTTTGTTGATAAATGTGGCGGCGGGGCTGCCGCATGGAGAACGGTTGCGATCATTTATGCAATCATCGGTTTTGTGGTAAACACGATCTCCTGTCTGTCCGTAAAGGAGTTACCGGAAGAAGAATTAAACGATGGTGCGGTAACAGACAAGGAAGAAAAATACGGACTGGTACAGGCATTTAAGTTATTGGTCAAAAATAAATTTTATATGATGATCTGTGGCGTCTATATCTTACAGCAGTTATACAGCGCCATGATCGGAGCCGGTATCTATTACATGACATGGGTACTGAAGAATAAAAGCCTGTTTGGTGTATTTGCATGGGCGGTCAATATCCCGCTGATCATTGCACTGGTATTTACGCCGACACTGGTTGGTAAATGGAAAGGCATGTACAAATTAAACCTGCGCGGCTATATGCTGGCAGTAGCAGGCAGGGCACTGGTAATCGTTGCAGGTTACCTTGGAAGCGTACCGTTGATGTTACTGTTTACGGCGGTCGCTGCACTGGGACAGGGACCATGGCAGGGAGACATGAATGCGCTCATCGCATCCTGCTCGGAATATACTTATCTGACACAGGGAAAACGTGTGGATGGAACGATGTATTCCTGTACTTCCCTTGGCATCAAGATCGGTGGCGGAATCGGAACCGCACTGGTCGGATGGCTTTTGGAGATCAGCGGATATGTAGGTACGGCAGCAACACAGCCGGCATCCAGCTTACGGATGCTCTCATTTATGTACCTGTGGCTCCCACTGGTATTTGAGGTCCTGATCATGCTGGTTCTTTCCAGAATGAATGTGGAAGAGACAGTGGAAAACATAAAAAGAGAAAAAGGCATCGCATCTGACTGCGTGACGGATGAAGAATAACAGGCACGATGGATCGCGGATGGCAGGAGGCATTGTCTGAAAAAGAAAAAAAGGCAATGCTTTTTGCTTTTTGGATAGAACAGGCAGGGGTTATGCATGGTAGACATGCAGGAAAAATGCGGTATAGAATGAAAGCAGTTGTTCCAAATAAGATGTCATCTGTTTACGCATGTGTTCCGACCTCCTTTCCTTACAAGTCTATTCTAGGATGAAACCAGACATCCTGCGTGCCAGATCAGCACAAACAGTGGACAAATGTTGCAGATGGAAAACGGAAGGGAGGAAAGACACCGATGCATTTAACCTATAAAAATACGAAAGATGAGATACTGGCAGTGATGCGCCAGGCAAAACATGAGCCGCCACACCTGCATCATGCCCTGGAGCTGGTGTGGGTAAAAAGCGGGAGCTTAGAGCTTGGTATGGGCGAGGAACTGTACCACATGCAAGCCGGGGATGTCGGGATACTTTTCCCAGATCTGATCCACCATTACCAGGTATTTTCTGCCGGACAGAACATGGCAGTCTTTGTAAATGCACCGCCCTTTATCGTGGGTGCTTATGAGGAAACGCTAAACCAGAAGGCTCCAAAAATCCCGGTGCTAAAAGCATCGGTCATCCCGGAAGATGTGTACCGTTCTTTTGATGCACTTTTAACAACAAAAGACATTCCCATTGCACAGGCATATCTTCAGATCATTCTTGCCAGGTGCATAAAGGAACTGACACTGACAGAAAAGAGCAATGTGGAAAGTGAGGACCTTATTTACCGGACGGTCGCTTATGTATCCGCACATTTTAATCACGCTGTTTCCCTAGAGGAGATGGCAAAGGCACTGGGTGTGAGCAAATATGTGTTATCCAGGATCTTTTCCAAAACCTTTCACCGGAATTTCAACCAGTACCTGAATGATGCAAGGCTTGGGTTTGCCTGCCAGCGGCTGGAAACCACTAATGATACGATCACAGAGATCTGTCTGGACAGCGGCTTTGAGAGCCAGCGTACCTTTAATAGGGCGTTCAAGGAACGTTTCAAAATGTCACCGAGCCAATACCGTATCCTGCAGCAAAGGCAGCAGGAAGAAAAGGAGGAACAATATGGAGTATTTGACAATGACGATCAGGGAACAGAAAAACATTGCACTGATCGCACATGATGGAAAAAAACAGGAGATGTTACAGTGGTGCATCGCAAACCGAGAGATCCTCAAAAAACATCACCTGTGTGGGACTGGGACGACTGCCCGGATGATCACAGAGCAGGCGGGCTTATCCGTCAAAGGGTATAACAGTGGTCCGCTTGGCGGGGACCAGCAGGTCGGTGCCAAGATCGTAGAAGGACAAATCGACATGGTGATCTTCTTTTCTGATCCGCTGACGGCGCAGCCACATGATCCGGATGTCAAGGCACTGCTCCGGATCGCCCAGGTTTACGATATCCCGATTGCCAACAACAAGGCAACGGCAGATTTTCTGATGCATTCCACCTTCATGGATACCTGCTATGAGCATCAGGTGGAAAATTTCAAACAGGCGGTGGAGCATCGTGCAGCAACATTATAAGCAGCATTATAATAAGAAGAAATACGACCGGATGCATCATCTGGCAGCGATCCGGATCTGGAGAGAACTATGAGCGGATTACAGGTCAATATGACCAAAGGCTCCATCCTAAAGTCTCTGCTTATCTTTTCGCTACCAATCCTGATGTCGAACCTGTTTCAGCAGTAATGATGCGATTGCTAAAAACACCGGAGGAGATCCTGGCAGAATCCTATTCCTATATCTCGGTTCTGACCATTTTCATCGGCGTCATGTTTGCCTATAACCTGTGTGCTGGATTGCTGCGTGCGATCGGTAACAGTCTGATGCCGTTACTGTTTTTGATCTTTTCCTCCATCGGAAATGTGCTCTTGGATCTGTTGTTTATCACACAGTTTGACATGGGCATTCGGGGAGCTGCCATTGCAACGGTGGTGGCACAGGGGATATCCGTCCTGTTATGCATCTTTTATATCCTGCGCCATGCGGCAGTCTTGGTGCCGGAGCGGAGACACTTTGCGGCAGGAAAACATCTGTACGGGGAACTGCTTTCCCAGGGCGTATCCATGGGGATTATGAATGCAGTGGTTTGCTCCGGGACGGTGATCCTGCAGCGCGCGATCAATCATCTCGGTGCAGTTTACATCGCATGCCAGGCAACGGCAAGGAAGTTAAGATCTTAGCGAATGCTGCCCTGTATCTGCGGGTGGCATCCCCGTTTTATGCGGTGCTTGGAATCCTTTATAATATGCGGAATGGTTTACAGGCCATGGGCGAGAAGAGAAAGCCATTGACTTCGAGTTTCATGGAGCTTGCAGGAAAGATCCTGTTTTCTGCCTGCATCATACCGGTGCTTGGTTACTGGGGCGTGATCATCTGTGAACCCCTGATCTGGTGCTGCATGACGGCACAGCTCGTGTACTGCTACGTCCATGTGATGCGTGACAACCTGCAGAACGTGGGTATGGAAACTTAAAAAAATATCTTGTACATAAGATTTTGACAGAAAGGAAGATGTTGAACATGAAACGAACATGGTATGTGTTTATGGCAGCGGCAGTTCTGACGGTCACATTTGTTGGCGGCTGTGGAAAGCAGGATGCCGCAACGACAACACAGGGGACACAAGCAAAGGAAAACGGGGCACTGACGCTCCGGAGATAGTATCGTCAGCTTAGCTATTAAGGGTTGGGCGGCTGACCAAACCTGCGGAATGATTTGGAGCAGAACATTCTACATATGATAGAGAGGACAAGTCTTCAAAAAAAGAGTATCCTGGAATGTATGCAGATGGGCGCAAAAAACAGCAGTATCACGCTAGGGTATCAGGGTGCCTGGTAGATGGAGGCGCGGAATCAAGATAATATATAAAGTGAAAAAAAGAGACTTTTTCCGGATGCTGCAGGGCATTTCCTGAACTATGGAAAAAGTCTCTTTTTTCATCATTTTGTATAGTTTCTTACAATGGCATTCATTTCGTTCCGGTGTTCCTCCATGTCATGGACGAGCTTGAACTGTGTACGGGTGCGGTCAAGGTTCTGTCCCGGACGGTGGGTGGCAAAGTAGTGGTCACCTTCCAGGTAATCAGTCAGAAAGCGCATGCCACACTCCAGTGTCATCAGTTTTGCGCCCCATGGCAGTGTCTCAATCTCCAACGTGGTAAGGGCATCCCCGGTTTCTCGTTCCTGGTATATACAACCGTCATGGTTTCGCGCGTGGTGTCACCGCCGCGTTTTACAATGATCTCCTTTAAATAAGATGTAACACCACAGATATTTTCCATCAGTGCGCTCGGATCGGTAAAGATATCAGTGTTGATTCGTTGCAGGATATATCTGTGGGTATCCTTCCCGGTCACTGTCACAAGGTTTGTGTTATTGATGTGTCCCTCGCCATAAGGTGTATGGGTGATGGTTCCTTTACCTAAATCATTTGTCGCTATAAATCCAATATCCGGTTTGGCCAATCATACCGATAGAAAGCTTTATGGTTTTGTCGTAGAAACTCTTTAACTCCAGATATTCTCCGGTCTCAATTTCATCTTCGGCAGATGGGTGATATCCCCGGATTCTGCATGCAATGATGTGTGGGCCACCGTTCGGTTGACATCTTCTGAATGGGCGAGTGCTTTTAGTAACTCATCAATAGATAGATGAAATGCTCTAAGATTTTTGTTTACATCATTCATTTTTCTTTTACTCCTATTAACCAAACATTCTGCCTTCAATATCGCTTATCTGTTCCAATTCGATAATCGTATTATCTTCCATGATGAGCGCATGGTTATAGGTATCAATTTTTCTGACCACGCCGGTGCAGGTAACGTAGGAGCCGCCTGACTTTTTCAAATCCGGGACAAAATAGGTTATTGTTACTGTCTGCTTGGTACCAATGGTCTCTGCTATCAGATTCAGCTTTTCGTTCAGTTCAGCAATGGTATCTTCACTCAACTGATGCTTTTCATCCGTCCGTCTGGCAGTTTCCGCGATAGCAGCATCATGTCCGGTCAATGCTGCAAACGGTGAAAACTGTGTCGCTCTGTTGTAGAGTGGCATCCGTGGATGTGTTTTTGAGGTCGGGTGAGGCAGATTGATGATATCGTCATACCGATGTGTTTCCTGATTGTCCATATGATTTCTTCCTTCCTGTAAGTGGGATAATAGCAGCTGTTGATATGTGGCATTAGTCAACGACTTCGATGCTGCATCCGTATTCACCTGCATTTGCTGCTAGGCCTTATGTCCGCCAATTTGTTCATTCCGGTCGCGGGCGGTTGCACCTTCCTGTAAATTCATTCCTTTCAAGATGGCGTTTTTCCCAAATTTCTTCTTAATGTTCAGTATGGCCTGCTGCATTTTCTTTTCCTGTTCCAGAGCCGCTTTTTCTTCAGCCTGTTTCTGTTCTTTGGCAGCATAGTCCGTGAACAGATCCATCTGCTCAAAACTTTCCCTGTCTTTTACAGACACTTCATCCACCAGCTTGTTTGCTGTAAGTGTGATTCTACGGATGAGCAACGACGGGTCTACAATTCTACCATAGAGTGCCACTACAGCATCCATGATAAGTTTTGTGGAAGAGGTTTGTTTCTTCAGGTTTGTTGTCCCGTGTGCATGTTTTGGAATCTGCCGACCGTAATGGTCAGTTACGACTGGTCCGCGGTATTTCCGGCGGCGGTTCGGATCCGTCAGGTTTTCGATATCGTATCCAATGGTCAATACAATCTGGTCTGTGACTACACCTTTATCCACCATGTCAAGCACCATCAGGTCCGCCATTTCTTTGACAATAAGTTTGGTCTGTTCGAAATCACAGGGGCAGTGTAGCACCTGCCCGGAGCTGACGCTGTTGGTCTCCGGTTTATATGCTTTCATCAATTTCATCGGACAGGGTTCATATCCCCACGCATGGTCTATGAGCAGTTCGGCATTGATGCCAAATAATTTGTATAGCAGGTCTTCGTTGTAGGCATCGGTCGGTTTCCCAATGGAGCATCTGGCGACATCCCCCATAGTGTAGAGCCCATAAGATTCCAACTTCTTTGCGTAGCCGCGTCCAACCCGCCAAAAGTCAGTGAGTGGCCGGTGTCCCCACAGCTGCTTCCGGTATGATAGCTCATCCAACTCTGCAATGCGTACTCCATCTGCATCCGGTTCAATATGTTTTGCCACAATATCCATTGCAATCTTGCACAGATACAGATTTGTTCCGATGCCGGCGGTTGCAGTGATGCCAGTTTCTTTTAGAACATCACGTATCATGGTCGTTGCCAGTTCATGCGCGGTCATATGATAGGTGCTTAGGTAATGAGTGGCGTCGATAAACACCTCATCAATGGAATAGGTGTGGATATCCTCCGGAGCAATATACTTCAGATAGACGTTGTAAATCCTTGCACTGTAATCCATATATAAAGCCATCTGCGGCGGAGCAACAATATAATCCAGCTCTAACGATGGGTTAGCATTCAGTTTTGTAATATCATCCGATTTCCCTGCGAACTGGTGTCCGGGTGCATAGTAGCGTCGCCTTGCATTTACTTCCCGAACTTTCTGCACGACTTCAAATAGTCTGGCACGTCCCGGGATACCAAAGCTTTTCAGGGATGGCGACACGGCAAGGCAGATGGTCTTTTCCGTCCGGCTTTTATCGGCAACAACCAGATTTGTGGTCAACGGGTCACGGCCGCGTTCCCGGCATTCCACAGAAGCATAGAATGATTTCAAATCGATTGCTATAAATACACTTTGTTTTTCCATCGCATCGTTGCTCCTTTCTGGTCAGTCCTTCTTTGTTATAATGTTGTCACCATTTGATGTCCATATTATAGCACAAAAGAGAACTGATGTTCTATACTTTTTGTGAATTTTCTTTCGGACGGTTCGGACGGAGATTTTCACATACCATCACTTTTTATTTGCCCGGTCGATATCGCAAAATCATATAGGCATAGCATTTCCAACGTGTTACAATAAATACAAATGTTTCAAAGAATTAAAAAAAAGAAAAAATGTGTGGAGAAAAAACATGCGAAAACAAATAATAACTGCTTTGCTGACTATAAGTGTTTCAGTTGCCATAATCGCCGGATGCGGAACAAAAAAGCCGTTGCAAACTGACAACTCAGTTTCCAGTGAACAGGGCAGCAGTGTGGATGAGATGGAGCCTTCCTCTGATTATAGCGAAGATACACCGGAGGCCGGAACAGATCCGTCCGGGGAACGGGAGAACGATGGAGAGGGTACTGCTTCCGGAACTGATATGGATGCTGCGGGCCGGGAGCTCTTTAAGGAAGTGCTTGACCGATATTGTGACTATGCAACCAACGGTTGGGATGAAGATGGGGAAGAAAGCTATATGTTCTGGCATAACACCGATGGAGCGATGGGACTGGATGACGTGGGGTATTATTTCTGCGACCTGAATAATGACGGAACACCTGAGCTTATCATGGGAAGTGTAGAACCGGCATATGCAGAATGGCCGGACATTGCCTATGATGTATATGCGAGCGTTGATGGAGAAATTATCCATCTGGCAACTTCCTGGGAACGTAATCGGTATTACCTTTGTCCGGATAGTAGTCTGCTGTTGACTGGATCCGGTGGAGCGGGCATTACATCATGGGAGAAACTCATGTGGGATGGTGGAGATTCACTAAAAACAGTAAAAGAGTTGGTCTATGACTACGATGATTATCAGGATTCCCCATGGTTGTATGGAGAAAACGGAAAATTGGAAGTAAATAGTATAAAACAGCAGATTTAGCAAGGATAGGATGAAAATAATGAGATTGATTATTGCAGAGGGTTTTGCTCTCTGCAATTTTTCTTTATAAAAAGATGCAGATAACATGCATATTCGACTTGATGTAAATTTTAGAAAATCATTTGCAGGTTTCAACTGTCTTATATATGTAACGGAAAATTATAGAGAATTGGTGGACAAACTTATATGAGTGTAATGAATAAGGAAGAATTATCGAAGCTGATCTTGGAAAATCAAAAGGAAATGTATGTCTTGGCTTGTTCCATACTGAAAAATCAGGCAGATGCTCAGGATGCAGTGAGTGAATGTATCGTGCGTGCATTTGAAAACAGGACAAGTCTCAGGAAACGTACAAGTGCAAGATCCTGGCTGATGAAGATTCTGATCAATGTATCCCGTTCGGCAATCACGAAACGACAGAAAGTTGTGCTTTTTGCTGATCCGGAACAATACGAGCAGGAACCAGAAACAGCGGAAGACCATTTATGGTCAGTAATTCTGGAACTGCCGGAAAATGTGCGCGTTGTCATGGTTCTCTTTCCAGAGAATTATCACAAAAGGAGCAAAAGCGGCTGAATGAACTGGCAGAAAAATATCAGACAGAAGGCTTATTCCCAGATGGAAGCATTTTGCAGATTTCGGATAAATCTGAAATTGTGTCAGATCAGATCTGTTTTTTGGTTCAGGATAGTATCTTTTATCTGCCAGAGAAAGCATTGAATGATGAGCAGATGTTGGAACTGATCGATTTTTATGCAAAGCGAGATTACAGTGTGACAGCACAGGGACAAAAAGATGCAGATATAACCAATGCTTCAGTAGATGATGTGACAGAAATTTCCCAAGAGGAAGCGTTAGAAAAAGCATCTACTTTGTTGGAACAGTTATATCGGATTGATACGGATACGCTTGCAGTCGAAACAGAACATGATCAGGCATTAGACGGAAATGGAGAGACATTTACAACAGATCATATTACTTATCGGGATGAAGCGGCAGGTATTTCCTATATGGCATCTGTAAATCTGCAGAATGGAGAAATAAAGACTGTTTCAGCAGAAAAAGACACTGGTTCAAATTATTCCAAAGAAATAGCGGAAAATGCAGCACAGTACCAGGGACTTTCTTTGGATGCAGAGAAGATTGCGCATGCATATATGGGAGAAAATGCTGTGTGGACTGCAAAACAGATCGAATATATGCGAAATGAAAAGCGGATGCTTGGAACAGGAATTATAAATTATATCTTTGTGACAGATGCAGATGCCTGTGTTATAAGTTATAGCTGCACACAGCGGTATTTCTATCAGATTCGGCAATTTTCAAAGGACGAGTTAGACAGCTACTTGTCAGATGAAAAAGAGCAGGGGGCATTGAGAAGCCTGGAACAGATAATAGCAGACGTAAAGTAGTGAAAAGTAGCATATGAAAATACGACAAAAAGTGGCAGGAGATAAAAAACTTCTGTCACTTTTTTGAGTCATATAGGCATACTATTTACAATAAAAAATAAATATTTCTTTAATTTTGTTGGTATTCTATTTACATGGTATAAAGAGTAATATACTCTGAAAAAGTACGTGCGAGTACTAATAATAAGAAGAGAGGTATTGTAATGAAAAAGAAACTAATTACGATCATAATTGGCATGGTGTTTTGTATCGGATGGATTGGAGGCTGTGCAAGTAAAGAGACAAATCACGATAATATTGCAACAAGTGTTACGGAAGAGTCTAAACAGGAAGGTGTAAAAAAAGAAAAGGAGCTTACAGGAACAATCGATGAGATTAAGGACTTTCAATTTGTTATTATAGACGATGAGAATACACCATATAGTTTTACTTTTGAAGAAAAGCCGGATGGATTAGAGAGCGTCAGCAACGGAGATACTGTGATTGTAAAATATATAGGAACAATTTCTGAAATTGATTCATTTGAAGGAGAGGTAATATCTGTTGAAAAGGCAAAGTAAAATAATAGCAGCAATTAAATTATCGGTGTTTATTATTCTGTTATGTATGATGCTGAGTGGATGTGCAGAAAAAAAAGAGAAACTGCCAACAGCAACTTATATGGGAGGAAACAATACTATTACAGAGATTTGCAAAGAACTCAGTTCTGCGGGAGCTTCACATGTAGATACATTTCAAGAATGGGTGACTGATTTCGCAGATTCTGCCGGAAAGAATGCAAAGTTAAAAGATAGCTGGTCAGACCCTGAAAAAATGCATACTGATACCGGTAAATGTATGGATGGTTGGGAAAAAAATCATGACTATTCAGACACCGATTGCAGAATGACAGCCTTTCTTCTGCTGGATGGGCTGCTTCACGCGGAATCAACAGAAGCTGACTATAACGGTACGTATTTGATGTTCGATACGGAAGCAATAGATAATGCAGACAGATATAAAATAATAAAACAGAAGATAAACATGTTTACCACACTATATGGGGAAAAACATGTTACGGATGAGAAACATCCGGAAACAACATTTTCTGATAGCTGGAAGCATTATGGATTTCAAATCGATAGTGACAGGATTTCGCTGCTTAGTATTGCAATATATGACCCGGATTCTGATGTTATTTTCGTAGGACATACTGGTTTATTAATAAAATACAGTGACTATTATTTATTTGTAGAAAAAATTGCATTTGAACAACCGTATCAGGCAACAAAGGTGCATAATATGGATGAATTGCTTAATATTCTTTCACTGAGACCGGAGTATTTCGGAGAAGAGGGAGAAGCCGGTCCATTTGTATATAATAATGGAGAATATGTGGGAACATTAACGAATAAAAATAATTAACAGAGGATAAAAATCGGTAACCTCTCGTTATAGACAGACATTGGATTTTTCTGATATAATGAATAAATGAAAATTGAACGCGAGGGATAAAATATGTTTACAAAAGAAGATAATCAGGTATTAGATCGTATATTAAATGCCAGAAAAACTTGTCGGGCATTTGCAGAGAACGTGCCGACTGATGATGAAATCAAAGAAGTAATCCAGGCTGGATGTATCGCACCATATGCGTCCATTGATGCAAAAGCAGTTACACCGTTCCGCCATTTTTTTGTAATTAAAAAGGATGATCCGAAAATGGAACAAATAGATGCGTTTATCAGGCAGCAGAGCCAGGTAGATTTAGATGCAAGAATCAAAGAAGAAGAGACAGATCCTTTTTTGAAAGAAAATGGAGAAGGGGTCAAAAAATTGTGGAAACATGTTGCGGAATGCGGGGAAAGCACCTTCCCAAATCCACCCTGTCTGATCATTGCGGCCGAGTGGCGTGGTGCCAGAAGAGCAGAACATCAGAGTCTTGCACATATGATGCAGAATATGTGGATTAAAGCTACTGCATTAAATCTGGATTTTCAGATTATTTCTGTTACAGAAAATATGGTAAATAATCAGGATTTCTGCGATATGCTTGGACTTCCGGTTGGAATGTATGGATTTCTTGCATGTGTGCTTGGACATGCAAAAGATAATAATGCACCGCAGCATCCAAGGGCAACGACACAGATTCATTGGCTGTAACCAACTGACAGAGTAAATATTTAGACAATCACAATTCGTGAAGGCATAAAATGTCAATTTACCCAAAAACTGTAATATCTTGATAACTGGAAAACTCACATTTTAAGCGGTCTCGCGAGAGGCTGCTTTTTTTTTACCTCTTTTTACACTTCGTTTTTTGTTCTACCTTGTAAGAAGTAGTCAATTTTACCCAGAAAGTGTAAGAAATTGAAAAAATATGCTTTTTCCACCAAAAATGCAAAAAGTTGAAAAATTTTATTACCTGGTACATTCTATGAAAAAATAGAAGCCATTTCGTAAACAAAAAACTGTGATATTTCTAAAAAATATCATATTGCGTAAAAACGTGTTAATATTGCTATTGAGACAATACCAAAAATTTCATATACTATAAATATGGTATGGTACTAATTTTAAGGAGAGAGATAAAAAATGAGCAGGGTTGTTTCAGAATACGAAGTAGAAAATTTGCTGATCGATAGATTGGAGAGTATCAGTTATAATTATATTGAATTAAAAAACTATGACGAAGTGATCGAAAATTTCCGTACACAGCTTGCAAAATTCAATGCAAAAAAGCTGGAGGAAAAAGGACATGATGCATCATTTTCAGATGCAGAATTCAACCGGGTCATGATCCATGTAGATAATCAATCTGTATATGAGTCTGCAAAAATATTGAGGGACAAATATGTCTTAGAGCTTGATAATGGGGAAACAGTATATATAGATTTCTTTTCTTCTGATACCGATCGAAATATCTATCAGGTAACGCATCAGGTGACTATGGATAAATCTCATAAAGATGATGTGGTATATAAGAACAGATATGATGTTACGGTGCTTATCAATGGGCTTCCACTGGTACAGATTGAATTAAAGCGTCCCGGTGTGGAAATTAATGAAGCCATCAATCAGATTAACCGCTACAGGAAGTTTTCTTTTAAAGGTCTTTTCCGTTACTTGCAATTATTCGTTGTCAGTAATTCTGTTCAGACAAAATATTTCTGCAACGAAAATGAAATGATGAACGGTCAGTATAATCCGATTCTGAAATCTCTTGTATTTTTCTGGACTGATGAAAAGAATACACGTATCAATGACTTGAATACTTTTACCGGTGAATTTTTCCGCAAAGCAGCTATTACGGAGTTAATTGATAAATACATGGTTATCAAGACCACGGAACCAGTGCTTATGGTTATGAGACCGTATCAGATCTATGCTGTAAAAGCTGCTAAGAAACGCGTACTGGAAGCAAACCAGGACGGTTATGTATTTGCCTGCACCGGGTCAGGAAAAACCTTGACTTCGTTTAAGCTGGCCCAATTACTGCGTGATGAACCATCTGTGGACTTAGTGGTATTCCTGATCGACCGTAAAGACCTAGATGATCAGACCGTGGATGAATATAACTCATTTGAAAAGGATTGTGTCGATAATACAGACAGTACCTACGTGCTGATCAATATGTTGAAATCATCGGCAAAAAAGATGATTGTAACAACCATTCAAAAAATGGCAAATGCAGTAAAAAATCCGAAATATGCTTCTGTAATGGATGGATACAAAGATAAAAAAGTTGTCTTTATTATTGATGAATGTCACCGCTCACAGTTCGGGAAAATGCATGGACAGATTCAGAAACATTTTGAAAGAGCAAATTATATCGGGTTTACCGGCACTCCAATTTTTGAAAAAAATAAAGGTGCTGATGGACGGACAACTGCAGATGTGTTCCATGCAGGAGACAAACTTGATTCCTGCTTACACAAATATATGATCAAAGATGCGATTGCGGATGGAAATGTCCTCAGATTCTCCGTAGAGTATCAGAGAACAATATATGCAAGAAATATGGCAGTAAAAGGAATTGATCCGGAGCAGTTGGATGATCCGGAATACTGCAAACGCCATAATATTGATATGAAATCTCTGTATCATGACGATAAACGTATCGCAAATATCGCAAAACATATTGTGGAGCATCATGAGCAGCATGTGCATCCTCAGGGAAAGGATATCTACACTGCACTGTTCGCTGTAGATTCCATTCCTACATTGGGAAAATATTATGATGAGTTTAAAAAGTTAAATGCGGAAGCTCCGGCTGATAAGGAACTGAAAGTTGCTGCAATATTTTCCTATCAGGCCAATGAAGATATGGATGATGGCGCTGATGAACATTCACTGGAACTCCTTGATCGTTGTATGCAGGATTACAATGCCCTGTATGGCACAGCATTTACACTGGATACTTTTGATGCTTATCGAAAAGATATCGCAAAAAGACTGAAACAGAAAGATTTACCACAGGTAGATATTCTTCTGGTTGTAAATATGTTCCTGACTGGATTTGATGCAAAACCGTTAAATACGCTGTATCTCGATAAAAACCTTATCTGGCATTCACTTGTACAGGCATATAGCCGTACAAACCGTGTAGATAAAGCGACAAAGCAGTTTGGACAGATCGTGTCCTATAGAAATATCAAAAAATGGCAGGATGAGGCACTGACATTGTTTTCCGGTGATGGAGATCCAAACGAATACCTGCTTGAAAACTATGAGTATTATTTGAATCAATGGGTAAATCAGGAACCAACGCTGCGAAAGATAACCCCTGATGTAGAAGCTGCCGGACAGCTTAAATCAGAGGATGAAATCCGTATGTTTATCATTGCTTTCCGGTCTATGGCTAAGACACTTGCTACCTTAAAAACGTTTTCAAAATTTTCCTGGGATGACCTGGGAGTAGTGCTGGATGAAGATGAATACGAAGGTTTTAAAAGCTGGTATTTATATTATAAAGACCAGACAGTAAATCCTAATCCGCCGGTTCCTGTACCTGTGGATGTTGATTTTGATATCGAACTTGTACGAACAGATCGTATTAACGTGGTCTATATCCTGAACCTTCTGAAAAATGCGAAAAAACAGAAGAAAACAGAAGAAGAAAAACAACAGGATGTCGATCTGATCCTGCGAGAGATCGAGCGTTCTGATAATGAATCGTTACGACTTAAAAAAGATGTCATGAAACAGTTTATTTTAACAAGATTTTATGATTTACCGGAAAATGCAGACGTAATGGAAGCTTTTGTACAATTCGAAAAAGAGCAGATGAAAGCGGATATGGAAGAATTTGCGTTTGATAATAAGATTGATTATGTGATAGTATCAGAGTTGTTCTCAACCTATGTGTTCAGCGGTATGATTTCAGATGATGATATCCGGAAAAGATTGGCAGAGTATAAGTTGGGATTACTGAAGATGACAAAACTGACAAAATCAATCAAGACTTTTGTACAGGATACCTATAAAAAATACAAAGCTGAGGGAGAATAATTATGGCAGATACAAATACATATCAGGCTCAGGCAAATGAGCTTTCACAAAAATTATGGGCGATCGCTAATGAGCTGCGGGGGCAGATGGATGCTTCTGAGTTCAAAAACTATATTCTGGGAGTAATTTTCTATCGTTATCTGTCAGAACGTACAGAGATGTACATGGCAGAAATCCTGGAAAATGATGGTGTCACATATGAAGAGGCATTTGCAGATGACGATTACCGGCCTGTTGTGGAGGACTGGTCTTTATCAAAGCTTGGATACGTCATTAAACCGGAAAATCTGTTCCGTAATCTGATTCGTAAGATTACAAAATTCGAAAATGATGCGGATAAATTCAGTGTGGAAGATTTTGAAAAAGCAATCAATAATCTGGTTGGTTCTACAATGGGACATGAATCAAATAAGGCATTTGATGGCTTATTCAATGATATGCGTCTGCAGGACTCCCGCCTTGGAGAGACTGTAGCGGACCGTACAGACATGATTGGTCGTGTTATGGTAAAAGTATCAGATATTGATTTTGACCTGCAGGATTCCCAGTTTGACGTCCTTGGAACAGCATATATGATTCTGATCGGATTATTTGCATCAGACGCCGGAAAAAAAGGCGGAGAGTTCTTTACACCGACCGGTCCAAGTAAACTGTGTGCGACACTTGCAGCTTTGGGATTGGATGAAGCAAAGGCGGTCGGCGACTGTACCTGTGGTTCTGCATCCATGCTTTTAGAGGTACAGAAACATCTGACAACAGGAAAAGTTGGTCATTTCTATGGACAGGAATTAAATGCAACAACGTACAACTTATCAAGAATGAACATGATCATGCATGGCATTGACTGGCAGAATTTTGACATCTACAAAGGAGATACATTAAAAGATGATAAATATGGCGAAGTAAAGATGACCGTACAGGTTTGCAATCCGCCTTATTCACTGAAATGGTCTTCTGATAAAAAATTTGAAGATGATCCGAGATACAGTGGACCAGGAAAACTGGCTCCAAAAGGACAGGCGGATCTTGCGTTTGTAGAACATATGATTTACCACATGGATGATAACGATGGTCGTGTGGCTGTATTATTACCTCATGGTGTATTGTTCAGAGGTGGTGCTGAAGAAGTAATCCGTAAATATATTATCAAAGACCTGAACAGGCTGGATGCGGTTATCGGATTACCTGCAAATTTATTCCATGGAACATCAATTCCAGTATGTGTATTGGTGCTGAAAAGTAAGAGAAATGGTAATTCTGGAAACATTCTTTTCATTGATGCAAGTAAAGAATTTAAAGCGGGCAAAAAGCAGAATGTTTTAGAACAAGAGCATATTGATAAGATTGTAGATGCATATGAGAAGCGTGTTGACATAGATAAATTTGCGCATGTAGCAGATATGCAGGAGATTGAAGAAAACGGCTACAATCTGAATATTCCGAGATATGTTGATACATTCGAGGAAGAAGAACCAGTGGATTTGGATGCTGTCAAAGCGCGGATCAAAGTACTAGATTGTGAAACAAAAGCTGCGATTGATAAAGCGGAAGGATTTATGAAACAGCTTGGATTGTAAAGGCGGATATTATATGGAGTTATCTTTATCTGATTGGATAAGCATTATTTGTTCAGTAGTTTCGTTGTTTGTAACAATTATAATATTTGTATTACAAATGAAGCAAAGTAAACGAATGGAAGATTTTGAATATAAGCTGGATGAACGAGAAGAACAGCGCCGGGAAGCAACAATAAAAGCAGAAGCTGTAACCTTTATTTCAAAATATTATTCGGACAGAGGACTAATACCTTTATGTGCAATAGCAACCATGCATAATAATTTGTTTTATTATCATCGAGATATGTACCGAGAATTTTGCTGTAAAACAACTGAAGTTCAGAATAAAATATTGGAGTATTGTAAGTTAGATCTACGTGTAAAACAAATCGAGGATCTTTTTGGAGAATGTATAGAGGCTGTAAATAATGTTATTCATACAAAGTTCCCAGAAGATGTATCTCCATTTTACGAAGGCGGGAAATATGTTTTGCGCAGCTTAGAATATTATGGAAATGAAAAAATTCCTGTAGAAAGAATTAAATATCGCCCAGCATATATGAATACGGAATTCGGAAGTATATTTGTAGAATTTGACGGCTCTTCTCCATATGAAATGTGTATTACAGATATGTTAAATATTGCTTTTAACTCAAGCAATACATCAGAAGATATCATTTGTAAATTAGAAAAACAATATGGTTTTCAAAATGTATCAGAAATAGAAGCTTGTCAATTTGCGACTGTGCTTGCAAAATACATAGCAATCTATGCAGGTGAAAATAAGACAGATAAAATTTATGGAACACCAGGAGGATATGCAGGAGAAAGTATCGAAACGATGGAAGATATCTTTTTACTTGCATTATTTGAAATATATACTAATTTAATATTGAGGGAGTAAAATAGATGAATGAATCAAAATTGAGATTCAAAGATGATGATGGAAGTGAGTTCCCTGATTGGGAAGAAAAAAGTGTAGGAGATATAACTATTGAATTGAAAGAGTATGAACAACTTAATTCTGGCTATCCGCTTATGACATCATCACGAATTGGATTGATGATGCAAGAAGATTTTCGTAGTAAGTCTAGTACAGAAGACGATACAGCAATATTCAGTGTTGTTCCTCGTGGTGTTGCGACATATCGACATATGAGTGATGATAATATTTTTCACTTTAATATAAATAATTTGGTTGATAAAGGACTTGTTAGTAAAGAATATCCTGTTTTTAATACTGTAAACGGTAATAGTCTTTATTTGTTGGTTGAATATTTGAATTCAAGTAAGAAATTTTTGAATTTTTGCAAGGCTCAGAAAAAAGGCGGAACACGAACACGTTTATATTTTAAAGTGCTTAAAGAGTTCAAGTTTAATATGCCATCACTTCCAGAACAGCAGAAAATTGCAGATTTCTTATCTACGATTGATACAGTCATTGAGAAACAGAAAACAACTGTCGAAGCGTGGGAAGAACGTAAAAAAGGTGTGGTGCAGAAGCTGTTCAGTCAGGAAGTCAGATTTAAAGCGGATGACGGAAGTGAGTTCCCGGATTGGGAAGAAAAGAAAGTTGCAAATCTTTTTTCTAAGATTAAAGAGAAAAATAAAGATGGTAAGATTCAAAATGTAATAACAAATTCCGCTGAATTTGGTTTAATTAACCAGCGTGATTTTTTTGATAAAGATATTGCAGTAGATGGGAAAACAGAAAATTATACAATAATTAAAACAGGTGATTTTGTTTATAATCCAAGAAAGTCAAAACAAGCACCATATGGACCATTTAACTGCTATCGACTTAAAGAAGATGGTATTGTATCACCATTATATACATGTTTGCGTCCTAAAGGTATTGCAAATGCTGAGTATCTTCTTTGGTATTTTCAAAGTGGTGCATGGTATCGTTTTATTTATGAAAATGGGGCACAGAATGGTGCGAGACATGATAGAGTTGGTATGACAGATTCTTTGATGCAAGATATTCCTGTATATGTACCAAGGTCATTGGAAGAACAGCAGAAAATCGCTGATTGTCTTTCATCACTTGATGATGTAATCGAGAAGCAGAAAGCAACATTAGTGGCGTGGGAAGAAATGAAAAAAGGTCTGTTACAGCAAATGTTTGTGTAAAAAATTCAATAGGAATAATTGTAGATATAAAAAGGAATTGTTGAAAAATAATGCTTGAAAGATTAATTTTAGATGTCGATAAAGCCATGGATGCGGAGGCATATCTGGCAGCATTGTCGTTGATGTTGACGCTTCCAGATATTTGTGCGAAAGCAAAATACGGGAATTCTTTAGGAAATAAAAAGCGTTATACTAGATGGTATAATGAATATATTGGACAGTATGAAAAATCTCCACAAGAAAAAGACGATATTTCTATGCCTTACTTGAGCGGTGAGGTTATTTATCAGTTGCGTTGTAATGTGCTACATCAGGGAACTCCTAATATTGATCCTGAAAAAATAGACGAAGAATCTTGCAAAATAGATCATTTTACGCTTATTACGCAATCAAAAAATGGATTTGAACTTTATTCTGATTTTGCTTCTTATGATGATTATATGAAACCGGTAAGAGAATATAAAGTAAACATTAGGCGCCTGTGGCTGGTTATGAGAGCCAGTGTTTTGGCATATTACAGAGATAATAAAGATAAATTTAATTTTTTCCAATGTTCTATTGTAGAAATGTGAAGTATTTTTAATAAGTTTATGTAGTCGGATAAAAATGATTATCCGACTACTTTTGCGTTCGATATAGTCTCTTACTTATCAGTAGAATCCTGATTAGCTTTCAGGTATTTGTAATAGGACATGAATTTTTTCGGCTTTTGGTTATCAGATTGTAATGTTACACTAATTCCAGATGGAAACACGTTTTTGTCCCAATGAGTATTTTCGAATACCCAAAAAACATCATAGTATACCGTATCGTTAGGTTCAAAAACCGACTGACCTGAACTGTCAGATGATTGATAATAATGAACATGTAACAGATCAACTTTTGTATATTTATCAATGAAAATGGTTGCATAATAGGGTTTTCTTTTTCCGGGATATTTCATATATTCCTTTACATTAATCTTTCGAATAGCAGATGTATCTGAAGACGGTAATACATTGACCTTTAAAATATCCATCAGTTCCTCTGCCTGTTCCTGAAATCCGGTCAGAACATGTGCGTCTAAAAAATTCAGATTCATGGAAAACCGTATCTCTTTTTCATAATCTAATTCATAATGTATCTCATAACCTGATTCCTGGAATTTTTTTACGATACAATGCAATAAAATGTCAAAACATTTGCAACAATTCCCTATTGTTCCTTGCCGTTTTTTGGCCTGCAAAAGAACAAAATCTTTATTGACTGTGCGGAAGATCAATTTTGGTACCAATGGGAACAATATCAAAAAATATTTAAGAATACAGCGATTAAATCTACTCAATATGCCTGGACAGAACTAGAACCAGTATCGTATATTATTTTACAACGGCAAGATGACAGTTTTGATGGATACCGGATTACTGGTAGGAAACATATAACCAAAAGATAATTAACGAAGATCTGATTGATATAAGATCGGCTTTTTGTTTGTTATTTGTCATAAATAAAACGGAACAGTAGTCGACTTTTTACAAGTTCAGGCTTGAAAAAACTTCAACTTTTTACAGAATGAGAGTTAAATCGACAACTTTTTACAGTTCCATGCTTGAGAAAAATTCAACTTTTTACACTTTATAGCTTAAAATGACAACTTCTTACAAATTGTGCCTGAAATTGACAACTTTTTACACATTGGTACCTAAAAAAAGTAGTACAAAACCATAAAAAAATCAAAAATGCACATTTTACAGGTTTGTACCTGAAAAATATTACAGTTTTTGCCTGAAATGACAGTTTTCAAAACATACACACTTTGTTTGATTCTTCTCGTTGAAATTGCCTCAACTATTCGTTAAAGCTGTCTTTTGCGAATAGTTGAAACGATGCGCTCTATCGACCGAATACCGAGCCTTGCGCCTTTATAACGACCAATTGTCACCAAAAACATTGCTTCAGCATCTTTTTCAAATAGATATGCCGATCGCTCTTCCAGATATCTCTTAATCAAATCTGTTAATGCCTCAGACATTGTAATCCATGTAGATCGCTGTTTGGTTCTGTAAACATAAAATCTTTGATTCCTTAAATCAAAATCTTGTATATTTAATTCAGCCAGTTCAGAAATTCGAATTTCAGTTTCTTTTAAAATTTGGAAAATAATTTCGTCACGTAATCCATATTGATCATCAAATTGCTTTTTCTTTGCTGACAATGTTTGATTTCTATTTGTGTCTGCATTTAGATCTGTATCTATATTTGTATCAATATTCTTGTCTGTAGATTTATGTTTTTCAACTTTTTCAGTTATACCTGCCAAATATTCTTTATTTGTATTCTTCATCGCATTATTAACATCGGTGCCTTGATCTGGTCGATTTGCAAAAAGAAACGGATTTCCTGTTAATTGCCCATTTCGCGCAAAAAAGGTAAAAATGGATGAAATACAGGAAATGCGGGTTTTTACAGATGAAACAGACATTGTTTGCTGTAGCCATTCGATAAAATTATTAGCATCTTTGACGGTCAGATGCTCCAGATCATCCAGCGTATAGTCTGCAAGTTCACGATCATTAAAATATGGATGTGATTGTTGCTGGTAAGTCAAAAAGCTCCGCATGGCTCTCATATAATCATATTGTGTTTTGGGTAAAAATGTAGTTTGATTTTTATCATAAAATACAGTACAAAATTCCGGTAACTCTGATAAAATAGCCACCGTTCGTGAAATATATCTGCTCTCCTGCTCCTCTTTATATTTTGGCATGTTTCGATTCCTTTATAATATTTTATTTTTAATAATAGACTTCTTGATATAGTCGGATAAATTTAATTATCCGACTATATTAGATTACAAAAATTATATCATAATTATGAAGCCATGAAAATATAAAAACATTATCTTTTGTTTTCGTTATTTCTATATCTCGTTCTATAAGGAGCTTCACTCCCGTCTCATAAATATCTAAAATTCCATGGTAATCCACTAACAAGTGGTCGAATAATTTAATTTATCCGACTACTTGCTATATAGATTAAAATATTTTATCCTAAAATCTTTTTTAAATCCTCTTCCGGTGTGCTGATCGGCGCAATATTATAATTTTCTACCAGATAATTCAGCACATTCGGTGAAATAAATGCCGGAAGTGTTGGTCCAAGATAAATGTTTTTAATTCCAAGATGTAATAAAGTAAGTAAAATACATACCGCTTTCTGCTCATACCAGGAAAGCACCATAGACAATGGAAGTTCATTTACATTACACTGGAACGCTTCTGCCAGTGCAGCCGCAACCTGAATGGCACTGTACGCATCATTACACTGTCCCATATCCATAATTCGTGGCAATCCGCCGATTTCACCAAGATTAAGATCGTTAAAGCGATATTTTCCACAAGCCAGAGTCAAAATGATGGAATCTGTCGGTGTCTGTTTTACAAACTCTGTATAATAATTTCTTCCAGTTCTTGCTCCATCGCATCCGCCAACTAAGAAAAAGTGACTGATTGCACCGGATTTTACGGCATCAATGACAGTATCGGCAACACTTAATACGGTTCCATGTCCGAATCCGGTCATAACAAAATGACCGCCGTTGATGCCTGTTTTGTCCTGATCCGTGTCATATCCGCCCAGTTCCAGAGCTTTTTCACTTACCGGTGTAAAATCTTTCTTTTCATCGATATGAACCATTTCCGGATAAGATACGACCTCTGTGGTAAACACACGATCGGCATAGCTTGGTTTTACCGGCATCAGACAGTTGGTTGTAAATAAAACTGCCCCCGGAATATGGTCAAACTCTTTTTGCTGATTCTGCCATGCAGTACCAAAATTTCCTTTCAGATGCGGATATTTCTTTAATTCCGGATAAGCGTGGGCTGGCAGCATTTCTCCATGTGTATAAATGTTGATGCCTTTATCTTTCGTCTGTTCCAGAAGAAGCTCCAGATCTTTGAGATCATGTCCTGTGACAACGATAAATGGACCTTTTTCAATGGTAAGCGGCACTTTGGTTGGCACCGGTGTACCGTAAGTAGTGGTGTTCGCTTGATCCAGCAATGCCATGCATTTTAAGTTTACCTCTCCCACTTCCAGAACGACCGGAAGCAGATGCTCCATTTCCAGATCATAGCTGATAAAAGATAGCGCCTTGTAAAAGAAGCTGTTGACGGTTTCATCTGTATAGCCAAGAACCATTGCGTGATAAGCGTAAGCTGCCATACCACGAATACCAAATAAAATCAGGGATTTTAGGGAGCGGATGTCTTCGTCTGGCTCGTTCCACAGATTTTTCATATCATAGTTGGACGTATTTCCACATGGTGACATACAGCTGCTGCAGTTTGGTACAACTTTTGTTTTTTCTTCATTTACTGCCTGGATCATAGCAGTTAGTGTTTCTGCGTTAAAATTTACATTCGTGACGGTTGTAAATAATCCTTCAATGATGATGCGGTCGGTATTTTCTGTTTTCGGGTTATTTCCACAGGCTTTTGCCAGACCGATCAAGGCGCCGGTTAGTTCATCCTGTAAAGCAGCAACAGCTGCATTTTTTCCACAGACACCTGCGGCTCCTGTACAACCGTTGCATCCGGCAGTCTGTTCACACTGGTAGCAAAACATTTTCTGTTCCATAATAAAAATTCTCCTTTGCTGTAAATATGTTTTGGGTATATTTTTGATAAAATCAGTGATTAATAATTTAACATGAATGTATGTGACTTTGGTTGGCATAAACCAACATATTTTATTCAAAATCTCTACATTTTATATATCTAAATTATTTTGTAAAAAACTCTGTTATCAAAATACTGATCACATTATAACCAAAAAGAAAAGCCCTGTATGTTGTTAAAACAACATATCGGACTTTTCCTGTTATATTTTTTACATATTTTTAATTTATTATTCCGGTTTTACTGCTGTGATAGCCTCAGCATAACGCTGTACTTTTGCTTTATACTCATCACTTCTTGCAGCAGCACCTGCATTTTTCTCATTATTCTGAATATCATCCGCATGAATGAACTGACCGCTTAAAGTATCATGTGCATGCTCAATCTGGGATTCATCAAAGGTAAAGCGAGCCTTGCCATCCTCTGTCACTAATTTACCGCGGATACCACACTGACCGCAGACTGCCACTGCATCTCCATCAATGTAGAAGTTTCTGGAATGGCAATGCGGACAGACACCGTCCTCACCTTTCCACGTCGCATGTTCGATATCTTTTGCAGCTTCTGCAAGGTTTACACCGATCTGATGAGCACGGGATACTTTGGAATCATCAGTTAAAATACCAAGAGACCACATAAATACTTCGTTATCGATGACTTTCCACATCGGAGTCAGCGCATGCAGATAGAAATCATTCTGAATCTCTGTTGCCCAGTCAGAACCACCGATTCCCATGTAGGAAACAGCTCTTGTTTTCATATATTTTGGATCGATCCGTCTGCCGCCGTTTGCTGCTGAAATCTTGTCCGCAACAATGTTGTTGGATAAGCCCATACGTGGTCCAAAACGGTCCATAATAGTATGGAAAATACCTGCTGCACATTTTTCAAAGATTGGAATAGAAAAGATGATTCCGTCTGCATCCAGCATTTTATCTAATAACCACTGGAAGTCATCTTTTAATACACACATGTTTCCTCTGCCGGAAAACAGGCTCATAACACAGGCCTTACAACCGGTGCAGTGTTTGATATCAAGATCCATCAAACGTACAAATTCAATTTCAGCACCCTGTTCTTTTGCTGCAAGTAACGCTTCTTTACACATGCAATCGTTGGCACCATTTTTGTTACCACCTGAAATACCTAAAATCTTCATGACCTTTCCTCCTAAATAACTATTAGCGCATCGGCAGATAGCCTCTGTACTGTTTCAAATTGTCACTGGTTGCGATATCGGTTAAAAACAGGCTTGCAAACTGGAACTGTGGGCGCAGATAAGGAAAGTTATCATACTCTGCCCATTCCGGCTTTTTAAAAGATGCTGTATTTTCTACTGCACAGTGATACCATTCTTCCGGGCCATCAAACCACATTTCCACACAACGGTCCATATGACAGTTGTTGATTTCTTTTTTGACTTTACTTGTCATCATACGGGTAACTTCTGGCATTGCGGCAAAAGCAGGCAATACTTCATTCATCATCCACTGATCACCATCTTCCTTGTGTCCTTCCGGATAAGAAACCAGAAACTGCCAACGATAGTTTGGCCCATCCACCATGGTACGACCTGCACCTTTGAGATCCTGTTCCCAGAAAATTGGTAAAAATGCAAAAATAAACGGCGGGCATCCGTTATCACCACCGGAAGCACGGGCGGCTTCTCCGTCTGCCATAAATCCCTCCTCTTTGGCATTTTCCGGAAGTGTTCCCTGCCAGATCATGGCATCGATCGGGAAATATTCGTTCAGTGAATTTACCAGACTTTCCTGACTCATCGGATTCACCATCCAGTAATGCTCGGTCAGTTGCATACGGTATGTACCGAAACGCTCTCCCTGCGGCGGTGTCGGAAGTGCATTGTAAAACGCATATTTTGTTACCCATGGCTCAAATTTTGCAATGCTTTCCGGTGCATGATAGTAATAAAGCCAATGCTGTAATTTGTGTCGGTACTCTTCCTTAACACAGTCCACATAAATCAGGCTTCGAAGTGGCTGATACGTGATTTCTCCCATAAAAAATCCTCCTTCTTCGTACAAAAATCCGTAACGGAATTGTTCTTTGATACTAAAAATTATAAAGGTATCCGGGTATTGTTGCAAACAGGAAAGAAAGATGCTAGTATTAGTATAACTTATGGAAAGACACAATATTAGTAGTTTAAATTTGTATTACTACGGGAAAATTTGATACTGTTTCCTGGAAAGTATAAGAAAAATGGAGGGGAAACATGACATTACAACAGTTAGAGTATTTTGTATCTGCGGCACATAATCTGAATTTTTCCAAGACAGCGGAGATGTTTTTTGTCTCACAGTCTGCCATCACACAGCAGATCCGAAGTCTGGAAAAAGAACTGAAGCTGGATCTGTTTATTCGGAAAAATAATCGTATCTCACTGACGGATTCCGGACAGGTATTTATGCGGGAAGCGGAACAGATTCTGGCAAAAGTCAGCGATTCTATTGAGCGGGTACATTCCGTACAGCGTGGTCAGAAAGGAACGCTGCGGATCGGTTATATCAAATGTATGGAGATGGGAAGTTTTCCAAGAAATGTACAAAATTTTTATTTCAAATATCCGGGTATCGGCATTGATCTGAAACGGGACAATGCGGTAGCTTTGCATGATGAGTTCCTAATGGGGGAATATGATATTATTTTTAACGTGGAAAGTCCACTGCTCTCTTATCCGGATACGACAGAAATCAAAAAAATTGGAGAATATCCGTTTTTTGCAGTGATTCCACCGGAGCATCCGTTGAGTCATCGTGAAATGATCACACAGGAAGACTTAAAATACGAACGGTTGATCATCCACAATTTCAGCCGCAGTAAATCAGAATTTCCCCATGATTTTCCGACGGGGTATCTGCGGAATAATCTGATGCAGAATATTTCCCGGACAAATGATGATGCAGCTACGATACAGACTATGGTTGCTGCAGGTATGGGAATCGGGATTTTGACGGAACTGGAAGTAGAAAAGGCACCTATGCCGTTAAATCTTTCTTATATACCATTGGAAACGGATGGTATCCAGGAGATTTTATATGTGATTTATTCAAGGAAAAATGAAAATCCACTGATTCCACTGTTTTTAGAAGAAATGAAAAAATAGGGATTCCGGAATAAAAATTATTTATTGTATATAGAATAGTAGCGAAAATTCCTAATTAAAAAAGATACATAAAAATGAGTTCCACTTATCTGTACATTATATACAGAAAGCAGAACTCATTTTTTATTATCTACAGTAAGGAATTTTTTTGCCAGTTATTACTTTTATGCAATAACAGTTAAGAAAGCCTTTAACCTTGTCACATTTAGATTCTTTTCAGCAGAATCCTATCTTGCTTTTGTTTCAATTTCAGTTGTCAGTTTTGCAACAAACTCGTCTAATGGAAGAACTGTAGTCTCTTTCTGACCATGGAGACGGTATGCAACGGTACCATCTTCTTTTTCTTTCATACCAATAACAAGAAGATAAGGAACTTTCTGAACCTGTCCTTCTCTCATACGGTAACCAAGTTTCTCAGCTCTGTCGTCTAACTCAACACGGACATCTGCTGCATCCAGTGCATCGTAAATCTTCTGGGCATAAGCATTCAATTCCGGATCATCTGTTTTAACCGGCATAATACGTGCCTGAACCGGTGCTAACCATGTTGGCAGATTTCCTTTTGTCTCTTCAAGGATATAAGCCATGAAACGATCCAGAGAACCAAGAATTGCACGATGAAGTACAACAGGTGTCTTTTTCTCACCATCATGGTCTACATAAGTCAGCTCAAATTTAGCCGGCAGACAGAAGTCCAGCTGACAGGTAGAAAGTGTATACTCATTACCTACTGCTGGTTTTACATTTACATCAAGTTTCGGTCCGTAGAAAGCAGCTTCGCCGATTTCCTCAGTATATTCGATTCCGAGAGAATCCATAACTTCGCGAAGTGCATTTTCTGCTTTGTTCCACATCTCATCATCATCATGATATTTCTCTTTATCTTCTGGATCACGCAGAGACAGAACGCATCTGTAATCTGTGATACCGAAATCTTTGTAAGTAGAGAAAATTAAATCTACGACTTTGGAGAATTCATCTTTGATCTGCTCCGGAGTTACAAACAGATGTGCATCATTCTGGCAGAAATGACGTCCACGCTCAATACCTTTTAACGTACCACTTGCTTCAAAACGGAAGTCATGTGCAATCTCACCGATACGGATCGGAAGATCTTTGTAAGAATGAATCCTGTTTGCATAAATCATCATGTGATGCGGGCAGTTCATCGGTCTTAAAACGAAAGACTCACCCTCAACTTCCATAGCCGGGAACATGTTGTCTTTGTAGTGATCCCAGTGTCCGGATGTCTTATACAGATCTACGGTACCAACACATGGTGTCATGACATGCAGATAACCAAGTTTACGCTCTTTGTTTTTGATATAGTTTTCCAACTCCTGCCAGATTACATATCCTTTTGGAAGGAACATCGGAAGCCCACGTCCAACCAGATCGTCTACCATGAACAGTCCCATGTCTTTACCGATTTTTCTGTGGTCACGCTCTTTTGCTTCCTCTAATAACTGCAGGTGAGCTTCCAGTTCTTCAGCGGTTGGGAAACATACACCGTAGATACGCTGCAGCATTTTGTTCTTGCTGTCCCCTTTCCAGTATGCACCGGAGTGTCTGATCAGTTTGAAATGACGGCATAATTTTACATTGTCTACGTGAGGTCCACGACAAAGATCAGTAAAATCACCCTGTGTATAACAGGAAATATTGCCATCCTCCAGATTGGAGATCAGATCCAGTTTATAGCTGTCATCTTTGAACATTTCCAGAGCTTCCTCTTTGGTAATTTCATGACGGATAATCTTTTTACCGGATTTTGCAACTTTTTTCATTTCTTTTTCAATGGCTGAGATATCCTCATCACGGATAACGTCGTCGCCGAGATCAATGTCATAGTAGAATCCTTCTGCAACAACTGGTCCAACCCAGAATTTTGCCTGTGGATACAGGTGTTTGACTGCCTGAGCCATCAGATGGGCACAGGAATGATTGAGCATGTTTAATTGTTCATCTTCTTTAAAATTAACCATTGTTTTTCCTTTCCAGAACCTTGTTTATTAATCTGCTACTATAAACTAAAAAAGCACCTTTAAGAATACCTGCTGCCAGATATACTTAAGGGTGCATATGATACACGGTTCCACCTTAATGTTTTACTTGATTTAGCCTGTAACGTGGCCATACGGTAACGCTTAAATAAATCCGGAACAATCTGCAACGGATATGATTTTTCACGCACAGCTCAAGACTGGTCTTCCTGCATGATTCGCATAAGCAGCTTTCACCAATGCTGCTCTCTCTGGAATGTTTCTGCATACAGTACTTGTTCTTTCATCGCTTTTTTCAATATCGGATAAAATTATAGCACAGTCATAAATAATGCACAAGAGGAAAGATTCATAATTCGGGTGGATTTTTGAAAAATCACAATGAAATTCTGCAATCTATCAGGATTCTGTTTGTGGAGTTCCTTCTTCCTCTGTGTTTACCGGCTTTTCCCGCAGCTGTACAGCTCTTGCAGCCATTCGGCGGCGGCTGTCTGCCTGTGCGGCATAATGTTTCTTTGTGGTATTGACATCCTTGTGTCCCAATACGTCAGCTACCAGATAAATATCACCTGTTTCCTGATACAATGTTGTGCCATAGGTACTGCGCAGTTTATGCGGTGTAATGTTTTTGACTGTAGTTACCAGTCGGGAATATTTTTTTACAAGATTTTCCACACTCCGCACATTGATCCGGCGGTTTTGCATGGACAGAAACACTGCTTCCGTACTGCCTTCCTGTGGTTCCATTTCCAGCCGTTCATCCAGATAGGCATCCAGTGCTTCTGCTACTTCATCTCCAAAATAAACCATGACTTCGGAACCGCCTTTCCGGTGCACTTTAATGCCGTTGTTTTTTGGATCAATATCGTTCAGATCCAGACCGACACATTCAGATACACGGATACCGGTACCAAGTAAAAGCGTAAGAATGGCCATATCCCGCTTTTTTGTCTTGTTATGGTAGATTTTCTGGCGTTCTGTCAGTTTTTCACCGGATTCTGCTTCATCTAATAAAATGGCAATCTCATCCACATCCAGTCGAACGATATTTTTTTCATGCTGCTTTGGCATCTGCACAAGTGCAGCAGGATTTTTTTCAATGATTTCCTTGCGGAAAAAATAATTATAGAAACTGCGCAGACAAGCGAGTTTTCGCATCTGACCACGCTCATCATTGGTATATTCTTTCCCGTTATGCGTATAAAATTTCAGATACTGCAGATATTCTTCAATATCCATCGGTGTGATCTGTTCCAGAATATCAATGGGAAAATCCGTGATCTCGATTTTCGATAGTGTGGAATTATTCTCATGCAGATAATGAAAAAATACACCAAGATCATAAGCATAGGCGATTCTTGTCCGGGACGATGTTGACGGCTCAATACCAATAAAATATTCTCTGCAAAACTGTGGCAATTCAGCTACAAGTGCGCGCAGTTTCTGTTCATTTTCAATATTGATTTGCTCACTGTATTTTCGTTCTTTCATATCAAATCATTCTTTCTAAAAAATTGTGTTCGGATACTGCTTTTTCGTTTATCAGCAAAAAAATGTTACTCATTTTGCTCTGCCCAGTCCGGAATATGTCCATTGATCAGTGCGGTAAACAGGCACGTCTTTGCTCCCGGATTTTCATGGTTGATAGTTCGGATAAGCTGTTTGATATATTCGCGTCTTGTGGCACCATCCGCTGGACATGGATTTTTCACTACCGGAAGATGGTATTTATTTTTAAAACCAATCACATCTGCTTCTTCAACATACAGAAAAGGACGGATGATTGTCAGATCCATGCGGTCTAAATATGTTTTTGGTGGGAAACAGTAAAAATGTCCCTCATAGATCATGGACATCATCATTGTCTCAATAAAATCATCTTTGTGGTGGGCATAAGCTACTTTGTTACACCCCAGTTCTTTGACAGCATTATATAAAGCACCTTTCCGCATTTTTGCACAGAGAGAACATGGATTTTTCTCTTTTCGTTCTTCAAAAACAATCTGACGAATCTGCGTTTTTATAATATGATGGGAAATTCCAAGTTCCTTACACAGTTTTGTTACAGGAGTCAGATCAAAACCTTTCATGCCAAGATCTACACTGACGGCTGTCAGTGAGAACTTCTTTGGGTAAAAACGCTGCAGTCCATGCAAGGCATAGAGTAATGCGAGAGAATCTTTTCCTCCGGACACACCGATGGCGATATAATCTCCTTCGTCAATTAAGTGATAAGTATCGACTGCTTTTCTGGTAAGGCTTAGCAGCTGCTGCAATTTCATAATATCAGTTCCTCGTTTCAGTGTTGATTTTTTAGTGACATGCTCCCACCACTTAAATCACAGATTTTGAAGTGGGGGCTTCTTGCTCA
>OLNF01000477.1_pt1 | contig 35146 bp, 32 predicted proteins | sample 1673061 | NCBI WGS metagenome assembly OLNF01 (sample SAMEA3136751, study PRJEB25190) | human gut metagenome
GGACGAGGCGCGCCAGGCCGTCTATGCCTTTACGCAGATCTGTGTAGCCACAGGCAATATAGACTTTATCTGCGCCGGTGAAGTCGTTCAGCATAGGCGCAGAAGTTCTACCAGCATTTTCAGCTGTTCCGTATCGCACCCGGGATAAATATCCAGACTGGCGTTTCCAATATGCAACGTTGCGGAACGTTCCGCAACGTTGCGTGATACCTGTTTCGGTGCCGGAAGCTCTGCAAACCTGACGGCCGACACACTCGAGCACGGCTCTGTTTCAGCCAAAGCCAGCAATTCCCGTTCCCAACGGTAATAGGTTGCTGCATTGATTTCTTCTTGTCTGCACCACGCCCGCACTGACAGGCCGCTGCTGCGGCAGTCCTGTATTCGTGCCGCCCACTCCTGCAGCTTTACACGGTGTTTCAACTCTGCGCTTGTCATCCCCTTACCTCCAATATGACAGTAACGGAACGTTTCGCAACGTCCCGTTACTATTGTCTCATGCCTGTCCATGCGCAGTTAGGTTTGACGCTTACTCAAAAAGCGCCGATTCCATTCGGAATCGGCGCTTTTGCTGTAAATGCAGGCATTGTGGTTTTTTATTGCTCGTCAAGGAGCGGGCGCAGGACGCTGTAATTCTCATAGCGGGTATCGCGGGAGCTGGTGAGGAAGAGCAGCTGCGAGGACGGATCGGTCAGCACGTCGGCAAAGGCGGCGGCTGTGGATTCGACTGCGGCGGCATCCTCGTTCGCAACGGCAATGCGGTCGGCCTGCGCGGCGACAGCGGGATCGTCGGAGACGAAGTCCACGCGGATGCTGCTGCCCTCCAGCGCAGCGCGGATGCCCTCGGCGGCGTTCTGCACGGCGGTCTGGCGGGTGAGCCCGAGGTCGGACGACCAGTTGATGGCGTCGGACGACGGGAAATAGAACTGGTCAAAGAGTACCTCGTCGAAGCCGAGATCCTGAAGCTCCAGTGCGATGGAGGCAAGGAAGCTCTGCACCGAGGCGTCGGACGGGTCGAGCCAATAGCAGCGCTTGTCGTCCATCCAGAGTGCGCCGGAATAGAGGGCGAGCGCCTGATTCTGATGGGCAAAGGCATAGTTCGGCTCGGAGAAAGCCGGGACGCGGGCGATGACCGTGAGATCGGTACGGGCGGGCAACTCGCGGATCAGTGCCTCGACGGCGTCAATGTCGGCGGAAGTCGCGATCTGCGCGCCGGAGAGCTTGGAGCGGTAGTAGTAGTTGCCGAAAACGCTCTTGACGTCGATCATGACAGCGTCATAGTCGTTCGCGGCGTCCAGCGCGGCACGCACGGCGTCAACCCCGTCGGAGAGCATGTTCGTGGTGATGTAATAGCCCTGAATTTTGCTGCGCTGCTGCGTCTGCGGCTCGTCGGGGGACTGCGACGCGATCAGTGTGGTGAAGGGAAAATCGTCCGGATTTTGCGTTTGCTGTGGGTCGCGCGTGGCGGAGAGGGTACGGTCAAAGTCCAGATACGCCTCATTGCCGGAGTAGACCACATAGCGGCTGAGATACAAAAACCGGCAGAGCAAAAGCAGCGCGGCGGCCAGCAGAACGGCCAGCACAGTGAGCAGCACACGGCGCAGGAGACGTTTGCTGCGGAAGGAAAAAATACGCAAGCGGACGCCCCCTTACCCGGCCAGCACCGCCGTGACGCGGCACCAGTCCTCCTGCTGCTCAGTGGAGAGCACCTGAAGCCCGGCGGCTTCAAGCGCGGAGATGACTTCGGAAAGGCGTGTGTTGAGGATGCCGGAGCAGATGAAGACGCTGTCCTCGCCGAGAAAATGCGGCACGACCGGCGCGAGCGGGATGATGACGTCGGCCACGATGTTGGCCAGCACGACATCATAATGCGCTTCGAGCTTTTCCATCATGGCGGTATCGCCGATGACGTCGCCGGTGAGCGCGGTAAACCGGTCGGCAAAGATCTGATTGATGGCGGCATTCTGCCGGGCGATGTCCTCGGCTTTGGGGTCGATGTCGACGCCGGTGGCGTGGCTGGCCCCGAGGAGGAGCGCCGTGATGGAGAGGATGCCGGAGCCGGAGCCGAGGTCGAGCACCTGCTCACCGCCCTGAATGGCACGCTCCAGCTCGCGCATGCACATCTGCGTGGAGGCATGCGCGCCGGTGCCGAAGATCATGCCGGGGTCGAGCAGGACGACGACGCGGTTGTCCGGGTTTTCGGGGTTGAGCCATTCGGGCACAACAAGCAGCTTCTCGCCGATGGCGAGCGGCTTATAATATTGTTTCCAGTTGTTTTCCCAGTCTTCGTCGCGGACGTTGGCGAGCGCGACCTCAAGCGAGCCGAAGTCGACGGCGGGATAGTCGCGACGGAGGACGGCCAGATCGTCGCGAAGCGTGCTGATCTGCTCCGGCGCTGCGGCGCTGTCCTCCAAATAGAGGCGGATCTGGGAAAGACCCTGCATTTTCTGCTCGAGATCTTCGTCGACATAATCCCAGTACTGGTGGTTTTCTTCCAAAAACCGCTCGAAATCCTGCTGGTCGTCGATGATAAAGCTGTCGAATCCCAAAACGGTCAGCCGGTCGCAGACCAGGTCGATGGCGGCGGAGGTCGTTTTGATGGTTACTTCGATCCATTGCATAGATAACATGCCTCCTCATGGCATAGATAAATACATTTTACAGGAAAACAGCCGGAAAGACAAGGGGGAATTTTTCACGTCTCGCGGAATGACAGAAAGCACCCCACATTTGCGGCTTGGCAAATGCGGGGTGCAGACATGATGGCCGTGCACGGGCGGCAGGGAAGGAAGCTCAGACGGGCGGGCAGACAGTAGGAGCATCTGCTCAGCGGGTCTTTGCGCGCTTCGAGAAGTGAATGGCGAGTCCGATGGCGAAGCCAATGATCGCGGGGATGAGCCAGCCGAGGTTCTGGTCGAACAGCGGGAGGAAGCCCCTGGCGAAGTCGACCGCTGCGTCGAGGTGCAGCGCGGAGCGGACGGCGGCGGGCAGCGTTTTCATAAAATCGAAGATGGCGGCGGCCCACGTGAAGATCATGACGGAGATATAGATGGCCCGGTCATGCTGGAAACGCTTGCAGATGAAAGCCAGCACGATCAGCGCAGTGGCGGGCGGGTAGATCAGCATGAGCATGGGGATGGAATATTCGATGATGGCGCTCAGGCCGACGTTCGACACCGCGAAGGAGAAAACCGTGAACAGGATGGCCCAGGCCTTGTAGCCGATCTTGCCGTGCGTCATCTTGGTAAATGCCTCCCCGCAGGACGTGACAAGACCGATGGAGGTCTTAAGGCAGGCAAAGGTGATGGTGATGGCAAGGATGATCTGACCGATGCCGCCAAAATAATGGCTCGCGATCTGCGTGAGGGCGATGCCGCCGTTTTCCGAGATCTCAAACAGGCCGCGCGACTGCGTGCCCATGATGATGGTGAGGACGTAGATGACAGCCATGAGGATACCGGTCAGGATGCCGGAGCCGAGGACATCCGCCGCGACGGCATCGTCCTGCTCCACGCCCATGCGGCGGATGACGTCGATGACCACGATGCCGAAAGCGAGGCCCGCGATGGCGTCCATGGTGCCGTAGCCCTCGATGAAGGAGGCGAAGAAGGCGCTGGTTTTGGTCGCGTAGGCCTCCGTGGGGGCGACCGAGGCGACGGACGCGCCCGGATGAATGAGCGCTGCGATGACGAGGATCGCGAGGAAGATCAGAAAGATGGGGTTGATGATCTTGCCGATCCAAACCGTGATCTTGCCGGGCCGGAGCGAGAAGAACAGCACGAACGCGAAGAAAATCGCCGAGAAGATCAGCAGTGCGATGGACTGTGCGCCGTCAGACACCAGGGGCGAAAGACCGGTCGTGAACGAGACGGTCGCGCAGCGCGGGATCGCGAAGAGCGGGCCGATCGTCAGATAGAGCAGACAGGTGAAGAAAATGCCGTAACCCTTACCGACCTTGCTCGAAAGCTCCTGCAAACCGTCAGAGTGCGTGACACCGATGGCGGCCACACCGAAGATGGGGATGCCGACGGCGGTGACAATGAAGCCGATGATCGCGGGGATGACATTGCTGCCGGCCATCTGGCCGAGATGTACGGGGAAGATGAGGTTGCCGGCGCCGAAGAACATGCCGAACAATGTCCCGGCCACAAGAATCTTTTGCTTCGAGGTCAATTTTTTCACAGTCATGGAAAACAGCTCCTTTTGGGCAACGTCACAGATCGCCGCCGTATCGTATGACGTGATTTTACTGGAAGGACTTGAAAAAGTAAAACGCATGATTATAATAGATATATGACAAACTCTCATGGAAAACCTTGAAGCGGAAAGAAGGCGCACGGCTTGGATAGCAAGAAACTTGAAATTTTAATGACTGCCGTGGATCTCGGGAGCTTTTCGAAGGCGTCGGAGGTCGTGGGCTACACGCAGTCGGGGCTGACGCATCTGGTCGACAGTCTCGAGCGCGAGATCGGCCTGCGCCTCGTTCGGCGCGACCGGAGCGGCGTCTCGCTTACGCGCGAGGGCGAGGCATTGATGCCGAGCATCCGCGAATTTCTGCGGGAGAACGCAAAGCTCGAGAACCAGATCGCGGCCATCACCGAGAAAAAGTCGGAGACGATCCGCGTCGCGGCTTACGCGAGTATCGCGATGCACTGGATGCCGGAAATTTTATATCGGTTCCGCCGCGTCTGCCCGGACATCGACGTCGATCTGCGGATGGTCGACCATGAGCTGGAGCCGTTTGAGCTGCTGGAAAAATGGGAGACGGACGTCATCTTTGCTGCGCGGCAGCCCGGCTTCGCTTGCGACTGGACGCCGCTCTGGAACGACCCGATGTGCGCCATCCTGCCGCAGGACTATCCGCTCGCGGGTGACGAGTTCCCGATCGAAGAGTTCACAGACAAGGAATTTCTGATGCCATACGGCCGGTTCGACCTCGATGCGCGGGCCGTCTTTGAGCAGAATGGCGTCGAGCCGCGCATCCGCCCGTGCTATGTTGACGACGAGACGGTCATCCGCATGGTGGGCAAGGGGCTGGGCCTTTCGATGATGGCGGAAATGATGATCCGCGGACAGCTGGACGGCGTGCGCGTGCTGCCCATCCGTCCCACAGCGGGCCGCGAGCTTGGGATGGGGCTGCATCCGCGCGAGGCGCTGTCAGAGGGGATCGCCCGGCTGCGCAGCTGCGTGCTGGAATTCATCGAGGACGCGGCGAGGGCGCGCGCAAAGAAATAGAGATGGAGAAGAGAAGATGAGAAAAGGAACGTGGCGCGATCTCCGGCCGGAGATCGCGCTGGTCTGGCGGCTGAGCCTGCCCGCCATTCTGACGCAGATCACGACGATCGTGATGCAGTATATCGACTCGGCCATGGTCGGCGCGCGCGGCGCGAACGCCTCGGCGGCGATCGGATTGGTGGCGAGCAGCACTTGGCTGTTCGGCGGCTTGACTTCGGCGGTGGCCGCCGGGTTTTATGTGCAGGTGGCGCATCAGATCGGGGCAGAAAACGATGCGGAAGCAAGAAATGTGGTGCGGCACGGACTGCTGACGGCGCTGGTGCTGTCCGGGCTGCTGGCGCTGGGCGGCGCACTGCTGAGCAAACCGCTGCCGGGGCTGCTCGGCGGCGGGGCAGAGCTGCACAGGGACGCAGCGGCGTATTTTCTGGTGTTTGCGCTGGCGCTGCCGTTCCAGCAGCTCAACGCGCTCTGCTCCGGCTTTTTGCAGTGCAGCGGCGACATGGTCACGCCGAGCATCCTGAACGCCGTGATGTGCGCGCTGGATGTGGCGTTCAACACACTGTTCATCCCGCGCTATGGCGTGCTCGGCGCGGGACTCGGGACGGGGCTGGCCTGTGCGGTGATCAGCCTCGTGATGGCGTGGCGCTGCTGCTTCTGCAACGCGGCGCTGCGGTTGAGGCGGAAGGAAACAGGCCGGTTTGAGAGCGAGATCCTGCGGAAGGCGCTGAAGATCGGCCTCCCGGTGGCGGTGCAGGAGGCGGCGATGTGCGGCGCACAGGTCGCCGCGACGACGATCATCGCGCCGCTCGGCGCGGTCGCGATTGCGGCCCATTCGTTTGCGGTCACGGCGGAGAGCCTCTGCTATATGCCGGGCTACGGCATCGGCGCGGCGGCGACGACGCTCGTGGGCCGAAACATCGGCGCAGGAAAGCACGCAGAGGCGAAACGCTGCGGCAATATCTGCACGGCGATGGGCGGCGTGTTCATGGGCGTGACGGGCGCGGTGATGATGCTGATCTGTCCGCTGGTGTTCCGGATGCTGACACCGGACGCGGAGGTGCGGACGCTGGCGGCGCAGGTGCTGCGCATCGGACTGCTTGCGGAACCGCTCTACGGCGTGTCGATTGTGGCGGCGGGCGCTCTGCGCGGCGCGGGCGATACGCTGGTGCCAAGTTTGATGAATCTGGCGAGCATCTGGGGTGTCCGGCTGGGGCTGGCGCTCGTGCTGACGCCGCGCTTTGGGCTGCGGGGCATGTGGACGGCGATGGCCGTGGAACTCTGTGTGCGCGGACTTTTGATGCTGCTCCGCCAGCGGACAACGAAATATTATGAACATTTCGTTGCACAGACGGGAGAAGCTGCACCAATCTGTGAAGAAGCATAAAATACAGCGTGTCGAAAAAGCCTTTTCGCCCCGCTGCTGTCCAGTTTTCTGAACTTGAAAAAGTTCAGAAAACTGCTTGATTGAACGCGAAGGGGACTCTTTGTCCCCTTCACTCTTCCCCTGCGGCTCATTCGCAGAACGGTGTATCATAGTTTTTCGACAGTCTCATCTCCTCTCTTCTCTGTTGAAAAGAGAGGGGATTTCGTGTCATTCGGTGTAAAACCGCACAGAAAAATCGAAAAACTGCCGTGCGGCGGGACTGAGGAAATCGTGCCGCCGGGTGACAATGTAGAACGAGCGGGCGGCATCGGCAAGCGGGAAGAGGAGCAGGTCGCCGCGGTCGCGCTCCCGCGCGACGGAGACGGCCGAGACGATGGCGAGGCCAAGTCCGGCGGCGACAAGATTTTTGATGCTCTCCTGGTCGTTCAGCCGTGCGGCGACATGGAGCGCGTCTGTCTTCAGTCCGGCAGCGCGGAGAAAATCATCGGCGGAACGCTGGCTGCCGCTGCCATTCTCCCGGAGCAGGAGCGGGTGTGACTGCAAGAGCGCGGCAAGCGGCATATTCTGTGCCTTGGCGGCGGAAAATTCCGGCGTGTTCGGTGCGATGAGCACCATAGCATCCTGATAGAAGGGCGTGAAGACCAAGTCTTCGTCCGGAGCGGTCATGCCGGTGAGGCCAAGGTCGAACTGGCCGGTGCGCAGCGCGCGGAGCACGCCGGAGCTGTCGCTCTGGTGGATGTCGAAGGAGATGTCCGGGTGCAGAACGCTGAAGCGGGCCAGAAGATCGGGCAGGAGATAGGCCGAGGGGATGGTGGACGCGCCGAGGGAGACAACGCTGTCACCCTGCCGCCAACCGGCGAGCAGACGATCCTGAAGCGAGAGGACTTGTACGGCATAGTCGTACAGCTCACGGCCATGCGGCGTGATGGAAAGGGATTTCGTGGTGCGGAGGAAGAGGCGCTGCTGCAATTCCTCCTCGAGCTGGCGGATGTGGGCTGAGATGGTGGGCTGCGAGGTATAGAGCTGGGCAGCGGCCTGTGTGAACGAGCCGCAGTCAGCCACGGCGACGAAGGAACGGAGCTGCTTAAAGTCCATGGTGCGCCTCCTTCGTTAAGATGTCGAGCGCGGCGAGGGCTGCATCCACATCGGCATCCGTATTGAAAAAGCCGAAGGAAAAGCGGATGGAGCCGGTGGGGAAGGAGCCGAGCGTCTGGTGCGCGGCGGGTGCGCAGTGGAGGCCGACTCGGGTCTGGATGCCGAAGCGGTCGTCCAGCGCAAAGGCGATGTCGGCAAGGTCGCGGCCCGGCGTCTGGATGGAGACGACGCCCGCGCGGCCCTCTATGCCGGGGAGGCCAAGCAATTTGACACGTTCAGCCGCGCAGAGCGGCGCGAGGCCCGAGAGGAAACGCTCTGTCAGGGCAAGTTCGTGTGCGCGGATCGTATCCAGGCCGGTATCCGCAAGGAAACCGAGTGCGGCGTGGAGCCCGGCGATGCCGGGGAGGTTCATCGTCCCGGCCTCGAAGCGGTCGGGCAGGAAGTCCGGCATGAATTCGGTATGGCTGAGGCTGCCGGTGCCGCCCGCGATCAGCGGCGTCAGCTCGGCGGCAAGATCTTCACGGAGGGCGAAGCCGCCGATGCCCTGCGGGCCGAGCAGACCCTTGTGGCCGGTAAAGGCGAGGGCGTCGATGTGCATGGCTTCCATATCGATGGGGAAAACGCCGGCGGTCTGCGCGCTGTCGACAAAGAAGCGGAGGCCGTGTTCCTGACAAAACGCGCCGACGGCGGCGATGGGCAGGAGCGTCCCGCAGACGTTGCTCGCATGGCTCATGACGACGAGGCGGGTATTTGGCTGCAAAAGGCCCGCCATGGCCTCGAAAATCAATGTGCCGTCCGAGCGGCAGGGCACGCGGGAGAACGAGACGCCCTGTGCCTCGAGCTGCCGGAGCGGGCGCATGACGGCGTTGTGCTCCATCGACGAGACGAGCACATGGTCGCCCGGACGGAGGAAGCCCTTGAGCAGAACATTGAGGCTCTCGGTGACATTTTTGGTGAAGCAGACGCATTTGCAGTCCGGTGCGCGGAAGAGGGCGGCGAGGCGTTCGCGCGTGGAGAAGACGAGATCCTCTGCCGCGTAGGCCGCGCGATAGCCGCCGCGCGAAACATTGACGCCGCAGTCGGTCAGATAGCGGGCGATGGCCTCCACCACGGCGGGCGGCTTTGGAAATGTGGTGCTGGAATTGTCGAGATAGATGGGCATTGTGCTCCCTCCACCGAATGAATTTATTTTATTTTAACATAGACTTATCCAAATATCAAATTGATCAGACTTTTTCGGGGATGCCGAACATTGATCAGATTTTGTGATAAGTGGCAAGACCTTATCCAGTTTTGCGATTAGACTTTTGCGAGGGGATATTTTACAATACAGACAGCGATATTCTCGAAAAGAGAGAACGAGAAACAGCGAGAAAAAGGAGTAGAAAAGATATGACGTTGAAACATGAAAAGCGGAATATGATCTTCGCTGGTCTGATCATCGGCGTGATCGCGTCGCTGCTGGTGCTGTTCGGAAACCCGAAAAACATGGGCTTCTGCATCGCGTGCTTCCTGCGTGACACGGCGGGCGGCCTTGGACTCCATTCGGCGGCAGCCGTGCAGTACATCCGGCCGGAGATCATCGGTCTGGTGCTCGGCAGCTTTATTATGGCGATCAGCCACAAGGAATTCTCCGCCCGCGGCGGCAGCGCGCCGGTGACGCGCTTCGTGCTGGGTATGTTTGTAATGGTGGGCTGCCTGATGTTCCTCGGCTGCCCGTTCCGCATGATTTTGAGACTGGCGGGCGGCGACCTCAACGCACTGCTGGGCCTGGCCGGCTTTGTGTGCGGCATCCTTGCGGGCGTGTTCTTCCTGAACAAGGGCTACACGCTCAAGCGGAGTCATGATCTGGCAAAGCCGGAGGGCGGCGTGTTCGTCATCCTGACGCTGGTGGTCTTCGCGCTGCTGTTGCTTGCCCCGGCGTTCATCCACTTCAGCGAAGCGGGCGCAGGCCCCGGCGCGCTGCATGCGCCGATCCTCATCAGCCTGGCGGCTGGTCTCATCGTCGGTGCGCTGGCGCAGCGGACGCGGCTCTGCATGGTCGGCGGTGTGCGCGACCTCGTGCTCTTCAAGGAGACCAAGCTGATCCTCGGCTTCGCGGCGATCCTTGTCGGCGCGCTGGTCTGCAACCTCATCCTCACCGGGGCGACCGATGCAAGCTATTTCCATCTCGGCACCGCGGAGCAGCCCGTGGCGCACACGGATGGCCTGTGGAACTTCCTCGGCATGCTGCTCGTTGGTTTTGCTTGTGTGCTGCTGGGCGGATGCCCGCTGCGGCAGCTGATCCTCGCGGGCGAGGGCAACAGCGACAGCGCCATTACGGTGCTCGGCCTGCTGGCCGGTGCGGCGTTCTGCCACAACTTCGGCCTCGCGTCCTCCGGCAACGGCCCGACGGACAATGGCAAGATCGCGGTGGTCGTGGGCATCGCCGCCGTGGCGGTGATCGCGTGTGTGAATACGTTCCGAAAGGAGAGCAAATAAGATGACGACAGTTGACGCAAGAGGCTATTCCTGCCCGGAGCCCGTCATTATGACGCGCAAGGCGCTGATGAGCAAGGAAGCGGAATATACGGTGCTGGTGGACAACACGGCGTCCCGCGAGAATGTGACCCGGTATGCGGAGCATCAGTGCTACAAGGTCACGGTCGCGGAGGCGGACGGCGTGTACACGCTGACGCTGAAGAAGTAAGATGACCTTTATTGCAACCTTTTTCTCCCACTTCGGTGCAACGCGCTATGAGCGGCTCTGCCGCGCGGCGGGCATTGCGGCGCGGACGATGCCCGTGCCGCGGAGCCTGTCCAGCTCGTGCGGGACGTGCGTCCGGTGCGAGGGCAGCTATCTGACGCCGGAGGGCGTCTGCGCCGAGGAGATCGAGCGGATCGTCCGCGTGGAGGAAACGGGATTCTGCGAGGTATACCCGAAGGAGGATGGACATGGAGACTGATGTCAAGCTCACGAAGCTGGCTTCCTGCGCCGGCTGCGGCGCGAAGGTGGGCGCTGGGACGCTGAGCCGGATGCTCGAGGGCTTCCGCACGCACAGCGACCCGAGGCTGCTCGTCGGCTACGACAAGAGCGACGACGCGAGCGTCTACAAGATCACGGATGACGTTGCCATCGTGCAGACGACGGACTTCTTCCCGCCGATCGTCGACGATCCGTTCCTCTACGGGCAGATCGCGGCGACGAACGCGCTGAGCGACGTGTACGCGATGGGCGGCGAGCCGAAGTTGGCGCTGAACATCATGTGTCTGGCCGACAAGATGGATGACCACACCGTGCGCGAAATTCTGCGCGGCGGCTATGACAAGGCGTATGAGGCCGGGGCCATCATCACCGGCGGGCATACGATCCACGGCGCGGAGCCGATCTACGGCCTGGCCGTGACGGGCTTTGTCCATCCGGAAAAGGTGCTGACCAACGCGAACGCGAAGCCGGGCGACGCGCTGATCCTGACAAAGCCGCTCGGCGTCGGCATCATCACGACGGCGGCGAAGGCCGAGCTGGTGGAGGAGGCGCTGCTGCAAAAGCTCTACCGCCAGATGGCGACGCTCAACAAGACCGCGCGGGATATCATGCTGCGCTTCCGCGTCCACAGCTGCACGGATGTGACGGGCTTTTCGCTCATGGGCCACAGCTATGAGATGGCGCAGGGGAGCGGCGTGTCCGTCCACATTGAGAGCGGCGGGGTGCCGTATCATGCCGAGGCGCTGGAATTTGCGGAGATGGGATTTATTCCCGCGGGCGCGTACCGCAACCGCGACTTTGTCGCGGGGGGCGTGTGCGTGAAGGGAAACATTTCCCGAGCGATGGAGGATATCCTCTTTGACCCGCAGACGAGCGGCGGCTTGCTGATCGCGGTGGATGGGGACGATGCGGAGGCGTGTTTGCAGGCCCTGCAAAGTGAGATCCCGTGTGCGGCGCAGATCGGATATGTCACAAAATTGCAGGAAAATCATTTGATTTTGGAATAAGCAGAGGCCCGCAGCGAACGCTGCGGGCCTTTTCACGCGGCGGACGCTTGACGAGGGGCGAAAATCCGGTATAATGGAAGAAAAAACAGAAATGGAGCACGCTTGTGGGGAAGAAGACGATCTTTTTTGATTTGGACGACACGCTGTACGACCGGTCTGTGCCGTATTGCAGTGCGTTTGCGGCATTTTTCGGCGGCAAGTACGCAGACAAGGCGCAGACGGCGTTCGAGCGGACGATGCTGCGCGGCTATGAGGTCTTCGAGGCGGCGCACACAGGCCAGATGACGATGGAGGCGATGCACATCTACCGCCACCAGACTGGGCTTCGTGATGCGGGCATTGAGATCACGCCGGAGCAGGCGCTGCGGATGCAGGCGCTCTATGCGGAGGAGCAGCGGCACATTTCGCTGACGCCGGTGATGGAAGAGATCCTGACGTTCTGCCGGGCGCATTTTGCGGCGATGGGCGTGATCACAAACGGCGGTGTGCAGTCTCAGCGGGACAAGCTGAAAAGCCTCGGTGCGGCGCGGTGGTTCCGGCCCGAGCTGGTGCTTATTTCGGACGCGCTCGGCGTGATGAAGCCCGGTCCGGAGATCTTCCGCATAGCGGAGCAGGCCGCGGGCGCACGGGCGGAGGATTGCGTCTATGTGGGCGATTCGTATTCTCAGGATGTCGCGGGCGCGGGCGGCTGCGGCTGGGAGACAGTCTGGCTGAACCGGCGCGGCGACGCGGCGGGTGAGCTTGCGCCGACGTATTGCGTGAAGACGGAAGAAGATTTGCTGGCATGTCTGAAAAGAATGGCATAGAGAAGCTCGGATGCGGAAATGGAATGTGCCGCATCCGATTTTTTCTTAACAGGTTGTGGATGCGCAGGGCTTTTCTTTTGCTCTTTACTGTGCTATAATACTTCAAAATTCGGAAAAAGGCGGGACAAGACAGTGGAATTCAAAAAACAGCGGGTGGTCGTGAAGGTCGGCACGTCGACGATCACGCATCCGTCCGGTGCGCCGAATTTGCGCAATATTGAGATTCTGGCACGGACGCTGTCCGATTTACAGGATATGGGGCATGAGATGATTTTGGTCAGCTCCGGCGCCATCGCCGTCGGGACGGACAAGCTGGGCCTTGCCGAGCGGCCGCGCGAGCTGCGGTTCAAGCAGGCGGCGGCGTCGGTCGGGCAGTGCAGGCTGATGTTCACCTATGATAAATTTTTCTCGGAATATGGGCATACGGTCGGGCAGATCCTGCTGACGGATGACGATGTGGCCGATCCGTCGCGCGCGGCGCATCTGGAGGCGACGTTCTCGGCCCTGTCTGAAATGGGCGTCATTCCGATCGTGAACGAAAACGACTCGGTGTCGTCGGCGGAAATTGAGACTGGTCAGCACAAGGTGCTCGGCGATAACGACACGCTGTCTGCCATCGTGGCGCGGCTCTGCCATGCGGATCTTCTGGTGCTGCTGAGCGACATCGACGGGCTGTATGACTCCGACCCGCGCGCCAATCCGGAGGCGCATTTGATCCACCGGGTCACGGCACTGACCGAGGAGATCCGCCGCATGGCCGGCGGCGCGGGCAGCTGGCGCGGCACGGGCGGCATGGCGACGAAGCTCTCGGCGGCGGGGATCGTGATGGCCGCAGGCTGCGACATGGTGATCACGAACGGCGCACGCATGGAAGAACTCTACGGCATCGTGGAGGGACGGGATATCGGGACGCGCTTTGTCGCGCGGTAAGGAGCGGATATGACGATTCTGGAACAGCAGGGCGCGGCGGCGAAGCAGGCCGCGCGGAAGCTCGCGATCGCGGGCACAGCAAAGAAAAATGAAGCGCTGGAGGCGATTGCCCGCGCACTCGAAGTTGGCGCGCCGCAGTGGCTCGCGGCGAACGCCGAGGATATGAAAGAGGCCGAGGCGAATGGGATGCGCCCCGCGATGCTCGACCGGCTGCGGCTGACAGAGCAGCGCGTGGCGGACATTGTGGCGGCGGTGCGGCAGGTGATCGCGCTGCCCGATCCGGTCGGGCGTGTGACGAAAATGGAGACGCGGCCAAACGGCTTGCAGATTGGGCGGAAGACCGTACCGCTGGGCGTGATCGCAATCATCTACGAGGCGCGGCCCAATGTGACGGTCGATGCGGCGGCGCTCTGCCTCAAATCCGGCAATGTCTGCATTCTGCGCGGCGGCAAAGAGTCTATCCGGTCGAACCGCTGCGCGGCGGCGCTGATGCGCGGCGCGCTGGAATCCGTGGGACTCCCGGAGGACTGCATCAGTCTCGTGCAGGACACGAGCCGCGAGAGCGCGAACGAGCTGATGCACCTGAACGGGTATGTTGACGTGCTGATCCCGCGCGGCGGGGCCGGGCTGATCCGCGCGGTGGCGCGGGAGGCGAGCGTGCCGGTCATCCGGACGGGCGAGGGCGTGTGCCACATCTATGTGGATTCGGATGCAAACCTCGACATGGCGGCGGAGATTTTGTACAACGCGAAATGCTCGCGCCCGTCGGTGTGCAACGCGGTGGAATGTGTGCTGATCCACGAGGCGGTCGCGGCGGAGTTTTTGCAGAAGGCTGTGCCGCTGCTGGATCGGAAGCATGTGGAGCTGCGGTGCGACGCAGCGTCGCTCAAGCTGCTCGGCGCGCGGGCCAGAGCGGCGGAGGACGCCGATTGGGATGCGGAATATGACGATTACATCCTCGCGGTGCACGTGGTGCGGGATCTGGACGAGGCGATGGAATTCATTGCGGCGCACAGTACGCAGCATTCCGAGTGCATCGTGACGGAGAGCTATGCGAAGGCGCAGCGGTTCCTCGACGAGGTGGACGCGGCGGCGGTCTATGTCAACGCTTCGACGCGCTTCACGGACGGCGGTGAGTTCGGCATGGGCGCGGAGATCGGCATTTCGACGCAGAAGATGCATGCGCGCGGCCCAATGGGCCTTGAAGAGCTGACGAGCTATAAATACATCGTGTACGGAAACGGACAAGTGCGGTAAACGACGATGGGACGGCCTAGGCCGTCCCATTTCTGATGTTACGGGTGTGAAGAAAGAAATGCGTGGGCATAGCGCGCGGCAGGGGTGTTTTTCAGATAGACGACGTTCAGCTCGTGGCTGCCGGTGAGCGGCGGGCAGCAGAAATGGCCGAACTGCGCATCCTGCCCGACGACGGCTTCGTAGAGAAAGCTGACGCCAAGGCCGTTGGCAACCAGTTCGCGGATGATCTTAAAGCTGCTGATGCAGATGGTGGCGCGGAACATTTCAGTGGTATAGCCAAGCTGTGACAGTTCGCGTTCCAGAATTTTTCGGGTGCCGGAGCCGGACTCGCGCAGAATGAGACGTTCGTCAAACAGCTCCGAAAGGGAAACCTCGCGCCCCGCGAACGGATGGTCTGCGGCACAGACGCCGATGTACGGCTCGGGACGAAACAGGAAGGAATCGTATTGGCGCTTGTCAAAAATGCCTTCCAGCACGGCAAAATCCAGCTCGCCTGCGTCCAGCATAGAGAGCAAATGCGCGGTGTTGTCCACCAGAAGATCCAGTTCATGCGCCGGATCGCGCAGAAAGCGGCAGATCTCCGGGAGGAGGATGTAATCGCCGATCGACTTGGTTGCGCCGATGCGAAGACGGGTCTTCGGTGCAGCGTGGAGTGCGCGGAGCAGCTCGGCATCGTTGTAGCGAAGGCTGATGGCATAGCGCTCAAGCAGCTCGCCCTGTGGTGTTTTGGAGAGCTTCCGGCCGTCATAGCGGAACAATCGGACGCCGTAATACGCCTCAAGCGACTGGATCTGCTTGCTGACTGCGGGCTGGCTGAGGTGGAGCCGCTCTGCGGCGCGGCCATAGTGCAGCGTCTGGCAGAGGGTGAGAAATGTCTCCAATTTCTGCTCCATAGATGCCTCCAATAAATAAATGGAATCGAATGATTCTAAACTATGACTTTATTTTATCACAATGCGGCGATAAGATAAAGACACAGAAAGAAAAAGGAGTGCGTTCTATGAAGAAGGTCATAAAATATCTGCCGGGTATGGCGATTGCGCTGGTGCTTGCGGCGGCAGCCAAGGGGCTGGAGGCGCTGGAGAAAGCAGCAGGGCTGCATTTCATCGGCGCGTCGGTGATTGCGCTGTTCCTCGGCATGATCATCAACCATTTCCGGAAGCCCACGGCGGTGACCGCGCCGGGAATCAAGTTTACCTCAAAGAAGATTCTGAAATTTGCGATCATCCTGCTGGGCGCGAGCCTGAACATCCGGACGGTGCTCTCCGTGGGGCGCTTTTCGCTGACGGTGATGCTGTTCACGCTGGCGACGTGCTTCGGCCTCGGGTATTTGATCGGAAAGGCGCTGGGGCTGAACTGGAAAACGAGCAGCCTCATCAACGCGGGCACGGGCATCTGCGGCGGCAGCGCCATCGCGGCCATCGCCCCGGTCATCGACGCGACGGACATGGATATCGCCTACGGCATGTCTGCGACGTTCCTGTTTGATATGGTGATGATCGTGGTGTTCCCGATTTTGGGGCGCGCGATGGGCCTTTCGGACGCAGCGTTTGGCCTTTGGGCCGGGACGGCGGTGAACGACACGTCGAGCGTTGTCGCGACGGGCTACGCCTTCAGCGAGGCGGCGGGCGATTTTGCGACGATGGTGAAGCTGACGCGGACGCTGGCCATCATTCCGTCGGTGTTGGTGTTCGCGGCGATCGGCGTCCACGTGAAGAAAAAAGAAGCGGCGGCAGAGGGCGCGGCCGTCAAGGTGAACTGGAAATCCGTGTTCCCGTGGTTTATCCTCGGCTTCCTGGCCATGTCGGGCCTGACGAGCCTCGGACTCATTCCGGCGGCGCTGACTGCGGCGCTGAAGTCGGTGAGCAAATTCCTGATGGTGGCGGCGCTTGCGGCCATCGGGCTGAACACGGATTTTAAGACGCTCTGCAAGTCCGGCGCAAAGCCGATGCTGCACGGCTTCATCATCTCGCTGCTGGTCGTGCTGGTCGCCATCGGGGTGGAGTATCTGATCGGCGTCGCGCCGAACGGGACGCTCGGGTAAATCAACATATTAAAAAGGGACGGCCGCTGGCCGTCCCTTTTTGTGCTGCAAAGGATCTGGGAAACAGGAAGACCCCGCCGGCATAAAGCCGGCGGGGCCGTCCGAAAGAGAAAGAGAGGGGCAATTACCAGACGCAATGGCCGCCGTCGACCAGAACGTCAGAACCGGTGATGAAGGTCGCAAGGTCGCTGAGGAGAAAGGCAACCAGACCGCCGATCTCGTCCATGGTGCCAAAGCGCTGCATCGGCGTGTCCTTGGCAATTTCGTCGAGATAGGACTGCGGGATATTGTCGTGAATGCCCGAGAGCATATAGCCGGGGCTGATGCTGTTGAACCGGATATGGTCGCGGCAGAAGTCCATGGCGAAGGATTTCGTCAGGTGGAGCACACCAGCCTTTGTAGCGGTGTAGCAGATGGAATGGCGCGCGCCCTCACCATGCGCCTCATTGACGATGTGCGCGGACATGGAAGCCGTGTTGACGACGGCGCCGCCCTTGCCCTGCGCCTTCATCTGATGCGCGGCGGCCTGATCGACGAGCATCATGCCGGTGAGGTTGACGCCGAGCATGCGGTTCCAGCTTTCCAGCGGCATATCGCCGTTGTCGTCCGGGGAGATGATACCGGCGTTGCTGTGGACAAAGTTGACCTCGCCATAGGCGCGGAGCACCTCAGCCATCATGGTGCTGACGGAGTTCGGATCGCTGACGTCGCAGCGGAGCGCGATGCAATGCGTCCCGAAGCGCTTGTTGATCTCCTCGGCGTTCTGCCGGGCACGCTCGAGGTTGATGTCGACGAGTGCGACATCTGCGCCAAGCTCGGCCAGCGCGGCCGCCGTGCTGCGGCCGATGCCGCCGGCGGCGCCGGTCACGAAGCCTTTTTTGCCCTCAAAGGAGAAACGATCTTTGATCGAGCGAAGATGCGAAATATCAATGGCAGTTCCCATAACGTGCTCCGTTCTTTGAAACGTCAAACGTCGTCGCTGAAGCGGAACACAAGCTTAATATACTTGCCGCTGAGCGCTTTGTCAAATGCTTCCTGGCATTGCTCGGGCGGAAAGACGCCTTCGATGATGTCATCAAAGTCGATCGAGCTGAGCATGGCGACCGTGGCGGGGAAGGAGTCTGCCGAGGTATACATTCCGTGAATATGCTTGGATTGTTCGTAAAGCGTCCGGTAGGGGTTGATTTTCAACTCGAAATCAGGCTTATACATGGCGAACATGACGCAATGGCCGTTTTTGGTCATCAGGTCGGGCATGGCCTGCGCGGCAGAGCTGGCGCCGGAGCATTCGATGACGGCGTCGAAGCCGAGACCGCCGGTGAGCGCCATGGCCTTCTCCTGCCAGTCCGGCTCCAGCGGGTTGACGCAGGCGTCGGCACCGCACTTGAGGGAGACGGCGTGCTTGGCCTCGACGATGTCGCTGACGACGATCAGCGACGCGCCGGCCTTGCGGGCGAGCTGCGTGGCGTAGAGACCGATGGGACCTGCGCCGGAGACGAGCACGCGGCTGCCGAAATGGACGCCGACGGTCTTGCAGGCGTTGAGCGCAATGGACAGCGGCTCGGTCTGCGAGGCGTGCAGCAGGGAAACGTTGTCAGGAATCTTATAGACCTGCGACATATGCCAGCAGACGTATTCGGCCATGCCGTCGAAATGCGCTTCGGGATGTTCACAGAAGTTTTCCTGTCCGGTGCGGCAGAAATAGCAGGAGTTGCAGAAGTGCGTATAGTTGGCGGTGATGCGGTCGCCGACCTTAAATCCCATTTCCTTGGCCTTGTCGCCGAGATCCTCGATGACGCCGGAGATCTCATGTCCCATGTGAAAGGGGAGCATGGAGCGGATGGCCGCTTCCAGCTCCGGGGTCAGGTTGCCGCGGACGACGTGCGCGTCGGAGCCGCAGATCGAGGCATAGGCGATGCGGATGAGGACATCTTCGGGGCCGGGCGTGGGCTTTTCACACTGGAGCATCTCCACCTTGCCGGGGATATGCTCGGAAACCTTTGCGTATTCAGTCAATGCAATTGCTTTCATATCGTTGTGCATCCTTTCCATCGATTATTTGCCGAGCAGCTCGCGCACGGCGCGCTTGATGCCCTCGGGATTATAGCCAAAGTGGGCGTATAGCTCATAGCAGTCGCCAAGGGGCGGGAAATCGTCGCCGGGGATGCCGAGACGGCGGAATGGTACGCCGATGCCGGCATCGGCCAGCGTCTCTGCAACGGCGCTGCCGAGACCACCGGTGATGAGGTGATCCTCCGCCGTGATGATGTGGCCGGTTTCCTTTGCGGCCTTGACGATGGCGTCCTTGTCGAGCGGCTTGATCGTGTGCATATCGATCACGCGGACGGAAATACCTTCCTTGGCGAGTCCGTTTGCCGCAGAGATGGACAGCGCGACGAGCGAGCCGGTGGCGATGATGGTGAGGTCGGTGCCGTCGAGGGCGGTGATGGCCTTGCCGACTTCGTAGTCATAGTCCTGCGTGGTATAGACGGCAGGCTCTGCGCCGCGGGCGATGCGGAAGCAGACGGGTCCGGGATATTCCAGCGTGGCGCGGATGGCCTTGATGCACTGCGCCGAATCGCTCGGGGCGATGACGGTCATGTTCGGCAGATCGCGCATGACGGCGAGGTCCATGATGTTATAGTGCGTCGGGCCGCCACCGGAGGTCAGGCCGGAATGGGTGTTGACGATGCGGACGGGGATGTTCTGATAGGCTACGTCGGTATGCACCTGATCGAGCGCGCGCAGCGCGAGGAACGGGCCAAAGCCTGCCAGATAGACGATCTTGCCGTTGAGGGCCATACCGGCGGACACACCGACCTGATCGGCCTCGGCGATGCCGGTGTCGATGAAGCGGTCAGGATATTTTTCCTTGAACTCGCCGATCTTGCCGCCTGCGCCGACGTCGGCGCCGGTGATGACGATGCGCTCGTCGCGCTCGGCGATCTGCGCCAGCTCCTCGACGTACATTTCACGCGCGGAGAGCGCCTTGATGAGGTTTAGATGCTCGAGATCGAGTTCGCCTTCAAATACAATTCGTTCCGCCATTATGCCTGCTCCTTTCTGAGCGCTTCAATGCTCTGGAACATCGCGCGCTCCATGTCCTCGTTGGGAACCATGAAAATGTGACTGCCGGCCGTGCCCGCGACACCGGGGATCATGCCGATGCCCTTGAGCGTGTTGGAGATGATCGCAATCGGGCGGCGGCGCGTCTGGGAGTCGGGCTTCGGCAGCTTGTCGAGCGCGGCGAGCACCTGCGCCATGTCATTGCCGTTTTCAATGTTGATGACATCCCAGCCGAAGGATTCCAGCCGCTTGTCCAACGGCTCTAGCGATTTGATCTCTGTGGTCGTTCCGCCGATCTGGAACTGGTTCTTGTCGACGATCAGCACGAGGTTGCCGAGGCCGTACTGCGCACCGGTCATCAGAGCTTCCCAGTTGGAGCCTTCATCCATCTCACCGTCGCCGGTCATGCAGACGACCCAGTAGTCGCGCTTGTCCATGCGCGCCGAGAGCGCATAGCCGACGGAGAGGGAAAGGCCGTGGCCGAGGGAGCCGGTGGACGCCTCGATGCCTTTGAGGTAGTGGAAGTTCGGGTGCATGCCGAAGCGGCCGCCGACCTGATTGTATTCGCTCCAAAGCTCCTCCTTGGTATACAGACCCTTGTCCACGAAGATGTTGTAGAGCACATGGCCGCAGTGGCCCTTGGAGAGGATGAAGCGGTCGCGGTCGGGGTCGTCGACCTTTTCAGGCGACCAGTTCAGAAAATCGTAGTAGAGCGCTACGGCCATTTCCATCATGGAAAATCCGCCGCCCATGTGGCTGTAACCGATGTGCTCCGTGGTGACGACGATGTCCTTGCGGAGCTGCTCGGCCTTGGCCTCCAGACGCGCAAGGCGTTCGTTTGCATTGCTCATGCTTGAAGTTCCTCCTTTTTGGATTTTGAATCGGGGATGGCGCTTGGCCATCCCCAAGGGTTGAAGGGCTTATTCTGCACGGCGGCGCTCCAGCTCGAGGCGGATCTTCTCATGCTTCTCCGGCGTGAGGTCGAAGAACAGGTTGAAGATCACGATGAGCAGGCAGCAGAGACCCGTGATGAGGTTCATGCCGATGTTCATGACGTTCTGGACGGTGGCCGTCTGCGCAACATTCGGCACATAGCCCGCAGCGCCCATCCACGCGATGAGGACCGCGGGGCCGACTGCGCCGCCTGCCTTCATCATCAGCGAGACGAAGGAGGAGATGAAGCCGTCGACACGGACGCCGGATTTGTATTCGCCGACGTCGACCGTATCACCGACAATGCCGTAGGCATGGCCGATACCAGCACAATGCATGACCTGAGAAATGGCGAAAGTAATGAACCAGAGGGTGCTGCCCGGAGTGAGGAAGTAGCCGATCACAGCGAACAGACCGCTGAGGCCGTAGCAGAAGATGAGGCACGTGCCCTTGTTCTTCAGCCAACTGAACACCCAGGAACCGACGAAACCGGAGCCGACGATCGCGGCGACGAGGCCGAGCGTCGCGGCGATGGAGACGAGAGCGGCGTTGTTGCAGACGTAGGTGAAGTAGAAGACCATGACGGTCATCTTGCCATAGGCACAGAAGCCGATCATGAAGAAGCTGAGGGCGATGATGATGGCGTATTTGTTCTGGAAGAAGGCGGCAAACTGCTTCTTCATCGGGATCTTGACCTGATGCTTCGGCGGCTTGACCACTTCCTTGACCTTATAGGAAGACCAGAAGAGCGTCGGCAGACCGATGACGACACAGACGATGACGGCCAGCAGATAGCCGCGCGGGGTCTGCGTGGCGCCGTCGCCCACGCCGGAGAAGAACACGATCAGGGGGACTGCAATCAGGCCGGCCCAGCTCGCGCCGACGTTGGCGAAGACCATGCGCAGACCGGACAGCTTGGCGCGTTCGCCGGAATCGGACGTCAAAACGCCGTTCAGTGCGCCGAAGGGCATATTACAACAGGTGGAGAAAATGGTGACCAGCAGGTAGGTGACCCACATGTAGATCATCTTGAAGGTGTAGCTCCAGGAAGCCTGCATGGCGAACAGGGCGATGATGGAAAGGGACATGGCCAGCGCACCCCAGCGCACCCAAGGCTTGTACTTGCCTTTGCCCTTATCGACCGAGCGGTCGGCCATGGAGCCGATGATCGGGTCGTTGATGCCGTCAAAGATGCGGACAAAGAGCGTCAGAAACGAGACGGCTCCGGCGGCAATTCCCATCTGGTCTGTCAGGAACACCGCCATAAAGGCGCTGATCCAGTAGTAGATGGAGTTGTAGCCGAACTCGGAGATGGAGTAGTCTATTCGCTGCCGGAACGACAGCTTGATGTTCGTGGCAAGTTCCGCTTGCTTTTCGATGTTGGACATTGCTTTCTCTCCTTCTTTTTGTTTTGAGGGTGATTCCCTCTGCATGTTCTATTTTAGTACGAGATTTTTGACGGCTCAACGTCAATTCTGTGTGATTTCTCTGAAAACACGACCAATTTTTTGCACTTACCGGAGAAGAGCTGCCGAAGGTGCGTAAAACTGACGTTTACGTGAAAAATTAACAGAATCCAAATGCCTATATTGTGTAAAATAACCATACTACAAAAATGCAAGCGCAAGGATCACTAAAATCAGGAAAAACATTTTTGGGAAAAAGTGCAAAAAACGCCGCCGGAACGAAAAGCATCGACGTCCGGCGGCGCGCAGGAACAGAAGGGGAGAAATGAGAGGTGGAATTTTTTGCGGTCAGATTTTCAAAAGAATTCGTAAGCATTGGCGGCTGCCGTAGAGCTGCATCGCGTGCTGAAATTCGTCGAGCGGGAGGATCTGATCGATGAGGCAGGCGATGTTGAGGTGGCGCAGGATATTGGCGCTGTCGGCAGTATAATTGGAAGTGTCGATGCCGAAGCTGGTGAGAATGGTGATCTGCTTCCAATATAGCTCCATCAGAGACAGGCGCAGCGCGTCGTTGACCTTATAGTTGGAAAAGAGCATCAGCGTCCCGCCGCGGGCGAGGAGGCCGACGGCGTTTTCAATGGCAGACAGCTCGCCGGCGGCGTCGATCACGGCGTCGAACCCCTGACCGTCAGAATACATGAGAATGAGCTCCTCAATGCGCTCGGTAGCCGGGTCGATGACGAGATCCGCGCCGAGGCTGCGCGCCAGCGCGCGCTTCGCCGCGACCGGCTCGCTGACGGCGAGGATCGAGGGCATTTTCTTTTTCAGCAGCTGGAGCAGCATCAGCCCTGCCGCGCCGCCGCCGAGGACGAGCACGCGGCTGCCGGGCTGGATCGCCATGCGCTCGACGCAGGCGGTGCAGGTGGAGACCAGCCAATAGAGCGCGCCCTGCTCGAGCGGGATTTCATCCGGCAGATGGACGAGGTTTTCTGCGTTGACAACAATATATTCGCTGGAAGCGCCGCCGGCGGCGCTTCGCTCGGAGCAGAGATTGGTGCGACCGCGGCGGCAGGCCGGGCAGACACCGCAGCCGCGCAGGATATTACAGCTCACATGGTCGCCGACGGCGAATCCCTGTGCTGCGGCCTGTGGGCCGAGCGCAACGATCTCACCGGAAAATTCATGCAGAAGGCGCTGACTGTTGTAGAAGCGGCCGAGATAACCGGCAAAGGCACTGTAATCATCGGCATTGATAGCCGCATAACGCACACGGACAAGCGTCTGTTCCGGCGAAGTGAGCTTCGGCTCGGGGCAGTGTTCGTCGATGACGATTTTTCCGATTTGGACGAGATTGGCACTTTTCATGCGAGCACCTCCTGCGCTGCGCTCGACTGCGCGTGGCGCTGCAGCCACTGACTCGGCGTAAGGCCAAGAACCTGATGGAATACTTTACTGAAATACTTGGAATCGGAGAAGCCGTGGTGCTCGGCCACGTTGCGGATGCGGGCGTCGCCGGTGCAGAGCTCGGCGGCTGCGGCATAGACGCGGACGTAGCGGATATACTCTGCGATGCCGATGCCGAGCTGCTGCTTGAACGAGCGGCTGAGGTGGGAGTCGGTAACGCCGAGCTCTGCGGCAATTGCGCCGACATATACGGTTTGGTCGTGGCGCTGCGTGAGCAGCTCGAGCGTGCGCAGCACCAGCGGACTGAGACTGCCGGACTCCTTGCTTTGCAGCGGGATGGCGCGGCGGAACGCGTGGATCTGCCGCTCCATGGCGTCTTCAATCGACCAGAGCGCAGGCTCTTGCGCGGGAGCGGAATCCATCGGGCGGCGCGAGATGGAATAGATACAACCCAGCACCTCACGGAGCTGCGCCTCCGCGACGCGGAAGGCTTTTAGATCGCGTGAACGCTTGAGATTGTTGCGGTAGAGCGTATGGAGGAGCCGGATGATCTTATCGCCGCTGCCGCTGAGCGTGGCCTGCATCAGCTCCATTTGCAGCGCGCTGAGCGCAGCATGATCCGGCAGCGGGGCATAGCTCTGCTCACAGAGGGCACGGGAGATGATCGGCCAGTCATCGCAGAAAAAGCGCTGCGGCTCGAGAGCGAGGAGCGTCTCGTATTCGGAGACAACACTGGTCGGATCGGCAAGGTCGCTGAGAAAGAGCGCGGCGCGGCAGTGGAGCATCGTGCCGGCTTCACCGCGGAGCTTGCGGAGGGCGTATTCGATCAGCTGAAGCTGATCGCGGATGGAAACGGCACTGAGACCGAGCAGAAAGCAATAGCTGAAAACAGACTCCTGATAGAAGAACGCTTCGGGATTGAGGTAGCGGCGGAAAGCCTCCTCCAGGCGCAGACTGGCGGCGGGCGTCTGACACGGCTGCTCAAGACAGAGCCGTGCGATGACAAGGCGCGAACTGGGGACGCGGGCAGCATATTGCAGCAGCAGATCGCGTGCCTGCCCGACCTGACCGGAGGAGAAATCGCCGGGAACTGCGGCGGTGAGCGCTTCTTTTATGGCGCGGAGGGCGCTGCGCAGCAGCTCCGGCGTGACGGCAGAGGGGAGAAACCGGATCTGATTGGAGAGACCAAGGGGATTCTTTTCGTCGCAGACGACGATAATCTGGCTGAGATTGTGTTTTTTGGCAAACGAGTCGATGATGACCTTGACGTCCATCCAGCCGGAGATGCCAACGAGAATCAGAATGTCGGGGTTGACGCGCTCGAGCGGCGTCTCACAGGAGCAGATATTTTGCTCAAGGATAACGCGGAAGCCCTCTTCCGCCCAGTTGAGCATTCGCTTCAGCTCCATACATTTCATATAGCTCTGTCCCGCGATCAGAACCTTACATTGCGGTGCATCGTACATGCGGCGGCCTCCTGTCACGTTTTTTGATTATCATAGCATAATTTCCGCACGATTTGTACTTGGAAAAAGCACAGAAAAACAGAACGGTTTTTTATGAAAAAGAGAATTTGTTTTTGTGAAAATCAGGCACTTGACGCGCCGGAAAGAAGTCATTATAATGGTGTAGCTTTTCAGTAATTCTTGAAAAAGGGTGAGTTCATATGGCACGTGCAGACGCGGCGCACGGGGAGATCCAGATGACCGAGGGGTCACTGTGGAAGAACATTCTGCTCTTCAGCATCCCGCTCGTCTTTTCGCAGCTGTTACAGGTCATGTTCAATATGGCGGACGTGGCGGTCGTGGGCAAATTTGCAAGCGACACGGCGCTTGGCTCCGTCGGCTCAACGTCGACACTCGTGACGCTGTTCACGGGCTTCCTGATCGGCATGGGCAACGGCGTGAACGTCCGCGTGGCGCAGCATCTCGGCGCGCAGCACCGCGAGGAGACGAGCCGCGCAGTCCATACGGCGTTTTTGCTGTGCCTGCTGGCGGGCGTTGGCATTATGGTGCTCTGCCTTGCGCTGGCGGCGAACATGCTGGAGATGCTGCACACGAAGGACGATCTGCTGCCCGGCGCGGTGCTCTATTTCCGCATCTATGCGCTCGGTATGCCGGCGCTCGGCGTGTTCAACTTCGGCAACGCGGTGCTCAGCGCGAACGGCGACACGAAGCGGCCACTGCTGTATCTGACGATCGCGGGCATTTTGAACGTGATCCTGAACCTGTTCTTCGTCATCGTGTGTAAGATGGCGGCGGACGGCGTAGCGTTGGCGAGCGTCATCTCGCAGTACGTGTCAGCCATCCTCGTCGTGTGGCACATGATGCGCCTGAACGACGCCTGCAAATTCTATTTTCAGCGGCTGCGGTTCCATGGCGACGAGGTCGGGCGCATTCTGGGACTCGGCGTCCCGGCAGGCATCCAGCACATGATTTTTGCAATTGCGAACCTGTTCATTCAGGCGGCGGTCAACTCGTTCGATTCGACCATGGTGTCCGGCAATGCCGCCGCGGCGAATACCGATACCATCATCTACAACATCATGATGGCGTTCTACACCGCGTGCTCGACGTTCATGGGCCAGAACTGGGGCGCGGGCCACAAGAAGCGCATGATGGACAGCTATCTCATCAGCCTGTTCTATGCGTTTGCGGTCGCGGCGGTGCTCGGTGTGGCGTTCTATTTCGCGGGCCGCCCGTTCCTCTACGTGTTCACAAACAGTGCGGACGTCGTGGAGGCCGGGATGCAGCGGATGAAGATCATGTGCTTCTCCTACGCGATCAGCGCGTTCATGGACAACACAATCGCGGCCTGCCGCGGCCTCGGGCGGACGATCGTGCCGACGGTGGTCGTCATCATGGGTTCCTGCGTGTTCCGCGTCATCTGGGTGTATACCATCTTCGCGCATTATCACACGATCCCCTCGCTTTATCTGCTCTACGCCTTCTCGTGGACGATCACGGCGGCGGCAGAGATCGTCTATTTCCTGCACTGCTTCCGGAAGCTCCGGCTTGTGCCGGAGACGGCGTGACGCTTGCGTGAGGCCCGGAAATGTGCTATACTTGGGGCACTAACCGGGAAAGGGGAGCGCCATGTCTCAGATCACGAAGCGCGCGATCTCCGCGTCGCTGAAGCATTTGCTGCTGCAAAAGCCGCTCGGAAAAATCACCATCAACGACATTGCCGAGGACTGCGGCATCAACCGCATGACGTTTTATTACCACTTCAAGGACATCTACGACCTGATCGAGTGGACGTGCGTCGAGGATGCGAGCCGCGCGCTCGAGGGCAAGAAGACCTATGACACGTGGCAGCAGGGCCTGCTCCAGATCTTCGAGGCCGTGCTGGACAACAAGCCATTCATCATGAACGTCTACCGGTCGGTGAGCCGTGAGCAGGTGGAGACCTATCTCTACAAGCTGACCTATGAGCTGCTGATCGGCGTGGTGCGGGAGAAGGCCGCGGGCATGTCCGTCCGCGAGGAGGACATGGACTTCATCGCGACGGTCTATCAGTATGCCTTTGTAGGCCTGATGCTCGACTGGATCAAGAACGACATGAAGGGTGAGCCGGAGGTCATCGTCGACCGGCTGGCGCAGGTGATGCACGGGAACGTGACCGCCGCGCTCGAGCGGCTGCGCATCGACAAGGATCCATCAAACAGCCCGGAATGATAAAATTTCAAACAGTATAAACGCCTGTGATAAGTTTCTTATCACGGGCGTTTTTCTGCTCATTGTGCTTTTTTGGCCGCCGAAGTATACTCAGACCATCAAGAGAAAACAATAAAACAACAGCGGAATTTGAATCGGAGGTTTTAGATCATGTATTATTCGAGCGGTAATTATGAAGCGTTTGCCCGTCCCAAAAAGCCGGCGGGTGTGGACAGCAAATCGGCCTACATCGTGGGCAGCGGCCTCGCCGCGCTGACGGCGGCGTGTTATCTGGTGCGCGACGGACAGATGAAGGGCGAGCGCGTGCATGTGCTCGAAAAGGGTAAGCTGCCCGGCGGCGCGTGCGACGGCTACAAGTTTGAAAACCTCGGCTACGTGATGCGCGGCGGCCGCGAGATGGACAACCATTTCGAGGTCATGTGGGACCTGTTCCACTCCATCCCGTCCATCGAGACCGAGGGCGTGAGCGTGCTCGACGAGTATTACTGGCTGAATAAGGAAGACCCGAACTACTCGCTCTGCCGCGCGACGGTCCACCGCGGCCAGGACGCCGGGACGAACGGCAAGTTCGGCATTTCGGACAAGGGCGCAATGGAGATCATGAAGCTGTTCTTCACGCCGAACGAGGAGCTGCAGGACAAGAAGATCACGGATTATTTCGACGATGAAGTTCTGAATTCGAACTTCTGGCTCTACTGGCGCACGATGTTCGCCTTTGAAAACTGGCACAGCGCGCTCGAGATGAAGCTCTATATCCAGCGCTATATCCACCACATCGGCGGCCTGCCCGACTTCACGGCGCTGCGCTTCACGAAGTACAACCAGTATGAGTCCATGATCCTGCCGATGGTCAAGTACCTCGAGGGCTTCGGCGTGCAGTTCCACTTCGGCGTGCAGGTGACGAACGTGGAGTTCGACTGCAAGAGCGGCCGCAAGGTCGCCAAGCGCATCGACATTCTTGAAAACGGCGCGGCGAGCGCCATCGACCTCACCGAGAACGACCTCGTGTTCATCACCAACGGCGGCTGTGTGGAAAACTCCTCGATGGGCAGCCAGAACACCCCCGCGCCCTACAACACCGAGATCAAGGAGGGCGGCGGCTGGGATATGTGGCGCAAGATCGCCGCGCAGGACCCCGCCTTCGGCCACCCCGACAAGTTCTGCTACGATCCCGAGCAGACCAACTGGATGAGCGCCACCGTCGAAACGCTCGACCAGCGCATCATCCCCTATATCACCAAGATCTGCAAGCGCGACCCGTTCTCCGGCAAGGTCGTCACCGGCGGCATCGTGACCGTGAAGGATTCCTCCTGGCTCATGAGCTGGACCATCAACCGCCAGCCGCAGTTCCGCTCTCAGCCCAAGGATCACTGCCTCGTGTGGGTCTACTCCCTCTTCACCGACAAGCCCGGCGACTTCGTCAAGAAGCCCATGCGTGAGTGCACCGGCAAGGAGATCTGCATGGAGTGGCTCTATCACCTCGGCGTACCCGTGGAGCAGATCGAGGACATGGCGGAGAACAGCGCCAACACCGTGCCGGTCATGATGCCGTATATCGACGCCTTCTTCATGCCGCGCGCCTACGGCGACCGTCCGAAGGTCGTGCCCGACGGAGCCGTGAACTTCGCCTTCCTCGGCCAGTTCGCCGAGACGCCGCGCGACACCATTTTCACCACCGAGTATTCCATGCGCACGGGCATGGAGGCCGTCTACACCCTGCTGAACATCGACCGCGGCGTACCCGAGGTCTGGGGCAGCGTGTACGATGTGCGCGACCTGCTCGACGCGACCGTGAAGCTGCGCGACGGCAAGAAGCCCATCGACATGGAGCTGAACCTCGTCGAAAAAATGGCGCTCAAGAAGGTGCTCGGCAAGATCGAGGGCACCGACATCGAAAAGCTCCTTAAAGAGTACCACGTCATCTGACATCGTTTCCACGCGAGCTTCTCATAATGAAAGCGAGACGCGGAGCCTCAAGCAGGGCTTCGCGTCTCGCTGTTTTCTTTTGTTATCTCCGTCCCGCAAGGCAGCAGAGCAGGAACACGAGCAGGTTGCAGAGCACCACGCTCGCGCCGACCGGCGTGGAGAGGAGGTACGAGGCGATCAGCCCCGTGCAGAAGCACACCACGCTCAGCGCGCCCGCGCACACGACCACCGCGCGGAAGCTCTTGAAAATGCGCATGGCCGAGAGCGCGGGGAAGATAATGAGGCTGGAGATGAGCATGGCGCCCATCATGCGCATTCCGAGCACGACCGTCAGCGCCGTGAGCAGCGCGAGGAGCGAATGATAGGCGCCCACCTTCACGCCCGTCGCGCGGGAAAAGCTCTCGTCAAACGTGACGGCAAAGAGCCGGTGATAGAAGAGGATAAAGAGCGCCAGCACGGCAGCTGCCAGCGTCACCGAGAGCGCCACGTCGCCGCGCGACATGGCGAGGATGCTGCCGAACATATAGCTGTCCACATCCGTGGTCATGCCCGTGGTGAGGCTCGTGACCACGATGCCGATGGCGAGCGCCGAGGCCGAGAGCACCGCGATGGCGGCGTCTGCCCCGATGCGGCTGTGCTCCGCGATGCGCAGCAGCAGGAAGGCCGAAGCCACCACGACCGGCACGGAGAACGCCAGCGGCGCGAAGCCGCAGGCGACCGCGACGGCCAGCGCGCCGAAGCTGACGTGGGAGAGGCCGTCGCCGATCATGGAGTAGCGCTTCAAAACGAGCGGCACACCGAGCAGCGCCGCGCAGAGCGAGACGAGGATGCCCACGGCGAAGGCCCGCAGGATAAAGGGATAGGTGAACATTTCCAGCAGCAGACTCACAATGCACCTCCAAACCGCTTGCCGGCGGGGGAGGCAAGATACTCCGCCACCGTGCCGAAAAACCAGCCGTCGCGCCCGATGTGCAGAATCGTGTGCGCCTCGCGCAGCGCGCCTCGCATATCGTGCGTGACCATGATGACCGCCATCTTCTCTTTTTCGTTGAGGTAGCGCAGGGTCTTATAGAGATCCTGCGTGGCGGCGGGGTCGAGACCCGTGACCGGCTCGTCCAAAATGAGCAGGCGGTCCGCCGCGCACAGGGCGCGCGCGAGCAGCACGCGCTGCTGCTGTCCGCCGGAAAGCTCGCGGTAGCAGCGGTTCTGCAGCTCCAGCACGCCGAGCTTGCCCATGTTCATCAGCGCCGCGCTCTTCTCCGCGGCGGAGTAGAAAAAGTGCAGCCCGCGCTTGTTGGCAAAGCCCGAGAGCACGACCTCGCTCACCGTAGCGGGAAAATCGCGCTGCGCGCTCGTCTGCTGCGGAAGGTAGCCGATGGCGCCCGCGCGCTGCGCGGGGCAGTCGATCGTGCCGGCGAGCGGAGGAAGCAGCCCGAGCAGGCTTTTCATCAGCGTCGACTTGCCGCTGCCGTTCTCGCCCACCACGCAGAGGTAATCCCCCGCGCGGACGGTAAACGTCAGATGCTCGAGCAGCGCGCGGTGCTCGTAGCCGAGGCTTGCGTCACGGCACGCAAGCAGAATATCCCGATCCATCACAGCAAGCCTCCTTTCAAAGCCTCGTAATTTCGCTGCATCAGCGTTAAATAGGTCTCGCCCGCATCGAAGTCCGTGCGCGAGATGGTCTGCATCGACCACAGCCGTTCGATGCGCGCGCCGGTGCATTCGCTCACCGCCTCCGCGACCTTCTGGCTGCTCAGGTCGATGGTGTAGACGACCGGAATGTGCTCGTCGTTCACCTTGTCGATGAGGTACTTGAGCGTGGCGAGGCTCGGCTCGGTATCGCCCGAGCAGCCGTGGAACGCCGCGCGGTAATGGAGGTCGTATTCCTCACAGAAGTACAAAAACGGGAAGCGGTCGGCAAAGATCAGCAGATCGCGCACGGCGTTCGCGCGCAGGGCGCGGAGGTCCGCGTCGAGAGCTTCAAGCTGCGCGCAGTAGTCCTCGCAGTTCGCGCGGTAGAGATCCGCGTTTTCCGCGTCCGCCGCGCAGAGCGCGTCGGCGACGGCGCGGCAGAGCCTGATGGCGTTTTTCGGCGACGTCCAGATGTGTTCGTCGTACTCGATCTCATCGCTGTCGTCATGGTCATGCTCCGCATGGTCGTGAAGCTCGTGGTCATGGTCATGGTCATGCGCGTGGTCGTGGCTGTCCGCACCCTGCATCCCCTCGGAAAACTCCTCCTCGCGGGCATCGACAAAGTCCATCATGCGCAGCACCGTGCCGATGTCCTCGCCCACGGCGTCGAGCATATCGTCCGCCCAGACCTCGCCCTCGCCGCCGTTGTAGATGAAAACATCGGCGCGCGAGATGGTCACGGCGTCGAGCGGGGTCGGCTCAAAGCTGTGCGCCTCGCGGCCCGGTGCGAGCAGCAGCGTCACGTCCGCGCGGTCCCCCGCGACGGCGCGGGCAAAATCGTAGTAGGGGAAGAGCGTCGTCACGACGCGCAGCCGCCCGTCGTCCGCCGATCCCTCCCGCACAGCGCAGCCGACGAGCGAAAGCGAAAGCACGAGCGCGAGCAGCGCGCCGACGAGCCGTATCCTGTTTTTCCTCGCCGTCACGGCGCGCCCACCTCCCCGAAAAGACTGTTTTTCCAATCATACCATGCTTTTGCGGATTATCAAGTGATTTGTAATGAAATCGTCACACTTTCCCGCCGCGCCCTATGCTATAATAGCCACACCAGAGGATTTCATTCCAGCTTATTCTGTGAGGAGGCGCTGACCATGAAGCGTATGTTTTCTTTCTTCCTTGCCCTCGCGCTGCTCGCCGTGCTCAGCGGCTGCGGAAAGCAGGAGCCCACCCCGAGCAGGCCCGACGAGCCGACGCCACCGCCGGAGGAGGGCATCACGCTCGCGGAGCTGAATGTGGAATTTGTTGCGGGCGACCGTGACACGGACGCGCTGATGCAATTAAAGAAGGAGCTGCCGCCACTGCTCATCGGCGCGCTCGCCGACGAGGGCGTGACGGTCGGCAGGGTCAATGTGACCTTCGGCGCAAGCGACGAGGCCACCGCCGACGCGCTCGCGCGCGGCTCGGTGCAGGTCGGCTTCATGCCGATGGAGACGTATCTGGCGCACGAGGACACGCTGCGGCTGGTCTCTGTGCCGGAGGAACCCGCCGGCGACACGGAGCGTGTCGGGCTGTATTTCCCGGTCTCCGACCAGAACCGCACGCTGCGCGCGGCGTTTGAAAAGGACGCGGCGGGCGGCGGCGCGCTGCACGCGTGGGAGACGCTGCTCGGCAGCTTCTGGATGGATAATGGGAGCGACCCCGTGTTCGCCGTGCCTGTGGATGACGATGTGGCCCGGCGGTTTCTCGACAGCATGATGGACGTGAACGCCAATGGCATGACGGCGGACAGCATTCCGCGCCTGACAGAGTACGTCAGCGCGGATGAGGTGTTCTCCACTGCGGATCTTGTGGTGCTGCACGGCGAGGCTCCGGATGAGGCGCTTTGGATGGAGATTTACGGCTGCACGGTCGGCGGCGAGACGGTGTCCGTCAGTACCGCTGACGCCATCGTTGGCGGCGACGAGTTCGCTGCGGCGCTGCTTGCCGCGCTGGAAAAGCTCAGTGCGGACGAGACGGCACAGACGGTGCTGCGGCTCTACGATGGAGACGGTGTGCGCTACGGTGGGGCCGACACACAGGCTGTGGAATTTGCGCAGTATCTGCTCGGCAATACAGAGGGCATTTACCAGCTCACGAGCGAGTAAAAGAGAAACGCGCGGCGACGCCGCGCGTTTCTTAGCCTCTGCACAGGCTCAGATCATCATCTGTATCCCGTTGTCCTCAATGCCGATCTCGATTTTCGGCACACCGGGGGCGTATTCGCCGTCGAGCGTCCAGGGAATGCTGCCGTCGCTCTCCGCCGTGACATGGCGGACATGGCGGAAGATGAGCGCGTTGCTCGTTTCGTATTCCTCGTAAACGATGGCGCGGATGGTGCGCTGGAGCTGCAGCGGTGTTTTCGGCACGGGCACGAGCATCAGCTCAAACTGCCCGTCGCACAGGTCCACCGCGTCGGGTGAGAGCTTCATCAGTCCCGCGATGGAGGTCGAGTTGCATACCGCGCCGAAGAGGTACTCGCCCTCGAACACCTCGCCGTCGGCGGTAATCTTCATGGGATAGGGGCAGAGCGTTTCAAGGTCCTTCACGCCCTCGAGAAGATAGGCAAAGTGACCGAACATATTCTTGATGTCCTGCGGCACGGTGTAGGCCGTGCGCGTGAACGCGCCGAAGGACGCGACGTAAACGAAGTTCTTTTCATTGAACACGCCCACGTCCAGGTCGCGCGGCTGAAGGCGCATGGCGCTCTGCGCCGCGAGCGCGGGATCGGAGGAAATGGACAGGCTTGCCGCGAAGTCGTTCGTGCTGCCGCCGGGCAGGTAGCTCAGCGGCGGACGCTTCTCCCGCGGCAGGCGCATGATGCCGTTGACCGTCTCGTTGAGCGTGCCGTCTCCGCCGTGGCAGACGACGAGATCGAAATCTCCGCCGAAGCGCTCGGCCAGCTCGGTCGCGTCGCCGTGCCGCCGCGTCTCCGCCACGCGGACCAGATAGCCCGCCTTGGAGAAGATCGAAACGGCGTCGAACAGCGGTGCGCGCGATTTCGTCTTGCCCGCGCGGGGATTGACGATGAACAGCAGCTTCTTTTCCACAGCATTCATCCTTTCTGCGAACGAAAAAAAGTTTGAAGATTCGGTTAATTTTAGTATAGCACAGAAATTGTGCTATTGCAATTCCACAATAATCATAGTATGCTAAGCTTGATCTATTCTGAATACGGGCAGGCACTGTGCCGGCCGAGGGCAAGGGAGGAAACATGAAGCAGAAAACCTATCTTCGCTGGGGCGTGACCATTACCGCCGCGGCCTGCGCCATTCTCGTGTTTTACGACACCTTCTTTCAGGACGGCGTGCTGTTTATTTTTATAGAAAAGCTCTTCGGCATCCTCAAGCCCGTGCTCTACGGTCTTGCGATGGCCTACCTGCTCACGCCCATCGTGGACTTTTTCGACCGTCTCCTCCGCGACAGGCTCGGCGTCAAGCGCGCCGGACTGATGCGCTGCCTGAGCATCCTTGTGACCTGGCTCCTTGCGCTGGGACTCGTGTATCTGCTCTTCAGCATCCTGATCCCCGAGCTGGTCGCGAGCGTATCGCTGCTCTTTTCCAATCTCGAGAGCTATTACCGCACCATCTACACCTGGGTCACGCAGCTTGTGGAGGACAATCCCTACATCTCCGAGCGCGTGCTCACGCTGGTCCGTGATTACTACAACGAGCTGGTCGACTGGGTGAAGAACACCGTCATTCCCGGCGCGCAGGTCGCCATCGTCGCCGTGACCGGCGGCGTGCTGAGCGTGCTGGTCTTTGCCAAGGACCTGCTCGTGGGCATCGTCGTTTCCGTTTACATCCTCGCCCGCAAGGAGACCTTCGGCCTCCACACGCGCAAGCTGCTCTACTCGCTCGTCTCCGCGCCGCACTATGAGCGCGCGCTGCGCGCCACCCGCGAGGCCGACCGCATCTTCTCCGGCTTTGTGCGCGGCAAGCTGCTCGACTCGCTCATCATCGGCATTCTGTGCTTCATCGTCTGCTCGATTTTGAAGTTCCCCTACACGCCCATCATCGCGGTCTTTGTGGGCGTGACAAACATCATCCCCATCTTCGGTCCCTTCCTCGGCGCGATCCCCAGCGCGTTTTTGATCCTGCTCGTGAGCCCCCGCCAGTGCCTCTACTTTATCATTTTCATTATTGCCCTCCAGCAGTTCGACGGCAACATCCTCGGTCCCAAAATTTTGGGCGAGACCGTCGGCATTTCGAGCTTCTGGATCGTCGTCGCCATCCTTGTCGGCGGCGGCTTCGGCGGTGTGCTGGGTATGTTCCTCGGCGTGCCGGTGTTCGCCTGCATCCACTCCGCCGTGAGCTTCCTGTGTGAATCGTCCCTGCGCAAAAAGGGCG
>OLNF01000479.1_pt1 | contig 35050 bp, 30 predicted proteins | sample 1673061 | NCBI WGS metagenome assembly OLNF01 (sample SAMEA3136751, study PRJEB25190) | human gut metagenome
CTGTTCATCGTGGCATATAGACCCTTGTCGTTTCCCGTGAGGTGCGGGGGGATATGTTTGCTGGGCACCTTATACTCCTGCCCAGCTTAGGAGTCGATATGTAAATCTCGTTTTAACTTACTGTAAAGTCACAGACTTGAATTGTCTTCCCAAAAAAATATTTTTCGTATAATCATCAGTAGACTTATAATCCTCCTCGGCAGAGTACCAATTATTTCGATTCTCCATCTGTTTCTGCGATTCAGACAAGACCAAATCAACATTTTCTGTATTCAAACCAAAAAAGGCTTCGCTATCATCCCCCAAATTCACATTTGTAAGAGCTCCCAATGCAATCTTCTTCAATCCTTTACAACCTTTAAAAACTTGACTTCCTAGCACTGACACGTTTGGAGCATATATTTCCTCCAACTTATCACAATTTGCAAATGCCCACATGCTAAATTCTGTAGCATCTGGTAAAGTAATTGACTTCAACTTATTACAATGATTAATAAAATTATCTAAGCCTGTTTGGAAGGAAGTAATACCCTTCAGTGTTAAATTGACACTTCCATCAGTGGTTGTTTTTAGAGCATCTCTAATCGCAGCAGATAGCTCGCTACTATTGATGTAACTATTCAATGTTAATTCGATATCAGTTTTATTTGCAGCCAAAGCATCTGCAATCGTCTTTTTAACAAACTCTACATCGTCTAAAGCCTCGCCACCAGGAATCGCTTCACCAGTTTTCCAATCAGATACTGCAATTTTATCTACAATAAGTTCGTCCTTACCAATCTTTAAAAAGTACTCGTAGCTACTACCAGCTTCTGTACCTGTATGTGGAATGCGCCTAACTTCAAATTCTTGCTCACCTGTGCCATCAGGCTTTGCCACCTTTACTGTCATGAAAAGCAAATAATTATACATATCCGACACTGGCATTGTCGGAGTAATAAGCGCATAAAACTTACCATCAGTGTGTTTGTACGCTTTCACACTAACATCTTTTGAATCAGCGGGAACAACTTCACCATCGAAATATCCATTTGTATTAGGATGGATTATTACTTCTGTCAGTTCCAACCCTTCATCCATCGTGTCTCCCCAAACATTAACATCTCTTAGGCCGACAACGATGCGCACCATTTTGCGCTCCATTTCCAAGTTCACGCCATCATTATCGGAACTACGCTTGCGGCTACCACTAAATGTCATATAGTCACCCAAAGCCAAGTTCTCTAAGCTATTGTATGCAGTAGGTAGTGTGAAGTCTGTAAAAGAAACATCATTAGCATTTGCAGGATAAAAAGCCTTAAAATTCATCTCGTTACTATTCCAAACTAAGTGCAGACCTTTTTCTTTTGGACTCCAACTGGTACCATCATAAGAATAAATAACGGCATCTTGGTTATCTGCAACAACAGAAATGGCATCGCCTTCATTAAACTTTGCTTGCTCAACTTCACTACCCAATGGATTGGAGCGAGAAATAAAGCCACCTGTAGCTTCATTACTTCCCACTTGGGCTGTAATGTGAACAGCATCCGAATCTTTAAGATAGCTATTTGACAAGCCATCATCTTGGCTACACGCAACAACAGATAGAGAAGCTGCAGCCACCAATATGTATTTATTTATAATTTTCATACTTCTAGTCATTAAAAGGTTTCTATATCCGACTTGTTGTCCACTTCTTCATTATTTTCGTTTTTGTGTTTTGTATTCCAAGCCTTAGATGTAACTTCTACAAGATTAGCCTGATCTTTTCCAGCCGTCAGTTGCAATGTGTATTGAGTGCCTTCTTCCAATTTAACAGCAGCATCACTGTACCAACGATAAGTTTTGCCTAAAACATTAAATTCAACACCAAAGTTTCCTGCCTCAACAGTCTGTGGAGCTAAAATCACCTCATAACAAACTTTCGCTTTTGGGGAATCATCCGTAGGCTTGGTGTAACCCGCAAGATATGGTATAATTGGCTCTGCAGAAGCGTCATCACTAACAAACGAATGTCCATCTGACCATTTTACTTTTCTCTTAGTTCCTACAATCTGCATGTCTTTGACAGGATTTTGCTCCTCTTCATATTGACTACCCAAAGTCAACTCTAGTGAGAGTTTTGACATTTGATGTTCCAATTTTAACTCAATAGCCTTAACCTCCATATTTTTATCTTTGTTTAAGGCATACAAATGGTCACTTGCCTTGACACTGGCATCTAAGCTTTGGTCTGCCAGAACCTCTAATTCTATAGATTTAATCTGGTTTCCGCTTTCATCCAGTTCGTATCCAGGAAATGTAGTAGAATAGAGATCGCAATTTATATTATATCCTGCTCGAAGTAATTGAACCGTTTCAGTCTTGTTTTCAGCATTATAAGCAACCCATTGGCCATTTTCCAGTTTCATGACAACATCATACCAATATTTTTTTTGCTCTTTAAGCCCTTGTCTTATCTTAAGATAGAATTGGTTAGGTACGCTATTAGCATCATATCCTGCACGTGTTTTCATACCTGCTACAGATGCATTAATCTGCAACGGAGTATCTTTCAATGTATCTATAGCAGGAGTCAATTCTCCTTCACTTGAGCAGCTAACGAATCCAAGAGCCATTGCTGCTGCCACTAATATTTTATTTATCTTCATGACTTTATAATTTTAAATATTATACAAATCTTTTAATCTGTTTGCGCTTCACCGCCATTGATGTTTTCTCCTTCGCCCCAATCAGCGATGCTTACATTGCCAAGAGTAATCTCGTCACGACCTACAATGAGATTTACTACCGTATATTTGCCACCCTCCAGTTTGATATCAGTAGGATGAGTGTAGACATATTGCTTGCCATTTATATTAACAGCAATCTTGGTAATGCCTGATTGTGGTATCATGATAGACTCATATTTTTCATTTTCCTTGATTACAGGGATACTGATGTCGGTGCGAGCAGCATCTGTAGCTACAGTTACAGTCTTGGTCAAGAGATTGACAGAGGCATCAGATGCGGCATTCTTAACAACAAGGCTCTCTACGGTAGGCTTACCACCAAACTGATTGCGATATTGTATATTGACTATCACCTTCGACATCACATGAGTAAACGCTAATGGCACCGTTTGCTGTTCATCGGCATTATAGGATATGCCATCTTTGTTGACTGCCACCAAAAGGTCGCTATCCTCCTGTTTCGTAACATCAAGCTTATATTCGCCAGCTGTAAAATCGGATATTGCTGCTGTAGGATAGACACCGATGAAATAATGCTTGTCACGGTTGTTCTTCCAAAGCATTTGTGGAGTGGATACCCATGCACCGTTTGTCAGCTTGTTGATGGCGTTATTCACCACACGCTCTCTTGTCTCAGGGGCTACAGTTGGGGCACCTGTCCAGGCATACACACTGATTTCATCACCCTCTTCAAAGGTTTGACCGCCATTCGCATCTGTGGCAACACGTGTCATATTGCCGATACTGGTAGAAACGGTGATATACTTGGAGGTCTCGCCTCCGATACCATTCTCGTTGTCTGAACAGCTGCCCAATGTCAAAGCCATTGCCATCAGGGCAATGAGATAAGTCTTCTTTTTCATTGTCTTTTACTATTTTATATTTATATTCTTGTTTTGATTCTTGCTTAAATGATAGGGTTGCTTAATCTTCAGGATTCAGGATTTCACCACGATAAATCCATCCCTCAGTCCAATCATCTATCTTCGTGCTCGTAAGATACATATAAGGTTTCATCTCCTCGTATTCCAAGTTTATCTGATACTTGCCTCCAGACTTCATGATGGGTGCTTCGATGTCGTAGTTGCTAACTACTCCCCCAGGAGAAATCAGTTGGATAAACAACTTGGTGGTATGAAAACCATTGGCTGTCGGCATCAAGCGTAATGTTTCCGTTTTTAAAGTTTCGCCAGGCACTGCGATTCTCAAAGGTATATCACACTCTTCCTTGTTATAGCTTGCCATCCCAAATGTTCCATCCTCATTCTTTTGCAGGGGCAGGAGTCCGGTTGCCACATTCAGAACCTTACCTATCATTGCAAAATTGTCAGGAACTCCTTCAATGAAGATGGTCAATTCTGCAAGTATATGGCGCATTTCATTTTTGGTTATGTAGTTGACATTTGATTTGTCTATACCGATGTCCGTGACACCATAATAGGCATGGTCGGGAGAGGCACTTGGATTGGACAATCCAAACATGAGTTGGTTCATGTTGAGGGTCGCCCTTGTAGCCTCACCGATAAAAAACGGTTCTATAAGGTTGGTGGTAGCCAGAATCTGATAATGCCCTACTGGAAGAGCGAAGCGTTGGCTTGCTACCTCCTGCGTGCTTCCATCATGTTTTTCCTCAACTAAGGAACCGTCATCGGCATTGAATATCCAGAGCTTCACGTCATTCACTTCCGTACCTTGATCGGCTTCATCTGCCCAAGTGAACGATACTGACAAGCCACCTTCTTCCTCGTCATTATGAACATCATGGTCGCAACTTGCCAAGAGGCATGGGACACATAACAGCACCCATAACCAAATATTAAATATTCTTTTTGGAAGAATAAAAGCAAGTGCTGCGACCAGTAATCTTTCTTTTCCAGTTAAGTAATTTCTCATATTAATCTTTTTTATATTATGTAAAAATATGCTGTCTTATTCTAAGGATCAACATACTTTTTTTAGTTAAAACTTTCTTCATATCTATTATGTTTTGATTATAATTTACGACATTTTAAATCTTTACTTGATACAGATTATAAAAAATCCAGGTGCAAAGTTAAGGGTTTTATTTGAAATGGGGGGGGGTAATATTTGTTTTTTCAGGTATGCTTTTTTGGTTTTAGGTGTCTCATTCGTGAGCAATGCGACACCTTGTTAGTATTCTTTAACGTTTCCAGACTCTATTCAAGCCCAGAATCTGTGTAAATCTTGAGCCGGCACCAGCGCGTAACGGAATTGAAAATCGCTGGCCGAAGGGTAAAGCAAAGGTAAAGGGCATAGGGGGATCATTCTTTCGGCCAAATTGTTTTGTACATTGGCCAAACATCCATTTGTGGAACAGGAGTCAATTTTGCAAATTGATTCTTTTCATAGAAACCTACTGCGCTATAATTAGAGGTATGCCAAGCTCTTACTGTCAAGAAGACGCAACCAGCATATCTTTGGTTTCTAGCCATCGAAGCTATTTCTTCAACTAAGGCTGAACCTAGATGTAAGCTTTGAAATTTTTTATCAATAGCTAAGTAGGCAATTTCTAAAGCGGGATAAGTATATTTTTGTTCGAATTGTTCTCGGAAAGTTTCTTTTACCGCAGGTAAATCGGTTCCTGCTGCACCTATACGCATATCATCAAAATCATCTGAATCTATGTCAACGGAGTCGAATGCTAAGGCGAAAATAGCAACAATCGTGTTATTCGCTTTTAAGCGTACACAAAATGTCTTACAATAATGACTCTCTTCACAATCTTGTAAGTGATTATGAAGAAAGTCATCCATTTTGTCTTTTCCTGTATAGAAATTTATCAACTCATCAAAGTCTGATAAAAGTTCTATTTTGTATTCTTCTAAATTCATTCTAAATTCCACTCAAATTTATATGGATAATTTGATGTCTTTGTGGCATCATCTTTCTTTGCTTTTGCACCGATGGATGCAAGAGCGGCTTTACGAACAGCTTGTGCGTATTTGCCTTTAGCTAAAACTTTTGGTGCATTTATTCCTAACATAATTATATCATTTAAATGTTTGTGATGCAAACGAGCGCAATGAAAGCTTGCTTTCAAATTGCCGAGGGCAGCTTTTCTTTTGCAAAATTAAGCAATATTTCTGTAACTTCCAAATATTTAGCAGGTTATTTTGTTCTTTTTAGTATTAAAACGCATATTAAAAGCTTTTGGGCCTTCAGCCCGTACTTAAACCACATGCGAAAGTTCAGTCTATATTTATCGGAATCTCCAAATGTTTTCTAAGAAATCTGCTTATCAAGCATGGAATTTAATCCAAAAAGTTCTAATTGCCATAAATTTCTCATTATGAATCAACGGAAGAACCGCTTTATACCCCATCTTCTTCATCTTCTTCATCTTCAGCAGAAGCGTTGGTATCCAACTTCTCATCCTTTGAAATAGAAATACTACCCATTCGGGAAATCTTAAGTACCAGAGGTACATATTCATCACTGGTAACATCAGGCGACCCAACACTTGCTGCGAAGTAAAGATAATCACCTTCTGCTTTCACATACACAATACCAAGCAAAGCACCCATGTCCTGTGTATGTTTGTCAATATAGGATGTGAAATCTTTCTTTGTGAAAGTACGGCTAAAGAATTCTGAACCATCGCTTCTCAATACCTTAACCGAAATTCTGTTATCATAATACTTGGTGTTTTCGTCCAACTGGAGAACCGGAAGTTCCTTGTCAGAACTACGCTTCACCACCACTTTATAATGGGAACCAACCCAGTCAGCCTCCCTGGTCTGCTCATAATCACTCATTTTCTGAGTAGCTTTGTTCACAACCTTAGCCACCGGTTTAGGAGCAATAATAATATTACTCTTCTTCTTTTCTGTACAAGCCGTCAAGCTAGAAATAGCCAAAAGACCTATTAATATATAATCAATTCGTTTCATTCCGTTATTTTTTCTTACTGCAAAAGTACATTTTTCTTTTGAAATAGCCAAAGAAAAGAACCGAAATCTACATTCTTACACAAAATCAGATGCAAAAAGGCGCCTACTTTCACAAGCAGACGCCTTAACATACCTAAATACTAACTAATAAATTTCCTATTGAATCTTACACGATATAATAAAAGTTCAGTTTATGAATTCTAATCGTAACTTTGACGAAAAGAAAATGAAAAGGTTTAATCAAGATATAAAAAAAAGTGCTTTTTCTGCTTTTTTTTTCATTTCTTAGCAAAAGAACATCAAAAAAAACGATTTTGTTTTGTTTTTCGAACAATTTGCCGTACCTTTGCAGCATAATAAAGACATTAAGTATGAAAAAGAGGTTAATATTTATCCTTTCTGTATTTTTTGCCTTCGTTTCATGTTCGCATCAGCAAACAGAAAAGAAGGAGCAAGTCATCGACACAATACCTGTGATGGTGATGCAGATACAGAAATGCAATCGCTTATATACAGCAGAAGCTCATGTCCATAAGATTATAACTCATGATGACCAGCTCAATCTGAAGGGCTCACTGTTCAAGAAAGACTTCAATATTCATGTTCCCGGCTCAAACCGCAAGGTGGCCATTCCGATGGATGCGACATTAAAAGCTTATGTAGACTTTTCAGGATTCTCTGCTAAGAACGTTAACCGACAAGGCGACAAGATAGAAATCATCTTACCAGACCCAAAAGTGATGCTCACCAGCAGTAAAATCAATCATGAAGGAGTAAGACAATTCGTTTCACTCACCAGAAGAAACTACAGTGATGCAGAACTGTCACAATTCGAACAACAAGGCAGGGAAAGTATCATTCGCGATATACCGAACCTAGATATTCTTGAACAGGCACGCCAAAGTGCAGCAAATACCCTGATTCCGATGCTACAGGACATGGGATTCGCTGAAGAGAATATCAAAATCAGTTTCAGGAAGAAATTCACTTTCAACGATCTGAAGACTCTTCTGGATAAGACAACTATCGAAAAGAATCACTAAGCGAGGAGAACAATGATATGAAAAGAATACAAATCATCGTACTATTAGCACTGATCCTTATTCTGGGTGGAGCCTTCTATTGGCTCACCAAAGACAACGAGGTCAGCGTGGTACAGGAAGATAAGACAACCCTCTCACCCACTCAGGTAGAAAGCATCGAGAATATCGGTCAATGGGAATTTCTATCTGTAAGTGATGAAGAACTGATAGATACTATACGCCGTGGCTTTTGGGGCGACGACCAACTGGTACGTATCTATTACGGAACGTTGCGCTTGGGTATCGATATGAAGGATGTAAAAAAAGGATGGCTACAAGCCAGCCAGGACAGCATCGTTTGCACTTTACCTCCTATCAAACTGCTGGACCATAACTTCATTGACGAAGCGAAGACCAAGAGTTTCTTTGAAGAAGGCAAATGGACAGGCAGCGACAGACAGGCTATGTATGAGCGTGCTTATCAAGCTATGAAGAAACGTTGCTTCAACCGTACCAATATCTATACTGCACAGGCGAATGCCAAGACTCAGTTTAGAGAGATGCTGAAAGCAATGGGATTCAAAAACGTAAAGATAGAATTTGAGAAATAACAAGGTTATAACACACAAGTAACTGCGTTATCAGGTATAAAAAAATATAGATATAAGATAAACATAAAATTTTTAAGAGATGGATGCAATAAACGATTTTTTCACCGCATTTAGTTCATTCCTCTGGGGATGGCCTATGATTATCCTGCTGTTGGGAACCCACATCTTTCTGACCATCCGCTTGCGCTTTCCACAACGCAAGATTTTCAAGGCAATCAAACTGTCTGTAAAGAAAGACAAGAATGCCACAGGAGATGTTTCACAGTTCAGAGCACTGGCAACAGCATTGGCAGCTACAATTGGTACCGGTAACATCATCGGTGTGGCTACAGCTATCGCTCTTGGCGGACCAGGAGCCGTACTCTGGTGCTGGTTAACCGGTGTCTTTGGTATTTCTACCAAATATGCCGAAGGATTACTCGCCGTAAAATATCGCGTAAAGACCAAGCGAGGCACAATGTTGGGTGGTCCTATGTATGCCCTGGAAAAAGGATTGGGCTGGAAATGGCTTGCAGTCCTGTTCGCCCTCTTTGCCGCATTGGCATCATTCGGAATCGGTAGCACGGTACAGGCAAATGCCATCTCTACCCTGGTAGAAAACCAATACGGCATTTCTCCATACATTACTGGAACCATCGTTACGGCTTTAGGAGCAGCTGTGATTCTTGGAGGCGTGAAAAGTATCTCCAAGGTTTGTGGCATGCTGGTACCTTTCATGGCACTCTTTTATGTATTAGGCTGCATCTACATTCTCTGTGTAAATCATGCTTATTTATTGCCTGCCATCCACGTAATCTTTGACTCTGCATTCACAACAAAGGCTGCAGGTGGCGGCTTCGCTGGAAGTACCGTGATGATTGCAGCCCGCTATGGTATAGCCCGCGGATTGTTCTCTAACGAAAGTGGTCTGGGTTCAGCACCCATCGTTGCTGCAGCAGCCCAAACCCGTAACCCTGTGCGTCAGGCATTGGTTTCATCTACCGGTACCTTTTGGGATACTGTCATCATCTGTGCCCTTACAGGTCTTGTCATCACCTCAAGTATCATAGCATACCCAGACATCGACTACCATAACGGAGCAGCACTCACCAAGGCTGCCTTCAGTAAGATTCCATATATCGGAGCTCCGATATTGACCATCGGACTGGCAACATTTGCATTCAGTACGACATTGGGATGGAGTTATTATGGAGAACGGTGTGTAGAATATCTGAAAGGCAAAAAGTGGATGCTCTGTTTCCGCATACTCTATATTGCTACTATCTTCCTGGGTAGTGTCATCAGTCTGGGACTGGTTTGGAACATTGCCGACTGCATGAATGCTTTAATGGCCATACCAAACCTTATCTCCCTGCTCTGCCTGAGTGGTATCATAGTGCATGAAACTAGAAAGTATCTGTGGAGAGACCAGTTAGATAAAGACATGGACGAAAAAGAAATAGAGGAATTAGAATAAAAAGACACAGAAAGAAAATACCCTGAAAGGGAGTAAAAATACAAAAGCTCGGTATTGCATCACTGCAGACCGAGCTTTTATTATTAAATCAACAAAAACTAATAAAATATCTTTTCTAAAAACCAAAAAACCTATTCGCTATGAACTTATGGTGCAAAGATACTACCGTTTGCGCAATAAACAGCACATTTTCTGTTGATTTCTATACTTTTTATTGGGCAAACGTTTGCACAGTTTGCCCTATCAGATTACAATTTATACTGAAGATGTTTCATTGCATGACCACCCCAAGTGGTATCATTGACATATTGGAAACCAACCTTCGTATAGAGACGTTCCGCTTTCGGATTGCCCTTATCACAAAGCAAACCTACAGCAGGAAGTCCTAATTCTCTTGCGCGAGAGATAGCAGCATCCAACAGTTTAGATGCAATACCTTTCCCACGGTATTGGTTAGAAACAGCCAAACTATCCAAATAGAACTCACCTTCCTCTGTTTCAAGCTCCATAGCCGAATAGTCTATTCCAAAAGCCACGATTGCAGCCTCAATAAAGCGCTTACGTAATCTTTTGACGTCAGCACCATCGTATGCAACCAAGATGCCAACAAGAATGCCATCAGTAGACATAGCAACCAATGTATTCTTATAACTATACTGACTGTCCTCCATCTCTACAAGTTTAGTCATCATACGGTGAAAATCAACCAATGTATGCTGAGGACCAGCAAAATTTTGGCAACACTGCGCATTCATCGCCTCCATGATAAGCGATGCGATATGCGAAGCCTTGTCAGGCGTAGCCTGTTCTATTTGAATTTTCATTATATTGTTTTTATTTTATTGTTTTATTATTGTTATTTCTTTCATGTTCCAGCATCGTGAGGAAATTCTACAATTACTTTTTTCATGATTGCTGATTGGCTTTGATGCCTTATCGTTTACAAAGTTACGTATATTTTTTGATAAGAGCAAGTTTTTTATATTTTTTATTCGAAAAAGTTTTTTTATTCGAAAAAAAGATGTATCTTTGCCGCAGGTTTTGAAGCTAAATTTCTATTACTAGTATAATAGAGATACCCAAATCCCTTGGGTCCCAATGCTTCAAAACCTTTTTCGTTTTTAAGAGCGAAAAAAGGATACACCGAAAGAGTGTATCCTTCTTCGCAATATAGATCCTTAATGTTTTGTTTTTCAGAATATTACTATAATCACAAAGCTACAGAAGCATCCTTTAAGTCTACTGCCTGAGCCTTGAGGGTTCCCTTTCCTTTTATTACAACGACACATTTTCCGAAGAATGCCTTGCGATGTGAATCGGTGAAACGCTCCAAAGAAGTCTGACATCCATTATCTGTTCCCAGAATCTTTGGCGTTTTCAGGAAACCATGACCACTTGCATCCTGTTCTCCTGAAACAGAGAAGAAAATCTGGTTATCTGCGTTCGGACAGAGATTGCCGTCTTTATCTACCACATTCACCTCTACAAAGGTAGTCGGATCTGAAGTGCCATAGGCCTGATGCCCCTGATAGGTCTTCTTCAACACAAGATGATGAGGAGCTCCTGCTGTCTTTATGACCTGCTCTCTAAGAACTTTTCCATTCTTTCTGGCTACAACCTTCACTTCTCCCGGTTCAAAGTTTACGCGCCACATCACATGATATTCAGTACTCTTTCTGAAAGCATCGCCTTCGTTCTTTGCACCATAGACTGTCTTCTTACGGATGCCCTGACTCTTGCCATTGATAAAGAGTTCTACCTCATCGGCATGATTATAATAACACCACATGTCGATGGTCTGTCCCGGCAGCCAGTTCCAATGAGGGAAGAGATGAAGCACATCTTTCTGAGTCCACTCACTCTGATACATATAATAGCTGTCTTTTGGAAGACCCGCCAAATCGATAATGCCAAAATAACTGCTACGGGCAGGATAAGCATAAGGAGTAGGTTCACCGATATAATCGAAACCGGTCCAGATAAACTGTCCGCCCACAAAGTCGTTGTGCTTCACCACATCCCAGGTTTCTTCGTGGGTACTACTCCATGAGGCGTGGAAATTATCATAAGCCGAACACATAAACGATGGATCGGTATAAGGCAACCACCATTCCTTTGGCGCAGTATAAATGCTGTCGCTAGGCATCATATAGTAGCCACGAGTCTGCAAGGCAGAAACACTCTCCGACAGAATGAAAGGCTTGCCAGGGAAATTCTTCGGCACATCCTTCACCCACTGATGGTGATAATTGAAACCTATAACATCAATAGCCCCACTCTTAAAGAGATGATTCTTCGGGTCGGGCTCATTGCAGCCAGCAGTAACAGGGCGTGTGCCCCAAGGATCATACTCCTTCACGATTTTTGCCAGATGCTGGGTAAGAAGCGAATTGACACTCAGTTCATCACTATGTGCCAAGGTTGAAGCATCATGACCGGCATTCAGAATCAGGTTAGCCTGCTCCAGACTGAGCGTATCAGCAGCCGCATCCGACCATTGTTCGAGAACTTCATTACCGATACTCCACATGATGATACTTGGATGATTACGGTCGCGCTTGATGAGATCAGACAGATCTTTCTTATGCCATTCATCGAAGAAACGGGCATAATCACCATTCGATTTCTTGCGGCGCCACATGTCGAAACTCTCGTCCATCACGAGGAAACCCATCGAATCGCACATGTTCAGGAGTTCTGGTGCCGGAGGATTATGACTGCTTCGGATAGCGTTCACGCCCATATCGCGAAGGATGGTAAGTTTACGGTGCATTGCATCCTCATTGACAGCAGCACCCAGGCAACCGAAATCATGATGCTCACAGACACCATTTATCTTGAGATTCTTGCCATTGAGGAAGAAACCCTTCCTTGCATCAAACTTCACATCGCGGAAACCGGCAGTTGACGTAGCAACATCCACTACCTTCCCATTTACTAACAGCTCGCTCTTGACGGTATAGAGATATCCCTTTCCGATGTCCCAGAGATGCGGATTCTTCACCTTGAGTTTCTGTTCCCGAACACCCTGACTCTTGGCTACGATCTTTCCGGCAGCATCATAGATTGTATTACGGACAGAGAGTTTCATCTTATTACCGGAAGCAGCGAAATCCACTTTCACCCTGACATCACCCTGCGGAGAAGTTGCTACATACTGTCCCCATTGGGGAATATAAGCAGATTTCATGGTTTTGGTGAGCCAGACATGGCGGTAAATACCGCAACCGGAATACCAGCGGCTGTTAGGCTGGTCGCTGTTGTCTACCTTCACAGCAATGACATTATCACCCTTCTTATTAATATAAGGTGTAAGATCATACTCGAATGTACTGTATCCATAAGGACGGGTTCCGAGTTTATGCCCATTGATATACACGGTAGAATTCATATATACTCCATCAAAGGTGATGGTAAACCGATCATACTTTTCCTTCGGATTCACCGAGAAATGCTTACGGTACCATCCGATGCCGCCCGGCAATGCACCACCACCGGCTCCCGAAGGATTCGAAGGAGAGAAATCGCCCTCTATCGCCCAATCGTGAGGAAGATTCAAACTTCGCCAATGCCGGTCTGAATAATCAGACTTTGACATTCCGGCACTATCTGCTAAAGTGAAAAGCCAGCCTTTATCAAAAGACTGGCGATCACGGGCGCTCAACGACTGAGCGCCCAATAGAAAGATTGCTAAAGCAAATATCTTCTTCATATTACTTCAGTTTTACAGTAACTGCCTTACCAGCATACTTCACCATCTTGCCCTTAGGCGCCTTGGCGAGGCTGATACCCTGCTGGTTGTTATCACTAACAAGTACGATATTGAAGCGACGCTTCTGGAGCATACCGTCGAAAGCACCCTTACGGGCAGCGATAGTAACAGTCTTCTGAGCATCATTATACTTGAAGTCGATCATAGCATACTTACCCTTCTCGTAGTTGTAGTTGGTTCCCTCATCCTCATAGAGTGTATAAGAACCGTCCTTGCCTGCATAGACATAGAGGTCGATGAGTTCAGCCTTCTTCTGATCGCTCCACTCCATCTCTGGACCCACAGGAAGAATAGAACCCTCTGGAACAAAGACTGGAATCTTATCGAAAGGCGCATCGGCTACGATTGTCTGTCCACCGGCATAGTGCTTACCGGTATAGAAATCATACCAGCCCTTCTGCTTAGGAAGATAAACATTGCGGCTGTACTTCTGATACTCGCCTACAGGACAAGCCATGAGAGCAGGACCGAACATCCACTGATCCTTGATGTCGTAAACATTGTCATCGCCGTTGAAGTCCATTACCAATCCACGCATCATGGTATAGTCCTTGAAATGAACCATACCAGCCATACTATAGAGGTAAGGCATCAGACGGTAACGGAGTTTATCGTAAGCCACGATGGTCTTGTAAGCCGGATGATCTGCCGGAGCAATGTTCCAGACCTCACGGGTAGGCCACTGGCCATGAGTACGATAAAGAGGTACGAAGCAACCGAACTGGTTCCAACGCGCCTGCAACTCGCGCCATTCCTTCAAGTCAGCATTCTCCTTACCGGTCTTATCGAACTCCTGCTGGGCAGCCACATAACGGTTCTCTACACAGAAACCGCCCTGGTCCATTCCCCAGAAAGGAAGACCTGCCATAGAATAGTTCAAACCGGCTGTCATCTGGGCACGCATATCTTCCCAACGGGTAGCAATGTCACCAGACCAGGTAGCCGTACTGTAGCGCTGTTCACCGGCAAAACCGGAACGGGTCAGGAGGAAAACACGCTGGTTAGGGTTCACACTGCGCTGTCCGTTATAGATAGCATCAGCATTCACGATACTGTAAGCATTGAAATATTCGGTTGATGTACCGAGGGCAGTAGGACCGGAAAGGGCCTTGCGGTACCACATCGGGGTACAGTCGCGAACATTTGGTTCTGATGCATCCATCCACCATGCATCGATTCCGAACTTATACTTGGTATAAAGATTCTCGTCCATCTGGCGCCAGAACATCTTGCGGGCACCATCAGAATAGGCATCATAGAATGAACCGCGGAAGCCGAGCCAGTCATGAATATCATCCTTGATAGCCTGATGATACATCCAGCCCTTGCTGTCGAGTTCCTTATAATTCTTGACCGTATCATAGAACTTAGGCCATACGGAAATCATGAATCTTCCGTTCATGGCATGTACGCTGTCGAGCATAGCCTGTGGGTTTGGATAGCGGGCAGCTTCAAACTCATGACTTCCCCATGAATCCAGTTTCCAGTAGTTCCAGTCCTGAACGATATTGTCTACAGGAATATGCAGGTCGCGGAACTTCTTCAGGTTGTCCTCGATGTCCTTGCTGCTCTGATAGCGCTCACGGCTCTGCCAGAAGCCGAGGGTCCATTTAGGATAAAGCGAAGCCTTGCCGGTAAGCGTACGGTAACCGGAAATCACCTCATCGAGATTCTGACCGGCGATGAAATAATAGTCCATATCCGGCGACATCTCACTCCAGATGCTCAACTGGTTCTTCTCTGCCTCAGAACGAGGAGCTGCTACGCGAAGTCCGCAGTAGGAAACATCACCATCTGGCTGCCACTCGATACGGATAGGAGTCTTTACGCCCTTCTTGATAGGAGTTTCAAACTTATAAGAGTTCGGATTCCAGGCTGTACGCCAGCGCTCAGGAACTACCAGTTTGCCATCGATATAAATCTTCATGTAACCGGCATAATAGAGGATAAACTGATAGAAGCTGTTGGTTGGAGCCTCTACATAACCCTCGTAAACCACCTTGGAACCATTCAGCGCAAAGCCTTTTGGCAGGTTCTGAATACCGCCCTTATCTGTCTTGTTGCAAATCTCAGAAGCCTCAGGCATTGCATACTCAAAGTAAATGCTATCTTCGCCTCGAATAATCTTCTGACCGTTCTTATCTACATAAGTACCTGTCAGCTGACCTTCCTTTCCATCTTTATCATAGAGTTTGAAGGCACGGTTGAGCTGGAGATAATCTTCCGGATTACCCCAACGGCAATAAGAATAAGAATCCCAGAGAATGCCATAGTTTTTATTAGAGATGACGAAAGGCACACTCACCTTGGTATTATACTGGAAGAGGTCTTCGTTCTTACCCTTCATGTTGAGTTCCTCACTCTGATGCTGACCGAGACCATAGAACGCCTCGTTATCAGGAGAGTTGAAGAGCGCACGCCATGACCATCCGTGCTTCTGTGCTTCAGGAACCTTGGCAATGTCTACACCGATTTCACGGTCAGGCACAGTGAACGGCTTGAAAGTCTTTCCGCCCTGAGCAACCTCGTTGAGAAGGACATTGTCTTTCAAGTCATAGAAGGTAATCTGGCCCGTAGCCTCGTTCATGACAGCACGCATGGCTGCAGTGGTAATGATGAGATTGTCTCCCTGCTCTTCCACCTTATAATTTGCCTTGCTGTTTTGAGGCACTATTATCAGACTCTGTTTATTACGGAAACTCTGTTCGGCTGTAGCCTGAACACGGATAATCTTATCGCTCACCACCTGGAGGCGAATCTGACTAGGACCAAAATTCTGGTGTTGCTTCAACTGAACAGTGAGATAATTACCATTCTGGTTGAAACCAGCTGCCTGCATACCTGTGGCACTCATCAGCAGCACTGCTGAAATCAATAATGTTTTAGTTAGTCTCATTTTATATGTTTAAAGGAAAGTTTAAAAATCTGCGGCAAAGATACGAGAAATTTCCCGTATCTTTGTGCGCAAATGTTATCTGTATGTGTATTAAATGTTAACTAGAAGCGTAAACTACTCTGATTCTGACAGATTCTTACGATATTGAGACGGCGTAACGCCATACGCGTCTTGGAAGTATTTAGTGAAATAACGTGGATTATTGAATCCCACCTTATAGGCTATTTCACTGATGTTCAAGTCGCCCGAGCGCAGCAGATGCTCTGCAAATTTGATACGCTTGGTTCTGAGATACTCAGAAGGTGTAATACCCGTCAGCGAAATCATGCGCTTATATAATTGTACGCGTGAAATGCAAAGATGAGTACTGAGCGATTCTACCGATGTTTCAGGATTGCTCATATGATCGCGGATATAAGCATTCACCTCATCTATAAATTTGCGGTCGGCCTCTGTTATTACATATTCTGTGCTCACATTCTTGCGTTTCTTCAAGAGGTTCAGAATACAGAGATTCAACATATCTATATCGAATGGTTTGGCAATATACTCGTCAGCACCACACTTCAGACTTTCCTTGCGTTGCTCATCTCCCATACGGGCCGAGAGCATGATGAAAGGTATGGCTGTTGTTTCGTCATTGTCCTTACACATCCGGCAGAGTTCGTTACCATCCATCACAGGCATCATCACATCGCTCAGGATGATGTCTGGACGACGGTCGATGATTTTGTTCCAGGCATCCTGACCATTGACAGCCTCAACAACCGTATAGTCTGTCAATACTTCGTTCATAAACTCACGGAAGTCCTCACTGTCGTCAACGAGGAGCACTACCGGCTTCTTGATCATCGATTCTCCAGGCTGATGCGCACGTTTACTCATTCCGTAGAGAACGTTCTTACCTGCATCCGGATCCTCATCAGTAGCCTGATGCACCGTAGTTATGATAGGTGCTGCTCGCAAGGAACCGAGATGTGCCGTAGAATTGGAGGTGGTACTGCTCTCTATCGGAAGGTCTACCATAAAGATGGCTCCTCCGCTTGGATTATCTGTAACATCTACTTTACCGCCATGCAGTTCGGCAAACTTCTTTACCAGGTTCAAACCTATTCCGCTACCACCCTGTGGTTGCATTTCAGTACCATTGACCTGATAGAAACGCTCAAACACATGTTCCTTCTCCTTATCGCTGATGCCCTTGCCAGTATCAGATACTGAGATGCGGAGCATATCCGAATCCTTGTCTCCTACATGCTGGCGGAGTGCAACACTCAGAGAAACGGTGATAAATCCTCCATCTGGCGTAAACTTATAGGCATTGCTCAGGAGGTTATTCACGATTTTTCCTACCTTATCAGCATCAAACGACATCTGCAGACTAGGCACCGTAGAATCGAAGGCAAGCGTTACTTTGCTGTTTGCCAAAGTACGGAACGAAGTACAGATATTGTCAACGAAGCTCACGATGTCGATATGCGACAGGGTAAGTTTTTCCTTGTTCTGGTCTATCTTGCGGAAGTCGAGAATCTGGTTTACCAGATTGAGCAAACGGGTAGCATTGCGATGAATCATCTCCAGCTTTCTGCGTTTACTTTCATCTCTTTCTTCTCTAATCATATTGACCAGCGGCGAGATAATCAGGGTGAGCGGAGTACGGAGTTCGTGGCTCACATTGGTAAAGAAGTTGAGTTTGAGTTCATTCAACTCCTTGGTCTTCTTGATACTGTCTTCCTTGCTCTGGAGTTCGAATTTTACACGTTGCTTTTCGAGCATACGTTTACGGTAGAGATAGAAAGCTACACCTATTAATATAATATATACGATAATCGCCCATATAGAGAGATAGAAAGGCGGATGAATATAAATCTTCAGCGTGCTCACCTCTTCGCTCACACTACCATCAGCATTCACCACCTTTGCCTCCAGGACATAGCTGCCTGAAGAGAGATTGGTAAAGGTAGCCTCCGGACGTCCCTCCGGTGTCAGCATCCATTTGTCATCAAGTCCCTTCATACGATAGAGGAAACGGCAACGGGCAGGAATACTTACCTGGTCGGAAGCAAACTGTATGGTAAACGCCTTGTCCTTATAACTGAGATCCAGTTCAGGATGAGTATCGAGCGATTTTTCCAGAGGCACTCTTCCCTCAAACTCCTCACCTGCCTTCAGCGGATGATCGAAGAGTACGAAACCGCTGAACAAGACATGTGCATGTTTCTGAGCAGGAAGGATCTTGGCAGGATTGATGATATTAATACCATCCTGACCACCGATGGCGATGGCTCCATTTCTCATCAGACAGGCAGAACGCTGGTTAAACTGGCGGCTCTGCAAGCCATCGAGCGAATTGAAACTGATCATCGTGATGTCCCATTTGCCCTGATTGTTCTTGGTCAGCGTAACACGGGTAACGATAAACTCAGAAACCAGCCAGATGTTATGCTGCTTATCTTCGAGCACCATACAGCCTACCGTGCCCTGCGTACCATTGAGGTCATTGATTGACTCCAACTGTCCTGAAGCCTCATCATACATGGTGACACCCGCAGGCGAAGCCATCCACAAGATGCCTCGGCTATCCTTCATCATGTAATTCAGGGAAGGACTAGGGAAAGGCTGTCCGTCCTTGGTTGTATTCACATTAGTTACCTTTCGGGTTCCGAAATTAAAGATAGAATAGTTCTGCGAATGACCTATCAGAATTTCATCTTTATCCGGCAGGAAGAGCGAGTTGATAAAATCGCTGGTAATACCTGAATTCTGAACATTGTAGGTTGTAAACTTACCACTTTCAGGATTATAAATTTGGAAGCCTGAGCCCAAGGTTCCGATAATCAGGCGATGATACGGATCTTCGGCAAGACACCAGACGCTGTTATTGGCAAGTCCGCCAGGAGCTGCCTGAAAACTCTTCCATCTGCCGTTTTTATATTGGGCAAGTCCACCATTGAAGGTTCCGAAATACATCGTACCATCAGCCATGGTTACGCTGCTGACGATAATATCCGAAGCCAGACCGGTTTCAGCCTGTGAGAATCGCCAGCTCTGTCCGGTAAGCGGACTGTAGCATACAATTCCGCTATCATTGGTTCCGCACCAGAGATTTCCATTCAGATCCTGTGTGATTGTACACACATCACCAAGCGGAATGGTTGTGAATTTCTGAGCAGCAGGCGAATAATAAGCCACACCGTTCTTGTAACTACCTACCCAGATAGCCCCCTCATCATCCACATAAACCTTCTGCAGGGAATTGTCAATGATACTTCCCTTTGCTTCGGAATGAACATACTGACGGCAGATTTTGCGTTTGAAATCTACAAAGAAGAGACCGTTATGGTCGGAAGCCACCCAGAGATTGCCAGCCTTATCGCGGGCAATATCACGCATCAGAATACGGGTTGGGCAAGGAATATGAATGCCCATGTTTGTAAGATAAGAACGGGCATCGGTCCATTTCCCGGTCTTAGACTGATACACGTAATTGGCACTACTTACTGAAACCCAGAAACCTCCTATACCATCATAGAAAGTATAGGCGCCATTATCACCGGCAGCTTTATGGGTGGCAAGGAAGGAATTGGACCAGAGAACCTTCTGTTTCAGTCCGTTGACACGGCAGATTGTACCATCATTATAGGTAATGAGCGCATCGCCGTCAACCTCGGTTATTTTACTGATATTTCCCTCTTTCAGACAGCCCGGCTGAGCCTTTTTGGTAAATTTAAAAAGATAAGTATTTTTGGTCTTGGCATTATGAAAGAAGAGTCCCTGTCCGTAGACAGCTATCCACATGTTCTTATCCTTATCTATCAGGAGTTTGTAAGGAGGTCCCTGCACATGGATGTTTTTGAGCCATTTTTCCGGTTTGCGGTCAAACTGCTCTTCATCATATTTGTAGATGCTGTACCCCACAGAGGTATGCACCCAGATATTTCCATCATAGTCTTGCTGAAGTTCATCTACCGAATTGTTAGGCAGCGACTTATCATCAGTGTTGCTATAATAGAAAGTTTTCATACGGAAGCCGTCAAAGCGGCACAGTCCCGACTGGGTACCGAACCAGATGTAACCTCTGGTGTCCTTGAGAATGGCACCCACCTGACTGTTCGTAAGTCCATCATGATTGGTGAGGCTGCTGAATTCTACGTTTTCATAGGCAGCCCATGCCCTCTCCGGCTGCATGAGCAGCAAGAGCAGAAACAGCACGATGGCATGTTTCAAGTAGTTTTGTTTTTTTATCATCATAATCGTAGGTTTATTATATATTTTCTGAAAAGATATTTTATTTCTATAATAGGTTTTATTTCACGTCGTTTTTTTCAGAACTTTCGCGTATTTTCAGTATCATCGGTACCACTTTCTTGTAGATTTTTTCATCACCATTGATACTTCTCATGAGAAGATCGCAGGCTGTGGTTCCCTGTTCGTGTGCCTTGTCCATGATAGCCGAGAGTTTCGGCGTAACGAAGGCAGCAGTATCACCATCGGTAAAGCCGATGATAGCAACATCCTCTGGTATGCGGAGCCCCTTTTCCTTGATAGCATCGAAGGCGGCATAAGTGATAATATCGTTAAAGGCGAGGATGGCATCAGGTCTGTCTTCCTTTTCGAGGAGACGGAGGGTAGCGTTTCGGGCCACATCGAAATCGATTCTGTCGCAAACCACGAGGTCACGGTCGATAGAGATGCGGTTCTCTCTCAGAGCCTCCAGATAACCGTGTTTTCTGCGGCGCACCATATCAAGATGGTTTGGACCGCCGATGAAGGCGATGCGGCGCGAACCGGTATCTATCATATGCTGGGTAGCCTCCTGGGCGGCAACATCACCATTGCCTACTACCTGGGAGAACTTATCTTCTAAGCAACAACGGGCAAAGAACACCAGTGGAACTCCCATCTTATGCAACTGCTCGAAATGAGAATAGTCGACCGTATCCTGTGCCAGACAGGCGATGATGCCTTCCACATGCATATTCAGGAAGTTTTCTACCGCTCTCTTCTCGTGTTCTGTATTCTCGTGGCTATTGGCGCTGATTACCGAGTAGCCATTTCTTACGGCATAATCTTCTATACCATCCAGCACGGCAGCATAATAATGAGTCACCAGGTTTGGCACAATTACACCAATCACCCTAGGTGCTTCTTTTCTGAGGCTCTGTGCAAAGGGGTTTGGTCGATAATTGAGCTCCTTGGCAAGGCTTTTCACCTTTTGAGTCATCTCCTCACCCACTTCATGGCTGTTTCGCAGGGCTCTAGATACAGTTGCTATGCTGACGCCAAGTTGATCGGCGAGGTCTTTCAAAGATGTTCTTCGTTGTTTCATTTGTTAGTTTACGCTTTATAGACATACATTTTTGTATCCACAAATTCTGCATATTTTGTCTTTCCGACTGCAAAGTTAGTGAATTCTTTGCAAAGATAACAATTTCTTTCGAAAACGCAAACGTTTACGTTATTATTTTTCTGAAAAAATTTATTTTATAAGAAAAAAACTCGTAATTTTGCAAAATGAAAAGTAATGAATAGTTGATAATAAGTTAGTTAGAAACAAGCGTGGGTTTGGAATGTCGGGAGACAATCCAAACTCTTTTTTATGTCCCAATGCCAACAGATTACCTGATAAGGATACAAAAAAAAGATGAGGGCACATACTGAATACTGCCCCCATCTGATATGGTTATTACTGCTTAAAAACAAATTTCTTCTGTCCGGGATAGTTAACGAATATCGCTACCAGCAGAGATACAATACTCTTCGGAATCATATAATGCAGCTGAATATGTTCGTGCGCATTCAGAAATTCGGTCAGGGCGATAGTGCCGCCCGAATTGAGCATCCAGCTGATGCCCCAGATGATAAAATAGCGCCAGGCTACACTCTTTTTCTTGCTCTTGGAATCGCCGAACACATAACGGTAATTCAGTATGCAGTTGATAATGCCGCCACTTATCACTCCCAGCGCATTGGCAAGTCCGTAATAAATGCCGATGATATCTGAGAGGAAGAATGCCAGTCCAAAGTCTACCACAGAGGCGCAGGAGGCGGTCAGTTCCGCCTTGCCGAAGGTTACGAGTTCTTCTTTAATCTTGCCCATATTCTCTTGGATTCCATTAGCAGTACGCCTACTATCGTAGTAAGAATACCCAACATGACATCGATGATATAATGATGACCGGAATAGACTGCCGTCCACCAGATGCCCAGACAGATGCAGGCGAAGAGCACCACCGTATACCAGCGTTTACGGCTCATCACAGCATAAATCGTGGTGAGGAACATATAGGCAGCATGCAGACTCGGCACGGCAGCAAAGACATTGGCATTCTTGCCGTAGAGTCCGTGGAACACTTGCAGTCCGGTCATTGCGTCCCATCTGCCCAGACCAGCCACATTGCCCGGTGTATTGAGCACAGCCTCGAAGCCATAGTTCATCGCATACCAGGGCGGAGCAGCCGGATAGATGTAGTAGCCGATGAAGCCGATGACATTCACCAGCAGGAAAGCCCAGGAGAAACGCTTGAACCAGTTAAGCTGTTTCGTAAGATACAGATAAAGGGCAAAGGCGATAGGCACCGGAACCCAGCAGAGATAGAAGATGCCTGCCCAGAAATCGGCAAAACCGCAATGGTGAACCTTGAAGTATTCGCCCGGAATCATCAGCTGGCTATGGTCGGCTACAGCCTGCAGTTCTGCGCTGGATGAAGCAGCAATGCCGAAGAGCGACTTTTCTGCATGATAGAGATTCGCCACGTCAATATCGTTCACCATATAGTTAGGATAAAGGCGCATCGAATCGTAGATGATTCCAAAGAGGAACCAAGGCAGAAAATAGAAGGCAAAACGGCGTGTCTTCTTCCAGGCTGCGAGTACCGCCAGGAGGATAATCAGATAGATACTAAACACTTTTTTCTACTTTTTATTGATAGAACTTGAGTTTATTATTTATGAGCGTTCATCACGACATAACAATGCCAGATGCGCCAGAAAGCGGTGATGTTTGCCAGAACGGCAATCAGAATCATGCCGCCAGCCAGCCACCAGATATTGCCTGTAAAGCCGGTAATCATCGCAGTAACGGCAGTAACGACAACGCGCTCAGGACGCTGCATGAAACCTACCTTGCACTCAATATCCAAGCCCTCAGCACGGGCACGGACATAACTTACCATCACAGAACCGATCATCGCTGCAAAGGTTACTACGCCCATCCAGAACCAGGTCATATCGCCCTGCATACGTACGAAGATGAGGCAGATGCCAAAGAGACTTACCAGCTCGCTGTAACGGTCGAGTGTAGAATCCCAGAGTGCACCGAAGAGACTGCTCTTGCCGCTCACACGTGCCAATCGGCCATCCATCATATCGAAGAGACCGGCTGCGAGGATGATGAATCCACCCCATCCTACAGTAACCATGCAAGATGCATAATCAGCCTGCTCAGTTCCGAGCATCCATGCAGCATCGAGGAAGAAACCGGCTGCTACGATATTGCCCAGAAATCCTACGAAGGTAACAATGTTAGGAGTAATACCTACTGCTATCATCCCCTTGATAAGTGGATTGATGATGGCATAGATAACTTTTTGTAAGAAATCTCTATAATTCATATTTTTATCTATTTTTTATTGTCTGTTCAAGAAATGTCTGTTTAAGAAAACGCTTGCTTAAGAATTTGTTTCTTTAAGAAATGCCAGACTAGATGATTCCAGCCGAAACCAGTATGATTTTGATGATGATTAAAGAAACGGCTGCATAGAAGCCGCCCAGCAGATCATCAGCCATCACGTAGAAGGCGCCCTGCCTGTTATCCAGTTTCTTGATGCCCAGCGGTTTCACCATATCAAAGAAGCGGAAGAGAACAAGTGCCACCAATGCCCACCACCAGGCATCTTTCACTTCGCCCTGAGCGGTAAGCGGAGTCAGCAACGACAGGGGAATCCACACGCCAGCCATCTCATCGATGACCACACGGCTGGGATCCTCGCCCCAGTAAGGCTGCAACTGCGCTGTTGCCCAAGTGCCCAAAATGGTAGAAACAATGACGAGAAAGAAGGTGATGCTCTGCAAACTCTCGCCCGTAATACCGAGTCCGTAAGCCAGGGCTGCCCAGATGAGGGTTGCCAATACAGAGCCAGCCGTTCCCGGTCCCCAAGGCCAGAAGCCACTGCCGAAACCGGTGCCTATGATGACGGGCAGCAAAGGAGGCCGCTCGTCAGTAAGATTTCCCTTGTTATTCATTCTCTTAATGTTTAATAAGCCCGCAGAAGGGCGTTTCTTCTTTAAATTTCAGTGTGCAAAATTACGCTAAAAAATTAAATTAACCAAATAGTTTTCTGTTATTTTTCGGAATTTCATCAGATATTGACAGATAAACAGGTGAAATAGAGCAATATGAAGGAATTTTATACCACTCAGGCTCGCACGGCGAAGAGCAAGAACAGGCAGCAGAAGGAACTGCATGGAAGCCTTTTTCTGAAAATCTCATAAAAAACTGAAATAATGAATAGGTTTTTGCGTCTATTTACGAATAATGTTATAACTTTGCATCCTGAAAGCCAATAAAGTTTCTAGAAGCTTCTGCCCTTTCAGGGCGTGTGGAGCTTACTTGCGGTTTAGATAATAGATTAAATCATGGGCGGAGAGCCCCTATATATAATAAGGTATAAAAAATGAAAGGTATTAAAAAGTTGTATTTTACAGTCATCCTTCTGATGATTTCTACGCTTCAGATGATGGCTCAGCAGAAGATAACAGGCCGTGTCATCGATGACGACGGTTTTGCCGTACCGTATGCAAGCGTGCAATACAAAGGACATAAAATCGCAGTTTCAAGCAACGGAGAAGGTAAGTTTACCATTGATAAGAAACCGGGACTCATGCTCACCGTAAGCGCACTGAGCTACAAGAGCACCACGGTGAAGGTTGACGAAAAGACCAACTTCCTGGAAATCAAACTGAAAGACGATACGCACAAACTTACCGAAGTGGTGGTGAAATCGAAAAAAGGCCGCTACAAACGTAAGGATAATCCTGCCGTAGAACTGATGCGGCGTGTGATTGCTGCCAAGAAGAAGAGCGATCTGAGCAACCACGACTATGTGCAATATGATAAGTATCAGAAGATTACACTCGCGCTCAACGACCTGAAGAAAGAGCAGCTCGAGAGCAAGTTCTTCCAGCGCCGCCAGTATCTCCTCGACCAGGTAGAAACCTCTCCGTACAACGGAAAGCTCACCCTGCCTGTCAGCATCGACGAGACGGTTTCACAGCATATTTACCGCAAAGATCCGAAGACCGAAAAGGACATCATCAAGGGTCAGCAGAGCAATGGAATCGGACAGGTAATCCAGACCGGAGAGATTCTCAACACCGCCCTGAAAGAGGTGTTCACCGATGTGGACATCTACGATGATTACGTGCGCCTGCTGCAGTATCCCTTCCCATCTCCTATCGGCAGAACTGCCATCAGCTTCTACCATTATTACATCGAAGATACGGTGTATGTGGAAAGAGACCTGTGCTACCATCTGCAGTTTATCCCAGCCAACAGCCAGGACTTCGGATTCCGAGGCGAACTCTATGTGCTTGCCGACAGCAGCCTGCACGTAAAGAAATGTAACCTCTACATGCCTCACAACAGCGATGTAAACTGGGTTACTGACATGAAGATTGAACAGGAGTACACCAAGCTCGACAACGGCGAGTGGGTGCTCTCTAAAGACGATATGATAGCCGAACTGCACGTCAACAAGCTCCTTCAGGACCTGCTGGTGGTGCGAAACACGCGAATCACCGATTATGCCTTCGATGCCTTGCCGAAGCAGCTCTTCAAGGGCAAGGCGAAGATCAGGCACGATATGGATGCGATGAACCGCGATGAGGCTTACTGGAACAAATACCGGCAGGTGGGCCTCACGAAGAGCGAATCGTCGATGGACAGCTTTATCCACCGCATGGAGAACTCCAAGGGATTCAAATACATCATCTTCGGTGTGAGAGCCCTGATGGAGAACTATGTGGAAGTGGCTCATACCAAGGGCAAGAAGGTAACGGTGAAAGACAGTCTGGGTGTTGAAAGAGACAGCATCATCAACGACCGCCGCAGCCTCTTCGACCTCGGACCTATCAACACGTTCCTCTCCAACAACTACGTAGACGGTGTGCGCCTGCGTCTGGCGGGCAGAACGATGGCAGCCCTCAACCCTCACTTCTTCTGGGATGGTTACGGCGCCTACGGTCTGAAGAGCAACAAGTGGTATTACGGCCATGTGCTCACCTATTCGTTCAACAAGAAGAAGAACAGTCCGTTCGAGTTCCCGATGCGCAAGCTTACCTTCGAGTTGGGGCATGATATTACATCTCCATCCGATGATAACCTGCTGCACAACAAGGACAACTTCTTCATGACCCTCCGTGCCACTACGCAGGATCAGATGTATCAGTATCACCGCCAGAAGGTGACCTTCACCTACGAAACCGACTGGGGATTCCGCTTCGACACCAGCCTCCGCTGGCAGAGCAACCGCACCGTGGGCAATCTCCACTACTACAAGGTGAGCGACGGCGAGGAAATACGCAAGATACGCACCACAGAGGCGAGTGTAGGCTTAGATTACAACCCGGGTGTCACCTATGTCAATACCAAGCAGCAGCGCCTGCCAATCAACCTCGACAGTCCTGAAATCTCGCTTCGCCACACCATGGGCTTAGACGGATTCATGGGCGGCCAGTACCAGAGCAACCTCACCACGCTGGGCATTTACAAGCGCCAGTGGCTGGGAAGCTTCGGCTATATGGATTTCAACATCGTGGGCAAGGCGCAGTGGAGCAAAGTGCCTTTCACCATGCTCATCCAGCCACCGGTCAACCTCTCTCTCTTCGAGCAGGAGGCAACCATCAGCATGATGAAGGACTGGGAGTTTCTGAGCGACCGCCAGCTGTTCTGGTCAGTAGCCTGGGATATGAACGGCAAGCTGCTCAACCGCATTCCGCTCATCAAGAAGCTGAAGTGGCGTGAATATGTAGCCATCAAGGGTGTTTGGGGCGATTTGACCAGCAAGAACGACCCGAGCAAGAACCTCAATGATGAGAAGCTCTTCAAGTTCCCTACCAACTCCTATACCTTTGGCAAGACGCCATACTGGGAGTTTGTAGCCGGCGTGCACAACATCTTCAAGTTCTTCGGAATCGATTATGTTCGCCGCCTCAACTATTACGACCATGCAAACATTTCAAAATGGGGCATCCGTATGGGTTTCCTCATGTCATTCTAATAAGAAAAAAGATGCCTTGATGCAGTTTTTTACTGCATCAAGGCATCTGCGTACATATATAAACAACATATAAGAGAGTAAACACAATGAAGATTCTATTAGCAGACAAACAGGACATCACAAGAGCCGGATTGAGCTATGTGATCAGTAAGATAGAGGGTTTGGAAACCCGGACCATCGAAGACAAGGCAGACCTGATGCTTGCCTTAAAGGAGAATGAGGATACGGTTGTAATACTCGACTACACCCTTTTCGACATCAATGATGCTGCCGAGTTACTTATTTTAAACCAGCGTTTCCCATACACGCGCTGGCTACTGTTCAGTGAGGATCTGAGTGCCGATTTTGTTAAGATTCTCATCGCCAGCAGTACGCAGTTCAGCGTATTACTGAAGGAGTGTTCGCTAATGGAAATCAAGGAGGCGATACGTTTCTGTGTGGCAAGCAACCGTTTTGTCTGCCAGCGCATGATGGAGGTACTTCTGGCTCCGAAACAGGAGGAGCAGGAGAAAATCAACCTCACCAAGACCGAGACAGAGATTCTGAAGGACATTGCGCTGGGAATGACGACGAAAGAAATAGCCGAGAAGCGCTTTTCCAGCTTCCATACGGTCAATACCCACCGCAAGAACATCTTCCGCAAGTTGGGCGTAAACAACGTTCACGAGGCTACGAAATATGCGCTGAGAGCCGGTTTGGTAGATTCGGCAGAATACTATATTTAACTATCAACTTTTCATTGGAGGGTTAACAGGGTTAACAGTTAACAGCTGTTTTTTGCATGGTCACCCCCGAAATTATTCATTGTACATTTCATTGTACATTATCCATTATCCATTCTCCACGATTTCTTCCGCCTCATCCTCTTCTTCTGCTACTTCGGCAGTAAGGTTTGCCTTGAGTCTTGCTGAGCGCAGTTGCTGCCTGAAAACCAGGCAGGTAGCGAGGAAATAGACACCTGTTTGTATCCAGAGTGCTCTGAATTCCGGCAGAATATCTGAAAGCGAAGCACCCATACTGCTGATTCTGAGGAACCCGCGGATGCCGAAAGTGGATGGGAAAACCCACGAAAATCCTTGCCAAAAGCCCGGAATATTGCTCAATGGCCATGAAACTCCCGTCATAAAAAGCAACGGAACGGAGGTAAATACCACCAGAAGCATTACATTTTCACGATATCTTACCAGACACGACAGCATCAGACCGAAGAAAACGCACGAAAGAATGTAAGGAAGGAGGAAACCGAGAATAGTGGTCCACGTTACCATACTTACAAAACTGAACAGCTTAGGTACTACCAGCGTAAGATACATTCCCATCACGGCATAAACCATGAAATAAACCAATGCCTTGCCGAAAACAATGCGGAAAATACCGCCATAATGCTCGCTTACCGGTGGTATGAGTTCGCGGTTTCTGTTGAGTTCTCTTGATGTTCCCGCTGCCATTCCTATGCCCAGCAGCATCGTCTGCTGCAGGATAAGAACCAGCACAGCCGGCAGAATGGCATTTCCGTAACCTCCTGTCGTGTTGAATATCGGAACCTCATCAAAGGCAAGCGGCTCGGTGGTAATCTCGTCGTCTCTATCCGTAAATCCTCCAGCCTGTGTTATCTGAATGCCCGAGTTGATGTGGCTGGCTACGGCCTGCGAGGTCTGATAGATCGCCTTATAGGTCAGCATCAGACTCATATCGCAGTAAACTCCCACATGCGCCTGTTCGCCCCGGTTCAGCTTCGTATCGAAGTCGGCAGGGAAGTAAAGGATTCCGTGAACCGCCTGTCTGCGCACCAGTTCCTTCGCCTCGTCCAGACTGTTGCAGTAATAGGTAGCCTTGGCATCTGGTGAAGCATCATAATCGCGGATAAACTCGCGAGAACTGTGACTGTGGCTCAGGTCCACAATCGCCGTATCCACTTCTCTCACCACCTCGTTGTTGTAGATCCAAGAGTAGAGCAGCGGATAACCCAGCGGCACCAGAATGCAGAAGATGAGCACACCCTCATCGCGGAAAACATTGCGCATTTCCGTCTTCCAGATGTAGCACATATCCCAGATGCCATTGATAATCTTATATAATAAACTACTTTTCTTCATTACGGTAAGTATTTATATACCAGCATTGCCTTCTTGATGTTCCAGATAGTGAGCATCGGCAGGGCACAGAACAGCACCATTGCGCCCCAGTGGAGCACAGCATCGCCCATAGGGAAACCATTGAAGATGTTTATCTGGTAAATCATATAATAGTGGCGCATCGGGAAGAGCTGGCCGATAGCCTGAATCGGTGAATCCATCGAGAAGAGCGGATAGGTGGCTCCGCAGATGGAGAAACTCACCACGCCCCACAACGAACAGATACTCATCGACATGCGCAATGAAGGCATCAGCCCGAAGGCAAAGATGCCGAAACACTGGCAGGAGAGTACGCTCAGAACGCCTAACAGGATGATTGGCAGCGCGCCGCCCGGATGTGGAAACTGTAATACATAATAGATGTAGAATTCGAACAGCAGGAAGATACTCAGGAAGATGAGCGTCTGTGGCAGCATCTTACCCGCAATGGCGAGATAAGGATTGTTGCCTGCCATCCGCATCCAGTCTCTTGCCCGGTTGAACTTCAGTTCCGTACCTATAGAATAAGGTGTAATCAGGAAGATGAACAGCATGATGAGTCCCGGCACCATTACGCTCGAAAGATAATAGTTGGCGTATGGGTTGCCTATCATGTGCAGATCTACGGCGATAGGCTGCAGGAAGGTCATGATTTCATCGTTCGTCTTTCCCAGTGCCGAAAGTTTCGCCATTCCTGCCGCCGCACCTCCCAGGGTAGAGATGGTTTTCAAATCGCGGAAGAGCAGGGAGCCGGCTGCCAGCGATACGCTGCTGTAATAGAATGAAATCTTAGGCTGCTTCTGGGCCATCAGTCCTGCCTCCGTTCCGTCAGGAATCAGCAGAAAGGCGTAGATTTCGTTCTTCTGGATAGCATGTCTTGCCTCTGCCATGTTCTCGTAATGGGCCACTACCTTGGTGGTCTGGAAGGCATCAAGCTTATGCACCAGCTGGCGCGATGTGGCGGAGTTGTCCTGATCTACTATGCCCACAGGCATGTCGGTAGGCACTCCTCCCTTCATCAGCGTGGTGAAGAAAATCACCACCACGATGGGGAAGATGACCATGCAGAAGAGATAAATGGGATTCTTCCACATGATGCCGCATTCTCTGAGGGCAATATGATATAATTTCTTAAACATAGATGTTATTTAATGATGAGTGACATTCCCGGGCGCAATCCCTCAATCTTTGTGACAGGACGGGCCTTCACCTCGAATGTCTTGCGGTCGTAGTCGCCATTATCCTTGGTTGCCTTCCAGGTAGCGTAAGAGCCCTGGTCTTTCAGGTAGTAAACCTTCATCTTGATGTCCTTGTTGAAGGCAGGAACGTAAGCGGTGAACTCATCGCCCTTGTTCAGACCCTTGAGATGATCTTCGCGAACATTGAAGGTTCCCCACATATCGCTCATGATAGAGATGCTCATGATAGGAGAGCCGAGACCTACCAGCTCGCCTACCTTAGGATAGACATTGCTTACCTCGCCCTCGCACTGGGCAATCTGAACGGTCTCTTTCAGAAGATTCTTCACTACATCCACAGCGCTCTTCGAAGCCTGGGTGTTGTTGGCAGCCATACGCTTCTCCTGCTCGCGGGCTCCATTCTTCGCCATATCGTACTGACTTCTGGCAGCAGCCACTTGAGCCTCTGTAGCCTTATAGGCTGCGTAAGCCTCATCGCGCTTCTGACCGCTGATTACACCCTCGTTGAAGAGGTTCTGCATGCGGTTGTAGGTCTTCTTGGCGATGGTTGCGGCAGCTTCAGCCTGCTGAACCAACTGGTAAGCGCCCTGAATCTGCTCCTTGCGTGCACCTGCATCCGTCAGGTCCTTCATCGCCTCGGCTGCAGCGTTGGTAGCCTGGAGCATCTGTTCCTGCGATTTCATTTCCGGCACTTCGAGGATGGCGAGTGTATCGCCCACATGAACGTAATCGCCTTCCTGAACGCGGAGTTCTACTACGCGCCCCGGCAGTTTGCAGGATACTCTGTATTCTGATACTTCTACCTCGCCCTGAATGGTGTCATCCTTCTGTTCCAAAGTGAAGAAACCGATGACGCCTACGAGAATGACTACTGCTGTAAAACCGATTACAGCGAGCAATATGTTGTTATGCTGTGATTTCTTAGACATTTGCTTAATCTGAATTTAAATTTGTTATTATTATTACTGCAGGATACCGAGCGCCTTGTTCAGCCCAACCTGAGTCAGCTTCACGTCGATTTCTGCATCAATCTTTTGGCTCTGTGCTTTCTGCCAGGCAGTCTGTGCAGCCATCACGTCGGTAACCTCCATCACGCCTTCCTTGAAACCGAGGTTGGCGCATCTCAGGTTCTCTTCGGCACTGGCGATATTCTTCATTGCCATGTTGAGCTTCTTTTGGGCTTCCTTTACCTTAAACTGGCTTTGGGTAATCTGCAGATGAATCTTCTCTCTCGTATCATCCAGGTTCATCTGGGCGATATTGCTGGCAGCCTTGGCGGCTCTCACCTTGTAGGCTCCGTCGAACCAGTTCCATACCGGAACATGAACCATCACGCCTACGTTCCAGACTCCGGTAAACTTCTTCTGGAAACCATTGAATACGTTCGGGTTCGAAATCATGTAGCCGCCTGTCAGCATGACGTGAGGCAGATTGATGGCGCGAACCATATTGGTAGCTTCTTTAGAGATGTCGAGCGCATTCTGCAGCATGCGGAGTTCCGGACGGGTGTTCAGTGCCGAATCCTGTGCTGCCACTTTCTGCTGCTCGGTGTCAACAGGAGTTCCTGATAAAGCCAGGGCTTCCTTATCTTCATCGGCAAGTGTGATTTCCTGGTTCATCGGAATGCCGCAGAGCTGGCAGAGCAGCATCTTCGACAGGGTGAGTCCGTCTTCTGCCTGGGTAATCTGCATCTCAGCCTCGTTCACTTTCACGTCTACCTTCAGTCCGTCTGCCTTGGTGGCTACTCCCTGCTGAATCATCTTATGAACATCCTCGTTCAGTTTCTTTACGAGGTCGCGGTAGCTGATGGCGAGTTTCTGCTTCTGCTTCAGCGAAACGGCGAGCCAGTAAGCCTGGTCTATGCTGTAGAGCGTGCTCTGGGTCTGCTGGTCGAGATCATTCTCTGCAATCTGCTCTCCTATGTCGGCAATCTTGTTGGCTGCAATGATGGCTCCACCCATATAGATAGGTTGGCGAACCATCACGCTTCCTGCCCAGATATTGCGGGTGTCGGTGCGGAAAGCATCTACCAGTTTCTCTCCCAGCGCATTGCCTTGCTGCTGCAGGGGTCCCAGTTTCTCATTCATCAGTCCGCCTATCTGCTGCGCTATCTCCGGGGTAATCATTCCCTGACTTACAAGTTGGCTCATCAGATTGCTGGCTCCTCCCGATATTCCTCCGGTAACGGTAGAGCCGATATTGCTGAATGTTGATTTCTGACCGTCGTTCAGCAGCGAAATCTCCCTGCTGAACCATTCGTAACCGCCTAAAGCATCTACTTTAGGAAGATATTTGGTACGTGCCGATTTCTTCATGTTGTACGCCACGTCTTTCTTGAGCTTCGAGGCATTGAGCTGCTTGTTATTGCGCAGCGCCATGGCACGGCAACTGTCAAGGCTCAGCGTTTGTGCCTGAGCCCCGGCAGGAATCAATGCTCCCATCAGCATGATAAGAGTTATATATTTTTTCATCCTTTGTTTATAATATTATATAATATTGGATGCAAAATTATGGAATTATTCTTAAATGACAAAGAAATTTTGTTTATCAAATCTTTAAGAATCAAAAAATATATTGCATTGTGGAAAAATAGAACATACCTTCTGGTTTTCCGTAATCCCTTAAACGTCTGTTTCTTAGAAATTCACCCGTTCTGTCTCGCCCCAGGTAGGGTCTACGGTAATGCCTATTCCACCACCCGTACTGTCGTCTCCGCCACCGAATCCGTCAGCAATGGAAATCTCGGTATAGGCTGCCTTGTTCTGATGGATTTTCAAGTCGGCTTTTTCAAAACTCTTTACCACCTTTGCATCGGCATCCAGAAAGCTGATACTCATCTTGATGTTCTTCTCTTCTTCATGTGGGAAGGTGTAGACGGTAAAGTCTCTGCCGCCATCTTTCATACTGAAATTCTCGGTCTGACGGCTGTTCACGCAGCCGAATCCGGTGGTTGCATCCAGGGTGCTGCTGCCGCCGGTATAATAGAACTTGATGCTCCTGATTTCTTCGGGAATGGTTTCGTCGGTAATATGTACCTTGAAGGCGCCAACTGCTCGCCTCAGGTTGATGTCTGTGGTGGCGCCCTCTTCGTTTACGCTCAACCTGCCGTAATAATAAAAGGTGTCGGTAAGTTTGTTGCTTGCAAACTTCACCTTCTCGGGTGCGCTGATAGAGCAGTTTCCCTTTCCGTTATGGGCAATCACCACCAGTCGGTATTCTCCTTCGTCTAGACTTACATAGGCTGTTCCGAAGCCATTGTCTGTTGAAAGCTGGTTCACCGTCTCCAGTTTCTCCTCTCCGTCAAAGATGGCAAGTGTCAGTCTGGAGCACACATCGCCCAGGGCAATCTGCTTGTCGGCAGCTTTGGTTGTCTGCAGATTGGTGTTTTCTACTTTCTGCACATGGATAGTTACATTGGCGTTTGCCTCACGTGATTTTCCGGTTGTTTCGTCAATCGAAAACTTCTCGCATGAAGTAAGCGTCGCTACGAGCATCAGCAACAGGGATGCCAGTAACCGATAGGGCTTCTTACTCATAACCGTTCTTATTTACTAGTTGCTCTATGCGTTATCTCGGAGTTTCCTCGGGCATAAAGATGTGGCAAATATACGTTTTTTCTCTTTTCGATGCAAGTAAAATCTAATAAATCTTTATATTTTTTGTCATTTATCTGTTTTTTCGTATTTTTGCATCGGTTTTTCTGTACTTACAGAGCCGATTTTGCATTATATATATAATAAGGTATAGAAGATATTGGTATGGATAAGAAGATAAAAGCATTGTTTTTCGATATTGACGGCACCCTGGTGAGTTTCAAGACCCACAAGATTCCGCAGAGCACGGTAGATGCCTTGGAGCAGGCTAAGAAGAATGGGGTAGAGGTGTATATTTCTACCGGTCGTCCGCAACTCATCATCAACAACCTCGGTCAGATAGAACATCTCATCGACGGTTACATCACCACCAATGGAGCCCGCTGTTTTGTAGGCGATAAGGTGGTGAGCCAGCACGCCATCCTTCCTGAAGATGTAAAGAAGATTATCGAGGCAGCCGACCGTGATGATTATCCGGCAATC
>OLNF01000481.1_pt1 | contig 34979 bp, 35 predicted proteins | sample 1673061 | NCBI WGS metagenome assembly OLNF01 (sample SAMEA3136751, study PRJEB25190) | human gut metagenome
ATATTAATGAAATTAATCTAAGGAATTTTAAAATAAAAGTCTTAGTTTTCATCAATTACCACCTCCTTATATAATATATAAGAAGGATGACACTCATCTATAAATATTCCTATTAAAGATAATAACATGGATATAGTAATTAACCAATTAAATAGATAATACTTTTTAATATTTTAACTTTTCCCGTACTAAAAAAGACTAACTGTTGTTAGTTAATCTTAATAGCTTATCTCACTTCTATTACTTACTATTAAATGATAAATCACGATTATCAAAGGATTAATAATTGTCTTTAGAAATAACTTATCCTTTATTAAAGAAAGAAGTATACATTCTATTAGAAAAGTTATTACTAAATAACTGATATTTTCCTTCTTATGATTATATAGAAATAAACATAAAATAATAGATAAAATAAATCCTAATAGTAATCCTAATAAATAATTATATTTAAAAAGAAAAGCAAATACTAAGTAATTAATTAACTCTATTAGAATCATCTTTTTATCTCTATTATACCAACTAATATGATTAGTCTCATCTATATAATCAGTTATTATCTTTTGAAAGTTCTTCTTATTAGATTCATATTTCTTAGGAGTAAATTTCTTAACTTTTTTTAATACATCACCTAATTTATTAGTATCTCTAAGAGCTAGAATATAACCTTTCTTTTCAAATTCATCTACTATTTGTTTTTGATGATCATTAGTATGTTCCTTATATCTAGCAAGACGAGGTGCTGCTATTACTTTTTTATTATTATCAAGAGCTGTTAAGATACTACCTACTCCACCATGCGTAATTACTAAAGAAGCTTTTGCCATATACTCTTCAAATTCATCTTTGGAAATAGTATCAAATATTTCCATAACATCACTTTTATATTTAGTGTAGCCTGCTTGAACAACTACCTTTTCTTTAATGTTACCATTTAGTTTTTCCTTCTCTACTGCTTTTAATAATCTTTTGAAGGACTTATCTTGTGTACCTAATGTTACAAAAACCATTAGTAAATCCACCCCCCATAAGTAGCATTTTTATAAAGTTTTAACATGGGACGCCACTGGACAATAAATAAATTAGCTATTTTAAATTTATAGAATAAGCTACCAGTAACTGTCTTAGTATTTATATTAGCAAATGTTTCAATATAAATTACTTTACTACCAAATATCTTTGCTATAGAACACATTGGTCCTGCTGTATGAGCACCTGTTGTAATAACATAATCTGGATGATATTTAAAATAGTAATAAAGACTAATAAAACAGTTAGCTAGTAACTTAAAAGGATAAGATAGGAAATGATCTTTTGTACCATAGATTAGAAAGTTTATTCTTTTATATTTCTTTTTTAACTTCCTATTAGATTTAGTATTCTCAGTAATAAGACAAGAATTATATCTTGGAAATAAATTAGCAAGCTGTAAAAGTTCACTTAAGTGTCCCCCTGTACTAGATATAAACATTACATTTTTCTTCATATATACCTCTATTTATTAATTATTTTTAACCATTGTTCTAACACTTTATCTTTACTATAATTTTTAATCTTACGTCTTCCAGCACTACCTAGTTCTTTTCTTTTATCAGGATCTTTTATCAAATCATTTATTTTGTTAGCCATCATTTTATGATTTCTATGTCTTATTAAATAGCCATCTCTTCCTGATGTTATTATCTCTTTTGCCCCTTCAGCACTATCAAAAGCAAGACAAGGTAGACCATTACTCATCGCCTCTAGTAAAACTATTCCAAAAGACTCTGTATAACTTGTCATAACATAAATTGATGACTTATGCATGATATTATTAATATACTCGCTATTTTGAAAACCATGAAGTGTTACTTTATCTTCTAAATTATGTTTCTTTATATACGCTTCAAGAGTTGCTTTCTCTTTACCATCTCCTATTATATCAAGTACCCAATCAGGATGCTTCTTTATAACATCACTATATATTTCTAATAGAGAAAGGTATCCTTTTTCTTTAGATAATCTTCCAACACTTACTATTCTCTTAGCTGTTAAAGTACTTTTTGTCTTTGGAATATTTTCTAAAGTATTAGGTATATAGACACACTTAACTTTATATTCTAATAATTCTTTACGATAAAACTTTTGCAAATCTTTTGATACTAAAATAAAATAATCTAGTTTCTTAGCACTTGCTGCTACATCCATAGCATATTTCATATCATTATGATAGTGATTATGTTCCCAACCTATCTTTAAGACATTATCTTTTGCATAAAGACCTACTAATTCATTAAATAATACTCTAGTAGAAATAATTACATCAGCGTCAGTTTCTTTTATATAATTAATTACTTCCTTACGTCTTAAATGAAGAATTTTAAGACTTTTAAAACTTTCTTTAACAAACGTAATTGGTCTTACTTTTCTAAGAGACTCTCTCCACTCTTTTTCATTACTCTTAATTCCTTTTTCTAATAAATATTTTACTTTTATCTTATCATCTAGAGGAAATACTGGCTTATCATAAAGTTCATAAACAGATGCTATTTCTATTTCAATATCAGGTGTTGTCGCTAGTAAATTAGCAAGTGTTGAAATAGACTTTTCTACTCCACCATATCCTAGATGTAATGCTATTATTGATATTTTTTTCATCTTGCCACCATCCTTACCTATAGTATATACGAAATTTCTAAAAATCAAAAGAAAAAACTGACAAAATATCAGTTTCTTACTAGTTGTTATGACTATTTTCTCTTTCTGCACGTTCTTTCTTTTTCTTATCACGACAAGCTTTACAACGTTTAGGTTCATTAGTTAAACCTTTCATTTGATAAAACTCTTGTTCTCCAGCAGTAAAAGTAAAATCTTCATGGCAATCACAACAAGTAATTGTCTTATCTTTAAATTCCATATACATATTCTCCTTTCCACAATAATTGGACTAGTATAGAAATCATTAATAATCCAAAAATTGAAAGGTCAATATAGAATTCTTATAATTTTTATAAATGTCCAGTGAATTACTTCACACTATAGATTATACTCTAAAATTAGTTTTTATGCAAATTATTTATATCTTGTTTTACACCTAACTTAGTAAGACTTTTTGCTAATAAACTATCCATGAAACTAGTATACTCATCTCCTAATACTTTCCTAACATTATCTAAGTTTTCTTGACAATTAGTTAATTTTAAAGCCGTATAATTAGCAAATTGTTCATTAAAAGCTAAAGTATCATTTTTCTGATAATAGCTAGCATCATGTGTAAATGGAAGATTATAGTACTTACCATCATTTAATGAAGAAAATAAATCAAACATCATCGATAATCCTTTAGGTTCCTCTTTATCTAATAATACTTGAGCTTTTGTTGTTGCTAATTTCTTACCATAATTTACATATATATAATTCTCAACTTGTTTTTCACCATTATTATTTAAGATAGCTATAACACTTTGATCTATCTTATCTAATGTTTCAGTATCTACTTTTTTAATATTAAAGTCATGAATAATGGTCTTACGCACATAAGAAGCTAATTCTTCTATATTACCATCTTGGTATAAAGAAGAAATATCCAATCTTATTTTCTCATCTTGTTCCTTTAGCAATTCAGCCATTCTTTTATTTATAAAACGATAATTATCATCTATTATAGTATCACTAATATAACTAGTAGTAAAATTATCTTGAGCTTTACTAACATAAGTACTAGCTCTTTCTAAATCATCATCATCTAAATAATCAAATAAGTAATGACCAAATTCATGGGCAAGATAAATTGTCTCCATCATCTCTTCAGTCATTACTATTTTCTTTGTTGATGAATAATAAGCTGGAGTAATATAGGCTTTTTCTAAAGTTAAAGAAGAAACATCATTTAGAGTTAATTTATCATGTAGATAAGAATCATCTATCATTGTAACAAATAAATTTTCTACTTGTTTATCATTCATACTTTTACCTCTAAACAAAGCAAACTAGTAAGCTAACTATAAAACTTGCAATAGCTATTTTTATATAATTTTGTGGTTTATTACTACCTACATAGTTAGTATCATTTGCTGAGTCATAACAAGAAAGAGTAAGGGCAAATGTCATTATCTCGGCATAAAAAGGAATAGTACGAATAAAGGGAATAGTTAATTTAAAAATAATGATTAAAAAAGTAAATACTAAAGAACATAGTAACCAAAATTCTAAATTCTTAATATTTTTAACAAATAAATCATCATATCTTTTTTTATTTACTTTATTTATATCCATATTATATTTATCTTGGTTTTTATAATTCTTAATAAATTTATATACTTCAGTTTGTCTACTATAAGCATTTAATATAGTTACTTTTCTACTATATTTAATTATCTTATTTTTTAAGTCATATAAATCACAAGTAAGAGTTATCTTTTTATCCCTAATTTCTTCACTATAAATATTTAAAACTCTTATAATTTCAAACTCATCTATATTATCAATATTATCTATTAAGTAAGTAATAAACTTATCATCTTGCATTAATTTGTTTATACTCTTTCTTGTCTTTTTCATATATTTATCTTTTAAGTTATCTAAATCTTTTTTCTTAGCTAAAGGATTTACTTTAATTATTAATAAATTATCATCATCAATTACTAAAGCTGATAAATCTATGTTCCTTTTACTAGTAAAACTAATAGTAGCTAGGATAACTCCTACTATAAGTATTACTAATGTAATAATAGTTAGTATTAATAAATTATATTTAAATGAAATTATACTACTGAAAGTTAATAATAGTACTCCAACAATAATTATTATTACTGAATCTTTTAATGGTTCATAGCTATTACCATATTTTTTAGCTTTTATATCATTATACGGAAATATTTTCATGGAAAGCACTCTCCTATCTATATCAATTTTATCATTATCTATTTCTTTTGACAAACGAAAAAGTTAATGTTATAATATACCTCTTATCGATGGGAGTGGTTTTGGTGATAAGATTTTTAAAGAAATTAAAGGTATATATAACTTATTTAACAACAGTTTCTATTTTAGCAACGATGATTATTTATGTAGCATATAAAAATCCTGATCTTTTAACATTTTACAATGTTAATGATGAAAAGTTTTTTGAAAGTGAAGAAGTTATTAATAGTCCTTTTTCTAATACTAGTAATGTAGAAGTAGTAAATAACAACACTACTACACAAACAACCACTACTAATAATACTCCCACTTATGTATCTGTAAATACTGGGACTGGTTATGCTTTCCCAACCGTTAGTGGCTATTATATAAGTCAAGGCTATCGAGGAACGGCACATGATGGTATTGATATAGCAGGATGCCCTTATAACTCTAGTATCTTTGCTGTTAATGATGGTCAAGTTGTTACTGTATCAAGAAAATGGGATAATGGTCTTTATATAGTAATTAGACATGATAATGGTTATTATACAATGTATGCCCATCTTGCTAGTGTTAATGTTTCTGTTGGTCAAAGAGTTAGTAAAGGCCAAGTAATCGCTGGTATGGGAAGAAGTGGTCTTGCTACTGGAGTACATTTACATTTTTCACTATGGAATGCATATCCTTATAAAGGAAGAAGTTTAAACCCTTTCAGTTTATATTAATAGGTATTTGACTATACGCCTATTTTTTTTTGGAATAAATTACTAAGGAAAGGGGAAAATTTATGAATCAACAATATCAATATCGTCCTAACTTTAATTTTCAAAGAAATAGTTCTAACTATTTAAGACAAGTTAGTGATGATAATAATCTTTACTCTAGTAGTGAAGGATTTACTTTAGGAAATATGTTTAAGAATAGTTATATACCTTATAAGAATTATACTCCACAAGTACTAACGCCTACTAGTGAACAGGATGACTTATTCTTAAGACTAAGTGAACAGGAGTTTGCCGCTCATGATTTAAATTTATATTTAGATCTTAACCCACAAGATGGGAATATGTTAGAGATTTTTAATCAGTATCGAAAGGAAGCTAATAATCTTTTAAATGAATATGAAGCTAGATATGGTGTTATTAATATCTCTAGTGAGGCTTTAAAAGATAGTCCCTTTAAATGGGAAATGGAAAACTTTCCATGGAATGAAGGAGGTATGTAAATGTGGAAGTATCAAAAGAAATTACAATATCCAATTAATATAAAAAGAAAAGATTTAAATATGGCCAAACTATTAGTCGAACAATATGGAGGTAGTAATGGCGAGTTAAGTGCTGCTTTAAGATATCTAAATCAAAGATACACTATGCCTGATAATAAAGGACAAGCTCTACTAACTGATATTGGTAGCGAAGAACTTGCTCATATTGAAATGATTTCTACTATGATTTATCAGTTATTAAAAGATGCTACTATTGAGGAGTTAAAAGCAGCTGGGCTTGATTCTCATTATGCCGGACACAAAAGAGCCTTATACCCTACCAATGCTGATGGCGTACCGTTTACAGTAGATTACTTTGCTACAACTGGAGATCCACTAGCAGATCTAGCAGAAGACATGGCTGCTGAACAAAAAGCAAGAGCAGTCTATGAGAACTTAATTGATTTAACAAATGATCCAGATGTCATTGGACCACTATTATTCTTAAGACAAAGAGAAGTCGTTCACTATAATTTATTTAAAGCTTTATTTGATGAATATCAAAAAAAATATAGATAAAGACTAGCCTACCAAGACTAGTCTTTTACATTATAAATTTAGTTAAATACTTCCATAAGGAGTGGTACAACATGTTTCTTTCTAGAAACAACATCAGCAAGATATGTACCTTCTTCCATATCTTTACGATAAGCAAGTTCCATTAAATCTTTAGCTTTTCTATTATAGATAACATAAGAACCATTTTCAATAATATCAGTTATATAAAGTGCTACAAGTGAATAGTTATTTGCTTCAGCTACTTCATCTAGTGTATCTAAATACTTATCCATATTCTTTTTAATATCATCAAAGTTAGTAGTAAAGAATTGTCCTATACCCATTGTTTTATCGTTTACATTATAAAGTTTAAAGTCATTATATAAGACGTCTTCTTCACTCATACCTTCAAGTGAGGTACCAGCTTTAATCATATCAAGACCATATTCTTTATAGTCAACTCCTGCTATTTTAGCAAGATAGTGAACAGCTTCTACATCAAGTTGAGTTGCTGTTGGACTTTTTAGTATTAAGGTATCAGATAAAATACCAGATAACATCATACCAGCCATCTCTTTAGTAATTTCTATTTCTTTTTCTTTATATAAAGTATAAATAATAGTATTAGTAGAACCAACTGCCATATTTCTAAAGTTTACTGGACTAGCAGTTGTAATTGATCCTAAGTTATGATGATCAAATATTTCTTTGATTTCTGCTTCATCTAATCCTTCAGCACTTTGAACCTTTTCATTATGATCCACTAATATTACTTTCTTTGGATGTTTAGCTTCTAAATCAGTTATTCTTAAAAGTCCTAAGCATTTACCATTTTTAACATTGATTACTGGATAATTAGTATGTCTTAATTTCTTATTTATTTCTAATATATCATCTACATAAATATTTTCATCAAAGGTTACAGCATCCTTAGTAGTTCTTGTCATATTACCAATATAATTAGCTAGACTAACTAATCTTGATACATGATAAGTATCATAACTACTTCTTATAATATTAACTTTATTCTTTCTAGCTATTTCTAAGTGTTTATCTTTAATTTCTCCATTACCAGTTAAAATTATCATCTTAACACCATTTTCTACAGCATATTCAATAACACTATGACGATCTCCTACTATTAGAATATCAGTTTTCTTTAGTTTTACTGTTTCAAGAAAAGTAGTACTACGGTAAGCTGCAGCTAACAAGTTTCCTTCAATTTCTTCATCAAACTTTAACACTTCTTCTGCTTTTAACACTTCTAGTAAGTTGCTATATGATGTTTTTAATAGATTAACTTCATCATTAATAAAGTGATGAGCCAAATCTTTAATAGTTACAATACCAAGTAATTTTTCTTTTTCATCTACTACTGGTACTCCAGTTAAACCTTGATTTAACATATATAAGTAACTATCATAAATAGATTTAGATTGATCTAGAAAATAATGTTTGTGATAATCTACATCTTTAAGTTGTAATTTAACATCATTTAAATACTTTGGTGTCTTAACTTTAAAATAGTCAAGAGCATAAGCTGTTTCCTTATTAACATTTCCTAAGATACAAGCCTCAGTATTTTCTCCTAATTGTTTTTTTAAATATGATAGACTAATAGCACTACAAACAGAATCAGTGTCTGGTTTTCTATGTCCAAATATATAAGTTTTCTCCATATAACTCCCTCATTTCTGTTTAAGATTATATAATAATAAGTACTATTTGTCAAAAACTATCAACAATTATTTTTTATTATTAAGAATATAAGTATAAGAGTCACGACACATATCTTCTAAGGTTTTTGTTGGATTAAAACCAAGTTCTTCTTTTGCTTTAGTATTATCAGCATAACAACTAGCTATATCTCCTTCTCTTCTTCCAACTATTTTGTAATTAACTTTAATATTATTTACTCTTTCAAAAGTTTTAACTAGCTCTAAAACACTATACCCAGAACCAGTACCTAAGTTATAGATACTTAATCCTTTAGCTTTCTTAAGAGCTAGTACATGTCCTTTAGCAAGATCTACAACATGGATATAATCTCTTACCCCTGTTCCATCTTTGGTATCATAATCATCTCCAAAGATACTTAAGCATTCTAACTCTTTAGTAGCTACTCTAACAATGTAAGGCATAAGATTATTTGGGATACCATTAGGACTTTCTCCTAGTAAACCTGTCTCTTCATTACCAATTGGATTAAAATATCTTAAAATAGTAATATCTAAATCATTATCTGCTTTATATATGTCTTTTAGAATCATTTCTATCATTAATTTTGTTGTTCCATAAGGATTAGTTGTTGATAAAGGAAAACTCTCTTTGATTGGTAACTCTTTAGGAGTTCCATAGACAGTAGCACTTGATGAGAATATAAACTTTTTACAGCTATATTTTTTCATTACTTCAAGTAGATATAGTGTTGATATTAAATTATTCTCATAATACATAAGTGGTTTCTTAACACTTTCTCCTACTGCTTTATACCCAGCAAAATGAATTACTGCTTCTATATTTTCTTTACTAAATATTTCTTCTAGTAAACTCTTATTACAAACATCTCCCTCATAAAGTTTAACATCACTTCCTGTTAGAGTCTTAATCTTATCAATTACATCTTTTTTACTATTACTAAAGTTATCAATAATAACTACTTCATAATTATTTTTTAATAATTCACAAACAGTATGACTACCAATATAGCCACATCCTCCTGTTACTAATACTCTCATTTAATCACCATCCTAAAATAATAATACCATTTTTAAGAAAAGAAAAAAAGAGCTTTATGCTCTTGATACATATTTTCCATCTTTTGTTCCAACAAGAATTTCTTCATCTTGTTTAATAAATAATGGAACTTGTACTACCATACCAGTTTCTAATGTAGCATTTTTCATAGCAGAAGATGAAGTATTACCTTTAACAGCATCTTCAGTAGCTACTATTTTCATAACAACTTTATCTGGTAAGTTCATACCTAACATTTCACCTTCAAAGAAAATAATTTCTACTTCTAAGTTTTCTTTTAAGAATTTTGCATCATCACCAATTGTACTCTTATCAAGTTCAATTTGTTCATAGTCTTGCATATTCATGAAGTAATAAGTATCTCCCATACTATAAAGGAATTGCATAGGTTTCTTTGAAATATGTGCTGTTTCTACTTTAACTCCAGCATTGAAAGTCTTTTCAGCAATAGAACCTGTTCTTAAGTTTTTAAGTTTTGCTTTAACAATAGCTGCCCCTTTACCAGGTTTTACATGTTGACTATCAAGTACCATATAGATATTACCATCAGCTTGAATAGTAATTCCGTTTTTTAAATCATTGGAATTAATCATATCTTATATCCTCCCTTAGTTATTACTTCTTTTCTTTGTGTTCAGTATGATGTCCACATTTTGGACAATATTTATTAATGTCTAGACGATCAGTTGTATTCTTAACATTCTTTTCAACACGATAGTTTTCTTCTTTACAAACTGTACATACTAGTGTCTTCTTTTGTCTATTTCCTACTTTTGCCATAACACTACCCTCCTCGTTTCCATAAAATTATATCAGAAAAACCTCTATTGGTAAAGATTTTTATTTATTTAATTCTTTTAAGCGTTCAATTGTTCTTCTCATTTCAAGATCATACTGAACCATTTCTAGTCCACCAAATTCTTTTAAGAAGTCTTCTTCTTCCATTTGGTATTTATCTGCTAATTCTTTAGCTTCTTTCTTAGCATCTTCTTCGCTTACTTCAATCTTTTCTAATTTAACGATTTCTTCAAGCATTAAACGATAAAGAACATTTTGATAAGCTTCATCCTTTAATTGATTTCTTAAGTCTTCTTCTTTACTTCCAGTAATTTTATAGTATAAGTCTAAATTTAGTCCTTGCATCATCATTGATTGTTCTGCACGTTTTAAAAGACGAGTTGTTTCTTCTTCAATCATTCCTTCTGGAATATCTACTTCTACATTTTTAGCTACTTCACTTAGTAGTTTATCAATATAGATATTTTCATTTTCCATCTCTTTTTTAGCAAGAAGATTTTTCTTAACTTCTTCTTTTAGACTCTTTTCATCATTAACACCATCAAGTGCTAAATCATCAAAGAAATCTTGATCAAGTTCTCTTTTTTCTTTTGTCTTAATCTCATGTACTTTTACTTTAAATGTAGCTTCTTTTCCTTTTAATGATTCTTCATGGTATTCTTCTGGGAATGTAACTTTAATTTCTTTTTCTTCTTCCTTTTTCATACCAATTAATTGTTCTTCAAAACCAGGAATAAATGTTCCACTTCCAATTTGTAATGGATAGTTTTCACCTTTTCCACCTTCAAAAGCTTTGCTTCCTAAGAATCCTTCATAATCAATTGTTACTAAATCATCAGCCTCAACTGAACCATCTTCTTTAATTACTAATTCAGCATATTTATCAAGTAATTTCTTAACTTCTTCTTCTACTTCTTCATCAGTAACTGTTGCTTTTTCTTCTTTAACTCCTAATCCTTTATAGTTTTTAATAGTAACTAAAGGACGAGAAGTAATAGTAAACTTAAATGTAACTTGATCTTTATCAATACTAGTTAATTCAACTTCACCAGGAATTACAGGTATTACTTTTGCTTCTTCAATAGCTTTAGTATAAGCATCTTGTAATACAATATTACCAGCTTCATCAAATAATGTTTCTATACCTACTTTCTTATCATAGATATTTCTTGGACATTTTCCTTTTCTAAATCCATCAATAGTTACATTTTTTACTTTCTTCTTAAAGCTTTCATCTAGAGCTTTTTGCCACTCTTCTCCTTCAATTTTAATTGTTATTTCATGAATATTATTATTTTTCTTTGCCATACTCTTCCTCCTCCAATAGGCTTATTATACCTTATTTCTTAATGTGTTTCAAGAAATTTTAATTATTATTTTTAAGTATTAACATAGCATCTCCAAAAGAGAAAAATCTATATCTTTCTTTTACTGCATGATTATATGCTTTTAAGATAAACTCTTTAGTAGCTATAGCAGATACTAACATAAGTAGTGTTGATTTAGGTAAATGAAAGTTAGTTACTAGTCCATCTATCGAATCCACACTCTTTGATGGATATAAGAACAAAGTAGTAAAACCACTATCTTCCTTAAAAGTTCCATATTTTTCATAGATAGTTTCAAGTACTCTAGTTGAAGTTGTTCCAACGGCTATTATTCTTTTACCATTTTCTCTAGTCTTTCTAAGTAAGTTAGCCGTATCTTTATCCATAGAGTAATACTCTGAATGCATCTTATGGTCTTCTATAACGTCTTCCATTACAGGGCGAAATGTTCCAAGACCAACATGTAAAGTTACATAAGCGATATTAACACCCATTTCTTTAATCTTTTCTAGTAACTCTTTAGTGAAATGTAGTCCGGCAGTAGGAGCAGCTGCACTACCTATTTCTTTAGCATAAACTGTCTGATATCTTGATTGATCTTTTAATGTCTTGTGAATATAAGGTGGTAGTGGCATAGTACCAAGTTTATCTAAGACTTCATAGAATATTCCTTCATAGCTAAACTCTACTACCCTAATACCTTCTTCACCAATCTCTTTACAAGTTGCTACTAATAATCCATTTCCAAAAGATATTTTATCACCAACATGAATTCTCTTAGCTGGTTTTGTAAGACACTCCCAAATATCTCCTTCTTCATTTTTAAGAAGTAACAATTCAATTACTGCTTTAGTAACATCTTTCTCTCCAATTAATCTAGCAGGTAATACTTTAGTATTATTTAAAACCAAGGTATCCCCTTTTTCTAGATAAGATAATAAATCAGGAAACATCTTATCTTCTACTTTTTTCTCTTTACAATCTAACACCATAAGTCTTGAACCATCTCTTTTTTCAAGTGGTGTTTGAGCGATTAACTCTTTATCTAAATCATAATCAAATTCATCTAATCTCATCTAAATCATTCCCCCAAATAAATTATTCTGATAGCTTATCTCTAACTGTTCATATGCTTTAGGTGTAACGCATCTTCCTCTAGAAGTTCTTTTTAGGTATCCCTCTTGTAATAGATATGGTTCCATAACATCTTCTATCGTTGATACTTCTTCCCCAATACTACTAGCTAAAGCCTCAATACCAACTGGTCCACCATTAAATCTTTCAATAATAGCTCTTAATAGTTGATGATCAGCTTCATCAAGTCCACCTTTATCTACTTTTAGTCTATCTAAAGCTTTTTTCATCACTTCTAAATCAATTACCTCTTTTTTATCAACTAAAGCAAAGTCTCTTACTCTTTTAAATAAACGATTAGCAATTCTTGGTGTTCCTCTACTTCGCTTAGCAAGTTCTAAAGCAGCTTCATCGGTAATATCCATCTTCAAGACTCTACTAGTTCGTTTAACAATAGCACTCAACTCATCATCAGTATAAAACTTAAGTTTAGAAACTATTCCAAATCTATCTCTTAAAGGACTTGATAAGTCCCCTGCTCTAGTTGTTGCTCCAACTAAGGTAAAAGGTGGTAAATCTATTTTAATATTACGAGAGTTTCCTTCACTACCAATAATTATATCAAGAGTAAAGTCTTCCATTGCTGGATATAATATTTCTTCAATATATCTTGGCATTCTATGAATCTCATCAATAAATAAGACATCACCTGGCTCTAGGGTTGATAAAATAGCTGCTAAATCGCCACTTTTTTCAATAGATGGACCACTAGCTGTTTTTATATTAACTCCCATTTCTCTAGCTATTATATAAGCAAGAGTTGTTTTACCAAGTCCTGGAGGACCATATAACAAAACATGATCTAATGTCTCATTTCTCATCTTTGCTGCTTCTATAAAAACATGAATATTTTCTTTAACTTCACTTTGACCAATATATTCATCAAGTACTAAAGGACGAATGCTAGATTCTAACACTTCATCATCAGTTTGTTCTTCACTGCTAACTACTCTATCATCCATAACTACCACCTCCTACTTCTATTTTAGAAATAAACTTAAAGCTTGTTTAATTTGATTTTCAATACTTAAACTACTATCTACTTTAGCAAGTACACTCTTAATCTCTTTTTCTTTATAACCAAGACCAAGCAAGGCATCACGAACTTCCATAAGAGAGTCTGTTCTAGCACTATCTAAGTCTTTAAAGTCATCTAACTTACCTTTTAAGTCTAGCACTATTTGCTTAGCTAGTTTATCCCCTATTTTTGGAAATTTCTTAAGATATAAAATATTTTCTCTTTCAATCGCATCTTTTATTCCTGCTAAACTTCCTGTTGCAAGTATTGGAAGAGCCATTTTAGGACCTAATCCTTTAACTCCTATTAGTTTTAAAAACATTTCTTTATCATTTTTCTCTTTAAAACCAAATAAGAGATGTTCATCTTCCTTTATCTGTTGATATAAATATATCTTATAGTCTTTTCCTTCTTCAAAAGAAAAAGGATTAGGTGTATAGATAAGATAACCAATGTTGTTAGTTTCTAATACTATGCTATTAGAATTAATTTCTTTAACAATCCCAATCATATAATCATACATATTAACACCTAGTTTTCCTTTATATTACAATATACACTTTGTACATCATCAATATCTTCTAAAAGTTCATATAGTTTTTCTACTTTTTCACGAGTCTCATCATCAACTTCTACTTCGTTTTGAGCAACATAAGTAACTTCTGATGTTAAAAACTCCGCTACTCCCATATTAACTAGGGCATCTTTTACTTTGATAAAGTCTTCTGGTTTAGTAGTAATCATATAACTTTCATCTAGTTTTTCCATATCTAGTGCTCCAGCATCAAGGGTTGTCATCATCACTTCATCCTCATCATAATCACTAGGAATTTCAATTAAACCAACACGGTCAAATAAATAACTAACAGAACCATCTGTTCCTAAGTTTCCACCATGTTTTGTAAAAGTACTTCTTACAAAAGATGCAGTTCTATTTCTATTATCAGTTAAACAATCGACCATAAAAGCTGTTCCTGCTGGACCATATCCTTCATAACGAACAACATCATAATGTTCATTATCACTAGCTCCTTTTGCTTTATCAATAGCCTTTTGAATATTATCTTTTGGCATATTGGCCGCTTTTGCTTTCTCAACTACTAATCTTAAACTTGGATTAGCATCAGGATCAGGTGTTCCTTGCTTAGCAGCAACGTATATCTCTTTTGCTAATTTTTGAAATACTTTTCCTCTAGCAGCATCTATTAATCCTTTTTTACGATGAATAGTTGCCCATTTAGAATGTCCACTCATTTATCTCACTCCTCTTTTCTTTAATATGATAACATATTTTTTATATCTTTAAAAGAGCAAAAGAAAAGAACTTTTCACTAGTTCTTCTCTAATTTATAATTCATTACTTCACATAAATTATTTTTGGTCTTTACTTTTATCTTTACAGTTTCTTCAGGATTTAAACTTTTATAAGTAAATGTTATATTATCACCAGTATCAAATCTCAACTTTAATGTAGATGATGACATAGTAGTCTTATTATTATTAGTTAAATCAAATTCTACTTTTGTATCCTTAGTTGAACTATTACTTATCTTTAAATTACTCAAGCAAAGATTGTTATAACAAGTAATACCATCAAAGAATTGAGTTGTATTCATCATGAAATCATCATCTGTTTTGACATTTTCTTTTCTAGTTGAAAGCATTACTCCAATTATTAGTAAAGGTATTCCAATAATTATAAGAATTATACTAATCACTTGATTTTTCTTCATGTTCCCTCCTAATATTTAGAAACTGTTTTACAGTTTCCTGCATAATCACATGCTTTGCAAGTAACCCCTACTGATGAATCTTGACAAAGATTTTCACCGATAGTTGTGTATCTTATCCAAGAATCAGTTCTAGTTACTGTTGGTTTTTCCCAAGCACAAGAAGTCAAGCTTAATCCTGAAGCACTATCAGACATTAAAGGCCTATAACGATGCTTATAAAGTCTACGCGGATTATCAACACATTGAGGTCCTCTATAATTATCATGACGTGTAATTACCACAGAAGGGGCATCTTTATCAACATAAATGTTTAGGTTTACAGCAGGACAATCTCTAGTATTACCTGCTCTATCGCTTATTGTATAAGCTGAGAAGCTTTGAACCCTTTTAGTATAGTTTATAGTTGCATATTCGTAATAATCCCTTACACAACCACTACCACCAGTATCAGCACATCCTTTATAAACATCCATATCATTATTATGCCAAGTTGTCGTTTGACCATTATGCGTACAAGTAGGAGCAGTACTATCATATTTTATTGTTAAAGAACAAGTAGCTTCAACCCCGGCAGCATTTTTAGCATAGCCAGTATATTTATATGTACCGTTACTATTTACCGTACCACTTTTAATACCATTATACCCATTGATACCAAATGTTTTTGCGCCACTATTTGTATTTAAGGTATAAGTAACTGTTCCACCACGATACCAACCGTTACTACCAACTGTACCACCAGATACACTGAAAGAGCAAGAAGGAGTTCTACATTCATCTGTCAAACATGATTCACTACCATTAGTAACTTTACATTGTTTATTAGTATTAATATCCTTATATGTTGTTGTAGTAGCCATTTTTTGGTTTCCACAAGAACCAGTACAACTTCCTCTAACAACTGATGAAGTTAAATTTTTACTTTCACATTCTTTATATACAGTATAATACGTTGTATAAACATCACTTACATTATTAAGCTCATCTTTTACCTTAATATATAAAGTTCGTTTTCCACCGTCATAATCCCCAGAAAATTTCCAATCTACATCTTGATAGCCTGAAGTTCCTTCATTGTAGTCTTGCCAAGTAGCTCCTTTAAAATCTGAAGAAGAAGAAATCATATAATATAATTTATTATTTGTTTTATCAATTCTATCATCCATAGATAAATGAACATAAGCTTCTAAACTATTATAATTATTATTTTTACTATTAACTATCATTTCCTTAATAATAGGCGCATCTTTATCAATATAATAAGTATCTGTTTTAGTATTACAAGAATTTCCTACCTTATCATAAGCCTTAATGCGACCATAAAAGTGTCCATTATCTTTATATGATGTTCCAGCATTAGTATTTCCCTGAGTTTTTCCTCCATCTTCTTTATCTTGTTTTAATGGATCATCAATATCAAGAACATCGTTAGATATATAAAATTTCTCACTACCTTTTAGTGCTCTACTTCTAGTACCAGCTAAATCAGTCCCATAAGAAGTACAAACTTCAGTCTTATTATCACTAGCAGTAAAACATCTTTCAAATTTCCATTTCTTAACATCTGTAGGCGGTGTAATCTTAAGTTTTGCATCTTTACTTTGCCACTTTTCTTTTATACTACCATTAGTACTAGTAATAATAAACTTGCTACAGTCAGGAGCAGTTTTATCAATAACATATTTTTTAGAGCTTTTATCAATAGTATTTCCACTTTTATCAGTAGCATGACCTTTAATAATATAAGTTCCTTCATCTTTTATAGTAATATTTACAGGACCAGTATAAGGTTTATAATTCGTTTTCTTATATATAGCACCATTTTTAATAATTTCATAATAAAATGAATCAACACCTACATTATCTGTAATTTTCATAATCACCTTAACTTCTTTATTAGTATTAGCACTAGAAGGTGTAAATGTAATAACTGGAGCTTTATTATCAACACTAGTTAAATAATCACTACATTTAAAGATAGTATAATATTGATAGTTGCCAGTAGCTGTTTTTATAGCATAAACTCTATTAACTGTATCATCATTTGTAGTTTCACACATTTTTCCACTATAATCTTTAACTCTATCTAAATATTTTTTAGCATATAAGGTTTCTAACGTAACAGAATTCTTAGCTCCTACCTCCTTAGGTAGTTGACTTCGATAATCAGTAAAATACTGTTTGCCCGCTAAAGTTATTAAATCCTCTTGTGATTTATAATACTTTTCTTTAGAGTTTTCCAAAAAGTGCGTAACAGCTACTACACCAGTAGTCATTAAAACAGAAAGAATCACTATAGCACTAAGTAATTCTATAAAGGTAAAACCCCTTTTATTTTTTTTCCTTTTTTTCTTCATTCCGCTCACCTACTCTAATAAGATGATACCATAAAATAAATTTAAAAACAATTGATAACAACTATTTTTTTTGATATTATTTAGGAAGGGAGAGCATTATGAAATATATTGTTATTAAGAAGAAAAAGATTGAAATTAAAACTCTATCTTCATTTAAGGATAGAGTTAAAAGTATTAGACTTGTTTTAGATACTATAAATAATGGTTACTATTTTCCCAAGAAAAAAGGGATAAACACTTACTTTTTTTGTCAAAGAGTAAATATCTATCAAGTAGATGAAAATAATAAAATACTTCATTGTTATTTAAACTGTAAAACAGAAAAGTTTATTTTTAGAAAGAGAAAAGTAAAAGCTATATACATTTTACCAATCTCTGTTAATGATTATTACAAGGCAGGAGATACTATTAAAATAGAAGAATGTTAATTTCTTCTATTTTTACTAATTAATTCTAAATCTACTGTTAACTGATTAATTCTTTCAATTATTCTTCTTGCCTTTATTTTATCAACTCCATTATTAGTATTACTTAGTGTTAACTCTAATTCTTCTTTTGTTAGATTAGAGGTAAAGAACGTAGACAAATGGTTTTCCATTCTATATTGAAGTAGTGGTGCTAGTACCTCATCTCTACTCCAATTAGTAGTATTTTCCGCTCCAATATCGTCAAGTAATAATAATGGTACTGTTTTTAATTTGGTAAACTTTTCTTCATAATCATTACCAAAGCTAGACTTTAAACTTCTAAGTAGTTCTGGATAATAAACCATTACACTAGCAATATCTTTCTTAGCCATCTCATTAAAAAGTGAAGCTATTAAATAAGTTTTACCACTTCCAAAAGAACCATGTAAATAAATCCCCTTAGGATTTTCTCCTTTTAAGTAAGTATCAATAAATTCTTTAAAATATTTAATTATTGGAAGTCTTTTTTTATCATCCTTATAAACATTACTAAAGGTAGCCTTTTTTATATCTTCTGGTAAGTCATAACAAGTTATTTTCTTTTGATAACTATAAATTTCTTCTTCTTTTAGTAAGTATTTGCAAGGAACATAAGAAAAGTTTAATTTATTATTTTCAAGAAAAGCTTTAAAGAAATAGCCATTAACTCTATTCTGACAATTCTTTAGGCTAGTACACTTTTTACAATGATTAGATTCTATTACACATTCTTCTAATTTAGATGTATATTTCATAAGTTCTTCATCACTTACATCAATTAAATCTACATAATCTTTAAAATCTTTATTAGAGCATGCATCCATATAAGAATGCTTTAATTTTTCTATATTTCCCTTACTCATCATAAAAGATATATTTTTCATACTTAGTCACCTCAGTTCCTAGATTTATTATAAGTGTCATTTACTTTTTTTGCAAAGTATATTTTATACTATTTGATACTTTTAACTATGATTCTATTATTTATTTTCCTTAATTTACATAATTCTATACCAATTCATATTCCCTAGTTATTATTCTTTTATCCGAGCAAAACTCTATTACATATTTATTGTTTTTCTTACAAATTATTATTCCAACTGTTTCATTTTCATAAATAGTCTTTATATTTTTATCGATATAATTCATATAAGTCATAATTTGACCAGTATGTTCTTTCTTAAGTTCAGTTACCTTTAATTCCACTACTACATAACATTTGTATTTAATGTTGTATAAAAGTAAATCTATATAATTATATCTATTACCTAATTTGATTGGATATTCACTTTTTATGAAAGTGAAACCTATTCCTAATTCTTCCAAAAAATTTTCTATATCTTCTAAAATTATTTTTTGTAGTACTCTTTCTGAAAACATTTCATAATTGTTATTATTTTTTATCATAATTGGATTCTTCACATAGTCAACAACATTGGCTTCATCTTGATTTATTAATTTATTCTTAGTAGATTCAGGAAGTCTTTCATATTCATTAGATTTTATTCTTTCTCTTAACTGCCTAATTGATAAGTTATTTAATTCAATTGTTTTAACATAGTATTGAAATTTATTATCATCAAACCAAATTATTTCACAATAATGGCTCCAACTTAATTTGGCAGACAGTGTCTGCCATTTCTGGGACACTTTATAAAATTGTCTCATATTTCTTAAATTCCTTTGACTATATCCTGAACCAAACTCTTTAGTTAATCTTAATGAATATTCTTTAATGATACTTTCTCCATATTGCTTACCTGCTTCTAACAATAACTTACCAACATTATAATAAGCATTTAAATCACTTTTATTGATTGAATAATTTTTAACTTTTCTATTTATCTCATTATTTATTAATTCATTCTTTATTGCATTATAATAATTCATATCTATCCTTTCTATGGACTATAGGTCCTAGTATTATATCCTTTATTATTAAACTCTATTTCTATATTTCCATCCAAAGATGACCATATCTATTATTTTCACCAACACTAATTAATGAATATTTAGGATTAATCTCATTTATAAATTTTTTACTTGAAGATGTATTAGATTCATGATGACCTACTTTTAAAATATCAATCTTAGGTAGATTATAACTACTTATAATATCTTGTTCACTTCTAACACTAGCATCTCCCATTAATAATAATTTAGAAGAGAAAATCATTCCAAATAAAACTATTATTAATCGTTAGACTTATTACTATTCAAATAAATATTATCCAACTTAAAGTATTCGACAATATGGTTCTGTCCAAAAATAAGCCGAATAAAAATATATTCATAAATAACTGCTTGTAAATGTCAACATACCTTGACCAACTGCTGTACTTCTTTATTTATAAAGCCATTACTATTATTATGAAATTTAGCAATTAGTATTGGTTCAAGTACTTGATATATTGCTTGTTCTACAATTCTATCTTTAAGTTCTTTAATACCTAAAGATCGTACTTTTTCATTATCTTTTGGTATGCCAATTTTCTTTAGAATGTCATACTAATTCTAAGTTTTTCTTTTCATTTTCAATTACATTAATAAAATCTTCATCACTCGGAATAGTTAATCTAAATTCAGATGAAAATATAGTTTTATTATCTTTGGGAAGAGTGTATTTAACAACTGTTTCATTTTTATCAGTAGAAAGTAATATTCCTATTGTTTTGTTTTCTTCATTTGATTTAATTTCTCTGTCATAATAATTAACATACATTTGCATTTGTCCAATATCTTTATGTGTTACTTTACCAATTTTTAAATCAATTATAACAAAACATTTAAGAATTCTGTTATAAAATACTAAATCAGGATAAAAATGTTCTGAATCTAATGTTATTCTTACTTGATTTCCAACATATGTAAATCCTTTTCCTAATTCTAATAAAAATTCTTTTAAATGATTTAAAATATTTTTTTCCAAATCTGATTCTAAATAATTTGTAGTTTCTTTAATATCTAAAAATTCAAGCACAAATGGATCCTTAATAATGTCTTTTGGCTCATTTAATTTATAACCTATAGATGATAATTCAATTACTTTATTTTTGTCTTTTGAATTTGCTATTCTTTCATATAACAATGTAGCCCTTTGTCTTTGAAGTTCTCTTACATCCCAATTTGAATTAATACATTCCTTCATATAAAATTTTCTCTTATTAACATCATCTATTTTAATCAGCTCCAAATAGTGTGACCATGTTAATTGGTTCAACAATGTTGAGCCAATTGGAAAACAATTATAAAATTGTCTCATTCTTTTTAAATTTGGAATTGAAAATCCTTTACCAAATTTATTAGTTAATCTTATCGATAATTCCTTTATTAAATAATCACCATATTTAGATTTTTTATTGCCATCTTGCATAACAACAATTATTTTGCCAATATTCCAGTATAGATTTATCATTTCTGTATTTACTGTTTTATATACTCTATTTCTACTTTCTTCAACTAATAATTTTATATCATTATATAAACTATCAACTTCTTTATTATCTATCGTTTTAATTTCTTGTTTCATTTCTTACTCCTTTCTATGGACTATAAGCCCTAATATTATATCCTTTATTATTAAACTCTATTTCTATATTTCCATCCAAATCTGTTCTATAAATTTCACTATTACTTAAAGTATTTAATACTGACTTCTTCGGATGACCATATCTATTATTTTCACCAACACTAATTAATGAATATTTAGGATTAATCTCATTTATAAATTTTTTACTTGAAGATGTATTAGATTCATGATGACCTACTTTTAAAATATCAATCTTAGGTAGATTATAACTATTTATAATATCTTGTTCACTTCTAACACTAGCATCTCCCATTAATAATAATTTAAAAGATGAAATCATTCCAAATAAAACCGTACTAGCATCGTTTTCATCAGTAAAACTATTATTAATCACAAGAAAGATAAAGTTACCAAGAGAAATATTATCACCCTTTTTTAGCTTAGTAATATTTATATTATTGTTTAAAGAGTCAGTTACTACTCTTTTTTCTATACTGTTTAACTGATTACTATTTAAATAAACATTATCTACTTTAAAGTATTTAACTATTTTAAAATATTCACCAATATGATCCATATCACCATGACTAATCAAAATAGTATCAATCCTTCTTATTCCTTTTGATCTTAAAAATGTTACTAAATCATCTCCTATTGACCATTTATCAAGACTACTATTAATACTACCTCCGGTATCTAAAAGCATAGATTTATTATTAGAAACAAACAAGATACTATCTCCTTGTCCTACATCTATCATATACATTTTATCTTCTACTACTATATTATTATAAAAATAGTGTGGTACTAAAAGTATTAATAAAAGATAGAGAACTTTTCTTTTATAAATAGCTATAAATATTATTAAGAGATAAATTATATAGATAATAATACTTAACTTTCTAAAAGTTAGATTAATACTTATCCCTTCAAAAAAGAATATACTTTTTTCAAAGAGATTAACTACTACTAAATAGATATCACTTAAGAAGGGACAAATAGCTACTATAAAAGTTAGAGGAAATAAGATAGAACTTACAAACGGAACATAAAATAAGTTATAGATAATGCTAAGTAAATTAACATTAGAGAAATAATAAAGAGAGATAGGTAGAGAGAATAAAAAAGCAAGTATAGATGTTTCTACTAGTCTAAATAATTTCTTATCTTGCTTTTTATTATCATAGTAAAGAATTAGACCTGATGATATAACAAAAGAATAATTAAAACCAATATCTTTAATACTTGCTGGATTTATAATTAATAGCACTATAAGTGCTAGAATAAGCATATTGAAAGTGGAAAGACCTAAGTGAAATTCTTTATTAGGTTTAAAAATCGATAGAAAAACTAAAGCTCTTAAAATGGAAGCACTAGAATCAATTATCAAATAGTAAAGGAAAAGAGGTAATATCATTAAATGAATTTTTCTTTTTTTAAATAGCGAATAGAGAAAGTAATAGATAATTGCTAAGTGACTTCCTGATAGGGAAAATAAATGAGATATCCCGACAGTTTGGAGTGACTTTTTAACTTTATAAGATAAATCATCTTTATTTCCTATAATAAAAGCTTTTAAATATGGAGATACTCTACTATCAAAAGAAGATAAATAATTATATAGTCCATCTTTTATAAAATAGATAATATTTCTATTTTCTTTTAATATTTTAATATTTTTAACTATTAAATAATTATTACTCTTTAAAGTACCAGTAACTCTAATAATACTACCTAAAGTTATCTTCTTATATTCTTTTAATTCTTTTTTATTTTTTATATAGTATGTGAGTGGTAAAGTTTTATTATTTTTTAATGTGAAGGTCAAATAATCATCAGTAAATCTTTTTTTGATAACTTTTCCTGTTAGAGTTTGTTCTCCTTTCTTATAACTTACTGATGTTATATTAAAAATGGTAGTGTATATGAGGGTAATAATCAAAAGAATAATAAGTAATAATCTAGAGTGTAATATTATCTTTAATACTTTCAAATAAAGTATCTCCAATTCCTTTCACTTCTTTTAACTGATTAGTATCAGTAAACTCTCCTTTTTCTTCTCGGTAATTAATAATCTCTTTTGCTTTAGCTTCACCAATACCTGGTAGAGTCATTAACTCTTCAAGTGTTGCATTGTTTATTGAAACTTTAGTATTAGATGTAGAATTATCTTCGATGATAGTAGAAATACAAGCATCATTTTTTATACCATTATTAGAAATACATTTTTCTTGTTCTTGTTTTTCCTCTTCTTTTACCTTAGTAAAGTTCTTAACTTCATCATAAGAATAAACAATGATAACCATCTCATCAGTAACTTTCTTAGAAAGATTTAAAACTGAGGTATCAGCATCACTCTTTAACTCTCCTGCTAGATGAATAACATCTATTACTCTACTACCTTTTTTCATACTATAAGTACCAGGATTATTAATCGCTCCTTTAATATCTACTAAGTAGTATGTTTCCTTATCAGTAGTAGTTTCTTCTTTCTTAGGTGTTAATACTATTTTCTTAGTACTAGTCTTTTTCTTTGGTGTAAAATGACTTCTAAAGATTAAAAATGAAGCTGTGACTGACAGTAAAAATAATAGCAAAAGGACAATTAATTTTCTATGTCGATAAGAAAAAGTCATGGTCTTTCCTCCTTTCGCTACCACTATAACAGATAGCTTTTTAAAAAGCAAAGAGGCAAAAATTACATTTTGCCTCTAAAACTACCCCTCAAATTGCCAAATTGAGCTTTGAATTTAACAAATTCACCTGTAAACTACCCCTCAATTTACAATATCTCGGTTTCAAACCACAAATTTTATTTTTTTTTATTTTTTTCTTCTTCTCTTATTCTAGTTTCTATACATACCCTTTGAACAAAGGCTATTGAAACCATTAAACACAAGGTAAAACTACCTCCATAGCTAATAAATGGTAAGGGAACACCAGTCATTGGCATCATTCCTAAAAGTCCCATCAAGTTAACACAAATATGTAAGAATATATAGAAAAGTACCCCATAACAAATTAATGCTCCCCTATTTGTATAACTCTTTTTAGCTATTAAATAGATTCTAAATAAGACAAATATATAAGCTAGAATAAGAACTATTCCTGTAACAACACCTAATTCTTCTACGATAACAGCAAAGATAAAATCAGTATAAGGTTCTGGTAAATACAAATACTTTTGGGTACTATTACCAAGTCCTACTCCTGTTAGTCCCCCATTATTAATAGCAATATAACCATTACAAACTTGATTACCTTCATTTAATAATCTAGAACATGGATTAGTAAAAGTTAATCTTTCTAACTGTCTTTCATGAAGCAAAGTCTTACCCATCATAGTAAGAACTAAAGCTGCAAACAGTACTAAAATAACACCAAAAGTAATAATTTTACTCTTTACTATTCTCGGTATCGGTACTATTAAAAACATAAAAATAACTATCAATGAAAAGATAATAGCCGTTCCAAGATCTGGTTGTAAAATAATTAAGAAAGCAATAATTCCACCAATAACTAAAGGAATAGCACTTACTAAAGGACTAGATAACCTTTTCTCATTTAGTTCATAATACCTTGCAATAAAAGCAATAATAACTACTTTAGCAAATTCACTAGGTTGAATTGTAATAGGTCCTAGTTGAAACCAACTCTTAGCTTGATTAGTAACTTTACCATATAAGAGTAAAGCAATTAATCCCATTACTATTAGAATAAGTAGTGGTGTGGAAGAAATACCATATAATTTAGTATTAAACTTAATAATTATAAAACTAACTAAAGCACTAACTCCTAGGAATATTCCTTGCTTAATAAAATAACCATAAGCACTCTTACCACTCATATAAGCAGTTACATTACTTGAAGAAAATACCATTATAAGACCAAAGAGAAATAATAAAGCTGTTACAAAGAAAAGTGGTTTATCAAGATACTTGATTACTTTTCTTGTCTTAGTCATAAATTGTTATCACTCCTCTCTCTAGTATAAATATATCACAAACTAACTAGTTTAGAAAGAAGGAATAGTCATTTTAATTAACATCTTGACATTATTTATCATATTCTATATTAGAAAAAGGAGGAATCTATTATGTATTACTACGGTGGAGGAAGCTGTGGTTGTGGTGGTTCTATGCCTTATTATCCTACTTATGGATATGGCTACTACGGACAATCTAACAGTAACTACGCAATCATTTTAGTATTATTTATTCTATTAGTTATCGTTATCGGTGCTAGATATACAAGATAGAAAGGTTTATCCTTTCTTTTTCTTTAATATTATGATAAAATAATGCAAGAAGTGGATGTGGTACTATGTTAAAAACAAAAGAAATATTAGATGAAAAGGATAAAAGACTAAGACTTATCAGTGAAGAGGTAACCTTCCCTCTTACAAAAGAAGATAAGGAATTAATTGATAAAATGGTCACTTATCTTCATGATAGTCAAATAGAAAAGCTTGCTAAGAAATATGATTTAAGACCAGGTATGGGAATGGCTGCTATTCAGTTAGGAGTTCCCAAAAGATATTTAACAATTGTTCATGAAGTTGCTGAACAAGAATTTGATACTTATGTTATATGTAATCCAAAAATAATAAGCAACTCTGAAGAAAAAATTTATGTAGATATGGGTGAAGGATGTTTATCTATCAATAGAGATGTAGAAGGTATCGTTCCAAGATATGCTAGAGTAACTGTTGAAGGATATGATATAGATGGTAATAAAATAAGAATTAGAGCAAGAGAAGAATTAGCCATAGCATTTCAACATGAAATAGATCATTTAAATGGAATACTATTTATTGATCATATAGATAAAAACAATCCTTATAAAGATCAAGATAAATATAGAGCAATATAAAAGATGAAGAGTAAATTTCTTCATCTATTTTTATTATCCTAATTTTGTTTCAATTATCAATAACAGATAATATTAATTTACTGATAACTGGAACGGATCAGACTTAGTACCTGTTCCCGATACTATCTTTACTGTAGATTTTAGATTCATAGATGGGCGAGAGCCGTACGAAGTCCCCGGATTATCGCTCCTGACTCTGTCGCTGCTGACGTAATAGACGTACGAGGTACTATATGGTGTTAGTGTCCAATAACTAGCATTATTACCATTTTTATCAAATTGTCCTGCCATTAATTCACCTAATCTTAGTAGTCCTATTTTGGCAGTAGTAGTTGATTTTGTTAGATTACTACCTGTTGCATCTTGATATTTTGCTAATTTATAATTAGCTCCAATGCCTACAGTTCCCAAATACCATGTAGTATTATCTTCTATCATATTTACTTGGTCCCTAGTTAGATAAGTACCACTTGTCAAATAATCGCTATTTAGGAATGTTCCTATTGTATTATCTTTAGAAAATGTTACATTCCTTCCAAAAGCTAGTTTTTTATAACTACCACTATCCTTTATAGGTAGAGCACTTGTTATTTTAGTACCAGTTCCGTTTTCATGACTTACTATTCTATATAAATTGTTTTCGCCGGTTCCAAAGCTTATATATTCACCACTATATCTGGCTGATAACAATGCTCCTGTTGGACTATCATTATCACCTTGAAGTCTATACGGATTATCAACAGTTCCATCACCGTCTATAATTTTCACAGCAGATTTTAGATTTATAGATGGGCGAGAGCCGAACGAATTCGCCGGACTATCGATGGGGCCAAAGCCGTAGCTGTAGACGTAACGGACGAGCGAAGTACTGTAAGGTGTCAACGTCCACCAATTTAAACTATTATTCAAATATCCAGTTGATGAACTAGCATTTTTATAACTCATTGTACACTCATAAATATTTAGTAAACCAACTGCATCAGTTATCATTGTTGTTTTTTCTGGTTTAGTTGTAGCAGTGGTTAAAGTTGCATTCCAAACACTATCTGTTTTAATAAATTTATCTGGTTCTCTTAAATTACCTAAGAAACCATCTACTGATGTATCATTTAACCACTGTTCCATATAACTACCTTGAAAAGCTGTATTATCTTTTGCATTATATGGAATGTTTGATATATTCCACTGTGTTACTAACTTTACAGAGTTATCAGATGGATCAATTGATACTGCTCGCCATAGTTTTCCACTATACCAAATATAGTTATTAGGATTAGTTCCTGTAATAAATGTTTGCTCTGAATCACTTGTGTCTATTGTTCCATTATTACCTACTCCTGCTAATAGTTTATCTGCAACAGGTGTTGGTATTTGTTGATTAACTTCTATTCTAAGTTTTGCTTTAAAGACTTGTCCACCAATATCACCATTAACTGCTGGATTTAACCATAGTCTTAAGGTGAAAGTATCTTTACCTTTTGAATCTAATCCCCCACTATAAATCTTTCTACTAGTTAGATTAGTAGGTGTACCTATAGTATCAGCATTTACTCCTAGACTATATCTTATAAACTTATCATCTATTCTAGTTTGACCTGATGATATACTATCATCATCTAGATATACTGAATAAGAACCATATCCTTTACCAACATTTTGTACTGTAAACTTAAAGCCCTCTTGTTTAAGTCCATCACTATCTTTTAAGAATTCACCTGAATTAATAGTAAGTGAATTTTCTTCTGTTAGACTGAATCTGAAAGTACCTACTCGCATAGACTGAATTTTTTCACCATTTACTATTTGTATTAACCAAGCATAAGTTATTCCAAGACCTAATATTATTATAATTAACAGTGTTATTGCTATTATAAGTTTCTTTTTTTGGTTATTTATTTTATCCACTTAAATACACCCTCTATCTAATAGTTAGTATAGCAAGTATTTTTTTATCTGTAATTAATTATGCTGTATAAGCATATCATTTCATTTCTACTAATGACAACTTTTTATCTTCATGAACAAAAGTAAATGTAGCTTTATTTTGATAATCATTTTCACTAGTATAAGTCCAAGATGCTGTTACTTGATAAGCCTTATCATCAGTTACTTTATCTATCGTAAAACTTGTCTTTTTAACACTATCAATTGTTACTTCTTTAACCGTAGGTAAATCTTGTTTTCTTCCTCCATACATATTGTTTTCTACATACTTGTAAATAGTATCTTCTGCTTTTTCTAGAAAGTTATTTTTAGCATCAGTATGAACAAAGTCAGTACCTCCGACATCAGTATTTGCTACTTTATCTGATAAGGTATAAAAGTCTAGAACAAATAGCTTGGTTAACTCTTTAGCATATTCTTCTTCATCAATCTTATCTTTCTTTAATAGTTCAGCTAGATTATTAAATTCCTTTTTATAAGCTTTACTTTTATTAGACTTTAGGGTATAGCCATACCCCTTTATCTCTGTTAGAACAGTTGCTTTCTTAACCGTAGTTTTAGGTTTAAAAGAGACATCATAGACAAGAACACCAGTTCCTGCTACTAAAAGTACACTACCAATTATTAGGCATCTTTTTACCTTTTTCTTTAGTTTCATTTACTGGCCTCCTTAACTACTTTACTCTCATTCTTATCTTTATTTAATAAATCAAAGACAATTATATTATTAGAAACATCTAATAGTTTCTCAGTATACTTACTATTTTCTGAGATATAATCATCACTTATTACCTCATCTTTTAAAGACATATATTCACCTTTTTGACTATTATAATAAACTTTATTAGTTAACCAGTTTCCATTAGGGAATACTACTATATTATTATCTTTTATTTCAAAGATATCATGTCCTAGTGAATATTTATTATAAAATCCTAACATATTACTAATTGTAGGTTGTACATCATACATTCCCATAATATCTGTTACTTCTTTAGCTTTAATAGTATCATCTTTAGTCCAAATTAATAATGGTACTTTTCTATTTAATTCATAATGATAACTATTAAATTCTTGATATGTTGGATCATCTTTAGATTTAACACTATTAGTAGTCATATCATAGTTAAACATCTTAACATAATCTGCTTTTGGTAGTCTTGCATCATGATCACCATAAAGCATAACAACAGTATTATCAAGTAACCCTGCTTCATCTAGTTCTTGAAAGAACTCACCTAAAGCAGCATCTGCATAATGAACTGATTTAAAGTAGTTACCTAGCTTAGTACCTTCTAGATAAGGATGCTCAACAGTAGTAGTTGTTCCATCTTCATTAGTAACTTCTTCATTCATAGTAACTTTAAATTCACCATACTTAGTAACATCTGAAAATGGTGTATGATTTGATAGTGATATAACTATTCCATAAAACTTATCATGGTCTTGTTTTATTTTCTTTAATTTTTCTACTGACTGTTTAAAGAATGATTTATCAGAAAGACCTAGTCCTATCATTTCTTCTCCTTCAGTCTTATAAGTTTCTTTACTATAGAACTTATCATATCCTAAAGATTCATGCATAGCTCGTCTATTCCAAAAGTCAGCATTATTAGCATGCATACTGAATGTATAATAACCTTTCTCCTTCATAAACTTAGGAGTACCGTTATAAGTTCTATCAAAGTAACTAACAAAGGCAGTACCATTTTGAGTAGGCATTAAACTAGTATTAAAAGTTAATTCTGTATCAGAACTAGTACCTACACTTACTTGGGAATAAAAGTTACTAAAGAATAATCCTTCTTTAATTAATTTATTCATATTAGGTGTTACTTCTTGTCCATTAAAGGTTCTATTAAGTGCTACATCTTGGAAACTCTCAGCATGAATAACAATTACATTCTTTCCTTCTAGTATTCCTGTATATTCATTAGTATAGTCTCTTGTATCACTTTTATCTTTAAAGTACTCATCAAATTCTTTTTTGGCATTATCATAACCAAACATTGCACTTATCTTTGGTTGTAAACTTTTAACTACATCATTACCTTGATATAAGTAAATACCAAATCGCATAACAATATATTCTCTATTCCATTGTTTAACAAATCTACCTATTTCAAGTCCTGATAAAGTAATAGTAAATACTACCATAATAACAACACCTGCTATAAATGTATGTAACCAGTTTGTTTTTCTCTCTGTCTTAGTATAACGTTTAAACTTACCTTTCTTTAACAATCTATGATAAGTAAAGATAAAGAAAGCAAATGGTACTAAGTAAAGTAAATCTTTTAGTTGTAAAACATTTTCTACTACAGCATCTGATACTGGTGCAATAAACTGAGTAAGAGATAACATAGATGCACTAGCAAATGATGTATAGAATGTATAATATATCGAATTAATCATACAAATAGCTGTAAAGAAAATACTAGCTATTAGTAAATATGTATATCTTTTCTTGCCTTTAAATAAATAAGAAAACGATCCTACTAACACTACTATTCCAATATCAGCAATGATTGGTTTAATAGCTAAATAATTTTCTAATGTACGCATAGTAAAGAATCTAAGCATAGTAGAATTTATCACGCATACTAAAACAAAGGTTAAGAAAAGAGTATTATCTGTAAAGTATTTCTTAATCAAATGTTCTTCTTTTACTCTTTTTAAATAATTTTTTCCTTTTTTTACTTGTTTAGTTAATTTCTCTTTCATAACAACCTCACTTCCTGTCCATTATATCATTCTTACTCTTATTTTTCAATTTTCTAACTAGCATCTTTACACTTTGATAAATAATATTTACTACAAATACTAACTGACATGATTGTACTAGCACATATAATTCATCATGTTTATATATCTTAGATGGTCTTACTAAGGAGACATTTAAGTCTAGACAATTAGTAAAAAATAGAATAAATAGATATAAGTGGATACCACATAATAGATAGTTAATTATTTTCTCTTTATTAGTTAGTTTATTAGATAGTATTGTATATATCATAATACTAAAACTTATTATAACTGTTATTATATAAAAAATTATATTTGGAAAATAAATAGCATAAATTATTCCTTTTACTATTTCTTCTAGAACATATAAGATACTACTTCCATAAAGAAACATAGCTAGACTTACTATAAATAGAAGAAGAAAAGGGATAAATATTTTTACTTTATTATTTTTATACTTTAGATTAATTATTAGAAAGCTTAAGATAAGTATAAAGATTAGCAATTCTTCTATTGCTAAAAATGAATTAAAGTTAAGGTTAAAAAACAAGGTTATTTTATCTATAATATTTAAATCCATCTTCTATTCCCTCCTATTCATTTGTTTGTTCAAAGATATAAATACTTTGTTTAGTTAAATCATCATGTGTACAAGTTATTAAGGTTAAGGTCTTTTTATTATAATCACGATAAATAGCAATTTTACCAGTTTTCTCTACTTGATAAGTTTTAACTAGTTTATAATAATATGCTTTAGCATTATAACTAACAGTAGCAATATCTCCTAGTTCTAATTTATAAAGTGGTTCAAAGAAAGATATTGGAGCATCTCCTGAATGAGCCATTAGAATGAAGTTACCATTCTTAACATCTGGATAATCTGCTTCTTTTGCAATAGTTACATTATATTCAATGTTATTATATTTTGATTCTTTTTTTACAAATCCTCTTTTAAATTTAATCTTTGGAATACTTAACTGACCTATATAGGTATATGAGATATTTTTTTTAGGTTGTTCAGTACTAGATTCTGTCTGATTAGTATTATCAGTAGCAGGTTTACTAATATTATTAGTTCCTATATCATTTATAGTTTCATTATCTTCATTTATTTCATCTTGATAAATAGCTAATTTCATTTCACTAAATACTTTATTCTTAATAGTTTTAATAGGAGTATAAATCATTACTGATATACCTATTAAAAGGAAGAAAAGACCAACTAGAAGAAGTTGGCCTTTTTTATTAATTTTTCTTCTTTTTACCATTAGAAGATGTTTTAGCTATTACTATGAAGATAATACCAACTACAACTATTGCTATTCCTATTCCATAAACATATGTCATGTTAGCTTTTGTATTTGGAACATCAATTAGTTTAGTATTTTTTAAAACCATTTCTGTTGTTTCGCCTTTTTTTATTTCAAATTCATAAGTTGTCTTTTCTGCACTATAGCCATCTGGTACTTTTGTTTCTGTTACCGTATAGTTACCAACTGGTAATGTAATAGTTGTTTCTTTATCTCCTGTTTCAAAAGTACTAACTGTTGTACCTTTAGAATCCATAATAGATAAAGTAGCGTTTTTTACATAATCTCCTGTTTCGGCATCTACTTTACGAAACTTTCCTTCTCCTAACTCTATTTCATAAGCTAAATTTAAATTAGCTTTTTGTTTAGAATTATTAATTACTCCTAGTACAGTAGTTTGTAATGAAGTACTAGTTGGTTTATAAAAGAATGCATCTTTTTTACTGAAGTTTCCTTCTACACTTACATCAACTGATATTTTTCCATCAGTAGCAAGAGATGCAGGCATTGATATTATAAATGATTCCCCTTTACCAAAAGTTGTTTGCTCTACTAGACTGGTATTAAGTACTTTAACATTACTATTATTTACTGTTACAGTATAACCAGAAAAACTTGATGAAGTAGTAGTTGGTGTTATAGCATTAGTAACAATATTATTACCATTTACTGTATAAGTGATATTATCTTTTGTTGGTAATGTTATATTTGGAGTAGTAGTATCGCCTTTATAAGCTAATGCTCCCTTAACTAATGAGTCTATTTTACTAGCATATTTACTAGCTTTTATAGCTTGTTTATCAAGTACTGATAAATTGTTATAGTATTTATAATTTTTATCAGAGTCATATTTACCATTTCCATCATTATCTTCAACAATAGTTGATTCTACTCCTTTACTTGAATAGTTTTTACTATCGTCACAACCATTTACTTTATCTATATACCACCAAATAGCTATTTGGGTTAAATATTCATTTAGTTGTGAATCAGTACAAGTTCCAAGTGATTTACATGTACCTTTAGAAGTATCAAAATTATTATTATCTAGGATATAAACAATTCCTGGATAAGTATCTAATACTGATTTATCTTTTGTATAGTTAACACTAGTACTCATAGACTTCATATGTTCAATACAGAATAAATCTGCAAGTTTATTATCATAACTAGCTTGAAAACTATAATCTATATCGATAGTTCCAATTTCTCTTAATGTGTTACATGCTGGTGTATTTTGATTATCAGTACATTTAGGACTTTTTCCAAGCTTACTAGTAAATGAACTTGGAAGGGATTCAAGTAATGTTGCATAAGATGGTTTTCCCATAGTTAAAAAACCTATTATTACTAAGATAAATAGAAAAATAGTGGCAATAATACCAATCATTTTAACATTTCTTTTGGCTTTTTCAAATTCTAAATCTGTTTTAGTCTTTTTTATAACTTTCTTTCGTGTACTTTTAGTACCCATATATCTCACCTTACCTTATGGATAAAGTATAGCAAAGAAAAATATCTTTTTCAAGATATTTCCAAAAATCGATTAATTTACCTAATATATATGTGTATTGATAGTGTAAACTGACATTTTCAACTTAAAAGAATAAATTTTCTCTAGACTCTATCCTATGTCACTTTTAAACAACAGTTACATGGTCTGTTCCACAATTTTTAAACATATCTGTTATGACAGTAGATGAACTAATTACCACCCATTTATTAGAAACAGTTATTTGAGTTAATTTACTACAGCCACGAAACATAGAAGACATAAACGTTACTTTTGAGGTATCAAAGCTTCTTAAATCTAAACTTGTTAAACTGCTACAGTTATCAAACATATCACGCATATCTGTTACTTTTGATGTATCAAAATTACTTACATCTAGATTTGTTAAACTGCTACAATTAAAAAACATCACCCACATACTTGTTACCTGTGAGGTATCAAAGTTTCTTAAATCTAAACTTGTTAAACTGCTACAATAAGAAAACATCCAACTCATGTCTGTTACCTTTGAGGTATCAAACTTACTTACATCTAGACTTGTTAAACTACTACAACCATAAAACATATTGCTCATATCTGTTACGTTAGATGTATCAAAGTTGTTAATATTTATTTCTTCTATATTCATTAAAGTCTCCTCTTCACCACCAAACATTCCACTCATATCTGTTACTTTTGAAGTATCAAAGTTTCTTAAATCTAAACTTGTTAAACTTCTACATCTACCAAACATTTTACTCATATCAGTTACTTGTGATGTATTAAACTTACTTACATCTAAACTTGTTAAACTTCTACATCCAGAAAACATCCAACTCATGTTTGTTACTTCTGATGTATCAAGGGCTG
>OLNF01000514.1_pt1 | contig 33878 bp, 24 predicted proteins | sample 1673061 | NCBI WGS metagenome assembly OLNF01 (sample SAMEA3136751, study PRJEB25190) | human gut metagenome
CGGTCGCGGCGTCGAGGATCTTCTCTTTGACATTGTCGTTGCGCGGAGCGGCCATTTGCTTTCCTCATTTCTGATGATATGTGATAGATCGGGCTTTATTGTACGCGATTTTGGGCGATTTGTCCAGTCTGGCAGGGAAATTTCAGCAGATTTGACCCGGGCCGAATCCTTGACTTCCCAGTCGAAAAAGGGTATATTTGAGGTATTCAGTCGGCCGCTTGGCCGACTTATCTTCCGGGAGGCCCGTCTTTCATGAAGATCTCCGCATTGAACCGAAAACTGCGCAAAGCCTTCGGCGGCCGCGTCACGGCGGCGCTGGAGGACAATTGCATTGTCCTGCGCGGCGAACTCGGCCGCTGGGATGACGTGGTGCGCGCCGGCCAGATGGCCGCAACGAAATATTCCACGTGCCATGTCGTCAACGACATCACGTTCACCGGCGGCGAGGACGCGCCCATGCGCGTGCCCGCGCTGCGCGACGACACGCTCGACGGGCAGACGCCCGACGTGGTGATCACGTTCATCGGCATCAACGATTACGGTTGGGGCGGCGCGGCTGCTCAAGCCGCAGGTCACAGCCACGCTATGCCGAAATGCATCGACCTGGCAAGCGTGCCCGAGCAGGTTGCCGGCGCTGCGCCCGCCGATGCCGCCGAGCAGTTCGGCAACGCATACCGCACCATGCTGCGCAACATTCGAGCCGTGGCGCCCGATGCGCTGGTGTACTGCGTCACGCTGCTGCCCGGCCGTACACGCGGGGTCGACCACCCCGAGTTCGCGTATCGTCTTCGCGGCGTTCACCTGGACGAATACAACCGCGCCATCCGCGAAGCCGCAACAGCGGAAGGCTGTCGCGTCGCCGACGTGCGAGCATTCGGGCACGACTACGAATCGCTCGAGGGCACACACCCCACGAACCTCGGCATGCGCCAGTTCGCCAGCATGGTCGTACGCGCCATGCAGTTGGCGGACGCAAATGCAGAAGAGGAAGCGGCCAACGCCGCCGGCGCCACCATCGACACGCAGCCCGAAACCGCAAACCCCGCACTTGACCTAGAAACATTCTGCGGCGCCCCCGCCAGCGCCGAAACTTGCAACGCCCTCACCTGCATAGGCTGCCCCCACGCCGCCAACACCGGCAACCAATGGCTCTGCAGGTGCCTGAAGTAAAACGAAGGCCCCGAACGCATCGCTCGGGGCCTTCGCGTGTTGACGTTAAACTGCAATTCGCTTGCGCAGTTTGCTACTTCACCAACTCGATCTTCTCGATGTCGTCGCGGGTGGTTTCGCGGTAGAGGACTACACGCTTGCCGATGACTTGCACCAGCTCAGCGCCCGTTTCATCGGCGATTTCGTAACCTGCGTGCGCCGCTTCCTTGCCCGTTTCGCACAGCACGCTGACCTTGATAAGCTCGTGCGCCTCAAGGTCCTCGTCGATCTGCTTCAAAACGCTTTCGGTCACGCCTTCCTTGCCGATCATGACGCAAGGCTTCAAGTTGTTCGCCATGCTGCGCAGCTGGCGGACCTGCTTGCCGGTGATTGCCATAGGTGATGCTCGTTTCTCTTCGTTGCTTATGCAAAACGATGCGCAAGCGGAAATCGCCTGCGCATCCAGTTTCGTGTTGATTGGTTCATTCTACACGGTCAGCAGGGAAAACGGGCCGCGAACCCGCACGTTCCCCACGCGTTCACCGTTCCTTCAACGCTGCTCGCTTCACCGCTGCCCGCGAGTAGGCCAACGCCAGGGCGCAACCGAACGCGGCTACGCAGGTGGCGACCACCATGGCCTCGGCGAAGCCCTGCGCAGTTGCAAGCCCGGCGCTGGCGCCCGCCGCAAGCGCGCTGGCCTGGCCCGTCGACAGGATGCCCGTGTACAGCGAGGGCCCGATGCAAGCTGCGATCTGCACGAACGTGGTGGAAATCGCCACGCCGAACGGGTTCATCTCGGGCGGAAGCGTGCGCAGGCCCGCCGTTTGCGACGGCGAGAACACAAAGCCCGTGCCACCCATGACCAGCAGCGCCGCCACGAACACCGCCGGAAGCGAAAGCGTGGGCGCAAGGCCCGCCATCAGGCCAAACCCGACAGCGATGGCCGCAAAACCCGCCGGCAGCAGCGGCCACTCGCCGCGCGCATCCATGATACGGCCGCCCAGAAGCGTGGTGCCCGCGTTCGCCAGCACGGGAATCAGCATAACCATGCCTGCCATGAACGCGGTCAGGCCCGTGCCGCTTTCAAGGTACAGCGGCAGCAGCACGCTGCAGCTGAAGCTGCCCATCATGGCGACAGTGGTCAGCACCACGGACGGCCAGAACGCGCGGCTTTTCATGGGCGACAAGTCGATAAGCGGGTGCTCGCAGCGCAGCTGGCGCCACATGAACAGCGCCGCGGATGCCACGGCAACCACCAGCGCGCCAACCGCCAGCGGCGTGTCGATAGTGAGCTCCACAAGGCCAAAACTCAGCAAGCTCAGGAACACCGCAGAAAGCACCACAGACGGAATGTCCAGGTGAGCGGGCGAAAATCCCAGGTTCTTCACCGCGAAAATCGCAAGCACGGCAAGCACCGCCACGGCAATCACGGGCACGGCGAAGATGCTGTGCCACCCGAACGTGGTAACCAGCGCGCCGCACACCACCGGCGCCAACGCCGGGCCGAACGTGATCATGCAGCCACCGATGGACATGAACGTGCCCATTTTCTCCTTCGGCGTGACCACCAGCACCGTGTTCATCATGAGCGGGATGAAGATGCCCGAGCCGACCGCCTGCACCAGGCGCGCGGCCATAAGCAGCTCGAAGTTCGGGGCAAGCAGACCCATGAGCGAGCCGACCAGCGTAAACGCCGCCGCCGAGAAGTACAACGGGCGCAGCTTGAAGCGGCGGTAGAAAAACGCCATGCACATGACCATGATGGTGGCCACAATCATGTAACCTGTGACCAGCCATTGCGCGGCAACCGAGTCCACGCCGTACTCGCCCATGACCGAGACGAGCGCCATGTTCACCAAGTTCTCGTTGAATCCGGCCAAAAATGCGCTGGCGTAAAGCACAACCAGCAGCATGACCAGCGGTTTTCCTTGCATCTTGCATCCTTTCCCGCATACCGCTACCAGGCAATCGAAGCGCGCGAAGGGCCCGGCGGCGGTCGAGGGCGCACGCGATACGAGGACTCGCCATCCCACGCGGCATGCGTTCTCAATCGCTCGCCCGAGCGGTTGCTTCCCCGAGCGTCGCCCAATCGCAAGCAGCCGGGCAAAACCAGCAACAACGCCGCGGAGCTCACAGCCCTGCGGCGAGCTCGACCATTGCAGAACTCCGCACCGCCAGGCACGCCAACCGAATCTTGGCGACCTGCCTCAACGCATTCGATTGTGTTTTGGAACCCCGGTAAACTGGCGCACGCGGCGCGGAAGCGCGAATGCGTGGCTTAAAGGCACGCTTACTCGTGGTACGCCCGCATTGTACTCGGCGCAACCCAATCGCACGAACAACTCGCACAGGAAAAGCAATTTTACGGCATCACGCGAAAAGCCCCGGCGAGGCCGGGGCTTTTGGGCCGCGTGTTGGAGGAGGGGGAGTCCAACATGCGGCGAAATGGCAGCGCGCCCTTCTGCGAAGAGGATGCGTGAAGGGCGCTTGCCTTTCGAAATGTTGTTATTTCTCGTTTGCAGCTAGCTTGACTTTCTCGCCGCGCTTGGCAACCACCGGCATGGTGATGGCGCTTGCGGGGCAGGCGTCCACGCAAGAGTGGCAGCGCGTGCAGTCGGCCAGCGTGCGTTCGCCGTACTCGGGATGACGCAGGTTGATGTCGGCTTCGCACGCCATGGCGCAACGGCTGCACGGCGTACCGTTGCTGGTTTCCAGGCACTTCGAGTCGTCGATGGTGGGCTTGAACGTGCGGCTGAAGCGGCTCATCAGGTTCATCAAACCTGCCATCGGGCAAAACCGCGTGCACCACTTGCGCAGAAACACCAGCTCGATGATCAGCATCAACGGGATGAGCACCACAGCAACCGTCATGTCGGCGTTGGCGAACAGGCGCCAGAACACCAGCACGGTGGCGAACGTCAGGCCAATGGGGCACACCAGGCAGAACACCGGGAAGCCGAAGATGGCCGTGGACAGCAGCGCGCCGCCCAGCACGTAATGGCGCGAGTCCAGCTTCTGGCGCTGCTGCTTGCAGGCGCTGCAGCTACCACAGTCGCCGCCCTTGCCACCGCAACCCAGCTCGAACTTGGCGATGTCGAGCATTTCGTCGTGTTTCGCCTGTTCAAGCTGCTTGCGCTTCTTCGGCGAGCGGAAAAACGCGCGCACCTTGTCAAGCACGGGCACCGGGCAGATCCAGCCGCAAAACGCGCGGCCGAACACGAACACCAGCAACGCCATGATGATGATGCTGAACACAGCGCGCGGCACCATGGTTTTCGTGGCCAGCATGGTGGTGAAGGCGCCAAGCGGGCACAGCGCGCTGAACGCGTCCCAGCCGAAGCCGGACAGCGTGCCCATGTTGATGCCCGCGACCAGGCAAATTGCCAGGAAGCAGAACACAACGGCCGCCACAATGGTGCGAATCTTGCTCAATTTCATGACAGCCTCCTTACAGCGAAGACGCGGGTCGGACAACGATGGCGCGCTCGGTGGCGCCGGCAACGATGGAGCCCTGCTGCAGCGACACGCACACGCTCTCGCACGCGCCGCAGCCGACGCACTTGTCGCCGATCACGTACGGACGGCCGCTGTAGCCTTCGCTATCCAGCTGGATGGCGTCGTATCCGGCCTGCTTGCAGGCGTCGAAGCAGAAATGGCAGCCCGTGTCGCGGAACGCCAGGCACGTCTTCTGGTCGATCTCGGCCAGGCCGATGATGGTGTTGTGCGCATCGGCGTTCGCCGGCAGCAAAAGCGCTTCGGTGGGACAGTTGCGCACGCACAGCGGCACGCCGCCGTTTTCCTCGGCGCAGAAGTCGCAGTAGTCGGTGCTGAAGTCCAGCTGCGGGCTGCGCATGCCCAGAAGACCGTCCTCGATTTTGGCCGGCTTGATGACGTGGCGCGGGCACGCCTCGTAGCACTTTTCGCAGCGAATGCAGGCGCTGACCAGGTGCGCTTCGTCCTGACCTCCCGGCGGGCGGTTCAGCGGCACGTGCCCGGCATAGCGCAGCGCGCCCAAGCCCAAAAGCGCCGCGGTGCTGCCCACGCCAATGAGCAGCGAACGACGCGACACGCTCATGGGTTCCTTCGCCCGCTTGGCCGAAGGCTGCGCGGAAGCGGCATCGGCAGCCGCCGGCGCCGCGTTCGTCTCCTTCTTCTCTTCGCTCATGAAGACCCCTCTTCTCGTCTTACTTTCCTCTTCTTGCACGGCGAAGCGCGAAACGCCTCGCCGGAAACGCCCTCGCATCCCGAAAGCGGGACAAAGGGACTGTCCCTTTGTCCCGCTTGCCGGTGCAACGCGAGATGCCGGTAGCGGCACCCCAATCAACGCGAAAACGCGTGCATGAGGGGGCTTCCGTTGCCGAAAGCGGGGCACAGTGTGAAAGCCCCCTCCAACACGCTTTTTCAAACCGCGAATCCTTGCAGGTCAGACTCGCGTTCCTGCGAAACCGGCCGACCAGAACCGGCCTCGCATTCGCAAAACAACCAGGTGGCGCGCACGAAGCACCGCCTTGCAACCGAGGAGCAATCCTCCGCTTCGCGCCCGGTTCGGGACCGGCCGACCTGCAGCCAGCCCCTTCATGCGGCGGGCAGACACACCACCCGCCGCAAACTTCCTAGAACAAGGCGAAGATGTGCATCGCGGCTGCGTAGAGAAGCACGCGCCAGATGATGCCGCCGATGATGCAGCACACGCCTGCACCGCCAGCGTAGACGGCCAGCTGCTGACCATCCTTGCCCTTGCCCAGCCAGGTGACCACGGCCGGCACGATGATGCCGACGATGATGGCGCCCAGCCAGAACATCAGCGCGTTCGAACCAGCCAGCAGGCTGCCGACCACGGCCGCGCGGTCCACCATGGGCACGTCGGGCAGCGTCGGGTCGAAGTAGAAGCTGATGTCAGCGGAGTACGTACCAGCGGAGCCGTTGATGATGAACGCGTACACCAGCACAACGACCAGCTGGGCCACGGCGCCGACCAGGGCGGTCTTCACCATGAAGTCGCGGGACTCGGTGTCGCCGGTCACGCCAGCGATCACGAGCGCGGCCAGGCCGCCCATGAAGATCGTGTTCGTCAGGTAGTACACGATCAGCAGCGGGGTGTCCCACGTGGGCAGCGACGGCATCAGGTAGGAGTCGCCGGTGACCATGGGAAGCGCCAGGCCAACGATGATGGCCAGGACGCCAACCCACTTCGGAGCTACTCCGTCTTCAGCGCGGCGTGCGAACAGGAAGAACAGCACGATCGCGATGAATTCGATGACGCAGCCCCACAGCTCGAGCGTGATGCCCGAAACGCCGTAGCCGTTGCCGGCAAGCAGCGCACCGAACGCGTTGAAGATACGCTCCCAGTGCTGCAGGTGCATGAACACGCAGATACCGCCGACAACCAGGGTCACGAGCGCGGCGATAAGCGCCACGTTCTGCATCTTCTTGCCCTTACCGAGCACCGTGAGCAGGCCTTGCGCGCCCAGGATGCCGCCGGACAGGCACAGGAAGAACGTGAAGAGGATTAGAGGCCATTCCGGATTCATGAGTCTACTCCCTCCACTTTCGACCCTCGCGGAGCAGGTACATCAGCTTGGGCTTGTTGCCTGCGTCCTTGAGATGATGGATATCGTTTTCCGTGTACGCCTCGACGTAGTCCTTCAGCTTGACGCGGGTCTTCGTCATCTCGTCGTACTGGCAGCCGGGGCTGTCCGGATGTGCCGGGCCCTCGAAGTTGTCGACGCCCTTGTCAAGATCGCCGAAGAAGCGGGCGCGGGCGCCGCACTGGGCGACGCACTGCGGCAGCTCGCCCTGGCTGATGCGCTGCTCGCACATGGTGCACTTCTCAACAACGCGCTCTTCCTCGTTGAGGTAGCGAACGCCGTAGGGGCAGGCCAGAGCGCAGAAACGGCAGCCGATGCACTTGGACTTGTCGATCTGCACGGTGCCGTCCTCGCGGATATGGGACGCGCCGGTCGGGCACACGCGCACGCACTCGGGGTTCTTGCAGTGCTGGCACTGAACCGGAAGGAAGTACATCTCCACGTCCGGGTACTGGCCCGAGCCGCCCTCGATGGGGTGCGGACCGATGCGCAGCGTCTTGATCCAGAAGTTGCCGACGTCAACGCCGTTGATTGCCTTGCAGGCAACCGTGCAGGCCAGGCAGCCCGTGCAGCGGTTCAGGTCGGTGATGATCGCGTAATTAGCCATGGGTGGAACCTCCTTTCCTTATTTGTAAGAGCCAAGCTTGTCGCTCAGCGAGCCTTTGTTGCTGTACTGGCCCAGCGCGTCGTTGCCGACGGAGCCCTGGGACAGCTTGCCCGTTGCCAGCGCGTCAGGCGACTGGATGGATGGCTGGCAGCCCTTGGCGTCCATGTTGGCGAACGTCAGCTCGACCTTGGCGTCGGCCAGACGCGGGTCGTTGGACAGCCATTCCTTCAGACGCGGGTCGTTAGCGTTCGTGATGGCCGGGTTGCCCTTCGGATCGCACGGCACCGGATTGTTGAACGGGGAGTTCTCAGCCGTTGCCTTGTAGATCAGCGCCGGGATACCGCGCAGCTGCGAAGCTCCGCACACCCAGCACTGGGCGTACTTGTCCATGCAGCAGTTGATGCCGACGAGTTCGAAGCCGTGGCTTGCCGTATCCATCTCGGGGTACCACCACGCGTGGTTGGCGTTGATGGTGCCTTCCTTGATGCCGTAGTACAGGTCGGCGACCTCGCGGACTGCGCCCCAAGGCGTGCGAATCCAGACCCAATCGCCCTGCTCGATGCCCATGCGCGCGGCGTCGGACGGGTTGATCTCAACACGTGGCGACGGCCACAGCTCGCGGCACCAAGGCAGCTGACGATGCTCGGAGTGGAAGTACACGGGCTGACGGGAACCAGTGGTCATGATGAACGCATGGTCGTCGCCGTACTTCTGCAGGTTCTCCTTGTACTCTTCCATCAGATGATCGCCCTTGTAGTTGTCATTGATGTAGGAGTCGGTCGTCGAAATCTGGTCGGCCTGGTCCTTGTGGTAGTAACGCGGAGCCTCCACCTTGGAGTTCTTCGGCTCGAACCAGTGCGGGAACTTGTCGATGTCCGGAATCTTGCCATCGTAAGCGGCGCGATCCGGGCTGCAGGTTTCCGCGAACGTCTTCGTGGTATCCGGGATGTACGTCTCGGCGATGGTGGACCACACCTCGACCTTGGCGGTCGGGGTCATGAAGCCGCACTTCTCGTCGATGGCGGCGTACAGGTTGTAGCCACCCTGCTGACGACGGTAACCCATCTCCCAACGACGGTACGTGCCCCAACGCTCGGGATGCCACTTGCGGCAGTCGAACCAGCCTTCTTCCTGGAACTTCGCAGCGTACTCGGGGAAGTCCGGGCCCGCTACGTCGTTGATGGCCTGTGCGGGCTGCTCGGCGGCGGCATAGCTCGGGAACGCCGGGATGACCTGCTCGGGCTTGTTCTCCTTGTCCTTGAACTCCTCGATGCGCCACCAGTCGGTAGCATCCTTGAGCACGCGGTACTCCTGCTGCTCGTAGGTGACGTCGCCGCCCATCTGCACGAAGTTGTTGTAGTCCAGGTTGTTCCAACCGTCGTAGTTCAGGTCGCGGTCGTTCCAGATGAGAGCCGAGCGGTCCGCCGGGATGTCGGCGCGCGTCGGATGCTCCTTGCCGGAAACGGCCTTCGCCATTGCCAGGTGCAGGCAGATAACGGCAACCGGGTCGTAGGTGCAGTCGCCCATGGGCTCAACCGCACGCTGACCTGCGCCGAAGATACCGCCGGCGCCCTGGGACACGCGGCCGGTGTTGACCTCGAGCCAGTGCAGGACGGGGATGACGATGTCGGCGCAGCCGTTGTTCGGGCAGCTCCACAGGTTGAAGTCCAGCCAGAAGTCCAGGCGGGTCAGAGCCTCCCAGGCCTCAAGCAGGTTGGATTCGTTCATAAAGTCGCCGGACATGCACACGCCGCCGTGGATCTGATACGGGGTGTCGATGCCGTTGATGGAGTCCCAGATGGTTGCGGAGTCGGCCCAGCGGTTCCAGTAGCGAAGCAGCGGGAAGCGCTCGGCGGAAATCTGCTTGGCGTTGCTGTCGAACGAGGTCTTCAGGCCCGGCCATGCGCGCGAGCTCTTGTATGCGCCGCCCTTGCGCTCTGCGATCCAGCGCGCTTCCTCGGCGGAAGGCACGTGGTTGCCGTAGCGCTCGGCCAGCGGGGACTTCTCGTCGATGAGGTACTGCACGAAGTTCTGGATCAGCGGAACCTGCTCGTCGATGGACAGGTCGCGCGGCGTGTTGCCCAGTTCCATGGTGCCAACGCCCTCGCGGATGCCCCAGTCGCGCGGCTCGTGGTCGGTGACCTTCATGTTCGCGCGGCCGCAGCAGCCGTCGACCTCGGCCTTCGAGGAACCGCGGTTGCCCGCAGGCTCGTCGGAGTTGCCGGTGATGCAGGCAATCAGCTGCAGGGCGCGGGAGTTCTGCACCGCGTGGCCCGTTTGGTCGGGGGCCAGCTGATAGTGGATGCCGCCGTTGCCGTGCAGCGGGTTCAAGCGCGTGGTGTAGATCTTCACGGCCTCGACGACCTTCTCAGCAGGAACCTCGGTCACGCTCTCGCAGTACTCCGGCGTGTACTCGGACAGGGAGTCGGAGAAGGCTTCCCAAACGGTGCCGGCCTTGATGGTGGTGCCGTTCTTCAGCTTGATCTCCACGCCGCCGGGGAACAGCGCGGGGTTCTTCGGCAGGCCCATGGGGTTGGACTTCTTGCCGCCTTCGTTGCCCGCGTTCCAGTATGCGTCGTACGTCGGGTCGGCCGGGTCGGCGAAGTGCGACGGATCCGGCAGCCAGGCGTCGGCGATGATGGGCTTGTAGGGATGCTCGATCCACGTACCGGTGGTCGGGATCTTGTGCTTCTCGCCCTCCCACTGGCAGGCCTCGGCGTCCCAGTAGGTCGGCTTGTTGTTGTTCTCATCCCAGCAGATGAAGCGGCGATAGCTGTACTGCTCGTCGGCCGGCTCCCACCACTGGCTGATCCACTCGCGGTCAACGTCGGCCTCGGTCAGGATACGGGATTCCATATCCACGCCGCCGTTCATCTCCTGGAACCAACCCTTCTTCGTGCGGCCATCCTTCTCGGGATTCCACAGGAACGGGGCGTTCGTCCAACGACGCACAAACAAATCGTCGTAGGCTTCGTTGTCCAGAATCCACTTGAGCCACGTCAGGGACAGGCACAAGTCGGTGCCGACGCGCAGGGGCAGCCACAGGTCGGCTTCCTTTCCCAGCGGCGTCATGCGGGGGTCTACCAATATATGCTTGTAAGCGCGCTGCGAGCAGTCGACCACGGTACGGTTCGTGGAGTCGTAGTTCGAGTACTCGGCAGCGGTGCCCCACTGCACGTACACGAGCGGACCCTGCTCGACTTCCATCCAGGGCGAGCCGATTTCGTCGGTCAGAATACCGGCGAAGTGACGCGGGCCCTTGCAGATCTCGTACGCCAGGTGGGCGTTCGGGGTCGGGAAGATGGACTTCAAGGTGCCGTACGGAGGCTGCGCCCACACGCGGGACGTGCCGCCCATGGCGAAGTTGGCTTCTCCGCCGTACTTCTCCACGATTTCGTTGAGCTTGGCGCCGGCCTCGTCGAAGGCCTCGGCCAGGGAAATACGCACCCAACCGGGATCGTCCTCGCCCTTGGGGTTCGTGCGCTTCAGGCAGTAGCGCAAACGATCGGGATGGTACAGTGCGAGCATCGACGACTGAGACTTCGCGCAGCAGTGACCACGGCTGTGAGCGTTGGATTCATCGCCCTCGACCTTGATCACCTTGTTGTCCTGGACGGTGACCCACGTACCGCACTCGACCTTACCGCAAGCGCGGCAGCAAGAACGGATACGCTTCACTTCACCGGCCGTCGGATCAGCGCCCTCGGCCAGAGCCGCGGACGGTGCAGCAGCAAACCCCACGGTTGCGGCAGCACCCGCCATGGCGGACGCCTTCAGGAAGCTGCGGCGAGTCAAAGAAAGTTTCGCCATATGCCCCTCCTCTCCTTTACTTACTCGTTCCTTTTCGTCTTCCGCATTGGAGACACGGCGCGGTGCTGCACCTCGGCCTTCCGCCTGCAAGGGGGGGGAGGGAGGAGGGTGGCGGCTTGGCCGAATGCGGCACAGCGCCGCGTCCCCAATGCGGTGATTCGATACTACGGCGGCGGGTTTGACGGGAATCATAAGAGGGGGATGTATGAGCGCGCGCATATCATCCTTGCGGGATGATTTTGCGCTGAACTGGGCATTTATACTTTGATTAGCGAAGAGGAACAGGCGGATGAGCCGGCGCGGTGCCCATGAGGGGCGCTGCGCGCGGGCGGCCGCCGCAAGACGAATGAGGGGTTTGAACATGGCACAACCAAGACCTTCCCTGACGCTGATCGTGGACGTGGACGAGCGCATCGACTCCGAGGAGCTGCGCCTGGAAATCGGCCGCAGCTACACGTATGTAGGCTCCGCGCTCGTGCGCACGCACGCGACCGAAAGCGACGACGCGCCAGTGGAGAACACGCTGCGCATGCTGGTGAAGCTGGGCACGCGCCAGTATCTGAACGCGGGCGAAGAAGGCTCCGACGAGCTGTGGAACAACGTGATGCGCACGTGGTTCGAGAACCAGTTCCGCAAGATCGGCAACCAGACGCTTATCTACAACAAGCGCCAGCGCGAAATCGAAGACGGCCAGGAGCTTATGTTCACGTGGCTTGAGGTGGATCTGCAAAACGGCCAGCTGCCCGTGCGCCTGCGCATGAACGATGTGAGCAGCATCGAGGAGAGCGCTGCCGAGGTGCTGAGCGTTGTACGTGAGGCCTACAACAGCGGGAAGCTGGGCGACAAGGCTTCCATCGCGCGCATCAGCATGCCCACGGCCGAGTCGTGGAAACAGCAGGTTGCCGACGGCGCCGTTGCCGCTGCGAAGCGCGCAGAGGAAGAGCGCGCGGCCGCCGAGGCTGCCGCCGCTGCCGCCGAGGCCGAGCGCGCCGCCGCCGAGGCTGCCGCCGAGGAGGCGTTCCTGGAGTCGCCCGAGCTGGTTGCCGCCGACGAGGAAGGCGAAGCCGTTGTTGAAGGCGGCGGCGTGGAAGCGCCCGAGCTTGTGTTCGAACTTGATGAACCCACGTTCGCCGTTGACTACAGCACGTGGACCGTGGAGTATACTGACGGCACGAGCAAGACGTTCGCCGCGTAACGCGCGCCGCTTGCCCACCGCGCCCCCGCCGGGGCGCCATCGCGTCAGGTCGGCCGAACCGCCGCGCCTGTTCGCAACCTTTTGAAAACCGCCGGCCCGCTGCGCGCGGGCCGGCCACAGATAGCCGCAACAAGAAAGGGAGTTTTATATGATCGATACCATTGCTGCATTCGACGGGCGCCTCGCGAAGATCGAGGGCGCAGCTCGAAGCGGAAAGACGCAGGCGCTGGTGGCGCGCTGCGCGAAGCTGATTGAAAACGGCGAGGCTCCCGAGTCCATTCTTGTTGCGGTTACGAACGCTTTTGCCGCCCAGGCCTTCCGCAAGCGCCTGCGCCGCGCCCTTCCCGCCAACAAAGCTGCCGCCGCCGAGGCCGTGCGCATCTGCTGCGCGCTTGACGCCGCCGTGGAGGTGCTTGACACCCCCGCCGCCCGCGAGGCCACCGGCCGAGAGCCGCGCATCCTTTCCGAAGCCGAATACAACTTTTTCCTGGAAGATCTGAAAACCACCGGCGAACAGCCGCGCAAGCTGCGCAGCATGCTGTCGTTTCTGGAGCGCAAGATGGCCAACTACGAGTCGCGCGAAGAGTGGGGCGCCGGCACCGCTGCGGGCAACCTGCACGCCTTCGCCACGCGCGTGCTGAAGCTGCGCGGCGCCATGCTGCCTGTTGAGGCGCCCATGTTGGCCGCCGACTTCCTGAAAAGCGACGCCGGCGAGGCTGCGCGCGGCCGCTTCTCGCACGTGCTGTGCGACGACTTCCAGAATTTCTCGCACTCCGAGCAAACGTGCCTGTGCCTGCTGGCCGACAAGCAGATCATGGTGGCGGGCAACCCCAACCAGATGATGTCGAAGCGCGGCAATCACCCCTATGTTGAGGGCTTCCTGAAGTTCGACGCCGTGCGCCGCGACGTTGAGGTGTTCCATCTGGAAGGCGCCTTCGGAAACCCGCAGGTCATCGCGCTGGCCGATGCACTGGGCAGCCAGGACGGCATGGATGGCGCCTACGTTGCCGGAACCGCTGCGGACATCGAGCGCGACCCCGCGGCCGCCGCGCTGCCTGTTGGCGTGCAGTCCATCAAGTGGAACACGCCCGAGGACGAGCTGAACGGCCTGACGAAGTATCTGCGCCACCTGCTGAGCAGCCAGGAAGACGTGCGCGAGGCCCACACGTGCATCGTGGTGGCCAACCGCCGCTGGGCCGTGATGGTAGAGAAGCTGCTGCGCCGTCGCGGCTTCAACGTGTCCGCCGCCGGTGCCGCCGGCACGCTGGCAGGCGACCCGCGCGATTCCAGCCGCTCGCGCGCGCTGGTTGCGTACACGAAACTGAACCTGCTGGCCAATCCGCGCGACATGGTGGCGTGGCGCAGCTGGTGCGGCTTCGACAACGCCCTGACGAACTCCGACGCCTGGATGGGCCTGCAGGATTTCGCCGAGGCCGAGAACATCACGCTGTACCAGGCGCTTGAACAGGTGGGCAACGCCGGGTTCGGCGCGAAGGAGCCGTTCCTGCGCGCTCGCACGCTGGCCGAGAAATGGCGTGCTGGCCAGGAGTTTATCGCGAAGAACAGCACGCGCCGCGGCTTCGGCCTTATGAAGGCCATCGGCGCCGAGGGCATCAGCGAGTTCGAGGCCGTTGCCACCGACATGCTGGGCGACGAAACGGCCGCGCGCCTGTTCGAGATGGAGCGCGCCGTCATCATGGACCCGGCCTGGATCGACGATCCGCACGTGCTGCACGTGTCCACGCTGCAGAACCTGTGCGGCACCGAGTACGACAACATTTTCGTGGTCGGCTGCATCGACGGCTTCTTCCCCATCCGCAATGCGTTCGAGGTCATCAGCACCGATGGCGAGCGCAACCGCGTCATGGATGCCGAGCGTCGCGACTTCATGAGCGGCGTGGCGAAGGCCAAGCACCTGCTTGTGCTGTCGCACTTCAGCAAGTCCGAGCTTGAGCTGGCCGAACGCACGAAGATGCAGGTAGTGCGCGTGAAAAGCGAGAACAGCAAGCGCATGGCCATCGTGCGCCCGTCGGCGTTCCTCTCCGAAGCCGGCGACGCCGCCCCCACCACCATCGGCGGCCAAGCGCTGCTGTCCGAGTACGGTTTGAACTAGGGGATTCGGCAAGGTAAGCCTCCCAACCCCCGAAGCGTAGGGCCGAGCGAAAGCTCGGCCCTTTTTAGTCAGCGCCCAAAGGGCGCGTCACACATTTTCCCGAGAGCGTGGCGCCCCCGATACCGTTACTTCCCCAAGCCCTTCACCGCTTGTTCCAAGCGATTGCAGGCTTCCTGCACCAGGGATTTCGGGCTGGCCAGGTTCATACGTACGAAGCCGCTGCCTTCGGGGCCGAACATGGTGCCCAGGTCAAGCCACAGTTTCGCATCCTGCTCCACCAGGCGCTTGATGCCCGCATCGTCAAGCCCCAGCCCGCTGCAGTCCAGCCACGGCAGATACGTGCTCTCAAGCGGCACCAGGCTCACGCCCGGCATACGGTCAACGGCCGCCTGCAGCACGCCGTAGTTCTCGTTCAACACGCCTTTCAGCTCGTCGAGCCACTCTTCGCCCTGCTCGTAGCACGCCTGCGTGGCCGTGACGCCGAACACGCTGGGCTCGTCGTAGCCCGTGCGTCCGAGCGTGCGCTTGAACGCGGCGCGGGCGTCGGCGTTCGGGATGAAGATGTTCGACAGCTGCAAGCCTGCCAGGTTGAACGTCTTGCTGGGCGCCGTGCACACCACAGCCGCATCGGCATATTCCTGCCCCAGCGACGCGAACGGCACGTGCTTGAAGCCCGGGCGCGCGAAGTCGGCGTGAATCTCGTCGGCCACCACGCGCACGTTGTGCGCCAGGCAGATGTCGCCGATGCGGCGCAGCTCGTCTTCGGTCCATGCACGGCCCACGGGATTATGCGGGTTGCACAGGATGAACAGCTTCGCGCCCGATTTCTCCAGCTGGCGCTCGAAACCATCGAAATCCATGGTGTAGCGGCCGTTTTCGTAGCGCAACGGGCTCGTGACCATTTTGCGGCCGTTGTCCTGGATCATCAGGCGGAACGGGTAGTACACGGGCGGCTGGATGATCACGGCGTCGCCCGGCTGCGTGAACGCGTTCACGGCCATGGACAGGGCGAACACCACGCCCGGCGTCATGACGAACCACTCGCGCTCGGGGCGCCAACCGTGGCGGCGCTCGAACCAGTTCTGCACCGACTCGTAGTAGCTATCCGTTGCCATGGTGTAGCCGTACACGCCATGCTGCACGCGCTCGGTCAGCGCCTCGATGGCGGCCGGCGCGGTTTTGAAGTCCATGTCCGCAACCCAAAGCGGCAGGTCATCGGCCGCGTGGCCGCGGCAGCTCCACGCGTCCCACTTCAGGCAACCCGTGTTGCGGCGATCGATGATGGTTTCGAAATCATATTTCGTCATGAGACGACTCCTTCGTCTTCTTGTTGCAAAACGCGTCGCACGGCGCCCCGATTCGACGGCGAACAGCGTGTTTCGGAGCGCATTCCCGCAAGACCTACAACGTTGACCTGCGAAAACGCTAGCGCTCCTCCGCTTCTGCACCCGCAACGCCTTGCCGCATCCAGTTGTTGTACGGTAAACGTTGTACACAAGCCCCGTTACGCCAGCGCCTGCTCCAAGTCGGCCAGCAGGTCATCGATGTCCTCGATGCCCACCGACAAGCGTAGCAGGCGATCGTCGATGCCCAGCTTGTCCAGCAGGGACTTCGGGATGGACCCGTGCGTCTGCACCAACGGATACGTGACCAGGCTTTCCGTGCCGCCCAGGCTTTCCGCGAACAGGATGAGCTTCGTGCGCTCAAGCACGGCCAGCGCGCGCTCATGCGTGTCGGTCTTAAACGATATCATGGCGCCGAAGCCCGTGGTCTGGCGCTTCGAAAGCTCATAGTTCGGATGGTCGGGGTCGCCCACGTAGAACACGTCCGTGACGTGCGGGTTCGCCTTCAATGCCTCGGCGATGTGCTTCGCGTTGCGCTCTTGTTGGCGCAGGCGCACGCCCAGCGTTTTCAGGCTGCGCAGCATCAGCCAGCTGTCGAACGGGTCAAGCTGGTTGCCCTCGCTCATAGTGGCGTTGAACAGCGGCTCCAGCAGCGTGTTATCGCGCAGGATCAAAAAGCCCGACAGCACGTCGTTGTGGCCGCACAGGTATTTCGTGCCGCTGTAAATGACCACGTCAGCGCCCAGTTCGAACGGCTTCTGGAAATACATGGTCAAGAAGGTGTTGTCCACCGCGAACACGGCGCCGTGCGCGTGGGCCGCCTCGCCCACGGCGGCGACGTCGGCCACCTTCATGGTGGGGTTCGTGGGCGTTTCCAAAAACACCAGGCGCGTGTTCGGCTTGAACGAGGCCGCCAGCACGTCGGGGTCGGTTAGGTCCACGTAATCGAATTCGAGGCCGTACTGCGTGTAGATGTTGCTGAACAGGCGATACGTGCCGCCGTACAGGTCGTCGCTTACCAGCACGTGGTCGCCGGCGCGCAAAAGCTTCAGCAGCGTGGTGATAGCCGCCATGCCGCTGGAAAACGCCATGGCTTTCTTGCCGCCTTCCAGCAGCGCGATGGTGTTCTCAAGCTCCAGGCGCGTGGGATTGCCGCAGCGCGAATAGCAGTAGCCCGTGGACTGGCCCCAGGCCGGATGCGCGAACGTTGCCGACTGATACAGCGGATAGCTGATGGAACCCGTGCGCGCATCAATGCCCTCGTAGCCGCGCACCGCGATGGAATCGGCGTGCCAACCAGCGTGTTTCTGCTGGTCAATGCCAAGCAGGCCATCGATTTCGTCAGCCATTGCCTCAAAGCTGGAGTCGTTCATGAAAGCAGCGTTCCTTTCGTTCGCGGGTGCGGCCCTGCGCGCTGAAATCCCTAGCGCACTTGTAAGGTTACGTTTTCCGAAAGGGTAGTGTGCCGGAGAACGCGCCCCGGTGGCCAAGAAATCAGATAGCCCAGATATACGATTTTCCGAACAGTTGTTATCGGGCCGAATGTCCCGCCAGCTGGTGGCACATTGACCGGTGCGACGGACCGCGCGCCGTCGTACAATCAGGGACGTCAAATACACAAGGAGCGAACTATGGCCGTTATCGACGCACACGCACACATCTATCCTGACAAAATCGCCGCTGCCGCAGTGGATGCGGTCGGCGACTTCTACGAGGTGAACATGTTCGGCGACGGCACGGCCGCCGGGCTGCTTTCCGCGAAGGACCGCTCCCCCATCACGCATTTCTTGGTGCACTCCGTTGCCACCAGCGTGCACGCGGTCACGGCCATCAACAACGCTATCGCGCAGGCGTGCCAGGCCCACCCCGAATTCATCGGCTTCGCTGCCATGCATCAGGATTTCGAAGACCCCGCCACCGAGCTGCAGCGTGCTGTTGACTTGGGACTTCATGGTGTGAAGCTGCATCCCGACACGCAAAAGGTCAACATGGACGACCCGCGGCTGATGGAGGTTTACGCCATCTGCGAGGAAATGGGGCTGCCCGTGGTCATCCACACCGGCGACTACCGCTACGACTTCTCGCACCCGCGCCGCCTGGTGAACATCCTGAAAGCGTTCCCCGACTTGGTGGTGGACGCCGCGCACTTCGGCTACTGGCCGTGCTTCGACGTGGGCTACGACATCCTGCACGACATCGCGCGCCACGACCGCGTGTTCCTCGACCAGTCCAGCACGCAAAAGTTCCTTGGTCCGCGCCGCACCGTCGAGTTGGCGCGCATGTGGGGCACCGACCGCATCATGTTCGGCAGCGACTTCCCCATGTGGGACCCGGCCGATGAATGCAACAAGCTTATGGCCTGCGATTTTACCGACGACGAGCTGGAAAACATCCTGTGGCACAATGCGGAGCGCTTCAGCGGCGTGAAGGTGGAGTAGACGCAAAATCAGCTACTCTCCGCGCGTCATCATCTCCGACGAGGAATATCACGTGCTACCCAACTCGAGCAAAAGGACGTTCGTGGTGATTGCATAGTACCTCGGCCATACCGACCCGGCCAGCGGCACGGCGTTTTCCGACCGCCAACGCCTGTCGCTCGTTTGGAGCGCCACCCCCGATGGCCTGCGACTTTTCCATTATCACGTGTCGAATCCGCTGAAAGCAACCATCGGCGCCGAGCCCTTCCCCACGTCGTTTGCGAAGGAAACGTATCGCTATGCCATGGCGCTTTCGCAGCAGCACGGCCTTCGCTTACTCTTCGTCCTCCTGCTGCGGCTTGGGCGTCAGCACCAGCTTCACGGTGTCGATGCGGTGGCGATCCATCTGCATCACCGTCAGCTTCGCCGTGGCTTCGCGGCCCTCAAGCGTCAGGCTGTCGCCCTCGGCCGGGATGCGATCGAGCACGTCCATGATCAGGCCGCCAAGCGTTTCGCAATCCTCCGCGTCCTCGGGTGTGAAGCCGATGAGCTCCTCGAAATCGCCCACGGACATGCCGCCGTCGATCATCATGGTGTCGTCGGTCAGCTTCTTCACGGAGTCGTTGTCGGCGTGGTGGTACTCGTCGTCCACATGACCCACGATCTGCTCCATGATGTCGGTCATGGTAACGATGCCGGCCGTGCCTCCGTGCTCGTCCACCACCACGGCGATCTTCGTGTTGCCCTCCTGCAGCACCTGCAGAAGCTTCGCCACGGGGATGCTTTCCGGCACCGCTTCGATCGGGCGCACCGGCAGGTCTTTCATGCTGGAGCCGTGGCGCATAAGGTACAGGTCCTTCACGTGCACGAAGCCCACGATGCGATCCTTCGACTCGCGGCACACGGGGTAGCGCGTGTATTTGTACCGCGTGACCAGGGCCATGTTCTCCTCGAACGTGTCCTCAAGGTCGATGCACACCAGGTCGGTGCGCGGCGTCATGATGGCCTCGGCGTCCTTGTCGCCCAAGTCGAAGATGTTGTCCACGAACGTGTTTTGCTCGGGGTCGATCAGGCCGCTTTCCGTGGACTCGTCGATGAGCAGCTTGATTTCGTCGCCCGTGTACACCTCGTGCTCGTTGGCCGGGTCGTGACCGGCCAGGCGCACCACGCCGTTCGTGATGCCGTTGAACAGAATCATGATGGGATAGGTAATCTTATAGAACGCCATCAGCGGGCCGGCCGTGAACAGCGCATAGCGTTCGGTGGCGAAAATGGCGAATGACTTGGGGATAAGCTCGCCCACCACCACGTGCAGCGTCGTCATGATGAAGTAGCCGATGGCCACCGCCACAATGCTGATAAACGCTTCGGGCAGGTGCAGCAGCTCGAACAGCGGGCGAATGAGCGCGGAAAACGCCGGCTCACCCAACCAGCCAAGGGCCAGCGACGCCAGCGTGATGCCCAGCTGGCAGGCGGAAAGGTAGGCGTTGACGTTCTCGGCAATGTGCATGGCGCTTTTCGCACCCTTCTTGCCTTCCTCGACGGCCAGCTCAAGCTGGGATTTGCGCACGCGCACCAGCGCGAACTCCGCGATGACGAAAAACGCGTTCATCGCCAGGAACAAGACAACAAGTAGCAGGCTTAAACCTATGTGCATAAAAGCGGGTCTCCTTATGTTGGGTACAAAACAAGGGCTGGCGAAGGCGCCGGCCCCAAGCGACAGCCGAAGCGGCCGCGTCACGCTCGCAACGGCAGCCGCCGCAAACGCAACATTTCTATTGTGACATGCGAATTCGCACGCAGACGCAATCCCAACGTTTATCCAAAAGTCAAGCCACGATTTACCATTTCGTTACTTTCAAGAAAGCATCAAGCACACCAACTTTTAGGTTTGGCGCGGTTTCATTTAACACATTTCAGGGTTTTGACTTAACAGGTTGTAAAAAAGATGCGGCCCGAGGCCGCATCTTTTTAGGGTTGCATGTTGTTGAGCGTTATTTCGCGCTGCGAGGCGCGCTGGCTTCGTCTGCGTCCGCAAGGGCATCCTGCTTTGCGGGCTCGTCGGCTCGCGGCTTGATAACGGCCGCAGCACCTGGGACCTCGCGGCTTGGAGCGGCAACGCGCAGCTCCATGTCCTTCGGCAACACCAGGTTCGCCACCACGGCCACCAGGAACACCACGGCCACGCAGTTCTGCGCGAATACGCTTTGCACCAGCTCGGGGAAGCAGACGAACAGCTCGCCGACCTGCGTGAACCCGATGCCGATGGCCAGCGACAGCGCCGCAATGACGATGTTGCGCTGCGAGAAACCGGCAGACGCGATCATCTGGAAGCCTGTGACGATGATGTTGCCGAACATCATGATGGTGCAGCCACCCAGCACCGGCTCGGGCAAGCTGCTGAACACAGCGCTGATGACCGGGCAAAACGCCGCCAGAATCATGATGACAGCACCCGTGGCGATGGCCTTGCGGTTCACCACCTTCGTCATGGCAACCAGGCCGACGTTCTGCGAGAACGACGTGATGGGCATGCAGCCGAAGCAGCCGGACAGCGCGGACACGAAACCGTCGGCGGCAATGGAGCCGGACAGCTCGCGGTCGTTGACGTTGCGGCCAAGGCCCGCTTGCGCCAGCGCCGTGGTGTCGCCGAGCGTTTCGGTGGCAGACACCAGGAAAATCAACGTCACCGAAATGATGGCGCCCAGGTCGAACTCGGGCGTAAACGGCATGATGGCCGGTGCCGCGAACAGCTTGACATTCTGGAACGCGCTGAAGTCCACCACGCCCATGGGGATGGCCACAATGTAGCCAGCTACCAGGCCAAACAGCACCGACAGATGCTTTTGCTTGCCCTTGACCAAGCACTGGAACGCCAAGCACGCCACCAGCGAGATGGTACCCAACGCCAGGTTACGCAGGCTGCCGAAATCGGCCGCACCGCTGCCGCCGCCAAACGACGTGGCGCCCACCGAAAGCAGCGAGAAGCCGATGGACGTGACCACCACGGCAGCCACGATCGGCGTGATGATCCGGCGCCAGTACTGCGCGAACAGGCCAAGCACGCCTTCGATGCAGCCGCCCACGATGATGGCGCCCGCGGCCGCGCCCATGCCGTACGTGGCCACCACGCCCGTCATAACGGTAACGAACGTGAAGCTGATGCCCATGACAATGGGCAGTCCGCTGCCCAAGCGCCCGATGGGGAACAGCTGGATAAGCGTGCCGATGCCTGCAATAAGCATGGCCGATTGAATCATCCCGCCCGTTTCCGCATCGCCAAGGCCGGCCACGCCGGCAATGATCATGATCGGCGCCAGGTTCGCCACGAACATGGCCAGGATATGCTGGATGCCATAGGGCGCCGAACGCAAAATAGGTACGTCGCCGTCGAGTTTCAGCAGCTCATCGTGGTCGAACGGCTTCAGATGCGCGCTCACCGACGAAACTCAATTTCACCCGTTTCGGGGTCCATGGCCTGCACGATGGCCAGCGACTCCAGGTGATAGCCGCGGGCGCGCAAGTCGTCACCGCCGGGCTGGAAGCCCTTCTCCACGGCAATGCCGATGCCCTCGACCGTGGCACCGGCCTCCTCGACCAGCTCGATCAGGCCGTTGAGCGCGCATCCGTTCGCCAGGAAGTCGTCGATCAGCAGCACGTGGTCGTCGGCGTTCAGGAACTTCTTCGACACGATAACGTCGTAGATGCGCTGATGCGTGAACGACTGGATCTTCGTGGAGTACATGTCGCCGTCAAGGTTGATGGACTGGCTTTTCTTCGCGAACACCACCGGCACGTCGAAATGCTGCGCAGCCACCGCCGCAATGCCGATACCCGACGCCTCGATGGTCAGGATCTTGTTGATGGGCGCGTCTGCGAACAGGCGCTTCCATTCCTTGCCCATTTCGTTGAACAGGTTGATGTCCATCTGGTGGTTCAGGAAGCTATCCACCTTCAGGACGCCTTCCGACTTCACCACGCCGTCGCGCCTGATGCGCTGTTCAAGCAGTTCCACAGTCCGTTCTCTCTTCCCGGTTCCGACAGATACCTATATATGTAGTCGCAAACGCTAGATTTCGACCATGCCCGTGGCAAGCAGCACGATGGAAACCACGGCCGCAATCAAAATGATGGCCGTGACCACGCGATCGAGCGTGCTTTGCAGGAAGGGCTGGTTGCGTTCCTTCTTACCCTTGATATACACCAAGATGCCCGGCGCATACAGAATGGACATGAGCGTGACGCCCACCGCGCCCGATGCCCACGCCAAGAACACGCTGTAGATAACGCCCAGGACGGAGAACACGCGCCACGCGATCAGCGGGCCGCCCACTTTGCCCTTGAACGACTCGGGCTCGGTGAACGCCACTTTCGCGAAATACGCGGCCGAAAGCAGATAGGGAAGCAGAATCATGCCGGCGGACAGCGCGTAGAAGAACTGGTACGTGCTGTCGGAGAACAGCATGATGATGAGGAAGATCTCGATGATAACGTTCGTGACGACCAGCGTGACGATGGGCGCGCCCTTCTTGTTGACGCGCGCGAACGCCTTCACGAACGAGCCCTGGGCAGCCGCCTCGTACGGGCATTCGGAAGAGAGCACGGTGTAGCCGAGCATGGCGCCCACCAGGGATAACACAACGCCGGCGTTGATAAGCGTGGCACCCCACGGGCCCACGGCGTGCTCCATGACGCCGGCCAGCGCCGGGTTCGAAAGCTCGGCCAGGTCGGACAGCGGCATAACGCCCATGGAAAGCGTGGAAACCAGCAGGTAGATGGTCAGAACGCAGCAGAACGCGATGACGGTTGCCTTGCCGACGTCCTTGTCCTTCTTCGCGCGGCCGGAAATGGCCACAGCGCCTTCAATGCCCAGGAACACCCAGATGGTAACCATCATGGTGCCGCTGACCTGCTCGAAGAACGGCATGCCGTCCGCAGCGCCGTGCGACATGTTCGCCATGAAAATGTCCACGTCGAACTTCTGGAAGAAGATGATGGCGGTGATGGCCACGAAAATGGGCACGAACTTGCTGATGGTGATGACCAGGTTCACGCCCGTGGCTTCCTTCACGCCGCGGCTCACCAGGAATGTGTAGAACCAGATGAGGCAGCTGGCGCCGATGACGGACGCCAGGTTATTGCCCTCGCCGAAGATGGGGAAGAAATACGAAAGCGCGCCGAACAACAGGGCCGAGAAACTGACCGTGCACAGAAGCGCGCTGATCCAATAACCCCAGGCGCTGTTAAAGCCCAGGAAATCGCCGAAGCCGGCGGTTGCGTAGCTGTAGATGCCGCCCTTGAGCTGCGGCTTGATGCGCGAGAGGGCGAAAAACGTCATGACAAGGCACAGCACGCCAACGGCGGAAATGCCCCATGCGGTAAGGATGGCCGCGCCGCTTGCGCCATGCGCTGCTTGGTCGCCCGAAAGCGTGAACACACCCGCGCCGATGATGAGCGTGATGACGGACGCGACCAGGCGGAAAATGCCCAACTTGCCGTGGTGGTCGACCTCGAGAAGCATCCCGGAGCCGGTGACGACCATATCTGAAGCGGCACCTGCGGGTGCTGCCCCGTTTACATTGCTCATTGAAACCCCGATCGTTGAAAAAACAGTTGCCCATCATCATACCCCAGCTTATTGAACGCGGGGCATAATCGACGGCAACAAATTTCTATTCGAACGATTCCTGGTCGATGAGCACGTGCGACAAGGCCGCGCGGTCGAGTTCGCACCCGAGGCCGAATTCGTGGCCACGGCGCGTAAGCGTGACCTGGCCGCGCTCGACCGTGTACGGCGGGTTCGTGACGTCGGTGTCGAAATACCGCGACGTGGCGCCGATGTCGCCCGCGTCCGACACGCCGGAAAGCGTTTCGAACGCCGCGTGCATGCGACGCGACACGCCCGTGTCGTACATACCGCCCATCCACACGCGCATGCCGCGCGCCTGAGCCATGTGCACGAATTGCAGCGCCGGCTCGATACCGCCGAACTTGCCGATTTTCAGCGCGAAACACTTCAGCTCCGGATGCTTGAGCACGCGCGCCAGGTCGCGGGCGCTGACGATGGACTCGTCCAGGCACACGGGCGTTTTGATGCGCCGCTGCAGCTGCGCCAAGCGCGCGAACAGGTCGTGCGGACCTGACGCTACCGGACGGCGCGGATCAAGCGGCTCTTCGATCCACGCGATGTCAAGCTCATCGAGGTTGCGAAGCTCTTCGATGTCGTGCTCGGTGAAGCTTTGGTTCGCATCAAGCGAAATCACCAGGTCAGGGAACGCTTTTCGCACGGCCTGCGCGCTGAAGTACGCCGTGCCGGGCGTCACCTTCAGCTTTACGCGCGTGTAGCCCGCGTCCACGCAGCGCTGCGCGGCGGCCACGGTTTCGGCCACGGGCCCCACGGGAATGGCGGCGCCGGCCGGCACGGCCACGGCGTCGGTGCCCTCGGGCGCCTGCCCGCCGATAAGCTGCCACAGCGGCTGTTCGACGACCTTGCCGTACAAGTCCCACAGCGCCGGCTCAAGCGCACCGCGCCCCATGGGCAGCTCGTTTGCACCAGGGCACGCCGCGAACAGGCCATCGGCCTCGGACGGATGCAGCAGCACCGTGTTGAGCACCAGCGGAATCAACTGCTCACGCAGAATGCGAATATCCTGGTCAAGCACCTCGGGCAGGTACCAGTCGGTTGGGAACGACACGCATTCGCCCAAGCCCGTGCGCCCGGCGTGGTCCACCACTTCCACCAGCAGCGACTCGCGGAACGACAGCGTGCCCTTCGCCGTGGCGAACGGTTTGCGGAACGGCAGGCGGATGCGGTACAAGTTCACGCGCTTGATCTCGATGCGCTGCTCGTACAGGCGACGCAGCGCATCGCGGTCGACCTTGCCGATGCCCGTGCGCGGGAAGCGGGGGAGCGCGAACAGGTGCTTCGGCTGGTACATGCGCGACAGCTGCGGCGCCACGACCTGGGCAACCTCTTGCGCGAAGCGGCGGTCGGACAGCGTGCGAGCGCGCTGGCCCGCCACGCCGGCAGCAATGCCGGCCGGGCCGCCGGCCGCAGGCGCGGCGGCGCCTCCGCGCTCGATAAACCCAACGGGGCGGCGACCCCACGTGTCATCGGGCGCGCCGAAGATATACGCGTCGGCAACGCCGGGCACGCGCAGCAGCTTCTCGCGGATTTCGGCGGGGTAGACGTTCTCGCCGCCGGAGATGAACATGTCGTCGGTGCGTTCCTTGACGTACAGCATGCCATCAGGCGCAATAGCGGCCGTATCGCCCGTCAGGAAAAAGCCGTCGGCCGTGTAGGCGGCGCGCGCGTTCAGGTAGCCGCCGAACAGGCCCGGCCCGCGCACGGCCAAGCGGCCGAACCCGTCGGGGCCCGCGTCCACAATGCGCGCCTCATAACCCTCAAGCAGGGACATACCACCCGTAAACCCAGGTGTGACCAGGGAGTTTGCAATTTGACTGGCCGTTTCGGTCATGCCATAGCTTGCGTACACGCGCGCCCGCATGGCCAGCGCACGCCCCAGCGTCTGCGCGTTCAGCGGCCCGCCGCCAAGCAGGATGCACTCGTAGCGACCCACGCCCGACGCATGCGAACTCGCCAACATGTCCTGCAGCATCTTGTCGACCACGGAAATGTGCGTGGCGCCGCGGCGCGCGGCGTCCGCCAGCACGCGTTCGGCGTCGAAACGCTGATACAAAATGAAAGGATTCGCGTTCAGCAGGCTGCGCACCACCATCTGCAGGCCGCCCACGTGGTAAAGCGGCAGCGCAATCTGCCACAGCCCCTCGCCGTGACGATTAAGCGAAGCATTGGAAACCGCCGCCGAGCCACACAGATTTTCCCAAGTCAGCGGCACAGCTTTCGAACGCCCGGTGGTACCGGACGTGAACATGACCACCGCCGTGGCGCCGCGGTCGAACACGTGCGCGCCGCGCTCGGCGAAATGGATGACGCTTTCAAGCGCGTCCTGGCGCGCTTCGTCCTCGCGACGGCGCGCAGCGGCCCCGCGACTGCGACCCGCGCGCCCGAGCGCCCGCGTCGAGCGCGCCTCGGCCGTGGCGATGTTCGTGCGCGCGTAAAACGACGTGCGCTGCGCATGCCCGGGGCCCGCAGCTTCCGCGGTTCCGGTAGCGTCATTCGCCACGGTCCTGATAAGGTTCGCCACATTGCTTTCGTCAACGGTGTACGCCACGTTGAACGCACGGCTGCGCTGCAGGTCAAGCAGGCGCGCCTGCTTTTCCGCATCCGTCAGCCGGTTGTTCAGCGTCACCAGCGTGAACCCGCCGTATGCCGCCGCCAGCAGCAAAAACACGCACGCTGGCTGGTTCGGCAGGTCCACGGCAACCGCGTCGCCAAGCGCAACGCCGTGACGACGCAACAAGCTAGCAAGACCCGCCGCAATCATGCGGGTTTCCCGGTACGACAACGCTTCGATGTTGCCGTCTTTGTCGACATAAGAGAAGCACGTGCGCTGCGGATTGAGCCGCACCATGTTTTCGAACACGCCGATCATGTGGGTAATGCGCCTGCTTTCGCCTTGCTAGCCAATAGATCCTACGGGAACTTCGGGAACTTCGAGAAGTCGGGCTTGCGCTTCTCCTTGAACGCGTCGCGACCCTCTTTCGCCTCGTCGCTGGTGTAGTACAGCAGCGTGGCGTCGCCGGCGAACTGTTGCAAGCCGGCCAGGCCGTCGGTAGCCGCGTTGAACGACGCCTTCATGAAGCGCAGCGCCGTGGGGCTGAACTGCAGCATTTCCTTCGCCCACTGCACGGTTTCGGCCTCAAGCTGCTCGAAGGGCACCACCTTGTTGACCATGCCCATCTCCAGCGCCTCCTGCGCCGTGTACTGACGACACAGGTACCAAATCTCGCGCGCCTTCTTCTGGCCCACCATGGCCGCCAGGTAACCCGCGCCGTAGCCGGCGTCGAAGCTGCCCACCTTCGGGCCCGTTTGGCCGAATTTCGCCGTTTCCGAGGCAATGGACAGGTCGCACAGGATGTGCAGCACGTGCCCGCCGCCGATGGCGTAGCCGTTGACCATGGCGATGACGGGCTTGGGCACCACGCGGATGAGTCGCTGCAGGTCAAGCACGTTCAGGCGCGGGATGTTGTCCTCGCCGACGTAGCCGCCGTTGCCGCGCACCATCTGGTCGCCGCCGCTGCAGAACGCCTCGTCCTCGTGCGCGCCACCGTGGTTGGCGCCCGTCAGGATGATGACGCCGATGCCCGCGTCGTCGCGCGCCTCGGAGAATGCATCGTACATCTCCATCACCGTGCGCGGCGTGAAGGCGTTGCGCCTAAACGGGCGGTTGATGGTGATCTTCGCGATGCCCTCGTACGTTTCGTAGATGATCTCGCGGTACTCTTTTCCAGGTTGCCACTGGATGTCGCTCATACACGGTCCTTTCGCTGTGCGCGTTGCTACGTGCACACACATTTTTAACCTATTCGAAACAATGGTAGCGAATTCGCACCAAACGCGCACGCTCCGCACGATAATCGCATCGTGCGGAGCGCGTTAGCGGTTGCTCGCGATTACAAACGGCGCCTACAGGGCGGCGCGGATGGCCTCGGTCGTTTTGTTGTACTCGGCCTCCACCGCCGCGAACAGCTCTTCGGAGCCTGCTGCGGTTTCAGGGATGGGGCGCAGGAACTCGGTCAACGCGTTGGACGGCTCGAACAGGTTCGAGAAGCCCATGTTCTGCGCGATGCCCTTCAGCGTATGCGACGCAAGAAACGCGCCGTTCACGTCGTTGTTCGCAAGCGCCGTGCGCAAGTTCTCGAAGCTGTTGTCCTGCAAAAACTTGCCGGCAAAACGCACCACGAGAGCTTCGCTGGTCAGACGGCGGACGACGTCGTTGTAATCGGCGCCGATTTTCTCGTATGCATCTTGAATCTCACTCATGTTCTCTTCTTAGTCTTGCTCGGTTGCGGTTGCGGTTTCGTTATTAGTTAGCCTAGAAAGAGGGGGGGGGTGTCCCTTCGTCATCCTTTTCCGCCAGAATGCGCTCTTGCAGGTCGATCAAACAGCTGATGAGCAGCGGGTTGAACGTGCCGCATTCGCCGTTCAGGATCATCTGCATGGCCTCTTCATGTGGAATGGCCTTCTTGTACACGCGGTCGCTGGTCAGCGCGTCGTACACGTCCACAATCGACACCACCTGCGCCGAAATGGGAATTTCATCGCCTTTCAGGCCGTCGGGGTAGCCGTTGCCGTCCCAACGCTCGTGGTGCCAACGGCAGATGTCGCGGGCGGCCTGCACCAGCGCGCTGTCGCGGTACTGCGTCATGCTTTCCAGCAGGTTCGCGCCGATGGTGGTGTGCGTCTTCATGACCTCGAACTCTTCGGGTGTCAGGCGGCCCGGCTTATTCAACACATAGTCGGGAATGGAGAGTTTGCCCAGGTCATGCAGCGTGGAAGCGGCGGAAATGGTGGCGCGCTCTCTTGAGCTGACGTGGTAGCGGTCCGTTTTGCGCACCAAGTGCTCCAGCATCATCTCGGTGAGCTTGCGCACGTGCTTCACGTGCGGTCCGCTTTCGCCGTTGCGCAGCTCCATGGCGCCGCCCATGATGTCGACGAGCATACGGCTGTCACGTTCGCGCTCGTAGAACTGCTGCGCCAGCATGGACGACAGGCGGCGCTGCTTGGCGTACAGGCGCATGATGTTGCCAACGCGCTGACGCACGATGCGCGCGTCGAATGGGCGGCTGATGTAGTCCGAAGCGCCCAGTTCGTAGGCGCGCAGCACCATGTCGTCGGATTCTTCGCTGGAAATCATGATGACGGGGATGTCGTCGATCCAGCCGCTGCGCGACATGCGCGACAGCACGTCGAAACCGTCGGCGCCGGGCATGACGATGTCAAGCAGCACGATGGAGACGCCGTCGCCGTAGCGCTCCAGGCAGCTGATGCCCGCTTCGCCGCTGTCGGCTTCGATGATGTCGTACTGGTCTTTCAGCATTTCGCTTAAGATGACGCGGTTCATTTCCGAGTCGTCGACCACCAGCAGAAGCGGCTTGCGCACGGCTTCGGCTTCGATGTCGTCCGTTTCGGTGACCACGGCGTTTTTCAGGGTTTTCGCCTTGTACATAAGCGTGTCGGCCTGCCGCACCGTTTCCTCGACGGTGCGGCCTTCGGACAGCGCGCCGCCCACGCTGACGCTGAGGCCGAGCTTCTCGTAACCGGGCACGGCCGTTTCGGCAAGCTTGTCGGTAATGGCGCGCAGCTTGCGCGAGAAGTCGTCCTCGCCAATGCCGGGCAGCACCAGCACGAACTCGTCGCCGCCGTAGCGCACCAGCATGTCCGTACCGCGGATGCAGCTTTTCATGGCCGCCACGGCCGCCTTCAGGGCAACGTCGCCGGCGTGGTGGCCCAGCGTGTCGTTGACCAGCTTGAAGTCGTCCAGGTCAAGCAGGGCGATGCCGGCGTACATGTGCTGCGTGCGCAGGTTGTCCTCGTAGAAGCGGCGGTTGTACGCACCGGAAAGCGCGTCGTGGTACAGCAGCTCATCGGAAAGGCCCGTGAAGCTTTCCGCGTCGATGGGCTGCGCGTACAGAAGCACGCTTTTCTTGCCGTCCACCTCAACGTAGCGCGCGTTGGCAAGGTGCTGCTCGTCGCCCATGCGCAGCGAATGCGTTTGGTGGCCGCCGTCGCGCAGCACCTCTTCGCACACCTTGCGCATGCAGATGCATTCGTTGCCGTACAGCAGACAGAACTGCTCTTCGTCGATGTTGTCGGAATCAAGCAGGCGCACCACCGGGTAGATTTCCCGCAGACGGTCCATCTCGCGACCGATCTGGTCGTGCGTCACGGCAACGGAAGCTTTATCTTCCGGGCCCGTTTCGTGAATGTTGATGTCTCCCATAGCCGTCACGCCTCTGTTCCTCAGCTGAAAGATGAAAGCGCATTCTATAAAACTTGGTCATTGTAACAAAAGCGATACCCCAATACGCGCGAACGGGGAAAAGGGGCAAGCTTGCGAAGAAAAACGCACGACCAGGGGAACAGGGTGCAGCGCAAGGCCGCCTGCGGCAAGGGAGCCGAGAGGAGCCGGTACCGCTCATGGCGGTCAGCATTTCCTTTGCCGCGTCCTTGCTGGCATTGGCCCTGCGCCTGCTGCCGAAAAGATTGCACGAGCGCTAGGCGACGCTGTGGACGCAGGCGGCGAATGCGGCGGGGTCTTCCAGGTGCACGTTGTGGCCAGCCTTCGGCGCCACGCGCGTTTGCACGATGCCCGCTGCGTGCAGATCGTTGGCGATGCGGCTGTACTTTTCGTCCTTCGCACCCGTGAGATACAGCGTTGAACAGCCACGAAGCCCCAGGTCACGAAGCGCTTCGGTTGTTTCGTGATATGAGGGCATGCGGTGCTGCCCCGCGCATTCCACGCAACGGGCCAGCGCCTCGGCGTCGTTTGCCAGCCGACCCGCCTGGATGAGCGCGCGCGTGCGTTTCGGCAGCGAGCGCTGCGATTCGAACAGGGGCAGGTTTTCCCAGTACGTCATGAAGTCGCGCAGGCTTGTCTCGCGCAGGCGGCGAACGGTGGCCGCGTCGCGCTCGGCAGCGGCGACGCGGTCGCTTTCCGTTTTCGGGCCCATGCCGGCGCTTTCAAGCAGCAGCCCGCGCGTTTTCTTCGCGAACGCGGCGGGGCCGGCCTCAAGCAACGCGCTGAGCGCCACGCGGCCGCCCATGGAATAGCCCACCACAACCGGCTTGCCCGGCACCAGATCGATGAAGTCGAGCAGCGCTTCGCCCATAGAGCGCAGGCTGTAGGGCGCCGGGCTTGCCGGCACGGCCGAGCCGCCGTGTCCTACCAGGTCAATAGCGTACACGTCGCGCTCCTGCGCAATAAGATCCATCGCGCCGATCCACGATGACGAGCTTTGCGCGAACCCGTGCACCAGAATGGCCGGCGGGCGGCGGCGGCCCGGTACGCCCTGCGCCTTGCAACACAGGTAGCGGTAACGAACGCCGTCGGAATCGAAGCAATCGGTCATCGGTGCCATAAGAGCCTCCCCGGTCTCTTGCAACATTCAAACATGAGTGGCGCGCCTTTCGGCGCTATCTCATGAGGCGCGCGCTTTCGCTCGCACCCATGAGGCCAACCTGTAAGCAACTTGGTACGTCGCAAATCGGCTCAAAACGTTTCATCGTCACTTCGTAGGGCTGAGCGAAAGCTCAACCCATAATTGAGAGCGCGAAGCGCAACACTCCGCTCCTACCCGCAGGCGTACAAGCATTTCTGTACAACAACGGTATAGAGAAAGCCGATACGCCGCAGGTCGTCGTCTGCAGCAGCGGCTTTGTGCAGCCTACCAGAAGCGGCCGTAACGCTCGCGAATGCCCTCAAGCGGCACCGGCACCTCGATCAGGCTGATGCCCGGCACGTCAAGCGTTTCGCGATACGCCTGGTCAAACGCCTGCAACGTGTCGACTTTCGCATACGGAACGCCAAACGCCGCCGCGGCGGCCTGGAAGTTCACGTCTTGCGGCGTCAAGAACAGGCGCTCGAAATACGCTTCGCTCGACTTCTGCGGAAGCATGTCGAAAATGCCACCGCCGTTGTTGTTTAACAATACGATGGTAATGCCCAAGCGCTGCGCTTGCACTTCAACGTTGCTATCCGGCGTGGTTTCGCCCGGTGTGCGGCCGGCGGCAAGCTGGCGCTGCACGCGCAGCTCGCGCTGCAGGGCAAGCGCGTTGATGTCGTGCAACATGGTCAGGTCGCCGACTACCAGCGTGGTGCGCTCGAACAGCTGCGCGGCGCCAAGCGCCGTCGACACCGTGCCGTCGATGCCGTTCAGCCCGCGATTCGCCAGCACGCACAGGCGCTTGTCGCCCTTCAGGTAAAACGTGTCCACGGCGCGCACGCTCATGGAGTTGGCCGCGAACAGGCACGACCCCTCGGGGGCAAGCTGCAGCACGCGGCGCACGTACGCACCCTCGAACGCATCGGCCTGCTGGTTTGCGGCGGTGTCGGCGGCGAAGATGCGGCCGGCGGCCTCGGCGTTGGCGCGCTGCCACGCGGCTGCGAACGCGTGCTCTTTCGCAGCTGCGGCGGCGGGGCCGGCCTCGGTACGCTCGGCGCGCGTCATGCTGCGCGCGAAATCGACGGGCATAGCGCGCACAAACGCCGTGGTGCCCGCGTTCGTGTCGCGCGTTTCCAGCGGGTCCACCACGATCTGCAGCGCGCCCGCTTCCTCAAGGCGGCGCACCCACTGCGTGGCTTTCTTCGAAATGGGATAGCGTCCGAATCGTACGATGACCTGCGGGTTCAGCTGTTCATCGGCAACTTCGCCGCCCGTTTCGAACACGCTGTCGTAGTTTTCAACCAGCAGCTCATCGGGACAGCAGCGCAAACCCGACAGAGGATCGGCCAGCACCGGCATGGCGAACGCGCGCGCGAATTCCATGACGGCCTTCGCGTCCTCGATGGTGGCGCACGACCCTTCGCCGGCAAGCAGCAAAGCGTCGTTCGCCTGCAGCGTGCGCGCCATGTCGGCCGCCGCCGCACCTGAGATGTGACCCTGCGGCTGGACAAGCCCATGAGCCGCGTCGTTTGCGGGGGCGGGAGCAAGCCCGCCGTCGAACAGGTCATCGAGCTTCGTGTCCGGCTTCAGCGGCTCGTCGAACGGGAAGTTCAGGTGCACCGGGCCGCCGAAGCAGGCACCGGCGATGCGCTGATGCGCGGCTTCGGAACCAGCTGCACCACGCGCCTGCGACGGCGGCGGGCAGGCGCCCATGGCTGCGATGCATGCCTCGCGCGCAGCCTGGCGGGCAAAGCGCAGCGACTGCTCATCGGCCGCCGGCAGCGGCATAGCGCGAAACGCGCGCACGTGGCTGCCGTACGCATGCAGCTGATCGCACGTTTGCGGCGCGCCGAGGCCCTGCAGCTGCGGCGGGCGATCGCCCGTCAGCACCACCAGCGGCACGCGGGAAGATTCCGCCTCCATGACGGCGGGGTAGTAGTTGGCAACGGCGCTACCCGACGTGCACACGATGGCGGCAGGGCGCCCCGACGCTTTCGCCAGGCCAAGCGCGAAAAACGCCGCACCGCGCTCGTCGACGTCCACGTACACGCGCATGCGCTCGGGCGCGCGACACGACAGCTCGTACGCCACCATGGACAGCGGGGTAGAGCGCGACCCGGGACTTACCACCACGTCGTGCACGCCCCATTTCGCCAGCTCATCGAAGAATGCGCCCAGAAAACGCGCCGTTTGACGCGGGTCGGCGACCGTCATCGCGCACCCCCGTCCACACCGGCTACCACTGTTTCGGTGCCGCCGCCGAACGCGGACAGCACCGTTTTCAGCTTCAGCGCGATTTCGTCGTACTCGTCGGCAGCGCGGCTTCCGTCGACGATGCCGCAACCCGCGTACACATATCCGATTTCGCCGTCGAACACGCCCGTGCGCAGCGCCACGCTGAACTCGCCGTCGCCGGCGGCATCCACGTAGCCGCACGCACCCGCGAAAAAGCCGCGGTTGTACGCCTCGATCTGGCGGATAAGCATCTTCGCCTCGCCCACAGGCGCGCCCGACACGGCCGGCGTGGGGTGCAGATCGCCCATCATCGACCACAAATCGACGCCGTCAAGGACGTTCGATGTGCAGATCCTTGCTGCCAGGCTAAAAGACCTGATGCGCGAAAGCGT
>OLNF01000517.1_pt1 | contig 33818 bp, 20 predicted proteins | sample 1673061 | NCBI WGS metagenome assembly OLNF01 (sample SAMEA3136751, study PRJEB25190) | human gut metagenome
CACCCGACCCCGAAAATCCGACGGATGAGCCGACCGCGACGCCCGACCCCGAAAATCCGACGGACGAGCCGACCGCGACCCCCGACCCCGAAAATCCGACGGACGAGCCGACGGAAACCCCCGAAATTCCGGCGTGCGACGTGGAAGGGTGCGCGCACATTTCGCAGGACGAAAACGGGCTGGATTACCCGTTGTGCCGTTACGGGCGGTACCTGCTGGACGAAGAGGACGCTTACAGCGTGGCGACGCTCTCCAACGATTTGCGCATTGTTGACCTCAACCGCGCCGACGTGACGTTCTACCGCAGCGGTCAGTACGCGCTGATTGGCGACCGCAAGGGCGCGGCGGTGCGCGTGGTAAAGAACCGCGCGGCAATTCTGGAACTGCGCGGCGCATCCATCGACACGCTGACGGTGGAAGCGAACGCCGTCGTTTACATCCGCGCGGCGGACAATTCGCTGGCATCTATCAAGAAACTGGAAGTTGCATCCGGCGCGGCGGTGATTTTCTCCGAGGGCGGCGCAATTTCGATCGAAACGGTCAACAGCAAGGGCGACATTTCCGTCGAAGGCACGAACCTCTTTGCCGATTTGACGGAAATGAACGGACGCGCGCGCTATGCGTTCTCCGCGTCCGGCGTGCAGAGCGTCCTCGTCGAGGGCGAAAGGTACGCATGGGCTGTCACGCCCGATGCCGACGGCAAGCTGTATCTGTGGCTGAAGCGTCCGGGCGAGGGAATGCAGTGGACGGCGACCGTCACGGAAGGCACGATGACCCTCCGCCAGACCGCCAAGGCCCCCAGCGGCGACGCGGGCAGCATCACCCCCGGCGAGCGCAACACGCTCAAATCCGGCACGGTGTACACGCTGTCCGGCGACATTGCCGAGGGTACGGTGCTGGAAATTATGGAAAGCGGCGTGACGGTCATTCTCGACGGCACGACGAGCGCGGGCACGCTGATTGAGGCGGGCGCGCCGTATGACCTGATTGTGCGCGGCGACACGATTCTGGACGGCCGCGGGCAGATGCCGCTGATGGGCAGCGCGCCGAAAATCACGGTGGATGGGCTGCTGAGCGTGCAGGGGCAGCTGCCGAACGGAACGCAGGTGCTCTCCGGCGTGGTGATTTGCTCCGACGCGCCCGACGGCTACACGGCGTGGGCCATTTCCGTCCCGCTGGCGCGCCAGAAGGTGACGCTGGACGGTACGGCGATGCCCCTGCTGATGACCCCCGCGGGCGAGCTGCTCCTCCCTGCCCTTGCGGATGATGCAACCTACTCCATCAGCGCCGACGCGGACACCATCGTGATTGAAACCGTTCACGCGCAGGTGCTGACGTTCAACCTGTCCGAAAATGCGCCGAATGCCGACGCGGGCGACGCAAGCCGCTTCATCGTCAACGGGCAGAACGGGTATCTGGACGGCGCGATTCACTCCTCCGGCGCGGCGGCGAGCGCAACCCTGCGCAACGTGCAGCTGAACAGCGCTTCGAGCGTCCTACGCGTCGAAAACGGCGCACTCTCCGCGACGCTGACGGGCAGCTGCGCACTGCTCAGCGACGGCGCGCCGATTGCACTTGACAACGCGCAGGTGTCGCTAAATGTCGAAAGCGGGCGGCTCGTGCTGCGGAATCAGAACGACCTGACCGGCATCACCCTGCGCGGCAACGTGCGCGTGGAGCCGGAAAGCGACGCGCCGCACACCGTCGTCACCATCCGCGACGCGCAGGGCAACCCCGTGCCGAACAAGGCGCTGACGGTCGTCATCGGCGGCAGCCAGTACCGCTACACAACGCACTTTGACGGAACGCTGCAGCTCTGGGGCTTCGGCGACCTGACCGGGCAGGACATTGCCGCCACCGACGGCGAAACGGTGTACTCCGCCGTCATCGCCGGAAAAACGAGCAGCGCCGTGACCGGGCTGGAAATCAGCGACATTGCCGTCACCGACAACGAGGACGGCACGCTGACCATCACCTTTAAGACCACGGGCGCAAAGAGCGCGGGCGTGCAGGTGTACGCCGGCGAAGCGCCTGCCTCCATGCCCGACACCTACCGCGCCGACGCCAAGCAGTACGCTGCGGACGGCAATACCGTCACCATCAGCGGGCTGAACACCGGCGACGTGGTCATCTACCGCGTGTACGCATCGGCGGAAGAGAACGTCACGCTGACGGAAAGCAACGCGGACGGCTTCTCCTTCAGCGAGGAGTGCTTCCACGTCCACCGCGTCAAGTGGGTGCCGAGCCGCACCGCGAACACCACCTACAACGCCATGACCTACCGCCCGCGCATGACCCTGCCCGAAACGGCGAGCATCACCTACTCCGGCAACAACCTTGTCGGCGGGCTGCCCTTCTACGTCGGCAGCTACGTCATGCACGTCAAAATCCCCGAAGGCGACCCGATCTATCTGCCGGGGACGGTGGATGTTGCCTTCAGCATCCAGAAAATCCCGCTGACCATCTGCCCCGACGCGAATCAGCAGAAGAACGAGGGCGAGGCTGACCCGGCGCGGTTCACGTTCACGTCGATTGGGCTGCTGGATGGCGACGTGGTCAGCGGCATCCTGAAGCGCGAACCCGGCGAGGAAGCGGGCAACTACAACTTCGTGCTGACCGGGCTTTCCGCGGCGGATTACTACACGCTTCGCCTGATGGACGATGCGCCGCAGTTCACCATTCTGCCGACCGAGCCGTCTTGGTGGGGCGGCGGCGGCGAACGCCTGAACCCGGTGCAGCAGGTGATTGAGCGCTCCGACGGGCGGAAGATGTTCGTGACCATCACGACACAGGAGCAGCTGGTACTCTCTTACAGCGAACTGGGCAGCGTCGTGCGCAACACGGCGGACGACCAGCCGCGCCCCTTCACCCCCTCGCTGACGTGGAACAAAAAGACGGACGAGGTGCTGCTGCGCATCAGCGCGGAAGCCGAGCTGAACAAGGACGCGGGCTACGTCACCGACTCCTACGGCAACCCGGTGTACGGCGCGCGCACGCTGCGCTTCGGCTACATGAGCCTGCGCTACATGAACAACGCCGGCATTGACGCCATCAGCTTCTCCAACAAGAACGCCGCGGTCATCCTGCGCCTGTCGGACTTCCTCTCCGCGGACATGGAGAAAGCGATTAAGCAGGCGGGCGGCAACCTGACGACGACGCTCTTCCGCGTGACGATTGAGCCGGTGGATCTGCCGGACGGCGCGGTCACGGGCGGCTGGAACATCCGCACGGAAATGGTGATTGACCGCAAGCCCACGGATATCAGCGGTCTTTTGCCGAACGCGCAGGTCGCCGTGGACATGGAGGTTGTCGCAAAGCTGCTGACGAACCTTGACCGCTACGACGAAAAGACGTTTGACAAGCACTTCACCCTCCGCCGCGGCGCGCAGACGCAGGAAAGCGTATTCATCGCGCCGTATCAGGACGACGAGCTTGAGAAAGCCGCCTACCCGAGCGTGCTCTTCGCAAGCCGCTATCTGCTCATGCCGCTGGCGGAAAGCGGTGTGGTGGATGTGGTGATGGTGCCGATTGAGGATGACGCGACGGACGGTTCTGTCGGGTAACGGATTTCCAGACACAGCAAAGCCCGCACGGGGGATAAACCTCGTGCGGGCGATTTTTGTGGGGTTATTTGACTTTTCCACCTTGGGCAGCTTGTTACTGTATATATGAAGGTATCGTTGATTTACAGGAATACTGCTTTTTAACCAGCATGGTTTTAGTTGCTGCGTTCATCGCCTCTGCGGAGGCGACTATGTTACTTTCTGGCGCGCCAGAAAGTAACCAAAGAACGCCCAGAGGGGGCTGAAAAGGGAAAGAGTGGGGATTTCAGCCCCCTCTGGACTCCCCCCGCCGTAAAAGTTTCTTGAGGGAAAGAGCAGCTGTTGGCTACCTAACAGGTCACACCTGCATGATGGCATAGGAGTGCCAAACTCATACAGCAGCGCCCTCCCCCTTCACGCACTGCGAAGAGGGAGGGCGCATTCATTTTCGGGAATCCCCTTACTCCTTCCCGCCGCCGACCGCAACGCCAGCAATGATGAACTTGCTGAGGAAGAGGTAGACGATGATGACGGGGAGAATCGAGAGGGCAATCATCATGTAGACCTGCCCCATGTCGAACTTCAGGAAGTCGGCGCTGCGGAGCTGAGCAATCAAAATCGGCAGCGTCTTTTTGTTCGCGGAGTTCAGAATCAGGGCGGGGGTGAAGTAGTTGTTCCACGCGCCGACGAAGGTGAAAATCGCCTGAACCGCCAAAGCGGGCTTAATCATCGGCAGAACGATGCGGTTGAACGTGCCGAACTCGCTGCTGCCGTCGATGCGGGCGGCTTCGATGACCTCCAGCGGCAGGCTCGCCTGCATGTACTGGTACATGAAGTAGAACACCGCGGGGCTGGCGATAGCCGGCAGGAACAGCGGCAGGAGCGAATCCTTCAAGTTCATCTTGCCCATCAGCTGCACGAAGCCCAGCGCGGAAACCTGCGTCGGCATCGTCATAATCAGCAGGATGAAGGTAAGGGCGAGCGTGCGCCCCTTGAAGCGGTACGCGTGAATGCCGAACGCCGTCAGCGCGGAGAAGTAGCACGCAAAAATCGCCGTCATGGCGGAAACGATGAGCGAATTGCGCATACCGGAGATAATCGGGATGTTCGCGTTGTTTATCACCTGCGTGAAGTTGTTGCACAGCGACGTCCACGAACCCGGCAGGAACGAGAAGCCCTTCTGGATATCCGCGTGCGGGCGGGTTGCGTTGATGATGAGGACGTAGAAGAAGAACAGGCACAGCGCGCAGAGCAGAATCAGCACCGCATACGCCACGATGCGCCGCGCGGTCAGCACCGCATGGGCGCCGGTCTGCTGGTCTTTTGTCTTGGGCTGCACTTTCATCGTTGCCTGACTCATGCCGCTTTGCCTCCCTTCACAGCCTTCGCCGCTTTCACGGGCTTGGGCTTGCGTTCATCATCGCCGCGCGTCGTGCGCATGATGACCACGCACAGCACCGCGCAGATAACAAACATGATGGCGGACACCGCGCCCGCACGGCCGTAGTTCTTCGACGTGCCGATGAAGTTGTTCAGATACATGACAACGGTCATGGAGGAGCGAACCGGGTCGCCCTTGCCGTTGGTCAAAATCTGCGGAACGTCGAACATCTGCAGGCCGCCAATGAGGGACGTGACGAGCGTGTAGACGAGGATGGGGCGAATCAGCGGCAGGGTAATCTTCCAGAACGTCTGATTCGGGGTCGCGCCGTCAATCTGCGCCGCCTCGAACATGGAGGGGCTGATGCCCATCATCGCCGCCATCAGGATGATGGTGGTGTTGCCGAACCACATCAGGAAGTTCATCAGCGCGACGAGCGAGCGCGTGCCCCAGATGTTCGCAAGGAAGCGGATGGGTTCGCCGCCGAGTGCCTGAATCATGTTGTTGACCGGGCCCTGATCAGCGAAGAGGGCGAAGAACAGCATGGCGAACGCGGACGCCATAATCAGGTTGGGCATGTAGATGACGGTCTTGAAGAAGCCTTGGCACTTCAGCTTCAGGCGGTTATCGGTGAACCACGCCGCCAGCAGAAGCGAGAAGACAATCTGCGGGATGAAGCCCATCAGCCACATGATGATGGTGTTGCCGAAGTATCTGGGCAGATCCTTGGAGAAAACGTACAAGTAGTTCGTCCAGCCGACGAATTTCGGGCCAACCTGAATCAGACCGCCCTGCTTGAAGAAATACTCAAAGAAGCTGTAATAAATCGTCGAGACGAGCGGATAGAGCTGGAACAGCGCAAACACGATGAAGAACGGCGCGATGAACACATAGCCCCATTTGGCATAGCTGACGGAGCGGACTTTCTTTTTTGCTCCCTGCATCCGGAATCACCAATCCTTCCTACGTTCGTTTGCCCCAATGATGACCTCTGGCATCCGGCGGGCGTGGGGATTTCGCTGCCAGAGGTCACCATTGGAACAGAATGCAATTTTCTTCGTAAAGCAAGCAGGGACGGGCGCAATGCCCGCCCCTGCCGCTTGGTTTGTGATGCGAATTACTCCGCGTCCGGCCACTGGAAGTTCACCAGTTCCGGATACTTTTCGGAGATGATGCTCTCGAACTGCGCCTTGGCTTCGTCGATGGTGGCGTTGCCGTCGAAGTAGTTCTTGAACGCGCCCTGGAAGGATTCGTTCAGACCCTGGTCATAAGCAGAGATGTTGCTCATGTCGATCTTCGGAGCCGCTTCCGCGAACAGCGCGATGTGGTTCTGGCCGCCGAGGAAGGCAGAGGAGTAGTTCTGCGCCAGCTCGTTCATAGCCGCCACGTTGTTGGTGTAGTCCTGCGTGTCCTCGGTAATCTTCTTGGCGATCGCCGCGTCGCAGGTCAGCTTCTGCATAACGTCCTTAATGGTCGCCACGTTGTCGGTGCCGGCAGCCGCGCAAATCCAGGTGCCGCCCCAGTAGTAAGCCTGCGGGCCCTGGCAGACCGCGTAGTCGCCATAAGCGCCGTTGCCGACTTCTTCCTTGCCGCCGTTGGCGACGGAAGTTTCCAGAGAGTTGCCCAGCAGGGTGAAGTTGATGCCCCAAGTGGAGTAGAAGAAGCCGAAGACCTTGCCGGTCGGGCCCTGATCAGCCGCCCAAGTCGCGTCCCACAGGGAGGACTTGTGGTTGTAGCCCTTTTCGGTGTACGTCTTGGTCTGGTCAACCCACTTCATCAGGTTCGCGTCAACGACCACGGTTTCGCCGTCGTCAGCAACCCACGGAGCGGACACGTTGTTGGAGAAGGTGCGGTACGCATCGTCATAGCCGGAGAGCATGTAGTAGCCCTTCGCAGCCGCCTGCTCAGCGACAGCGTTGAACTTGTCCCAGTCAGCCAGCGCTTCCTGCACTGCATCGGGATCGTCGGTGCCCAGCACGTCCTTGGCGATGGAACGGCGATACGCGAACAGGCCGGGGGTCGCCTGCCAGGTGACAGCCTTCAGCTTGCCATCAGCGGAGGTGGCGATTTCCTGCGTATACTTGTACTGGCCGCCCAGATTTTCGTCGGTCAGGCCGATGTCCGCCTTCACGTCCAGCGTGTAGGGGGAATCGACGTACTTCAAAGCGTAGTCAGCTTCGATCAGGAAGATGTCGATCTTGTCGTCAGCCGCGGCGGATTCCTGCGCGCGCAGGGCTTCGTCCAGCTTGTTCTGGTAGTTGTTGCCCTCGTTGGGGTTGATCGTCCACTTAACGATGGTGCCATCGTTCAGGGTGGTGGTGGACTTATCCTCAGCAATTTCCTTCACTTCGGGATAGTAGGCGTTGAAGCGGCTCTGGAATTCATCGTTCCAGCACCAGATGTTCAGCACCTTGCCCTCGGCGGTTTCCGCCGATGCCAGCGTGGCCGGAACGACCATCATCAGGCACAGAAGCAGAGCGACGAGCTTTTTCATAGGATTTTCCTCCTCTTTAATAGGCGGGTTGTGCCCGCTATATTTCCAGCGGCTTCCCTGCCGCGGGAATACGATGTGGGGTGATTTTTCCGCCTCCTCTTGCGGAAAAATCAGCTGTTGGCGGCGTCTGTCTTCACCGGGCAGATGCCCATGGATTCACCCTCCAGCAGTTTAACCGGAATTGTTGCGGTTTCGCTGCCAGCGGTGCGCGGGTTCTCGATGCGGTCGATCAGGAATTCCGCCGCCTGTGCGCCGATGCGCTTGGTATCCTGCTCAATGGTGGTCAGCCGCGGCTGAAGCATCTGCGTCAGGCGGATGCCGTCGTATCCAGCCAAGGACAAATCCTCCGGCACGCGCAAATTCAGCTGTTTTGCTGCCTGCAACGCGCCCAGGGTCGAGTGGTCGTCCGGCAGCAGGATGCACGTCGGCGGGTCAGGGCGGTCCATCAGGTTCAGCACCGCCTGCATACTCGTGGCGGGGTTGTCGTAGAGCGCCTCGACGACGAAGTCCGGGTTCACGTTCAGCCCATGCTCCTGCATCGCGCGGTAGAAGCCGATGATGCGGTTCTCCGTGACGGAGGATTTTTCGCCGTGGACGTACGCGATTTTGCGGTGTCCCTTCTGATAAGCGGCATCCACCAGCAGCTTGAGTCCGCCGATGTTGTCCGACAGCACGCACGAGCGGTTGTTGAAGCTGTGGTCGATGGTGACGACGGGCAAATTGCTGTCCACCAGCTCAATGACCTCCGGCGCGTAGAAATCGGCGCAGACGACGCACACGCCGTCCACATTGCGGTATCGGCAGTGCTCCAGATAGGTCATGCCCGTCCACCCGATGTGGTGGTTGATGAAGGTGATGTCGTACCCGCGCTTCTCCCCCGCCGACTTGAACGCATCCAGCACGGAGGCGAAGAAGCTGTGCGTCAGACCCGTGCCGCGCTTTTCTTGGAACAGAACGCCCAAGTTGTAGGAGCGGTTGGTTTTGAGCGTGCGGGCGATGGCGTTGGGGTAATAGCCGATTTCACGCGCCGTGCGCTGCACGAGTTCGCGGGTTTCGAGGCTGATGTCCGCGTAGTTGTTGAACGCCTTGCTGACAGTGGAGATGGACAGGCCGCACTTTGCGGAAACATCCTTGATGGTCACGGCCATGGGCGCCCCTCCTTTCGTCTTTGCTGGAAGCGCCGAGGCGGGTTAGCGTTCTGCTTCCGGGACATGTGATGCTCACGAACCCGTTCGGCTTTTTGCTAAACCGGTTTCGTGATGGTTAGAGTATACACCACCCGTGCGAAAAAATCAAGTGTTTTCCTGTGTTTTTTTATAAAAATTTTTTCCGGATTCTCCATTCCTCGCGTTGTAAACGTTTTCATTCCTGTGTTTTCAAGGGTTTGCGGGATTTTTTACGAAATCGTTTCGACTGATTCTCGAAATCGTTTCAGCAGGAAATTTCGGTCAAAAAACGACCATCCAGTCGAATTTGCTGGATGGTCGCAGGGAGGATTTTCGTTTTTTCGGATTTTGCCGGACGTTGCGCGGGCATTCGGCGAAAACGCGCCGACCGAATGCTCAGCGTCCTGATTTCACCGCGCGCCGTCCGCCAGCTGCTCATTCCACTTCTTCCAGCTTCCGCAGCGCCCGCTTCGTGTTTTCCCCCGCCCGAAGCCGCGCCCCGACCCGCCGCGCGTTCGACGCGTAGCGCTGGTAGTCCTCCTCCGACATCGTGCGAATCAGCTCCGGCAGCTCGCGCAGGCTGTTCAGCGCCACGCCGACCTGCTCCCGCGCCACAAAATCCGCCGCCGCGGCGTTCTTCGCAACAATCACCGGCAGTCCGCCCGCGAGGTATGTTGACAGCTTGTGCGGGCTGTTCAGCAGGGCGTACGCGCCGTACAAGCCAGTCAGCCCGTCAAGACTGTCGCCGTCCCACACGATGCCGAACGCGCCCGAAATCGTCTCCGGCAGCTTCTCCGGCGCAATTTCGCCGTGGTATTCGATGCGCGTTGAGCCGCTTCCTGCCCAGTTTGTTCCATATAATTGCCATTCCAGCGGAACTTTGCCAATATCTTTCAGGTATCCGCTCTTGTCCGCGGCGAGGTTGCCCGCAATCGCGACCATGCGGCTCTTCTCCCGCACAGGGATTTCCCCTTCCGACAGGCAGTCAAACGCTTCCATCAGAATCATCGGGCACGTCACGCCCACCGTCCGCAGGTAGCTTTCCATCCGCTGACTGTGCACGATGAGTGCCTCGAACCCCGGCAGCAGCAGCTGGTCGCTCCCGCGCGCGGCGCTTCCCCCAATCCGCCGGAGCGAGTCGAGGTCGTGCACGAGCGCGGCGGTTTTCACGCCCTTCCAGCGCAGCAGGTGCAGCGCCAGCCGCGCCACGCCGTAGCCCTTGACCGGGAAATACGGGTACTGCACGAGCAGCAGGTCGCCCTGCCGCATCCGGTAGAACGCGCGAATCCAGTCGCCAAGCGTCTTTGCGCCGACTTGGATAGCTTGCCAGACGCTGCCATTTGCGCTGTCCGGCGCGTGGAGCGCGAACGGCGCGTACCCCATTTCAGCGGCGATCTGCTCGATGTCCGCGCGCGCCTTGTTCAGCGCTGGCACGCCCGATGCACTCGTTTTCGGGGTCATCAGGAAGCGGCGCTGAAACCGTTTTCTCTCCGTCAGGGCGATGAGCTTGTCCTCCAGCCGCTGCGCCGCGGTGCCTATGTCGTAGCCCGCGTCGGCGATGGTCTGCGCCTCGTCGCGGCGGATTTCGTGGCGTTCCAGCATGTTCAGCATATGTTCCGCCCAAATCGCCGGATCTTCCGCCGGAATAAACTCCACGTTTCGCGTCAGCTTCGTTTCCCTCGGCACGCTGGCGGATAACAGACACGGCAGCCCTGCCGCCTGCGCTTCCAAAGCCGCCATTCCGAAGCCTTCAAAGTGCGACGGCATGACGAACAGGTCGAACGCCTGCAACAAGCGGTTGACGTCATCTCGGTTGCCGAGGAAGAGGACTTCCCGCTCGATGCCGAGGGTGACAGCCTTTGCCTCCAGCTCCGTCAAATCCGGGCCATCGCCGACGAGCACGAGCCGCGCTTTCTCTTCGCGCTCATGCAGGTGGCGGAAGGCGTCCAGCAAGAATGTTTGGTTTTTCTGGTACTGTAAGCGCCCAACATGACCAACTACGAGGCAATCTTCCAGCCCATACTGCTCGCGAACCTCGCGCCGAACCTGCTCCGAGAAGCGGAACATCTGCGCGTCAATGGCGTTCGGGATGACCTCGCAGGGCAAATCCATGGCGGGGCACGCCCACTTCGCGCTCTCCATCGAGCACGCCCAAAGGACGTTGGCGTAGTGGCTGAGCGAATGGTGATTGACCCGATGGAGGAAGCCCTGCACATGTCCGATGACTGATTTATCCATATTCTGCGGATTATGGCAGTGTGCGATTCGCACCGGAATGCCCACCTCCGCGGCTTTTTTCAGCGGCGTCATGTCGTTGAACATGCACTCATTGTCCCAGATAATATCGTATTCGTGCCCATGTTCGCGGAAAAAGTCGTTGATTTCCCGATAATAGCGCATTATATCGCTGCTCCGCCGAGTAATTGTGTATATTTTTCCGATTTTTTCCGCTTCTTTTTGGCACGCAATCGGGCTAAAACGGCACAAAAAGTCGAATTGAACGCGTTCGCGGTTCATTTTTCCACAATACGCCATTAAAAAGTGCTCAATTCCGCCCGTCGTCGCCGTCCAGCCCACGACAAGCACCCGCAGTGGTTTCATCGTCATACTTCCTTTCATAAGCGAAGGAGACGCGAGGGGACGCTGTCCCCTTCGATCCCCTGCAATGGCTTCGACCCTTGACCCATTCGCGCGATTTCGTTGGCTACGTTTGCATACAGCTTCCGCGTGCTGATTTTGCGCTGATTTACAATTTGCTGATGTCGATTGGCAAATACGCTGTCTACCATTTTCGCCATCATCGGCGTGCAAGCGCAGATGTGCCATGACTTTCCAACCGATGAAAGCGTCGCCGCAGCGACGGATAAGGTCGTCCCGCCCGCGATAACCCGCAAGTTACTGCTGATTTGCCCCTCGCCGGTCGCAGCGCACCCCGGCGTGAAAAATCCCTTCCATTATATTGCACTTTCCGCCAAAGCACACGCCAGCTGATTCTGCCTGCGCCGAATCAGAATCGCCCGCCTTGCCAGCGGATACAGCCCGCACCGCAGCATCAGCAGCACCGCCTGCGCCTTTGACCGCGGCAGCCAACGCACACGGCGCAAATCCGCGCGGAACGCTTCCCGGCACAAGCGGCAAATCGCCCCGCACTGGCGCAGCCCGTCGCGAAAGCCGCCCTCCTGCACCACCCCGTGCGTCAGCATCAGCAGCAGGTGCATCAAGCGGTACTGTGCTGCCGCGTCCGGCATGTCCAAATAGTTTAATGTTGGCTGTGCCGCCGTGAGCGTTCGCAGATATTCGCGCACCACGTCTGCCGCGCTGTGCACCGCTGAATCCGCCCGCAAATGGTAGCAATAGGCGTTCACCTGCGCCAGCGCAACGGTTTTCGCGCCGTGCAGCACCCGCATCATCCACTCGCCATCCTCCCCAAGGCGCAGCGATTCGTTGAACCTCTCGTTACATATTTCCCGCCGCAGCAGCCAGCCGTGCGTGTGTAAATGCACGGTTGGATTTCGCAGCGCCAAGTCCAGCATATCACGCGAAGGGAGGGTTTGAACGGTGCATTGCGGCACATCAGGGGCTTCCGAACGGGTCACAAGGCCCTGAATCGCTTGCGAATCCCCCGCAAGGGCGAGCAGATTGCCGATTGCGTCGGGCAGCAGCACGTCATCCGCATCAAGAAAAGTCAGCCACTCCGACGCTGCCGCTTGTAACCCTGCGTTTCGTGCGGCAGATACCCCGCGGTTTTGCTGATGAATCACCGCAATGCGCGGATGGTGCGCCAGCTCGTCGCACAAGCGCGCTGTGCCGTCGGTGGAGCCGTCGTCCACAAGGAGGATTCGCACGTCCCCCTGCATGAGTGCAGACGTAACCGCAAGTTCAAGCGTATCAAGTGCATTGTACACAGGGATGATGATATCGACCATCGGATGGCTTCACCTCCCAAAACGCAAATTTGTAACCATTCGTTATTTCGGCAGCGTTTGTGGCTTCAGCCGCCGCGCCTGTGCATCCACCGCGCCCATCAGCAGGCAGAGCCAATAGAGCATCGGCGAACCCGTCGATAGCATCGTGAAGCAGTCCACCAACTCGCAAACCAACAGGTAAATTACCGGGAGGGGCAGCATCAGCACCCAAAGTGGCTGATTGCGCTTGGAAATCCGCGCTGTCTGCATGAGGAACATGGCAATCACGATCAGCAGAATCAGCAGACCGGGAATCCCCCAGCTGACAAGCGTCTGTAAGTACAAATTGTGCGCATGTTGGAAGTATTTCGTGCCCGGGTCAGTGTACAAATTCATCATTCCTGCCGCCAGCGGCGCGCTTGTGCCCGTCAGCAGCAGCTCCGGCTGTGCTTTGAGCAGCCGAATTGCCCCCTTCCAAATCCCCCAGCGTCCGTTGAATGCGTCCGTAGTGTCAATGCTGCGGTGGACGGGTGTGCTGTCCAATGTAACTTCCTGTTCAGCGGATGCTTCCGTCATCAGGTGCGCCGGGAACTCCAGCAGGTTCACGTTGTCCAGCGGGCCGGGCGCGACGGACGGGGCAAGCAGCGTCAACACCCCCGTCAACAGCCCATAGCAGAGGATAATCCCCGCTGCCATCAGCATAGGAAGCATAAGCCTATGGTTTAATTTCGACGGCACATGCGCCTTCGCACCGAGAAGCGTCCACGCGCAGAAGCCCGCCGCGACGCCGAGCGCCACGAACGCCGTCCGGCAATCCGTCAGCGCGAGCGCGCCGCATTGTACCAGAATTGCCATCACACAGGCAATTTTCGCCCGTTTCGTGCGGCTCAGCGCGAACAAAACCACGGTCAAAAGCACGGTCATGCCCATTTTGGCGGCGGCGGTCGTAACGTAAGCGTTCAAATACAGGCGGTGGTCGCCGAGGTTCATGCCGATGTACCACGTCCCCTTCATGCTGAAAACGGCGTGCCCGCTGATTGCCGCCCACAAGCCGATGGCTGCTTGACAAGTAATTGCGGTCATCCAGACGGCTATCGTTCCCTTCAAAAACTGCCGAAAACGATTTTCAGTAAGGCAGCTCGGCAGCGGCGCAAGCACAAGGAACGCAATGATGCCCTCCTTGAGGTACTGCCACTCAGCCGCGAGAGCATTTCCGCCGCGGATGGCGCTCATCAGCAGCATCCATCCAAGCCCCGCCGTCATCGTCCAGACAAGCGGCGAGCGTTTTTTCCAGCCCAAAATCAGCGAAAAAATGGCGGCAATGATACCAAAGTCGCCCAGATACGGCATAATGGTGAACGTCCATGAAAATTCTGTCATTCGCGCGAGGTTCCACCAGAGGTAGCCCGCCGCGACTGCCATATAACCCCAGCGGGCAATCCGCCGCCCCGTTTCCTGCTTCATGCGCCACCTCCGCGTTCATTTCAACCTATATTATAGCATTTTTCTGCTGCCTGCGCAAGTGGACGCGTTCTTGCTGAATTCATCACGAAAATAGTTATGATTTACGTTCTATTGGTGATTTATTTCGTAACCATATGTTTCGTAGAACTCGCGTTTCAGCAGCAGAAAATCCTCCATGCGCCGCAATAGCACATACAGCAGCGCCCTATCCTCGAACTCGCCACGCGTCACAGGAAGCGGCTGATGCTCCATCTCCGACAGCAGGTCATGCAGTGCGGACAACAACGATGTGCAGTCGTTTTCACGGTCATACTCGGCAAAAATGCGGCCAATCAGCGCACGAACCTCGGCTTCCTGCGGCGGATGCCCCTGTACTTTTTGTGCGTCTTGCGTGACTTGCAGCAGGATTCTCCGCTGCTGCCGGCGCATGTTGATATAATGAATCTCGCGCGTCGGCACGTCTGTTAGACTATTTTCGGCGTTTTTCGCGGCACATTCGTCTGCTTGACGGAGCGTCTCGCCCAGCAAAATCAAGGGGTTGCGCGCATCCGCCGCTTCCGCAAGCGCCCGCAGCGCCGTCCGCATCTGCTCATCCGCCTGACGAAGCAATGCGTCCAGACGCCTTTCGTCCGGGTGCAGGTGCAGGTTCGTCAGGATGCCGCAGGTTGTGCCGATGAGGAACAACAAACTTTCGTTGCCAATCTGCGTCCACGTCATGCCGCCAGTGCCCATAAAGTGGGAAATCAGCACGGAAATCATCGCCGTCGCGTACCCCCACGAACAGGCATAGCACAGCGACGCGAAAACAAACAGGTAAATTCCGAAAGCAAGCAGACCATCGCCGAAGAGCGTGAAGCATACGAAGGCGATCAGCAGCGCCGCGCCGTACGCCATCAGCCGCCCCAGCGCCACTTTCATTGTCTCGCGCTTCGTACCCATCAGGCTTAAAATCGCGATAATCCCTGCCGTCGCGCTAAACTGCAGGTGTATTGCGCTGGCAACGGCTATCGCAACCGCCGCACTTCCAGCCGCCTTCAACCCGGTCAGCAGAAGTCCGCGCGTTCGGTCATTGTGCGTTCTTTTCCACATAAACACTCCTCGACGGGAAGGCGAAAGACAGCCCTTCTTCCGCCATCAGATGCATAACCGCAAGGTTAATTCTGCCTTTGAGCGCGCGGTAGTCGCCGTAACCGGGGGTGTTGACCATCATGCGGACGTTGACGTTGATGGACGAATCCGCGAACTCCTCCAGCACCGCCTGCACGCTCTGCCCATCAACGTCCGGATCCGAAACCAGAAGTTTCGTCAGGTCGCGGATGAACTGCTCCACCTGCTGCGCACTCGTGCGGTACTCCAAGCCAATCGTGAACGCCCACAGGCGCTGGGTGCGCGCGTTCGCATTTTGGATGTATTCGGCGCAAACCTTGCTGTTTTCGACGGTAATGAGCACTTGGTCGGGCGTGCGAATGCGGGTTGAACGCAGCGAAATGTCCTCGACGGTGCCCTCAACGTCGCCCAGCACGATGTAATCGCCGAGCGAAAACGGGTGTTCCGCAACGAGCGTGATCCCGGCAATCAGGCCGGAGAGCGTGGATTGCGCCGCGAGGGTGATGGCAAGCCCAACGACGCCCGCGCCGGCAATCAGGCTCGTGACCGGTACGCCAAGGCCATCCAAACCGACCAGAACCGCCATCACAACGACGACTGTTCGGCATCCGTTCTCGAAAAAGCGTGACAACGTTTCGTAGTTTTCCGGCTGATCAGGGTGCGGATGACGATGCAGCATTTGCCAAATAACCGGGATGGCTTCCCAAACGCCCCACGCCGCCATCGCCAGCACAAACGCCTGGTAGTACGGCATTGCGCGGGTGAGCACCACACGGATTTCGGCGCTCCACGGAATGGTTAGCAGTGCCCAACCCGCGAGTGTGACGCGGACGAGCCATGCCGCCGGGCGCAGGAAGCAGCGGAGAAGATGCCCCACAAGCGCTGGAATGCGGTCGCTAATCCGCTTTTTTACAGGTTTCAGGATGCGCTTCAAGAGCGGAACGGCAAAAACAGCTGCCAGCAGAAGAAAACCTGCGAGTAAATATTGCTGGACCTCTGGCGTCATGGTGCGCGTCTCCTTTTAATAGGTAGAAATTACGCAGGAAAGGGGAAGCCATTGCGCTCCCCCTCGTGCTTATTTGCTTTTTTTCTTGCCGATGGACATGATTTTCTCTTTCCACTGGCGCAGCAGCGACATCCGGTGTCCGCTCTCACGCGGGTCATCGGGAATCTCGTCGCCCGCAACAGATGCGGATACAGATTCTTCCACGTCCGTGTACCCCTTCTGCCGCAGGCCGTGCCGCGCCGCCGACCGCAGAATGCCGTAAATTGTGGCGAAAACGGGAACGCCGACGACCATACCGACCAAGCCGAAGAGATCCCCACCGACGACAATCGCGAAGAGAACCCAGAGCGCCGAGATGCCAATCGAATCGCCGAGAATCATCGGGCCGATGAAATTGCCATCCAGCTGCTGGATAATCAGGATCAAAATCAGGAAAATCAACGCCTGCCACGGATCGAGGAAGAGCAGAATCACCGCGCCGGGTATCGCGCCGATGAACGGGCCGAACACGGGGATGATGTTCGTGATGCCGACAATGATGCTGATGAGCGTCGCGTACGACAAGCCGAGGATGTTCATGCTGACAAACGTCAGTACACCAATAATCGCGGAATCGAGGATTTTTCCGGCGAAAAAGCCGCCGAAATTTCGGTTTGCGTCGTGGCAAATCCGCAGGGTCGTCTCCGCGGCGCTCTTCGGCAGGAACGCGCGCGTCAGTACCCGCGCGTGGCGGAGCAGCTTATCCTTTTGCAGGAGGAGGTAGACACTGCTGGCAATCGCTGTAAAAATAGTCACGACACCCGAAGCAACGCCGCCGACGTAGCTGATAATTTGCGGCACGCGGTTCGTAATCGCCTTGACAATCGTGCCAAGCAGATCGCTCATGCTGGCGTTCAGGTTCTCCACCGCCGTAACCGCAAGGCTCAAATCCACGCCCGGCGTTTCCGCGTCAAGTTCCTTGAGCATATTCAGCAAATTTTGCGCATAGCCGTCGAAATTCTGGTAGAACATGACAACGCTGCCGACCATTTGCGGAATAATCAGCACCATCAGCAGCGCAACGATTGCCAAGCCGACAATGTACGCCAGCAAAATGGCGAGTCCGCGGCACTTTTCTCGTCCGCGGAAGAGGTACTTCATCGCTGCTTTAACAATTGGGTTAAGGCAGTAGGCAATCACCACACCGCCCGCGAACGGCGCAAGGATGCCCAGAATGCGGTTCACACCGTTCAGGAAGGACTGCGCGTTGAGCAGCGCCATGTAAAACGCAACCGCAATCAGCGTAATTCCAAGGTAATCGAGGTTGCTCTGCGGCTTTCGGCGCAGCCACTTGTTCTCGTCCATCAAAAATCCCCTCGCTCTCTACCTATTATAATAGTGCAGAAACGCCCGGCTGTCAATTGCTTCGATTCATTTTTAACGTTTTTTTCATTTTTCGGACGTGAAAAAGGGCCCATTCCCGCGAATGCACCCTTTTCTGACAATTTTTGATCTATGGATGATGCCGTCCACCGAAATTTAACTTTTCAGCAGAATTTGCTCCACTTCCGCCAGAATTTTTGCTGTATAAGTTGCTTGTTGGCAGCCCGTGTTCTTCCAATCAACAAAGATACTGTCAATTCCAGCGTTGACGGCCGCGGGGATATCCGCCGTCGCGCTATCGCCGACCATGACAGCTTCGGCCTTGTCCGTGCAGCCGCATTCGGCAAGGGCAATTTCAATCAGGCGCGGATCGGGCTTGCTGACGCCTTTTTCGCTGCTGATGACAATGTTATCCAGCAGTGGCGTGAACACGCACCGGAAAAGTCGGTTGCGCTGGATGACGCTGTCACCATTACTGACCAGCACGATTTTCATCTGCCCGTGCAGGCGGCGCAAAAACGCCTCCGCGCCGGGCATGAGGTCAGCGTGCGTGCCGAGATAGTGGCTGTAGCGCAGGGCGAGGCGGGGCGCGCAGACGTTTTCGGCGGGGTATTCTGCCAGAAGTTGGGCGAAACGGGCGATTTTAAGCGCCGCGTGGGTGGTTTCGCCGCGTTCGAGTGCCTTCCAGAGTGCGTCATTGATGGCGCTGTACCGTGCGCAGACGGCATCGGTCGGTTCAATCCCGGCTTCGGTGAGTGCCTCGCGGAGGGCGGCGTGTTCGGCGGCGTGGAAGTCCATGAGGGTGTTATCGTTGTCGATGAGCAGATAGCGATACTTCATAGCTGTCTCTTCCTAAACTTTTAGGTATTTTCGTGCGTTACTCGTCCCGCTCCGGCGTGTAGGGCAAGTCGCGGTCGGCATTCTTTTCCTTCAGGTAGTCGATGACCCAAATGTTGCCGTCCGTGCGCATCCGGGTCAGCCCTTTATAACCCAAAAGGTACGAAATGTGCTTCTTGTCGCAGTAGTTGACGCTGCCTTTGATCACGTTCGCCGCGCCGTTGATGAAAATCAGCTGCGGGTTGATGGCTTCCAGGAAGTCATCGCGCAGGCGCACCTGCCCGTGGTGCGGGTACTTGAAGATATCCGCGTTCAGCCCGATTTCCGGCGGATTCGCCGCGAAATACTGCTGAGAACGGTTCTCGTTGTCGCCCGCGAAGAGCATCCGGCGGTCGCCGTACTGCACCATCAGCATGGCGGACTGGTCGTTCACGCCCCAGGAGGACTTGTGGTACTGAATGACGGTCATCTTGACGCCGCCGTCCTCCCCCAGCGTGAAGGTGTCTCCGTTGCCAATCTGCTCGATGGGGATGTTGTTCGCCTTCATGAATTTAACCGCGCTCTTCATCCGCGCGTTAAAATTTTCCGGAAAGGTAATCAAAAACTTGGAAATCGGCGCGTATTCGTTGACGAACTGAAATCCGTCGATGTGGTCGTCGTGCGGATGGCTGTTGTAGGCAATGTCGATGTGGTCGATACCGAGGGTATCGCAGGCGGTGTAGATGCGGTTGCGCATGGTCGCGTTTTTGGTCGATGCGTCTATCATCATGACCATGCCGTCATAGCGCAGGAGGATGCAGTCGGAGGAGTAAACGCGCGGAAAAACGATTTCGAGAATCTTCGCGCCGTCCTCAAAGTGGTATTCAGCGTCCGGATTTTCAACCAGATTGACAATGACGGGCGTTTCTGCCATCGCGAACGTCGGCAGGAACATTGCCATCATCAGGAGTAGTAAAAGTAATTTCTGGATTTTTTTCATCGGAGAAGCCTTCCTTTCCTGTACTTCCCTTCCATTGTAGGCGTTCGGGCGGGGTTTGTCAAGCCGCCGCGACGATTATTGCAAATCAACCGCCGGTTATTCTTCCATCGTGAGATTCTGCAAAATCCACACCTGCCCGTCGGTTTGCAGCAGCAAGCCGCATTCATCCGTGTGCGCGGCGGGAATCGCCATGGCATCCAGCTGTGTGAGGGCGTACGGCGCGCGGGTCGGTTTGGCGGTGATGATGGCGAGTTTGGGCGCAATAGTGGTCAGAAGCGCCTGATTCATGGCAGCGTGACCGTGGTGCGGGTACTTGAGGATATCCGCGTGCACATCGTCGCCGGAATCAAGCAGTGCCTGCTGACCCATGCTTTCGAGGTCGGCGAGCATCAGCATCCGGGCATCCCCCAGCGTCACGAGGACGAGGAGGGAGCGATTGTTGATGGTCTTTCCGGTATTTTCCGGAAGAATCAGCGTGATTTGCGCGTGTCCGAGCGTCAGCATTTGCCCATCCGATGCATTTTCGATCGGCACGCCGCATTCCGCCATTACCGCGAGGGTATGCTGCATCTGCGCGTTTTCGTTCGCGGGAAACGACGTGAGGAAGCGCCCAATCGGCATCCGGCGGGCGATGGCCTCGAAGCCGGGCTGATGGTCGTGGTGCGGATGGGTGGCGACGACCCAATCCAGCCGCGTCACGCCGAGGGCTTCCAGCGCGGTCTGAACGGCGGATTCCTCCGCGTATCCGCCCGCGTCAATCATCCCGGCGTGGCCGTCGCAGACGAGAATGGCGGCGTCGGCGAAGGTCATCTGGGGAAAAGCGACGGTGAGGACGGCGGCGTCGGACGGAAAGCGGGCGTCGGCGTCGTGGGCGCGGAGGTCAAGGACAGGGACATCCGCGTGCGCAGCGGACGAGAAAATCAGGAGGATCAGGAGAATAGAAATTAACTTGCGGGTCACTTTTTGCCCTTCTTGAGCGCCTTGCGCTTCTCTTCGAGACGGTCAAGTTCCTGCTGGAGCTTCTCGCGTTTTTCGCGCATATTCGCCTGCAATTCGTCGTGCTTCGCCTTCAGGCGGGCAAGGTGCGCCTTATTGTAGAATTGCACCTCCGGGAAAGCGTGCAGCGGGTGGTGGAGCAGGAAGCCCTGCGCCATGAACGCCTCGCGAACCGCCTTGGTGATGGCTTCGGTGTTGTCCGCGCGGACGGATTCTGCCGCGCCGCGAATCTTTGTCAGCACGCCCGCGGAAATCGCGACGTCCGCGACAAGCAGCGTCGTCAGCGTGATGCTGATGACATCCAGCCAGACAGGCGGGATTTTGGCGAACAGCCCAAACGCAAAGGGCTTCAGCACCTTGACGACGAACACGCCCATCACCCCGAACGCCAGCAGGTTGCTCGCGCACACGCGCCCGTTGATGTTGAAGCGCTTCTGGGAGTAGTCCCACCAGCGCGCGTGGAACAGTTTTTCCATCAGCCAGCTGGTGATATATTCCAACGTGCCGCAGAGGACGAGGGCGAGCAGGAATGTCGACTCGACCTGCGTTGTCCACAGGGGCAGAAAGTACGCCATCAGCACAGCGCCCGTGCCGTAAATCGGGCACAGCGGGCCGAGCAGAAAGCCGCGGTTGATGAAGCGCCCGAACTGCACGAGCTTACAGGTGACCTCCATGCACCAGCCGAGGAAGGAGCAGGCGAAGAAGAGGAGGACATACATTTCAATTTCTATCCACAAGGCGGTGATTCCCCTTTCGATATGGGTTCATAAGTGAATCATAGCACAAGACGAGGAATTACGCAAGGGGGGGAGACGAGGGGCTTTGCCCCTAACCCCAGCAGGGCGCTGCCCTGCCCCTGCCAAAGGGTCTTCGACCCTCTGGACTCCCTTTTCGCGATTCAGTTGGTGACGTTTTCATACTACTTGCGCGTGTTGATGCGGGGTTTCGCTCCTGCGGGAGCGACCAGAGGCGTTGCCTCTGGACTCCACAAGGGACTTCGTCCCTTGACCCTTTCGCGCGATTGAGTTGATCGCATTTTCATGCTTTGCCCGCGTGTTTGTCCGGGTACGGCATTCCGAATTCCGCATTCCGAATTAAAAAAGAAGGGATATTATGACCCAAGTTCTCTCCCCCACCCCCGAAGCCCTCGCGCTCGCGTCGCAGCTGCTCCACGACGGGCAGCTTGTCGCCTTTCCTACCGAAACGGTGTACGGATTGGGCGCGAACGCCCTCAATGCAAAAGCCGTGCTGAATATCTTCGCCGCGAAGGGGCGTCCGGCGGATAATCCGCTGATTGTCCACGTCTACGACCGCGCGCAGCTGAATGTTTTCCTTGCGGCGGCTTTGCAGTCCCCCGCCGAGGCGGCGTTTGTCCTCGCCGCAAGCTACGGCCTCCGGCGGAGCGAGTGCGCCGGGCTGAGGTGGAGCGCGATCGACTTCCGCGCGCGGCGCATGGTCATCAACCACACCGCCATTCTCTCGAACGGGCGGATTCTCTATGTCGATAACGTCAAGACCCGCTCGAGCTACCGCACGCTGCCGCTATCGGACTCGCTGCGGCGGTATCTGACCGATCTTCGCCGCCGCCAGAAGGAAAACCGCCGGAAATACGGCAAAGCCTACCACCAGAGCGATTATGTCTGCGTCCGTGAGGACGGCACGCCGCTCCGCCCGGACTATATTTCCCGCGAGTTCGGGCGCGTCTGCCGCCGCGCCGGTCTGCCGTGCATCCGGTTTCACGATCTGCGGCATTCGGTCGCGACGCTCCTGCTTCAGCAGGGCTTTTCCCTCAAGCAGATTCAGGAATGGCTCGGTCATTCGGATATCGCCACGACCGCAAACGTTTACGCGCACGTGCCGTATGTGGAGAAGGAGTCTATCGCCAAGAGCGCGATTCCGATCATCGAAATCTGAGAGCTGCAAGATTATTCCAGCATTTCGAAGCGCGTGATTTTACGAAAAATTCGGAAAAGACAACGATTTTTTCGAAATTGCGGGTTTAACCGTGAAATTGATTATTTTGCCTGCAATCTCAAAAAGATTCTCGCACTGGTACTGGCGTTCGCTTGCGCGTTCACTATGTTTGCCGGTGCGGCGTTCACGGATCAGGCCGACATCAAGGTCGAGAATGAAGTCGTGGACACTCTCATTGAGCTGGGCGTAATCAACGGTTACACCGACGGTTCGTTCAAGCCCAATGACACCGTAACTCGTGCGGAGATGGCGAAGATGATCTACGTGCTGCGCACTGGTAACTCTGACGCTTCTGCGTACAACAATGACAAGACCAGCTTTACTGATGTCAACGGCCACTGGGCCGCTGGCTTCATCAAGTACTGCCAGTCTGTCGGCATCATCGCTGGCCAGTCTGCAACCAAGTTTGCACCGGACCAGACCGTAACCGCTCAGGAAGCTGCTAAGATGCTGCTCGTAACCCTCGGCTACGACGCTAACAAGGCAGGCCTGGTAGGCATCAACTGGGCATCCAAGACCAACGCTCTGGCTGACGAGAACGGCCTGCTCGAGGATGTTAACACTTCCTTCACCGGTCCGTGCCCGCGTCAGTACGCTGCTCAGCTGATCTACAACGCAATCGATACCCCGACCGTTGTATGGCGTGACGATGCTTACACCAACGTAACTCTGCTTGGCGACGATAACAAGACCGTTGGCGAGAAGTTCATGAACCTGAAGAAGACCACCGCTGTTCTGGAGGACGTTTCCAAGACCTCCGGCAAGGAGACCTTCGAGCTGACTCTCGACAAGACCACTGTTGATCTGAACAAGACCACCGACAGCGACAACAACGGCGCTAAGGCTCTGTACAGCTTCACCGACGTGAAGAAGGACTACTCTGACCTGAAGTATCAGATGGTTACCGTTCTGTACAAGAACAACGACAAGTCCAAGGTTTACGGCGTTTACGCTACCAAGGACAACACCCAGCAGACCGGCATCCTGAAGGACCTCGAGATGGACGGCAACAAGGCTAAGCTGGACGACACCAAGTACGATCTGGCTGATAAGAACACCGTTTATGTAAACGGCAAATCTTGGACGGAAAACAAAAAAGATTCGAACAATATCAAGAGCTTCATTGATACCTACGGCAACGACTCTGATACCAAGTACACCAACGCTGCTTACATGCAGCCGACCGAGGTTAAGCTGCTCGCTACCGACGGCTCTACCGATTACTCCATCCTGAACGTTAAGACCTTCGCAGTAGCTGAGGTTACCGCTGTTGGTTCTGACTACATCAACGTCTCCTTCAAGAAGGGCGACAACACCATCGCTACCAAGTCCAAGCTCGAGTCCGATGACTGGGATTGGTACGACGGCGTTAAGAAGAACGACTACGTTGTTCTGACTGCTGCTGGCAACTACGGCACCAACCACGGCCTCGTTGAGAAGGCTACCGTTGTTACCGGCAAGGTAAACGGCACCAAGTCTGACGATGGCGTTGCTATCGACGGCGAGTGGTACACCATGGCTGGTAAGAAGGGCAATATGGTTACCCGCCCGAACACCGGCGCTAACGTTGAGATGGTAGTTGTAAACGGCTACGTTTACTACACCGACACCACTGTTGGCTCCATCGACGACATGGCTCTGCTGGTTGAGGCTGCTCCGTCCGGCGGCGTAAACTCCAAGTGGGAAGCTCGCCTGATCTTCGCAGACGGCACCGACAAGGTTGTTGAGATCGAGAAGAAGTGGGACGACAAGGATGATGGCGTAGCTATCAAGGAGTTCCACGAAGGCACTGCTACCAACCCGAACACCGACAATTCCAATGGCGGTTCTTCTGTATACGCACAGCCGATGCTCGTTTCCTACGAGGTATCCAAGGATGTTTACACCCTGACTCGTATGGGCTTCAAGAACACCGACACCACCGATAACACCATCGACACCAACGGCTATGACAATTACGTAACTGTTGGCTCTGCTAAGACTGACGGCTCCATCAAGAATGGCACCATCACTCTGAAGGCAGACGGTACTCAGGGTTCTACCGACTCCACCATCTCTCGTCTGTACTACGAAGCAACCGGCGTTGTATTCGTTAAGTACTCCGACAAGGGCAATCGCAACTCCCAGTCCGATGCTTCCTACAAGGTAGTAACCGGTAAGACTGCTGCTGGCTACGATCGCGACATCAAGGGCGCAACCGCAGTTGCTAACAAGTCCAGCAACAGCTACTATGCACAGGCTGCATTCATCGACCTGGGCGACAAGAGCACCGGCGGTTCTTCCGAGAACTACGCAGTTGTTCTGAAGAACGTTGAGAAGAAGACCGGCACCGCTAACGGCACCGTATACGTAATCACCGCTTGGACTGGTACCGAGCAGATTACCGTTACCACCGACGACAGCGCTGCTAACAGCCTGAAGAAGGGCGAGGTATTCTCCTACACCGCTACCGGCGACACCCTGGCTGACATCGACACCTACAGCTCTGACCGCCAGAAGGATATGTTCGTTAAGGAGTACGATAAGGACTCCGGCGACATCACTCTGGTTTACAACATCGGCACTGACACCAACCCGAACTTCGTCAACGCTACCAACACCGACGCTTGGAACACCGTTGACAGCAAGGACACTGTCCTGATGTTCGTTGGTTCTGACGATGGCGAGGGCCTGACCGGCTACACCATGGACAACATCACTCTGGCTAACGTCTTTGACGCTGACAAGTGGTCCGATGGCCAGTCTCACACCACCTTCACCTACAACGCTACCAACAAGCGTTTCGAGGATGGTAATGCATACCTGAACGAGGACTTCGCTCCGAACGTTCACGTATTTGTTGACAACGACTCCGACGATCAGATCACTGTTCTGGTTATCGACGTTCCGGACAACAACATCACCAAGTGGTAATCTTAACGGTTCTCCGTTAGGCCTGCCATAAGGCAAAGCAAGACCCCCGAGGGAAACCTCGGGGGTTTTCTTATGCCTTCTACCGACCCAAAGCAAAACCCCCGGCTTACTTGCCGAGGGTTTCGTTATTGCTGAACTTGAATACCGTCATAAACAGGATTTTGATGTCAAACAGCAGCGTCCAGTTCTCGATATAGTAAATATCGTGCTCGATGCGTCCCTGTATGGACGTGTCGCCGCGGAAGCCGTTGACCTGCGCCCAGCCGGTGATGCCCGGGCGGACCTGATGCTTGACCATGTACAGGGGGATGCTCTCCTTGAACCGGTTGACGAAAAAGGGGAGCTCGGGGCGCGGCCCGACGAGACTCATGTCGCCCTTGAGGACGTTGAAGAACTGTGGCAGCTCGTCGATGGAGAATTTGCGGATGAACGAGCCGAATTTTGTCTTGCGCGGGTCGGAGTTGGTACTCCATCCGGTCGTCTGCTGGTCGTTTACGCGCATGGAGCGGAATTTGTACATGTAAAACGGCTTTTTGTTCAGTCCGACGCGCTCCTGCTTGAACAGGATGGGGCCGGGCGAGGAGAGCTTGACGCCGACCGCCGCGAACAGCATGAGCGGCGAGGTGCAGATGATCAGTATCAGCGACCCGATGATGTCCATGGCGCGCTTGAGGAAAGCGTTGCCGATGTTGTCGAGCGGGATGTGGCGCAGATTGACGAGCGAAACGCCGCCGATCTCGTCGATCGCCGGGCGCGAGGGCATGAATTTGTTGTAGAACGGGATGAGGGATACCTTGACGCCGTTTTTCTCGCTGCTCGCGATGATGCCCTGTAAGTAGGTGTATTCGTTCGCCTCGAGCGCGATGACGACTTCGTCGGGGTTCTGCCGGTCGAGAACGTTCGCGATCGCGTCGTAGGTGCCGAGGTAGGATATGCCCGGCAGGCAGTCGCGCGGCGCGAGATAGTGGTCGATGCAGAAGCCGAGCGTGCGGTCGGCCTGTACCGCGCGGCAGTACGCCTGCGCCTGCTCGCCGCAGCCGACGAGAAGAACGTGCTTGAGGTTGTAGCCGTGCTCGCGGAACCGGCGCAGCACGCGCCGCAGCATCCATCGCTTGACCGCGACGGAAACGGTCGCGAGGAGGAAAAAGATGAACAGCGTCCACCGGGACAGGTGAAACTGCTTGCAGACGAACAGAAACGCCAGCAGCACGCCGAACAGGATGACGTTGCTGCGCAGCAGCAGACTGAACTCGCGCAGGAAATTCTTCGAGCGGAACGAGTCGTAAAGCCCCATCAGTCCGTACATCAGCCAGAACAGCGGCGCCATGCACAATATAGTCGTCATGTAGTACGACAGCCCGACGTGCCCGGGGATCCCGTGGAACAGATCGAAGCGGATAAAATAGGCAAACGCCATGCAGGGGAAAAGTATAAGCGCGTCCGTCAGACCGTTGATCTGGTTGAGCGCGCGCTGATTTTCCTTAATCAAACTTGTAGCCTCCTGAAATACTTAAATTTATAATTTATTCTACCATAAATGGCAGGAAAATTCCATCATCTCCTTGACAAGAACTATGCTCTGGGGTAAAATTTTTAGAGTAATATGGAAAAGTTTCGCAGACCGCGGCTGGCGGACAGACTGCGGAAAACGACGTTGTTTTTTGGCCGCAGGTGCAGTTGCCTGCGCTTTTTTATTGATGGTGGTGAGATAGAGTTTGAAAAACAGCAGAAAGGTGCTGTATGTTGCCTCGACATTCGGACATCTGGCATCTTTTCACAAGCCATATCTGGCGTGGCTGGCGCAGCAGGGCGCAGCGGTGCACGCGGCGGCAGGCGGCAGTACGGCCGAGCTGCCGGGCGTTTCGCGGTATATCCCGGTCTCGTTCGAGAAGAGCATGTTCTCGCCGCGCAATTTCGCCGCAGTGATACAGCTGCGCCGCGTTCTGCGCGAGGAGAAGTACGACATGATCAGCGTGCATACTTCGCTCGCGGCGTTTTTCACCCGGCTTGCGGTGATGACCTGCGGAAAGCAGAGGCCAATCGTGATGAATACCGCGCACGGCTACCTGTTCGACCGCGATACGCCGCCGCTGAAGCGCGAGATTCTGCTTGCGGCGGAGCGCATGACCGCGCCAGTGACCGACTGGCTGCTGACCATGAACCGTCAGGATGAGCGTATCGCGCGGCAGTATCGCCTGGGACGGCATATCGTGCCGACGGACGGCATGGGCATCGATCTTGCGCGGTTCAGCCGCCCGTCCGCGCCCGAGCGCACCTGGCTGCGCCGTCAGCTTTCGCTGAGGGACGATCAGCTCGTGCTCGTCTACGCGGCGGAGTTTTCCGGCCGCAAGCATCAGTCCATGCTCATCGAGGCGATGGCGGAGCTGCCCGAGCGCGTTGTTCTGCTGCTGCCCGGACGGGGCGCGGCGCTCGACAAATGCAAGGCGCTGGCAGACCGGCTTGGAGTGCGCGAGCGCGTGCGGTTTCCCGGCTTCGTGTCGAATATCGAGGACTACTACCGCGCGTCCGATGTCTGTGTCTCGTCGAGCCGAAGCGAGGGCCTGCCGTTCAACGTCATGGAGGCGATGGCGTGCGGCCTTCCGGCGGTGCTGACGAACGTCAAGGGGCATGAGGATCTGGTTCGCCCCGGCGAGAACGGCGAACTGTATCCCTATGACGACCGGCAGGCGTTCTGCCGCGCGGTTCGGGTCGCAGGTGAGCCGGCGGTACGCCGCATGATGAGCGAAAAAGCGGAAAAAAGCGTGCGGAAATACGGTCTGGATACCGTGTTTCCCGCGCTGACCACATTATATTATGATGCGCTGACCGGAAAAACGGGACGCGCGGCATCTGAGGAGGAAAACTGATGAAACAAAAACCGGCTCAGTCCAAAAACGGACAGGCGAAGGGAGGCGTTCAGGCAAAGCCCGCCGCGCCGAGCAGCGCCCGTTGGGGACTGTACACCATGGCGGCGATTGCGCTGTGGATCATCACCTGCTTCGACAATAACGGCAGCTATTTCACGCAGAAGGTGGTCGGCGTGCTCTGCACGGTCGGTACGCTGTTCATGATGCTGTTTGCAGGCAAGGACAAGGTAAAGCGTCTGCTGACGCCGCCGGCGTTTGCGCTGTTTGCGTACATGCTGCTGTCGGGCGTATCCACGCTGTATGCGCGCTCGCGCAAGTTCGCGATCGCAGAATTTGCGGTCTTTCTTGCGGCTTTTGCGGTCTATCTGTGCATCGTTCTGTTTTCGAATGACGGCAGGACCGCCTTCCGCCGAGCAGCGGCCACGATCGCTGCCGCGGCGGCTCCGGTCGGTCTGCTGTCCATCGACGCAGCCTCCTGCAATCTGCTGATGCGCCCGGTGCGCGTCATCATGGAGGCGATCGGCGCAGGCTACGGCAACACCGGCGGCTACTTTTACTCCCGTCTGAACACCATTTTCGGCAACCCGAATACCTACGCCGGCCTGATGTCGATCGCGTGCCTGTTGTCTATCTGGCTCGTCATCACGGCGGCGAGCCGCAGCCAGAAGATCCTGTGCACCATCCTGCTGATGGTCAACGCAGTCTCCTATCTGCTCGCGTTCTCGATGGGTTCGCTCGGCGTGTTTGTCGTGGCGTGCCTTGCGATGCTGGTACTGAGTCCGGCAGAAAAGCGCATGGATCTGTTCCTGCTGCTTGTTCAGACGGCAGTCGTTGCGCTGATCGTCGGCGCAGTTTCGGTCAAGGGCTTCGGTGATGATGTGACCGGCTCGTTCTTGCCGATGATCATGCTGATTGTCGGCTGCGCCGCGGCGTGCGTGCTGGAGATTTTTGTGCGCGAGAAGCTTGTCGCGCGCCTTGCCGACAAGGGAAAACTGCTCATCGGTCTGGTCGCGGCGGTTGCTGTGATCGCTGTTGTCTACCTGGTTGCGGCGCTGAATGTCACCGGCTCGTACACCTTTGGCACGGAGGGGGAGTTCCGCCGTGCGATTTCCCTGCCGGCAGGCGACTATTCGCTCTCCATGCAGGCAGACGGCTCGACCTCGGTGCGTGTCACCTATAAAAACACCAACAATCTGGTTCAGAACAACGAAACCGACCTTGCCAGCGGCTCGGCAGATGCTCCGGTGACCTTCACCGTGCCGGAGGACAGCAAGCTCGTGTTTTTCTACTTCGGCGGCGAACAGGGCGCGACGCTGAACGAGGCGGCTTACACCGGCGCGAAGGACGGCAGCGTAAAGCTTGGCTACAAGCTGCTGCCCGCTTTCATCGCGGACCGTATTCAGGACCTCACCGCAAACGGCAACGTCGTACAGCGCGGCGTTTACCGTCAGGACGCTATCAAGCTTTGGAAGACCTCGCCGGTCATCGGCCGCGGTCTCGGCGGCTTTGAAAACGGTGTCGTTTCGGTGCAGGATTACTATTACGAGACTAAATACGCCCATAACCACTATGTTGAGTCGCTGTGCGACCTCGGTATTCTCGGTCTGGCGGCCTTCCTTGCGATGCTCGGCACCTCGATCTGGGCGCTCGTCAAGAGCCGCAAGGAGAAGCCGCTTATCGTCATGCTGCTCGGCGCGTGCGTGCTTCAGATGTTCGGTCAGGCTGTCAGCGACGTTACCTGGTCGGTCGGCTGCTGCGTACCGACGTTCTTCGCGGTGCTCGCACTTGTGACGCTGCACTGCGGTGACAGCCTGCGGCTGAATGTGCCGAACAAGAGCAAGGGCGGCGCGGTCCGCTGGCCGATCACGGCGGTTTCCGCTGTCTTTATCGTGCTCATCGGCCTCAATCTGATCGCGCAGAGCAAGTTCTCGAGCGACGAGCTGACGCTCGATGATCTCAAGCAGTGCGCGTCCATCGACCTGTTCGAGACTAACGACTACAAGCTGTCGTATCTGATCTCGGGCGGCAATGAGGAGGGCGTAGCCGACCGCTATGCGGCCGATCTGTCCCGCGTGGACTCCAACGCCATCGCCATTCCGCTTGCGCAGTATTACGCCGGTGTGGGCGACTACACCAAGGCGCTCGATGCGCTCGACCGCGGCGCAAAATACACGCGTGCAAACGCTGAGGTATGGCAGAAGATGTTCAGCCTGTACGAGCAGATGATCGATCCGGTCGGCGGCAGCATCGGCGCGGCGCAGTGGCTCCAGGATGATACCTATCTGAACCGCATGGTCAAGGGCTACGAGACACTGTGCCAGGTCAACGCGGACCAGCTTGACGATGTGCTGTTGACGGCGGAGAACAATGCGTTCCTTAACAAGCTGCTTGCGGCAGACGCGCTCGACCCGTATGATTTCGTTGACGCGCTCACCATTTTCTCCTCGCTCGGTCTGGATACGGCTTATCTGCCGGATGCGGACGGAAACGGCGTGCCGGACTGCGCGGAGGTGCAGGAAGGCAGCGTAACGTGGAACGGCGGTGCATTCACTGCGGACTCGGACAGCACAGTCGTGTTCTCGACCGTGCTCAAGAACGAAGGCAGCTATGAGCTCGCTGTCGAGAGCAGCGACCTTGGCGGCGTTGCGGAGGCAGACGTAGACGGCGCGGCAGTGACGCTGGATGCTTCCGGCAAGGCTGTCATCGAGGCGGACCGCCTCGGCGACAGTGATGAGCCGGTAACGATCGCGCTGCATGTCAGGGCCGGCACGACGGTCTCCCATGTAACGTGGAACAAACAGTAAAAAAGAAAGGTCATCCTTGAAAAAGGATGACCTTTTTACACTTCAGCGCGCACAGAAATGAAGTTTTTTCGACAGCTTTAAAATCCCATCGGATGGCTGCGGTGCCAGTTCCATGCGGTTTGCAGGATGGTGCTGAGTGCGCTGTAGCGCGGCCGCCAGCCGAGTGTGCTCTGCGCCTTCTCCGAGGACGCAACGAGCCGAGCCGGGTCGCCGCTGCGGCGCGCCTTTTCCACGGCAGGGATTGCATGACCGGTAACGCGGCGCGCCTCCTCGATCACCTCGCGTACGGAAAAACCCTGTCCGCTGCCGAGGTTGAAGGCGGTGCTTTCGCCGCCGCGCAGCAGGTATTCGAGCGCAAGAATATGCGCCTGCGCCAGATCGCACACATGGACGTAGTCGCGGATACAGGTGCCGTCGGGCGTTGGGTAGTCCGAGCCGAACACCGAGATCTCGCTGCGCTGTCCGTTTGCGACCTGCAGGACCAGCGGAATAAGGTGGGTTTCGGGGAAATGCGCTTCGCCGAGCGAACCGTCCGGATGCGCGCCGCAGGCATTGAAATACCGCAGCGCGGCGTACCGCAGGCCGGTCGCAGCCGCCGTCCAGCACATCATGCGCTCCATGACGCGCTTGGTCTCGCCGTAGCAGTTAGTCGGATCGAGAGCGGCAGTTTCCTCAATGGGAATCTGTTCGGGTTCGCCGTAGACCGCTGCGGAGGAGGAAAAAACGATCGTTCCGACGTCATGCGCGGTCATCTGCTCGAGCAGTACGCGCGTGCCGCTGACGTTGTTGTCATAGTAGCGCAGCGGCAGTTTGCCGCTCTCGCCGACCTGCGAGAACGCTGCAAAATGAATTACGCCGTCGATGTTTTCCTGTTCGAACAGGCGGGCGAGAAAGGCTGCATCGCGAATGTCGCCCTCATAAAATCGGCAGGCCGCCGGTACGGCTGCGCGGAAGCCGGTGCTGAGGTTGTCGGCCACGACCACCTGATAGCCGGCCTCGAGCATTGCCCGCACTGTGTGCGAGCCGACATAGCCTGCGCCGCCGGTCACTAATATCGTCATAAGTACACATCCTTGATTCTACTCATATAATTTTATAGTAGTGGCAGACCGTCGGTTTGTCAATAGAAATGGTAAAAAGTGCAGGGACAGGAATTACTTCCTGCCCCTGCTGTGCCCGGTAAAACGATACTTGCAGAATGAAAGATATGGTTCGCGGTTTACCGAATGCCTGTTGTTAAATTTACTTTTCGAGCAGCGTCCAGTCGCGTGCGTCGCGGATCTTGGTCCACTTTTCGTACTTGTCGGCGTCGCTCTTGTCCGAGTAATCGTGGCTGTTGGTAGCCTCCTGCACGGCGAGATAGTACCAGACGGACGCATCCGCATTATCCGGCCACTTGATCATGTCATCGAGCAGATCCTCGCTCTTTTCGGGCAGACGGTTGAGTACGCGGTTGACGAGCGTCATCGCCTCGGCGCGGGTGATATACTGATCGGGGCGGAAGGTGCTGTCGGGATAGCCGTTGATCCAGCCCTTGTTTGCGGCAACGCCGATCTCGTCCTTCGCCCAGTGAGAAGCGATATCCGAGAAATTCGAGGTGTTGTTCGTATTCTTGTCGTCGAAACGAGCTGCAATGGCTGCGAATTCCGCACGGGTGATCGGTGCATCCGGGTCGAAGGTGCCGTCGGGGTTGCCCTTTACGATGCCCATCGACGAGAGCGTGGAGATCGCGTGGTTGAACCACTGACCGCGCGAAACGTCGGACAGGCTGTTGGACTGGGTGGAGTTTGCGGTGCGGACATCCTCGGTCAGCAGACGGAAGAAGATGGTCGCGACCTCAGCGCGGGTGATGTTGCCGCTTGGCTTTACGTTGCCGTCCGGGTAGCCGACGATATACGCAAAGTGATCGTCGCCGTTCAGACCGGTCGGTACGTCATCCGGGATGTCGACAGTCGGCTTGCGGCCGCCGCCACCGCCGGAGCCGCCGCTGGAGCGGTAGGACCATACGCCGACGAGCTTGACGTCCTGCTGGAGGTTCTCAAGCGAGGTTACAATGTCTCCGGTGCCGTCTGCGCGCCAGCCGCTGAAGGTGTAGCGGCTCTGCGAGGTGGTCTGTGCGGGCGCGACCGTGTAGCTGCCGCCCATTTTGACCTTGGCAGGAGCCGGAGCAGCGCCTGCGTCGGACGGGATATCGCCCGTTACTTCATAGGTGACATTGCAGAATTTGCCGTGCGCGGCCTTGAGCGCGAGCGCATCGGAAACGGCCTCTGCCTTGACTTCATACTCATCGGCGTAATACTCAGTGTCTTTACCATCACCGTTCCAGCGCTTTTCCTTGCCGTCGTGATACCAGCCGACGATCGGGTCGTTGCAGCCGTCCAGTACCCAGTTTTCGCCGACAGGGGAAAGGGTGAGGGAGCCGGTGTAGGTTACGGTGTTTTGGTCTCTGTCCATGCCGTCGCCGGTAGTGTTGTAGATGTCATCGCCAGCAACGCTAGCGCGGTTGTTGTATACCTTGGCATCGGGGGCAATGGTAATATCACCGCGGTTCTGAATACCGCCGCCGTACAGAGCCTTGCTGCCGTTGTTTGTGATAGTTGTACCCTTGCCGATGTAGAGCGTACCGTCGTTGTTGATAGCGGAAACGGCGTTGTCGACCAGATTTACCGATGCACCGTCAGCAAAGGTGACGTTTGCGGCATAGGTATTGTAATAATAATATACGGCGAGAGCGCCGACGGAACGATCATCGGTATTATCCAGATCTTTGCCCGTGCCGGTGATAGTGAGTGTCGTGCCGTCCTGTACGTCGATATTGCCGCCGTAGAGGAAGATACCGGCAGAGTTATTGTCCTCCATCGTCAGAGAAGAACCGTTTTTCATCGTCAGCACATCGGTCTTGTTGTAACCGGAAATACCGTAATCGTTGCCGCTGATTTCTGCCGTAGAATCATCAAGCGTCAACGGGCATCTAACCAGACCCTGATTGGCGCAGTTCAGAACACGGAGAGTCGAACCAGT
>OLNF01000525.1_pt1 | contig 33686 bp, 25 predicted proteins | sample 1673061 | NCBI WGS metagenome assembly OLNF01 (sample SAMEA3136751, study PRJEB25190) | human gut metagenome
TGCAGGGCTACATCAACCACTTCGGCGCGGACTGCATGTCCGGCTGGACGGCCTACACCAAGGTTGACCAGCTGGTGATCCTGCCGGTGCAGTCTCTGTCCATGGCCTCCACCACCTTTGTGGGCCAGAATCTGGGTGTGGGCAACGTGGCGCGTGCCAAGGGCGGCGTGCGCCGTGCGCTGCTGCTGTCCTTCGCCGTCACCGCCGTGCTGCTGGTGCCGGTGCTGCTGCTGGCGCCGGGCCTCACCTCCTTCTTCAACAGTAAGGCCGAGGTGGTGTCCTACGGCGCGCTGCTGCTGCGGCTGCTGTCGCCGTTCTACTTCTTCTTCTGCATCAACCAGATCTACTCCGGCGCGCTGCGGGGCGCGGGCAACAGCCGTATGCCCATGTTCATCATGCTGGGCTCCTTCGTGGTATTCCGCCAGATCTACCTGTATGTCATGGCCAACTACATCTCCAACGAGATCGTGCCCATCGCTCTGAGCTACCCCGCCGGATGGTTCGTATGCAGCGCCGCCACCCTGCTGTATTACACCCACTGCAAGTTCGACCACTATCGCCTGGTGGAGGATGTGTAAATGGACAAGTGTGAATCCTGCGTGTTCTACCTCTATGACGAGGAATACGATGACTACGTGTGCGACATGGACCTGGATGAGGACGAGATGGCCCGCTTCCTGGCGTCGGACACCGGCAGCTGCCCCTTCTGGCGGCCCGGGGACGACTATCTCACCGCACGGAAGCAGTAACATACAGCAAAAGAGGGGAGACAGCACATCCGCTGTCCCCCCTCTTTCATCTGTACCGCACGCAGGCCCTCCCGCGGGATGCAGTGCCTTGTGTGCGGCGTCCCGCGTCAAAGCGGCGCGTCCGCAGCGGCGCCCGGCGCGGCACATCCCCGCAAAACGCAAGAGACGCGGCCAAAGGCCGCGTCTCTTTTCTTCCCCCATGGGCAAGACTCCGCTCGTTATACCCCCCAACAGGCGGAGCAGCAGAAAAAGCGTTACTTACCGGACTTCTTCCGGCGGCGCAGGCCCGCAGCACCGCTGAGGCTCAGCACAGCCGCGGCCGCATAGGCGGCGATACCGGCATCGAAGGTCTTGGGCGACTGGGCCGCGCCGTTGGCGCCGTTATTGGTGCCGTTGCCCTTGTGGTTGTGCCGCTTATCGTCCGGCGTAGGTACAGGCGGCTTGACGGGATCGTCCGGCGTAGGCACAGGCGGCTTGGGACCGTCATCGTCGTCGCTCTTAACGTCCTTCCACAGCGGCGTCACGCTGACGTCGTGCTCCACCACGTAGGTGGTGCCGGCCTCGTAGGCCACGCCGTCGATGATCCACTTGTCGAACGTCTTCTTGTCGGGAGCCCGGAAGCCCATGCTGTCCCAGTCGGAGCGCAGGGTGTAGTTCTTACCGCCCTCGGCACGATCCATGGCCAGAGTGCCGCCCACCTCGGTATCGTAGCTGACGGAGTAGTACACCGTCACCGTACCCTCGGCCTCGGTCTCGATAGTACCGGCATAGCCCTTCGCCGTGATGCGCACGGAGATGGTCTTGCCGATGTCCTCGCCGGTCAGCTCGTAGGCAGCCTCATCGGCGCCCTCGATGGGCTGGCCGTTCCGCAGCCACTGGTAGCGCAGGTCAGCGTTGGGCATGCCGCTGGTCTCGGCAGTCAGGGTCTCGCCGCGCTCCAGCTTGCCGTTGATGGCCACCGTGCCGGTGATATCCGGCAGAGTGCGCTGGTAGCCGCAGGTATCGCAGATGGTATCATCCGCATCGGTGTAGTCGTGCTCGGCCTTGTCCTTGGTATAGCCGCAGCCGTCCACCGTGCAGGTGTGCCAGTGATACGTGTCGTCGCTGTCCCAATCCTCGGTCCAGACGTGAGGCTGCACCTCGTACTGGGCATAGTAGGTGACGTTGCCGGTCACAGTCTCGGCCACATCCTCCACCGCACCGTTGGGCGTGGTGCTCCAGCCCAGGAACACGTAGCTGTTGTCCTCGTCCGTCGCCTTGTCCGCGCCGGGCGCCTGGATGGCGGTGCCGTAGTCCACAGCGCCATCGGTGCAGCTGCCGGTCAGGCTGCCGCCCTGGGCGTTCCAGGCCACCGTGTACTGGTTGACGGTACGGCTGAAGATAGCGGTAATGGTGGTGTCATCCGTCACGGTGTAGGTGCCGTTAGGCGTGCTCCACTTCTCGAAGGCGTAGGTGTACTGGGCGGTGTTGGCGCTGGCCACCGCGGCCACCGTCACGCCCTTGACGGTAACGGTGCTGCCGCTGACGGTCAGATCCGCCCCCTCCGGCACGCGGCTGACCGCCTGCACGGGCGTCACCATGCCGTACTCGGCCTCGTTGGCCTCGAAGGACACGGTGAAGTAGTTCACGGTGCGGTCATGGCCGCAGGTCAGGCACTCCGTGCCCTCCAGGCCGTCATAGACGTGGGCCTCTCTGGTGGTCATATCCCACTCATCGCAGCCGTTCCGGCACTGCTTGACGTGATAATCGTTGTCGTAGTCCTTCCACTGGAAGTCGTGCTCCAGCTTCTGACCCACCTCGAAGATGGCCTCGCCGGCAGTGCCCTCACTGGAGACGCCGCAGGCACAGGACTTGTAATAGAGTGCCGGAGACAGGCAGGTAGCGTCGGCCTTGCGGTACTGCTGGCTCTCCGCCTTCTGGTCGAAGGTATGCTGGTGGACAGGCACCGTCACATTCAGAACCGCACCGGCCTTGTGGGTGTCAGTCTCCTTGAAGCGCACCTGATAGATGCCGCTGTTCAGACCGGTCAGAGTCCCGTCGGGGCAGGTGACGTAGTTCACACCATCAGCGCTGTACTCCATGGCGGAGGTCACGCCGGTGATGGTACCGTCGGTGCCGCCGATGGAGGAGGGCGCGGTACTCTCCAGACCGGCAGGTGCATCCTGCGCCGCCTTCTGAATGACCAGCGTATAGGTGGCGGAGGATTGCGCATAGTTATGGTTGCTGTCGTCCGACATCGCGGTGATGACCACGGTACCGGCCTTGCGGATGGTGACCTCGCCGGTGGCGGCGTCCACCGCCGCCACGGTGTCATCGCTGCCGCGATAGACCACGGGGCCCTTGGCGCCGCTGACAGTCTGGGTATAGCTGGTGCTGGCGGGATCGTAGGTCAGCTCCACCCTCGTCTCCGCGAAGGACAGCTCCTGGCCCATGGGTGCGATCGTCAAATCGTCCAGCGCCAGCTCCGCCGCGGCGAAGTTGCTGCTGCCGGAGACGCGCAGCTTCACCGTGTAGGTACCGGCATTGGTGGGCTCTTCCACCGCGATGCCGTCGGCATTCGTGTAGACCACGGTCAGCGTGATATCCTGCGCGGGATAGCTGTCGCTCAGCTTTGCGGTCACTTCCTTGGCGTTTCCGTTATAGACCAGATCCTCGCTCCGGGGATAGGTCACAGCGAAGTCGCTGACCACAGGGGTCTTCTCGCCGATGCTCCACACGATGGTCTTATCCTCGGTGGTGCCGTCGTCCCACTGATAGTTGGCGGTGTTCGTCAGCTTGGCCACGGCGGTGTGCTCACCGGCGTTGACCGCCTTGAACTCGCCCTCCAGCGTGTAGCCCTCACCGGCGGCCACGCCGGTCTGGGTCTCGCCGTTGTAGATGAGGCCGGTGACGGCCATGGGGGCCTTCACCTTCATGGGCTGGATCTTCCACTGGATGGTCTTGTCGGTCTCGGTGCCGTCGGGCCACACATACCCCTCGTTCAGGCGCAGGGTAATGGTATACTCGCCCACGTCCGTGGCCTTGTCCTCACCGGACACGGTGTAGTAGGTGTCCGCGCCCTCGGGCACGGTGAGCACCGTCTGCTCCTCGCCGCTGTAGGTCAGGGTGGTCTCGGCGGCCACCACGGGCATCAGGTCTGCGGGCACCGCCTGCACCAGCAGGATGGTGTCGTGGGCCTCGTTCCACGCGAAGATGCTGCCGTTGTTGGTGGTGATCCTGGCCAGCACCTCCGGCGGCAGGGTCTCGTAGGTCACGCCGCTGAAGTAGTCCTTACCCTCGCGGCCCTCGACCTCCACCACCTGGATGTCCGCGTTCTCGGTCAGGCCGCTGACGCAGATCTTCGCCACGGTGCCGTGATACGTATCGGTTGCCAGGTACAGGTTGTCGTCTGCGCCGCCGGTCAGGGTGTTGCCGGTGATGCTGACGCTGCCGCCCAGCGTAAGTGCTGTGTCATCTGGGTTGCACGAAGTGAGCACACCGCCGCCCATCTCACCGGCGGTGTTGCCGGTGATGCCGCCGTTGAGGAGCTTGGCCCATCTGTACTGCGTCCCATAGGGCCAGTTGAACAGGCCGCCGCCGAATCTGGCCGCGCTGTTGTAGGCGATGGCGTCGCTGCGCAGGCTGTTCATGGTGAACTTGCCGTAGTTGGCCACACCGCCGCCTCCGGCGCTGCTCGCGTCGCGGATACCTTCAAGATCCGAATTAGGCCAATAGCCGCCAAACTTCAAATCTCCCGTATTGGTGGACTTATTATACTGGATCGCTGCATTTCCGTACATGCCGAAGCTGCCGCCTTCACGAGGCTCTACGCTCACACCGGCGCCATAGCTGCTGGTAAAGCCGGTGATGGTGCCGTTATACAGGTTGGCGTAAGCGTTGCTCACTTTAAGTCCGCGCTGGTCGGTCATATTGCTGTTGCCCCGCAGGCCGCCGGGCGTGGCCGCGCAGTCGGTCAGGTTGACCTTGGCGAGGGCGGAGACACGCAGCAGAGATTTGCTGGTGTTGCTGTCAGCGCTGGTGACGGTATGGCCGTTGAAGCAGAGGTTCAGCTTCTTATCGCTGCCGTTGGCCTTCCACGTCTTCTCCAGCGTCACGTCCTGGCTCAGATACCAGTTGCCGGTGCGGGGCAGCCAGTTGGTGGCTTTGACACGGATGCCGGATGCGAACGTCCTGGAGCCGTAGTCCTTCTGGGCCTCGTAGTCCGTCCACTCCTTGAAGTCGATCTCGCCGCCGCACTCGCCGGAGTGGCCCGCCACGGAGATGTCATGGCTGGCGCTGTCCAGATTGCAGATGCTGTGCTTATGATAGACGGTCAGCTGGATGACGAACGCGCCGTCCCAGGTGGTCAGCTCCATCTGGCCGTCCTTGTTGTCGTCCAGCGTGAAGCGGGGCAGATCGCGGCTCAGATCACCGGCGTTGTAGTAGCCGCCGCTACTGCCTCTGTACGCCTCGACAACATCCTTGCCGTTGGCCGGCTCCAGCACGGTCATGCCGATGGTGCTGCCGGTGCTCCGCAGCGTCGGACTATAGTAGTTGCTCCACTCTCTGCTCAGCATGATCGTCTGGGCGGTGGCCAGGTTGTTGGCCGCACCGCCCACGGTATTGCCGGTCACGGTGATCTTGTAGCCGCCCCTGGTGGGATACAGCAGGAGACCGGCGTAGCTGTTGCTGCTGACGCTGCCCTCGGAATTGTTGTAAATACCGCCGCCCTGCGTACCGGCGGTGTTGCCGGTAATGCTGCCGCCGACCAGCTTCACGCTGCCGCCGCTGTTGCAGATACCGCCGCCGTAGGTGGCCGCGGAGTTGCCGGTGATGCTGCCGCCGTACATCTCGAACTTGCCGTTCTTCTGGACCGCCACACCGCCGCCGAAGCCGCCGGAGTGGTTGCCGGTGATGGTGCCGCCGTACATGTTGAAGGTGACAGAACCGTAAGTGGTTCTGTCCAGCAGCACACCGTGGCCGAAGCCCTTGATGGTACCGGCGTACAGGTTGAACGTGCCGTAGGTCTCCACCTTTACGCCTGCGCGGCCGCCCGCCGCCGTGCCGCCGCCGTTGATGACGCCGCTGCCCTGGCAGTCCACGATGTTCAGGGTGTGGCTGCGGGTCACGTAATAGGTATAGTCCGCGCCGTCCTTCACGGTGATGGTGTGGCCGTTCAGGCACAGCGTCACGTTCTCATTCAGAACGGTGCCGCTGCTGACGGTCACGTCGTTCATCAGTCTCCACGCGCCCGCCGTGGTGGGCAGGCTATCGGTGGAGGTCCATTTCTCATAGATAGCCTCGGTCTCATCGTTGCCGGTGGGGTCCGCCGTGCCGTCCGGCTTGTGGATATGGCCCGGGGACACCAGATACCGGCTGTTCTCCACCGTGTAGAAGTTGTTGCCGGTCTGGGTAACGCGGTCGGCGGACAGGCTGCCGATATCGATCTTTGCGCTGTCGCTGAGGCGTCTGATGATGCTGATGTTGGCGCTGTCGTTGGCGAGCGCGATGCTGCTGGCGCTATTGTTGTTCCAGATCCGCGCGTTCTTGCCCAGCTTCAGTGCGCCGCCGTTGTCCACATAGATGGCATTGCCCTGACCGCCGGTGATCACGCTGTTGCCCATGATGTCGCCGCCGGTCATGGTGAACGTACCGCTGGTGCCCACATACACGCCGCCGCCGTACCGGACGCCCACGTCGCTGCCCACGCTGCTCGCGCGGCCGTTATTGCGGATGCTGCCGCCGTACATGTTGAAGGTGCCGTTGTTCAGAACGCCGCCGCCGTGCTCCACAACGACGCCGACGCCGCCCTGGTCGCCGTCGCGGTAGATATGGCCCGCGTACATGTTGAACGTGCCGTTGTTGTACACACCGCCGCCGTCCGTGCCGACACAGCCGACGATGGCGCCCATATACAGGTTGAATGTGCCGTTATTGCGGACACCGTTGCCCCGATACGTCGAGTTGTCGGCCGGCATCAGTGCGCTGGCGTTGTGGTATTCGCTCCAGTCGCTGCTGCAGTCGGTCAGGCTGAACGTCACGCCGGAGTCCACCGTGATGATATCAAAGCTGCCGCCCGCGATGATGCTGTGGCCGTTGGTACACAGCACGGTGCCCTCCTTGGGCTTCCACGTCTCGCTGAGGGTCACGTTCTTGGTCAGGTGATAGCAGCCCGCCTCGGTGGGCAGGGAATCCTCGGACTCCCAGGGCGTGAAGGTCTGGAGGTTGGCCGCGGTATGGCTGCCGCTGACCGTGTGCTCCGCGCCGCAGACGCAGTGGTAGTGGGCCGGCAGCTTCTTCAGCTGCTCGTTCTCCACATACAGCACGCCCAGACTGGGATCGTCCAGAGAGAAGCAGCCCAGCGTCTCGTCCGTCACCTTGCCCTGCACGATGCCGTCCGCCCAGCTGTTCAGGGCGATCTTTGCCGCGCTCTGGAGCCCGCTGACGTGAATGGGGTAGCTCTCGGGATTCAGCATGCACACGTTGCTGCGCGGCTGGGTGCCGGGTGCGCCGTCCTTATAGTTATAGTAGACCTTGGCGGTGCCGCCGATGTTCAGAGTACCGCTGCCGGTGGCGATGCCGCCATAGGCCGTACCGACGTTATTGAAGATGGAACCGCCGGTCATGTTGAAGGTACCGTTGTTCAGAACGCCGCCCGCATAGCCCTTGTTGTCTCGGATCTGGCCGCCGGTCATGTTGAACGTGCCGCCCTTGTTGATCACGATGGTAGCCTGCTTGTCGCCGGTGCTCTTGTTATACTCGATGGAAGCGCCGTCGCACAGATTCAGCGTAGCCCGATCGCCCACCGTGATAGCGGCCTTCGCGCAGTCGATGCCGGTGAGGGTCACGTTGCTGAGCGTCAGGTTGTTGCCCCGCTTCAGAAGGATGGCGCTGTTTTTGGAACCGGCGGAATTATACACGCCGAAGCTGCCCCGCTTGGAGGCGTCCTCCGTGCAGTCCATCAGCGTCAGGGACTGCTGGTCCGTGATATCGTTGTAGGTCGCCTCGTCCTTGCCCAGGATGCCCGCGCCGTTGATGGTGTGGCCGTTCAGGCAGATCGTCAGGCTGTTCGTGCCGCCCCACCATGTATAGGGCGTCCAGTCCTTCGGCAGATACACATCCTTGGTCAGGCAGTATATGCCGAGCTGGCCATAGTCCACATAGGGCAGTGAGTTGCTGGCTGTACTGTTGGGGCCGCACTGCTCACGGGCTCTCTCGTCCGTCCAGAGGATGCACTCCACGTCGCCGTGCATATGCTTCTCCGTTGTGGACGTCGAGGCGGCCTGTACCTGTGTGGGCAGCATGCACAGCGCCGCCAGTGCCAGCGCCAGCAGACCGCCCATCCATTTCTTCTTCATCCGTCGATTCCTCCCTGTTGTGATTACAGATTCTCTCATCGCTCCCCGCGGGTCTGCGCCCGCAGTGCGTTATATACGTATTGCTCCCGCCGCGTCACTCGGCGTGGGATCCCCCGTCCATGGGGCCGGGCTCCGGCTCCTCCGGCGCTCTGCGGAACCCCATGATGCGGGCCGGGATGTAGACCCACGGCCGGTGCAGCGCGTGGTTGTAGTTGTCCACCGCCTGACGGTAGATGCTCTCGCTGCGGTACAGCACGGCGGCTGCCTCCCGATCGGCGGGGGTCTGCGCCAGACGGCGGTGGAAGGCGGTGACTTGGCTGGCTGCGCTGTCCACGATGCTCTGCCGGCCGGTCAGCATGCGCCGCACCTCCCAGGACCAGAGCGCCACGAAAGCAGCCGCGCAGACGGCGGCGATCAGCCACGCGATCCACGGTGTCATGTCCCATCGCCCCCTTTCTCCAGCTTTCAGCATGGTCAGTTTACCAGCTTTTTCCGGCGGCAGGAGGCCGCGCCCTTGAAATGTATATTTTTTCGACACGAAATGTCAGAACATGACTTTTCAAACCGCCCCTCCCTGTGGTAGAATCGTAGGCGACTATTCAAACGGAGGTGTTTGCGGTGTATATAGCGGTCTGCGATGATCAGGCGGAGGAGCTGTCCGCCCTGACGGCACTGCTGGACCAATGGCAGGCGGAGCGGCATTTCCCCCTGCGGTATCACACGTTCCGCAGCGCCGCCGGCATGCTGGACGTGGCCCAGCGCGAGCGGTTCAGCCTGTACCTGCTGGATGTGATGATGCCCGGCATCGACGGCATGGACGCCGCCCGCGAGATACGCACCTTTGACGATGCCGCCGATATCGTGTTTCTCACGTCCTCCCCTGGCTTCGCCTACGAGAGCTACGGTGTGCGGGCGCTGGAGTATCTGCTCAAGCCCATCAGCGGCGGCCTGCTGTTCCCCGTACTGGACAAGCTGATGCTGCGGGAGCAGCGTCCGCAGGACGGCCTGACCCTGAAGGCGGGTGCCACGCTGGTGCGGGTGCCGTTTTCCCGGCTGTCCTATGTAGAGGTCAACGGCAAGCACCTCTACTTCCACCTGGCCGACGGCACGGTGCGGAAGGTGGCGGGTTCTCTGAAGGACTACGAGCCGCTGCTGCTGGTGCGGCCGGAGTTCATGCGCATCCACCGGTCCTACATTGTGAACATGCTCCAGATCGATGAGCTGTCCCCCGCCGGTGTCCATACGTTTTCCGGCATGAACCTGCCGGTGTCGCGGCTGCTGTACCCCCAGCTGCAAAAGGACTATATGAAGCTGCTGTTTGCGGAGAGGGAGGAGCTGTGACCGTATCCGACATGAATATCGCGTCCCTGCTGGACGTGTTCGATTACGCTCTGGTGCTGATCTACGGGCTGGCACTTGATGTGTTCATCTCCGGCGGCTGCGATACCCCCCGCCAGAAGCGTCTGATCGCGTACCTGTGCCCCTGCTTTCTGGTGGTCCAGCTCCTGGGCTGGCTGACGCTGGGCGAGCTGGCTGTCAAGCAGATCTACCCCCTGATCGTCCATCTGCCGCTGGTGCTGATTTTGGTGCTGGCGCTGAAAAAGCCCTGGGGCATCGCCATCGTCAGCACCGCCACCGCCTATCTCTGCTGCCAGCCGCCCCGCTGGGGCAGCATGGCCGTGGAGGCCCTGACCCACAGCGCCGTGGCCGGCAATCTGGTGTATATCGTGCTGCTGAGCGGGTCGTTCTACCTGTTCCGCCGGTACTTCGTGGCCGCGGCCCACGGCGCCATGACCAGCTCCCCCACCGCCCTGCTGCTGTTCGGGAGCCTTCCCTGCAGCTATTACATTTTTGACTACGCCACCACCATCTACTCCGATGCGCTGTATTCCGGCATTCAGGCCCTCAACGAGTTCCTGCCCACGGTGCTAGTGGTGTTCTACGTCCTGTTCCTGCCCGCCTTCCACGTCCAGAGTCAGAAGCGCTCCAGCGCCGAGATGCAGCGCTCCCTGCTGGAGGTGGAGCTGAAGCAGTCCCAGCAGGAGATGGACTCCCTGCGCCAGTCGGAGATGCAGACGGCGGTGTACCAGCACGACATGCGCCACCACCTGAACATGATCAGCGGCCTCCTGGCCTCCGGCAGCCCCCAGCAGGCTCAGGAGTACATCCAAAAGGTCCAGTCCGACGTGGAGGCCATCACCTCCCGCCGCTTCTGCGAGAACGAGACGGTGAATCTGCTGTGCTCCTCCTTCGTCCAGAAGGCGGAAAAATCCGGCGTTACTCTGAACGTGGACGCGCGGGTCCCCGCCCACCTGCCCATCAGCGACACGGAGCTGTGCTCCCTGCTGTCCAACGCGCTGGAAAATGCCCTGCGCGCCGCGTCCACGCTGCGGCCGGAGTTCCGCCGGACGGTAGACCTCTACTGCGGCATCCGCCTGAACAAACTGCTCATTGAGGTACGCAATCCCTACGACACGCCGCCGGTGATGCGGGATGGCGTACCGGTATCCGATGCGGCGGGCCACGGCTTCGGCTGCCGCAGCATTCAGGCCATTGCCCAGCAGCGCGGCGGCCTGTGCCAGTTCCTGGCGGAGCGGGGCACATTCCTGCTGCGCGTGGTGCTGCCGGCAAAGGGCGTCGCCGGGTAAACCTGTGACCAATAAAAAAGAACCTGCACCTCGCGGTGCAGGTCCTTTTTTATTGGTTTGTTCAACCCTCGATGATCTCCTGGAAGTACAGGGCGTTCATGCCGGTGCCGTCCAGCATAGCCACCATCACGGTGTGGCCGTCCTTGTCGATGAAGGTGCCGGCATAGGTGACGCCGCCCACCTCGATCTTCATGGTGCCGCCGTCCTCGCTGAGGGAGTAGGTGCCCTCGGTCTGCTCCTCATCCTCGGCCAGCACCACCTTGCTCTCGTCCACGAAGATGAACTGGTACACGTCGTGGAGCTGGCTCATGACCTCCTGGGTCTGATCCGCGGTCATCTGCACGCCGTCGACATAGCCGCCGATGAAGGTCCAGTAGGTACCCGCCACTTCGGGAGCGGGAATAAACTGATCGGCCAGGATGGTCAGCAGGCTCTGGCCCTCAGGGCTGGTCTGGGTATCGTCCGCGGCGGCATCGTCCTGCACCTGCTGATCGTCAGCAGCGTCGTCGCCCGTGTCGGCGGTATCACCGCAGGCCACCAGAGCAAATGCCATCATCATCGCCAGCAGCAGAGCCAGCAGTTTCTTGAGTTTCATGTTCATTCTTCCTCCATTGTTGTCGTTTCTCTTGATATCTATATAAACCGCCTCTGCGGTCTATATCGTTCTTTGCATCACACGCTGGTGGAGATGCTGTCGCCCTCCACGGTGAAGACGGCCGGGCTGGAGTAGGCGCAGTTGTCCATGGCGTCCCGCATTTCGAACACCATGACGTACCGTCCGTCCGGCAGCGCCGTCTCGCCGAAGGCGGTATCCGCCGTCACGGTGATGGTCTCCGCCTCGTAGGCCTCAAATTCATCATCGCCGGAAATGCTGGACATATACCACACGGTGGTGAGCTCATCGCCCTCCTGCAGCAGCCGCAGCTCCTTACCGGCCATGCCGTTCTCATCCAGTCCCTGCCGCGCACCCAGGATCTCCCAGCTCTCCGTGGAGAAGTTATAGGCCACCTGCAGGTTGTATGCCTCGCCGTTCAGCAGCACCGGCACGGTATACAGGTTGTAGTCGTCACCCACGCTGCTGAGCTCCATGTAGACCACCGCACCATCGATGCTGCCCCAGACGCCCCGGAAGTTGTCTGTGAACACGCCGTTCTCCCAGTCGCCGACGATGTCGTTGTCCGTACCCAGCATCAGCAGGCTGTCGCTGTCCGGATCCGTATAGTACAGGGAGAAATTCACGGACGCCAGCAGGCTGTCGGCCTCCGGCCCCAGGGTCAGTACGGCGCAGCCCTCATCGTTCAGGGTCAGGGGCGCGTTGTCCCAATCCATGGCGGACAGCGTCTCCACCTCAGGCAGGTCGTGGATATCCATCTCCGCCAGATAGTCCATGCCGCTCTGGTCCAGCTCACCGGTAAGCTCATAGAGATAGAAGTACTTGAACGCCGTGCCGGCGCCCAGACCGGCATAGCTGACCGCCTCGTCTGCATCGCCGTTATAGGAGTAGTAGCAGGACAGGCCCGTGGCCTCGCTGCGGTAGGGGCCCTTCACCTGATACAGCACGCAGCTGTCCAGCGCATCCAGCACCGCCTGGGCCGAGGGCAGCATATCGCCGCTCTGGCGGGCCATGTGGCCCAGGTCCACCATGTTGGCGTAGCCCTCCTCGCGGGTGTTGCCGCCGTAGTTCTCGCTGCGGTCCGCCACGCGGGCAAACCGCGTGAAGAAGGACGGATCCTGGCAGGCGGCGCTCAACGCCTCCGCGCCATAGCTCTCGTAGGCCGTCAGCAGCGGCCCGATCTGGGACAGGTCGGTGAGGGACAGCGTCACACTGTCCTCCGTGTCCACCAGCTCGCAGCCGGTGTAGTACGCATCGCAGATGGCGCGTCCCAGAGCGGCGCCGTCCATGGACGGCTGTTCCGCCAGCGCGCCCACCCAGTCGGTGTAGTACCAGCCGTTGCCCGGCTCCGTCTCCTCCGACGCCACCAGATAGCGGCTCAGGTCGCAGAAGGTGTAAGCCACGTCCACCGTGGCCATCAGGCAGGTGTCAAAGCCCACCAGCTCCAACGGCTGCTGCCCCGCCTCCAGCGACGGCTCCCAAACCTGGGAAAACGCGGCGTACATCTCGTCCAGCGTCAGGGAGTCGTAGTCGTACAGCTCATCAAAAGCCGCGCCGGACACCGAGCCGCCGCCGTGGTTCCAGAACACCACCGCCGTCTTGTCGGCGGGATAGCTGTCCTTGGCAAACTGCAGAAACGCCGCCAGCGTCTCGCTGTCGCCCATACTGGCCGAGGGCTGCTCGTCCACCAGCTGCAATCCCTCGCTGTTGTACACGAAGCGCTGCAGCTTGGAGGCATCCACCACGTCGTTCTGCCACTCGGCAGCGCCGCCGGTCTGGATGACCACCGTCACGTTCTCCGGCAGTTCCACCTCCATCAGCTCGCTGAGGTCCGTGGTGGCGCAGCCGCCCCCGGTCTCCAGATCGCTGCCGCAGAGGTACCAGTATACCGCCCAGCTGCCGTCGTCCGCCGCCGTATTGTTGTCCGGCGTACCGGGCTCATCGCCGCAGGCGGCCAGCGGCAGGGCCATGACCAGCGCCATCATCAGCGCGAAAATTTTCTTCTTCATATTCAGATCCCCAGCAGCTGCTTCTTCTTGGCAGCAAACTCCTCCTCGGTGATGACGCCGGTGTCCAACAGCATCTTGTACTTCTGCAGCTCCGCCACCGTGTCCACGGCAGGAGCCGCGGCCTGAACGGGCTGGGCCGCCTGAGCGGCCGGCGCGGCGGCGGTCTCGCAGTCCCACAGCTCTCTGGCGCCGGGATTCATCACATGAGCCAGCGCCGTGGCCATGCGGTGCAGCTCCGCCACCTTTTCATCGTACTCATTGAGATAGTCGATGATGCTGGGGTTCGTGGAGCTGAAGGACGGCGCGCTGATCTCATTCCGGAAAGACTTCCAGTACGGGTCATTGAGGATGACCTCCACGCTGAACTTATGCACCGGCGCGTCCGCCTCGAAGCGGGGCTCCGGTATATCGAACCGGCGGTCGTCCGGCTCCCCGGGACGGCGGTCGCGGTCACGCATGCGCTCCATCCGCTCCATGCGCTCGTACTCCTCTTTCTGCATCTGGAAGCGGTCCACCCGCATCTGCATGGCCCGCGCCCGCTCCGGCACGTCGCTCTCATGGCAGTGCAGACCGTCGGCCTTGCCCTCGAACAGGGTCTTGCCGTCCTCCAGGAAGCGGAAAGACACCAGGGCCGATGCCGGAAATACCAGTGCGCCGTCGTATCCCTTCAGCCGCAGCAGACGGTGCTCCGTGTCCGCCAGCAGCTCGCCGCTCAGAAAGCCGAAGCTCATGCGGTCCGTCTCCTTGAACGTATCCCGCAGCGCCTGGTTTTCGTCATAGTAAGCGATGTATTTCTTGAACTGATCCAGCGACATGCGCTCCAGCACGCCGTCCGGCAGATCCACCTTACCGGCGCACTCCTTGCACAAAGGCATATCCTCCACCTTGGTGGGCAGCAGCCGCGGGGTAGGGCTGCCGCAGATGGGGCAGAGCTTTTTATTGTTACTGAATAATCCCATAGGACCCTCCTGTATTCTCCGTTCGTTCCGGCGGTCTGAACCGCCCACTCTCCGTTTCGGCAGTATAGCATGTTTTTCGACAGCGATACAGGCTCCGCCTGAAATGTATGTTTTTTCGGCGCGAAATGTCGGCATCGTGCTGCCGAGACTTCTGACGAAGCATAGCGCGTTTCGATCGGCGGAGCTGTGTTTGCCCTTGTTGTCTGACGCCATCTTCAGCAGATATTACCAGCCCTCGCCGCCGCATATTCACCGTCCCTCGGGAAAAGCTATGACTGCGATACCCAATCAGAGTTTATCGCTCAACAACAGGAAAGGAGATTTTTCAATATGTCCAGTAAGAACAGCAGCAAGCTGAACGTTCCCGAGGCCAAGGCCGCTATGGATAAGTTTAAGATGGAGGCCGCCTCCGAGGTGGGCGTCAACCTGAAGAACGGCTATAACGGCGACCTGACCAGCCGCGAGGCCGGCTCTGTCGGCGGCCAGATGGTCAAGAAGATGATCGAGTCCTACGAGAAGAACCTGTAACCTCTCCCACAGAAGGGGCGTCCGGCTTTTGGCCGGACGCCCCTTTTCGCTTACCGGCATCACTGCCCAGGACAGCTCGCCTTTTCGGTGAATATCTCCCTCAAGCACCGTTACCGTGTATCCCAGCTCAGACAAACGGCCGGGCGGAAGAAGTATTCGGGAAAATTACCGGCCGCCGCGATTGGCTCACCTCTTCTTTGCGTTTCTCCGGTCTTTTGGCAGTCTCCAATACCTGAGTGTTGATACAGCGTTTCGTATCTGCTGAATTTCTTCCGTTGAAAGCTGATATATCTTTGAGAGAACAAGCTCATCTCCTAACTGATATGCAGCCTGCAGGCCCCTCTCTTTTATACAATCGTCCAATTCCCTGAACACGCTTCCGGCTTCCTCCTGCGATATTGCATTTACTACCTCTATCCTATCTGTCTCGCCCGGGATCAGGACCAATACCCCGCCGCCTAAAGAGTGGACGTTGAGCTCGATCGACAGAAGCGTAAGGCTGTTGTACCACATACACACCAGTTGTTCCGCAGTGATGTCTGACTTTATATGCCCTGCAAGCAAGCTGTTCGATACCACGTATTTCCCGTCATTGACTACTAATTTGGGAGCATCTCCGAAAACCGTCAAAATCAAATCAGGGATCTCAATGCCCGGCGTAATATACCACGGCTTTCTCTGCCGGCACTTATAGCGCAAATGAACACCGGTCTCCACCCCATGCCTGATATACCGTTTGTCTGCGGCCGTTAAATTCCCGGGCACGAAAAGATTATTGAGCTGCTGATCGGGGCCTGCAATTGCACCTATACCCGTTCCGCCGCTTATTTCCTTTCCGCTGCTGATGCACGGGAGGAGACTTGCAGAAGGAAGCTTATAGCGCCTGCAGGTCTCCTTATTGGGGTGGAAATAGTTTTTATCGGCGCAAATATATCCGATATTGAATTTGCACAGGTCGATCAACGGTATGATCGTTTTTTTCTTCCGAAGCATTTCTATCATATTTCTCTGCTTTTCGCTGAGCATTGAAAAGGCAAACGGCTTTTTCCTATGTATAATGTCGGAAATCTTAATTTTGTTTCTGCGTGATATGTTGTTTGCAAGCAAATCATCGACCCTGTCGTAAATCTCAAAATCCACGCAAGGTGTACTTGCCCCGTATTGGTCTGCAAGCAGCAGAACGGTCTCCACATCAACATCAGGAAAAAAGTCCTCGTGTATGCGAATGATCTTAACAGCGCCAAAATTGTTGCCAAGATACGTCCACAGGGGATATGAATACTTCACATAGGTTATTTCAAAGGGCAGCACAAAGGCCATGCGCCCGTTTGGAGCCAGCATATTTGACGCATGGATGGTAAACGGCATCCAAAGGCTGCCGCTCGACAACATCTTGATTTTGTAATGAGCCATTCGGTCAATGGCCCTTGCACGGTCTTCCTCCTTTAGATTTCTCAGACTGACATAGGGAGGATTCCCGACTACCGCTGAAACTGCAATTTTTTCAGAGCATTCCATGAAGTCTTTGCAGCAGCCGGCAAATGACGTCGGTGCGGAGTCTGCATATTTTGAGAAAACAGCAGGCTGCACCTCAACGCCGATGACCGTGGGCGTATCGTTGCCAAGCGCGGAAAACCTGTTGAAAGCAGCGTCTAAAAAAACGCCGTCGCCAAAGGCAGGCTCCAATAATGTGTCGGATCGATCTCTCAAAGCCCACGCAGCCATATAATCAGCAATACGTTGAGAAGTATAATATGACCCTGTTAATCGAGTGACTTGCATACGGCGCCTCCCGCGACGATCTGTTCAATTTTTTCCATTTTTTGAATTACTGCATTTCCGGTTTCGGTGATATGGTAACTGCCTTTTTTCTGCTGCTCCACACACCCCACCGACTGCAATTCCCGCAGCCACTTGTTTATTGTTGCCGGACTGCTGCCATACTCGGCGGCGATCTCCTCCTGCGAGAAATTGACAGCTGCGCCGCGAGAGGTCTCTCGTTCCTGACTCTTTAGCCAGCTCAGAAAGTGATACTCCTTTGAGCCAAACAACTGTATTCGCTTGTCTGCCACGATAGCGTCACCCATTTCTATGATATTTTATAGCATAATAAACTAATTTTTAACCGCATTATACTATAATAAATTATCGTGTCAAGCATCACGCAATATACAAAACAGGGCAGACTTTTCATTCGGCGTATTTACCGTCAGTCAACATCGACTCCTACGAGAAAAACCTGCATCCTTTCCCGCAGACGGGGCGTCCGGTCTTTCGGCCGGGTGCCCCCTGCTTATCAGTATTACTAACATCCCATATCATATTTCATAGCTTTACTTTTCTCGTTAATTATCCTACTATACAGGCACAGTAACGAAAGATCCCATTTTTCGATAATAAATTCACGTTCTAAGGAGGAACTTATCATGAAGAACATTGGTGCTTACGTTTTCATCACTATCGTCTCTCTGGTCATGGTCGTGGCCACCGCTTTCCTGATGACCGCCGCCGATGAGCCCATCCGTCAGGCCGGTATGTACCTGCCTCTGATCTTCGGTGCTCTGGCTACCTGGAGCGCCTCCAGAGCCGGTCTGCTGGAGATGGACTGTGAGGAGCACACCGCCCCCACCGCCGCGCACGCCGCCTGAAGCCTCGGAGCGCGCTCTGCTCTCCTTCCTGAAGCTTTTCTCCAAAAAGAAAGACCCGCCCTCGGCGGGCCTTTCTTTTTCCCTTTTCACAGCCGCCCCAGCAGCAGGTATACCCCCGCCAACAGCAGCAGCGGCTCTGTCTCCCAGCACCCCCACGCCTCCGGCAGCGGGATATCCTGGGGCTCGATGACGGAGCCGTCCAGCGCCGTCACCTGCCGCTGCACACACAGCACGCCCCGCCGCGTCAGACTGGACAGCGTCAGCGTACTCTGGGGCGACGGCCCGTAGCTCACTGCCTGACGCACCGCCAGCGGCTCCGTCCACACCCCCTGGGGCAGCAGCAGCGTCCGGCACCGCAGGCCGCCCCGGGCCGTCAGGCGGCGCGCGCCCTCCCGATCCAGCGCCAGCAGATCCCACCCGCGGCGCAGCACCTCCCCGTCGTCGGGCCTGCACAGCTCCGGCGGCAGCGCCCGCTGCCACGACGCGCCGCTGCTGCGATAAAAACCGTGCTCCGCCATGTTCCTCACCTCGTGTTTAGTCTGCCGCGCAGGGAAAAACTTATGCCGCTCATTTTTTTGCTGGGCTTTTTCGCCGGAATGTGCTATACTGGCGCTACTACCCTAAAGGAGGCTGTCCCATGCAGTTCCGCGCCCATCTCCATACCGTGAATCGCCACCGCCGGCTGGTCCGCCGCTATTGCCTGAAGCTGGGTCTGGTGTGGCAGGGCCTGACCCACGACCTCTCCAAATACAGCCCCACGGAATTCTGGCGCGGCTGCAAATACTATCAGGGCTGGCGCAGCCCCAACGATCAGGAGCGTCTGGAAAACGGCGTCAGTCTGGCCTGGCTGCACCACAAGGGCCGCAACCGCCACCACTTCGAATACTGGATCGATTACTGCCGCCGCGAGGACGGCACCATCTACATCGGCGGCTGCAAGATGCCGAAGAAGTACGTGGCCGAGATGTTCTGCGACCGCATCGCCGCCTGCCGCGTCTATCAGGGCGACCGGTATACCGACGCCTCGCCCTACGACTACTATCAGCGTTCCAAGGACCTCTCCCGCACGGACGCCAGCCGCTTCATGCACGCGGACACCGCGGCATTGCTGGACCGCTGGCTCCTGCTGCTGAAGGAGCAGGGGGAGGACGCGGCCTTCGCCGCCATCCGTCAGGAGCTGCGCGACAGCACATTTTAAGGCATCGTTAAGAGAAAAACGAGGATTTCCATATCTTTTCCTTGCTTTTCCCCCCTATTGGGTATACAATGTTTTGCGTACATTCACACACATGAGAGGTTATCAGAGACATGACCCATCCTTATAAAACGCGGGAGGGCGGCGCCACGGTAACGGTGTTCGTCCCCTACGACTGTCAGAATCACTGCCCCTTCTGCATCAACAAACAGGAATACGCGGACTGCACCGGCTTCAGTCTGGAGAAGATCCTCGCCAGCATCCGCACCATGGACGCTATCACGCCCCGCTGCGACTTTGTATTCACCGGCGGCGAGCCGCTGGCGGATCTGAACGCGCTGCAGCAGATGCTGGACGCCATTCCTACCACCCACAAGGTGTATATCAACACCACCTTCCCCGCCCAGGAGACCACCACCTTTGACGAGATGCTGGCCTTTACGGAGCGGAACAGGCACAAGATCACCTGCATGAACATCTCCCGCCACCTGGTACACTACGTGGAGGAGAGTCCTGATGAGATCCTGGGCAAAATTGCCTGCCCCACCCGCATCAACTGCGTGCTCTACAAGCACTATCCGGCGGACAGGCTCCCTGCCTATGTGGAGCGCTTCCTGCCCTACAACATCCCCATCCAGTTCCGCTACGACTACACGGAGACCACGCCGGAGAACCTGTATGAGGAGGACAACGACAAGATCCTGCAGGACCTGAAGCGCCTGTTCACCTACAAGGGTCTGGACGGCTGCCGCATGCGCAACGGCTTCCACTTTGTATACAAGGGCCTGCACATGACGTACCACAAGACCCTGCCCTACTCCACCATTGTGGAGACCGGCGAGGACGGCGTGACCTACGACATTCTGTACGACATCCTCATCAAGCAGAACGGCGACATCCACAGCGACTGGACCGGCGTGAAGATGGACGTGGACGCCTACCGCAAGGTGGTGTTCGAGCCCTACGACCTGAAGGTGCTGGACGGAACCATCGATTTCTGAATATAAAAAGGAGACGGCTCAGGCCGTCTCCTTTTTGCCGCCCGCCGGCGGAACCTTTGCCCCTCCGCCGCCGTCATAGTTGGCAGGGGAAATTTTATGAGTTCTTAAGCTTTTCCCTCTTTTACTTCCGGCGGGTTTGTATTATAATAATGAACTGAGCCGGCATGCGGCCGGTTGGCCAAACAGTTTTGAGTGAAAGTAATAAGGAGCGATTCTATGAAACGTATTATCACGCTGCTGCTGGCGGTCATGACCGCTGTCTCTCTGGTCGCCTGCGGCGACAAGGCGTCCGCCACCGTGGATGCGGCGGGGCTGGGCAAGGCGCTGGCTGAGCGCGTACAGTTCGACACGGCTCTGTCCGCCATCGACGCCGGCGATTATCTGGAGCTGCCGGAAAAGTGCGAGGCAAGCGCCTACATGTCCGACGGCAGCACGGTGGAGGAGATCTTTGTGGTGCAGTGCAGCGACAAGACCGATGCCTCCGCGGTGAAGGTGTCCATGCAGAGCCTGCTGGACAGCCAGAAGCAGGAGATGGAGCGCTATAAGCCTGAGGAAGTCGCCCGTCTGGACAACGCCATCTTCGCCACCTACGGCACCTGCGTGGTGCTGTGCGTCACCAATGACACCGACACGGCCAACGCGGTCATCAAGGAGTTCGTGGGATGAGCTCCCGGTATGAGCGGCGGCGCGGAAGCGCCGGCGGCGCCGTGCTGCTGCTGATCGCGGCGGCGGCGCTGGTGGTGGCGATACTGGCCATCTGCACCGATGTGTTCAGCGGCAAGAAGGCCCCGGACAAGGACGCCGATACGCCGCCCGTCACCCAGACGGACGGAGAGAATACCGGCGACGGCACCCAGAGCGGCGACGGGCAGGACCCGGAGGGCGGCGATCAGACCGATGCCGATAAGAGCGGCGAGGATAAGTCCGGCGTGACCACCACGAAGCCGGCGTCCTCCAATGTGATCACCACCAGCGACAAGCCCTATCAGTCCGGCGGCGTGTATGTGGTGGGCAGCGCCGGATATGAAATGTACAACTATGTGGGCTCGCTGGCGGAGAAGTACCAGTCCACGGTCAACGCCGTGGCGGACAGTCTCAGCGGCGTGAGCCAGGTGTACGCCATGGCCATCCCCCTGTCCAGCGGCATCACGCTGCCGGATGAGCTGTTCAGCGACATACCCGGCAGCGACCAGGCGCAGGCCGAGAAGGATATTTTAGCGGGAATGGAGCAGAATGTAAAAACGATACCCCTGCACGACGTGATGATGTCCCACCGGACGGAGTACATCTATTTCCGCACCGACCACCACTGGACGGCGCTGGGCGCGTATTACGCCTATGTGCAGTTCTGCACGGCCAAGGGCATCACGCCCCACAACCTCAGCGACTATGAGGTGAGCCAGTTTCCGGGCTTCCTCGGCTCGTTCTACAACGACGGCGGCAAGCCGGATGCCATGAAGAACGATCCGGACACGGTGAACGCCTACCATCCCGTCAGCGCCACCGCCTCCATGAAGTACGGCGACAACGAGAACAGCACACTCACCGGCGGTCAGGTCATCTTTGACGAGTCCACCGCCTCGGCCAGCCTGAAGTACGGTACGTTCATCATGGGCGACAATCCCTTCACGGTGATCGAGAACCCGGAGGTCAGCAACGGCGAGAGCTGCATCGTGGTGAAGGAATCCTTCGGCAACGCCTTTGTGCCGTTCCTGGTGGATCACTACCAGACGGTGTACGTGGTGGACTACCGGTATTACAGCGGCAGCATCACCCAGCTGGCCAGGGACAAGGGCGTGAAGGATGTTCTGTTCGTCAACAATCTGTCCGCCATCCGCGGCAGCTACCAGATGGGCAAGCTGGCGGGTGTGAAGTAACGTATTGGAAACGGATTGCCACGCCAGTGTGTAGCCCAAGGGCACTTGCTTCGCGGCGCGCACTGGCTCGCAATGACAGACTTTTTTGACAGTCTGAGGGGCGGGCTTGCCCGCCCCTTTCGTTTTGAGATCAACTGCAAAGGAGAACCGCTATGGTATTCAGCAGCACCACCTTCCTGCTGGCGTTCCTGCCGCTGGTGGCCATTCTGTATTATATCTGCCCGCGGAAGCTGCGCAACGGCCTGCTTCTGGTGTTCAGCCTGCTGTTTTACGGCTGGGGCGAGCCGAAGTACATCCTGATCATGCTGTTCTCCACCGTGTTCGACTACTGCAACGGTCTGGCCATCGGCTGGTTCCGCCGGAGGCAGCGGGAGACGGGCGCCAAGGGCGTGCTGATCCTGTCGGTGGTGGGGAATCTGGCCATTCTGGGGTTCTTCAAGTACACGGATTTCGCCATCAACAACATCAACGGGCTGCTGGGCACGGCGATACCGGCGCTGGGGCTGCTGCTGCCCATCGGCATCTCCTTCTACACCTTCCAGACCATGAGCTACACCATCGACGTGTACCGGGGACTGGTGCCGCCCCAGCGGAACATCATCGACTTCGGCGCGTATGTGACGCTGTTCCCCCAGCTGATCGCCGGGCCCATCGTGCAGTACAAGACGGTGGCCTACGATCTGGAGCACCGGCGGGAGAATCTGGCGGAGGCCAGCGAGGGCTTGCAGCGGCTGGTGATCGGCCTGGGCAAGAAGGTGCTCATCGCCAACCAGATGGGCGCCATCTGGGAGGAGATCGCCGCCATGTCCGACCCCACGGCGGCCACGGCGTGGCTGGGCGCCATCGCCTACACGTTCCAGATCTACTTCGACTTCTCCGGCTATTCGGACATGGCCATCGGTCTGGGGCACTTCTTCGGGTTCCATTTTCTGGAAAACTTCAACTATCCCTACGAGTCCCGCTCCGTCACCGAATTCTGGCGGCGGTGGCACATCAGCCTGTCCACATGGTTCCGGGAGTACGTCTACATCCCGCTGGGCGGCAACCGCAAGGGCAAGGGGCGGCAGCTGGTCAACATCGCCATCGTCTGGCTGCTGACCGGCCTGTGGCACGGCGCCAGCTGGAACTTCGTCCTGTGGGGCGTGTACTACGCCGTGCTGCTGCTGCTGGAAAAGACGTTCCTGCTGAAGTTGCTGGATAAAGCGCCCCGGTTTGTGGGGCACGTCTACACCTGCCTGTGCTTCGTGCTGGGCTGGGTTCTGTTCGCCATTACGGATTTCAGCGCCCTGGGCGCGTATCTGGGGCACATGTTCTCCGGCGCCTTTGCCGACGGCACCACCGCCTATCTGCTGCGGTGCGACTGGCTGGTGCTGGCGCTGGCGGTGGTGGGCTGCACGTCCCTGCCCCGGCGGCTGTGGGAGAAGCGGGAGCGCGCCATGACACCGGCGCTGTCCGACGGACTGCGAACGGTGTGGGTGGCGGTCGTGCTGCTGGTGTCCATCGCCTTTCTGGTGGGCGACAGCTACAACCCGTTCCTGTATTTCCGGTTTTAAGGAGGCGGCGAAATGAAAAACACAAAGGGCCTCGCGCCGCTGATCGCCATCAGCGCCATTCTTCTGGCGCTGTCTGTGGGGAGCTTTTTCCTGACGCCGGACAGGGCGTTTTCCGAGAACGAGAACCGCTATCTGCAGCTGACGCCCAAGCTCAGCTGGGACAACATCCTGTCCGGAAAATTCATGAAGGACACAGAGAACTACACCAGCGACCAGATCATCTTCCGGGACTTCTGGACAGCCAGCCGCTCGGTCTTGCAGCGGGCGGAGGGCAAGGAGGATATCAGCGGCGCCTATCTGGGCGCGGATGGCCGCTATTTCACCAAGGTCACGGACGACAGCTTCGACTGGGCGGGGCTGAATAAGAACGCCGGGTATATCCGCTCGCTGTTCGACGCCAACCCCGGCAAGAGCTGCACGGCACTGATCGTGCCCAGCCCGGCGGGGGTGCTGCGGGATAAGCTGCCCGCCAACGCGCCCTATTACGACGAGGACGCGGCCTTCGCGCAGCTGGGTGACGCGCTGGGCGGCACGCTGCTGGACAGCCGGGATACGCTGGCGGCGGTGGACGACCCCTACTACCACACCGACCACCACTGGACGACCATGGGCGCGCAGGCAGCCTACGGCCTGTGGGCGCAGGCCACGGGGCATACGGCGCGGGCATACGGCCTGACGGATGCCACGGACAGCTTCCGGGGCACACTGTACTCCAAGGTGCTGCTGCCCGACAGCGTGTATGACACGGTGTATTACGCGCCGGAGATCACGGTGGACAGCGTGGTGTGCGACGGGGAGGACGGCGCGCTGTACGACCTGAGCGCGCTGGAGCGGAAGGACAAGTACGAGCTGTTTCTGGGCGGCAACTACGGTCAGTGCGTCATCACCACCGGCACGGAGAACGGAAAGCACCTGCTGCTGGTGAAGGATTCCTTCGCCAACTCCTTTGTGCCGTTCCTGACCGGGGATTATGAGACGATCACCATGCTGGATCTGCGGTATTTCCGGGGCAGCGTGCAGGAGCTGGCGGCGGAGGCCGACGACATTCTGGTGCTGACGGAGATCACCAACCTGGCCGCATCAGGGGAGTATTTCAAGCTGGGGAAATAAGAGGACATACCTATGACAGAGAAAGAAAACGAGCATACCGCCCCCTCCCGGCTGTTTGGCGGAGGGGCACATTCCGCGCCGCTGCACTGGCTGTTTTTCCCGGCGGCGGTACTGTATCACGAGCTGCTGCTACGGGCGTTCGACGCACAGTCGGTGTTTTTTGACGGGGCGCTGGCGCTGATCTTACTGTTCGCCGTGGGCACGGGGCTGTTCTGGAGCCTGATCGTCAACCTGCTGCGCCGTCCCAGGGCGGCCTTCATCGTCTCCGTCACCGTTACCGCCCTGTGGTCGGTGCTGGTCTGCGTGGAGTACTGCTGCCGCAGCTATTTCAAATCCTACTTCTTCCTGCGCTTCATCGGCAACATGAGCGAGAACGTGGTCACAGGCTTCGGCTCCGCCATCCCGGAGGTGGTGCTGCCCCGTCTGCCCTTCATCCTGCTGGCCATGCTGCCGGTGGCGGGCTGCGTCCTGCTGCGCCGCCGCATTGCGCCGCCCCAGCGCATGGGGTGGAAGCCCCTTCTGGTGCTGCTGGCGCTGAGTCTGGCCTTTGGCGGCACGGGCAGCGTGCTGGCGCACGGCGGCATGTACAAGACTTCGTATACCTACGGCTTCAACGCCGACGCCGGCGTGACCCACTTCGGGCTGAACGCCACCGTCCGGCTGGAGATGACATACGCCCTCTTCGGCCAGCCCGCCCCCGACATACAGGTGCCGGAGGACGACGGCGGGGACGACACCGCCGTCACCGCGCCGGTGGTATACGGCAAAAACGCCATGGACATCGACTTCGACGCGCTGGCGGAAAGCGCCTCCAGCTCCGCCGTGGCCAACATGTCCCGCTACTTCGGCAGCCTGACGCCCTCCTCCCAGAACGAGTACACCGGCATGTTCAAGGGCAAGAACCTGATCCTGTTCACCGCTGAGGCGTTCTCCCCGTGGTTCATCAGCGAGGAGCTGACACCCGCCCTGTACCGCCTGACCCACGAGGGCTTTGTGTGCAGCAATTTCTATCAGCCCGGCTGGGGACAGTCCACCACCGGCGGCGAGTTCGCGGTCATGACCGGCCTGATCCCCACGTGGGTCAACGGCAACGTCAGCTTTTACGCCACCGCCCGCAACAGCATGCCCTTTGCGCTGGGCAACCAGCTCCGGGCGCTGGGCTATACCACCGCCGCCTACCACGACAACATCTACAACTACTACAACCGCGACAAGACCCACCCCAATCTGGGCTACGACTATCAGGGGCAGGGCAGCGGCCTGAAGCTCACCGAGGACGGCAGCTGGCCCTATTCCGATCTGGAGATGATCCAGAACACCATCGACCCGTACATCGACGCCTATATGAAGGACGGCACGCCCTTCCACACCTACTACATGACCGTCAGCGGTCACGGCGGCTACGGCTGGGGACATGCCATGGCCGCCAAGAACCGTCAGAAGGCGCAGGCCGCCTATCCCAACGCCTCCACGCAGGTGCAGGCGTATGTGGCCGCCAATCTGGAGCTGGAAAGCGCGCTGGCCTATCTGCTGGAGGAGCTGGAGACAGCGGGCATCGCCGACGACACGGTGATCTGTCTGGCCGCCGACCACTATCCCTATCTGCTGTCCGACACGGACACCGACTATTACAACGAGCTGCGGGGCGTCACCGACTCCGAGCGGGACACCTCCCGCTACCGCAACGCCCTGATCCTCTGGTGCGGCTCCATGGACGAGCCGGTGCAGGTGGACGAGCCGTGCAGCGCTGTGGACATCGTGCCCACGCTCAGCAACCTGTTCGGTCTGACCTACGACTCCCGGCTCCTGTCCGGGCGGGACATTCTGGACAAGAGCTATAACGCCGCCTCCGCCGCCGGCAGCATCCCGCTGGTGATCCTGCCCACCGCCGGCGGCAACAGCTGGGCCACCGCCGCCGGCGTGTACGAGGCCTCCACCCGCACCTTCACCGCCAACCCCGGCATCACCGTGGGGGAGGATTACGTCAGCGCCATCAACGACCGCGTGTCGCTGCAATACCACTACGCCCAGCTGCTGGTGACATACGACTACTACGCCATCGCTCTGCCGCAGGAGGGGCATACGCCCAACGCGCCGCAGCTCGCCCCGCCCGCCCCGGCAGAGCCGGAGAACGGCGAGGAGGGCGCGGAGACCCCTGTGCCGGACGTCACCCAGCCGGACGTCTCCGACGGCACCGCGCCGGAGGACGGATACGTCCCGCCGGACGAGACACATCCCGAATAATGCAAAAAAAGAAGCACCCACGGTGCTTCTTTTTTTGCATATTGGTGTTAGTGGCGTCCTACGCGACCCCAGTCGGTGTCGCTCTCATACAGCAGGTGGATGTCCTCCATATACTGGGAATCCATGGGGTTGCTGATGGACACCGCCTCCTTGTATCGCTCCAGGGCGCGCCGGGACTTCTCCGGCGGCTGCACGGTGCCCGCGCCGGCGATGCACCCGCCGGGGCAGGCCATACCCTCCAGCAGATACCCGTCGTATTTGCCCGCCCGGGCCTTGCGCAGCATATGGCGGCACTGGTTCAGTCCCTCCGCCGCCACGGTCTTGACCTCCATCTCCGGGTGCAGCCGGTGGATCACATCCTCCACCGCCTTGGCCACGCCGCCGCCGGCGGCGAAGCCCACGCCCGGCGCGCTGGCCTCGTAGTGGGAGGGCAGGTCGGGGATCTGGGAAAAGTCGATGTTCTTGGCCTCAAACATGCCCCGCAGCTCCTCGAAGGTGATGACGAAGTCCACGTCGCTGCGGACGCTGCGGCGGCTGGCCTCCAGCTTCTTGGCGGCGCAGGGGCCAATGAACACGACGCGGCAGCCGGGACGCCGCCGCTTTTGCAGCCGCGCCGTCAGCACCATGGGCGTCATGGTCATGGAGATATACGGCGCGAAGCCGGGGAACTCCTTCTTGGCCATTACCGACCACGCCGGGCAGCAGGAGGTGGCCATGAACGGCTGCTTCTCCGGCACCATCCGCAGGAATTCCTCTGCCTCCTCCACCGCGCACAGGTCGGCGCCCACGGCTACCTCCTCCAGCGCGGCGAAGCCCAGCTGCTTCATGGCGGCCTTGATCTGTCCCGGCGTCACGTTGTCGCCGAACTGACCCCAGAAGGCCGGCGCGATCACCGCCACCACCTCGTCGCCTTGACGGATGGCGTGGATCAACTGGAACAGCTGTCCCTTGTCCACGATGGCGCCGAAGGGGCAGTTCACCAGGCACATGCCGCAGCTGACGCACTTGTCGTAGTCGATGCAGGCGTGGCCGTATTCATCCTGCCCGATGGCGTTCATGCCGCAGGCCTCCTGACAGGGGCGGGTGAACTTGATGATGGCCTGATAGGAGCAGGCGTCCTTGCACTTGCCGCACTTGACGCACTTGCTCTGGTCGATGCAGGCGTGGCCGCTGCGATCGATGTCGATAGCGTCCTTGGGACAGGCGTTCTGGCAGTGCCGCGACAGGCAGCCCTGGCAGGCGTTCGTCACCTCGTAATGGGTGGGCTTACAGCCGTTGCAGGCGTATTTGATGATGTTCACCAGCGGGGGATCGTAGTACTTCTCCGCCACGGCGCTCTCCTCGATGCCGTCGCTGAGCAGGCTGTGCTCCGCCACCGGACGCAGGGGCAGTCCCATGGCCAGCCGGATACGCTCGCCCACGATGGCGCGCTCCAGAAAAATGGACGACCGCTGGTTGCCCACCTCGCCGGGCACGATCTCGTAGGGCAGCTTCTCCATCCGCCGGTAATCGCCGCCTTCATAAGCCAATCGCGCCACCTCGGCAAACACGCGTTTACGCAGATCGGCGATATAGCATTTGAAGTTTCTCATGAGTAGATATTTCCTCCCACATTAGTCTCTCCTTGTCAACTATTATAACAATCTTGGGTGGGAATACAATGTCAGATTGCGAGAATTTTTATCACTGCGCAGATAATTTATCATGCAAGTTAGACAATACGCTACATCCGCTCCCGAAGCGCCTCCTCCAGCTTGCCCAGTGCCTTCTTCTCAAGGCGGGACACATAGCTGCGGCTGATGCCGTAGTGCGCCGCCACCTGCCGCTGGGTCTGGGGCAGTCGCCCGTCCAGCCCGTACCGCCGCCGCAGGATGTCCGCCTCCCGCTTTGTCAGCTTTTCCGCGATCAGCCGGCGCAGCAGCGCCCGATTCTCTTTGTCCTGCAGCTCCTCCAGCATGGTGTCCTCCTCGCCCACCACGTCGCTCAGATACAGGGCATCCCCCTCGGTGCCCGTCTCCAGCGCGTCGCTGAGCGACACCTCCCCCTGCACCTTCCGCTGCGCCCGAAAATGCATGAGGATCTCATTTTCAATACACCTGCTGGCGTAGGTCGCCAGCTTGATGCCCCGGTCGGGGCGGAAGGTGTTCACCGCCTTGATGAGCCCTATGGTGCCGATGGAGATCAGATCCTCCTGATCGGCCGACTGGGTGTAGTATTTTTTGAAGATGCATTCTTAAAGGCTAATTTGCCTCGTTCATAATAGGCTGAAGCCGTTTGCCCCAGCCGCAAATAGAGTTCTAAATGGATATGTTTGTCATCGCTGTCCTCACATACCACAGCGTGATCGAGGATCGTGGCAACCACCTCTGATTGGATCGGCTTCTTGCAGTTCAGATCTGACCAAAGTGCCTTTTCCAGCGCAGCCGTGTCCGTGGCCGCGATTTTCTTTTGCTGCTCCTGCTGCTGCAAGGCGATCGTTTGTGTTTGCAGTGAGGTGATCTGTTCATTGAAGCGGCTGTTTCGCTTTTTGAATTCCTGCATGGTAATAGCGTCGGCCATACTCAGCTCCAGCAACTTTTCCTTCTTGTCCTCCAGCTGCTGTATCTGCGCTTGCAGCCGGGCGATCTCCTTGGAGTGGGCTTCCTTCTTCTGTGTATTTGTAACGGAATCCAACACCATGCGGATGATCTGTCTCTGATGCTTTACCAGCTTCTGAAACTGCTCTGCCAAAATAGTATCCAGTTCCGTGGTGCGAATGGTGGGCAGGTCGCAGCCAGCTTTCCCGTGTTCACGGTACATTTTGCATTTCCAAAATTCCGTTTCGCCCTCCTGCGTTTTGAAGGATTGCCGGTGAAAGGACGTTCCATGCTTTCCACAGATGATCTTGCCGCTGTAGGGATACCGGCTCTGATACCCTACGCCATAGGCTTTCGAACGGGCGCTCCTCTGCTTAAAAAGGGCATTGGCCTTATCCCATACTTCTTCTGACACGATGGCCGGAATATTCGGGTCGGGATAGGACACCCATTCACTTTCGTCGAGGAACGCTGTCTTTTTCTTGCGATAGTCTAATGATTGGGTCTTGTTGCCACAGTACCAGCCCTTATATTTGGGATTTTGCAGAATGTGTCCGATGGTGCTTGTGTTGAATACATTACCCTGCAAGCTGGTGTAACCACGGCGGGTCAGCTCCTGTGACAAGCTGCGAAGGCCATATTGACCGGTGGCATAGAGTTCAAATATCTGCTTTACCGCCTCTGCCTGCTCCGGAACAATGGTCAGCTTACAGTCCTTTTTATCATAGCCCCACAAGCGATTATTGCCCAGTACACGACCGTTCTTGATAGATTGACGAAAGCCGAATTTCAGCCTCTCAGAGAGCTTGCGCACCTCGTCCTGTGCCACACCCGCCATGACCACCAATCGGAACTCGCTATCGCTGTCCAGCGTGTTGATGTTGTCATTCTGGAATAGAACGCCCACATTGTTCTCCAACAACTCCTGCGTATACTGGATGCTGTCCAGCGTATTACGGGAGAAGCGAGAGATCTCCTTCGTGATGATGAAGTCAAACATCCCTCGCTGGGCGTCTGCGATCATCCGCAGGAAGCTGTCCCGCTTGTAGGTACTTGTGCCGGAAATGCCCTCGTCTATGTAACCGGGGATGTACGTCCAGTTGGGATTTTTCTGGATGAACTCTGTGTAGTATTGAATTTGGTTTTCCAAACTGCCCTGCTGCTCCACCTTCTCGGTAGAAACGCGGGCATAGAAGGTCACACGCAGCGGCAGGTCATAAATTGACTTGCCCAGCCGCATCTGCTCTCTCAACCATCGAACCGTCATCATGGGTATCTGCCTCCTCAACCATTATTTCTTCCATAGCTTCAGTATCAGAGGTAAATCGACATTTGTCAAAAAAACGGGAGTTGCAGGCAGAAACATATGTCTCTTCCGAAATCAACTCCCGTTTCCATAGACGTTTCAACAAAACCAAGGCAATATCGCGATCAACTTCTGTCATAGGCAACCCCTCCTTTTTATAGGGTATGTGGGGATCAGGGTGATATGCTCTGAAAGGTTAATATTGATTCACGATTGATAGGATGCGTAATATATGCTATAATAACATCACAACAGTATAGAACTACTATATTTCTTGGAAACCGTCAAGGGGATACACATAAATGAATTATATTGACGCATTGAAGAAGACCGCCAAACGCTTAGATGCCGAGTTTGAAGCCAGTCAACTTATTCAGCACAGTCCCAGTAAAGGTGCATTTCGAGAATATATTGTTAAGCACTGCATCCGTCCTTTTTTGCCAGAAGCATACGGCATCTCGAGTGGAGAGTGTTTTGATGTCTACGGAAATATGAGCAAGCAATTAGATGCGGTTGTCTATGATCGGCTATATTCATATACTGTCCCGTATACAGATGATTTCATACAATTTCCGTACGAGTCCGTATATGGTAATATTGAAATAAAATCTTTTTTAAACAAGAATGAACTTATTGCTGCTACGGAAAATATTGTTTCTTTCAAGAGATTAATTCGTAAAGCTCCCGAGGCAGCACAAATAATTCCCAACAGAAGTCTTGATATAAAGGGGATTACTTGGTCTGATACCGGAACCGCGGAAACGTTTGGCATTATTTTTGCCTATGATTCATTGGAACCAGAAACCTTAATTAAGCATTTACGTGAAATTGATCCCGACCTACTCCCGTTCCTACCCAATCTCTTCGTTTTATACAAAAAGAAAACAGCAATTATGAGAATTAAGTATGAGGTAGACCGTGCTGATGGTGTTGAAAAATTCTATCCGAATTTTTATGGTGACTACGATGGTTTTATGTCGCTCCCGTGTGGTGAAGATATTCTACCTATTTTTATAACCAACATTCTCATTCATTCTTCTTACGAACGGATTTCCACCATGGAAATTGCGGATTTGATTAATCCTGTAATTGACAATGCACTCCATAGTATGCCACCTCAGAAAGTAGCACGTTACAAGTAATAACAAGCTGGAACCTCCCCTACTGTGCTGATTTGGATACTTTGCAACTCCCGAATGCCAAATTTTCTTGCTTCACAAGGGGGCTGGCTTTCTATATACTGAACACTAATACTCTCAAGCAAAACAGGCGGCTGGTGGCTGCCAGCCTCACGGGAATCTCACCCCGGCCCATGCTGATGGGTGCGCCGCACGATGCTTTGAGGGCGTCCAATGCGGGAGTATCATTAAAGGTGCCGGTGGTCGTGGCCAACAGAGTGCCGCTCTGTTTCGGAATAGCGTCTGTTTCGCTCCCTCCCCATGGGAAGATCATGGCGGGCGCTGTTCTCTGGCTCACACCGACACGAACGTACCTGTCTGCTGTATGACGCGCAAAGTGCGCTTTTTCAAGAAACATGGGCATATAGGCCCGCAGCCGATGTCAATACTCTTGACAGCAGCTGCCAGTCTATATAAAACCCACAGCGGCAGCGCAAGGGGGATACGCCGCCGCTGTGGGCGGAGGGGGCTAAACCGTGTAGGACTTACTTGCGGAGGAAAGCGGCTACCATATCAATGAACTGCGCGTTCGTCGGTGGCTGCGACAACGGGTGGCCTGCAATGCGCTCAAGTAAGCTGTGGTTAGGCTGTCTCCAACACGCTTGCACAAGGGTTCGGAGATTTCTTTCCACGCAGTTGGTGGTAGTATGAAAATATTGTGCCGTTTGGCTATAGAGTCTTTTCGTGATAGCAGGACATACTCCGGCTTCTCCTGCACCTGTTCCAACATATACACGGCAAAGTGAAACCCAGACAGCTTTCCGGATACACCCAGAAGACGCAGCAAACGTTCAGCGTCCAAAGAAACGTTCTTTTCCAGTTCCGAAACGTAGCAAACTAAAGGCACTGATGTTCCCTCCTGTCCTGTGTATTTTGAAAGCCAGCACTCGGTGATCCTCGGCGGACCTCTTGCCGGTGGGCATACGCTGTTTTGTTCTTGATATGCTAATTTTACACGATTTTTGGGCATTTGTGTTATATAATCGTTCTACAATGGTCTACGTGAATGCGATGTTTTTTGTGTGGAATTGTCGATAATTGCAGTTTTTTGCAGCAAAAAGTCACCGCCAGCAAAGCAGCGCAATTGCCGCATTGCTGACGGTGACTTATATGCCACATTGTTTTGTTTCAAATGCCTTGCAGGAAAACTCGTAATGGCCCATCCGCGCCGACAGATGCCCTCGAATTTAGGGCACTATCATGGTAAGAAATACAAAATGTTGTGTGAGGTTTGTTTGTGGAAGAGGTTGCCGACAGATCCGGGAGCACCTGCCAACGAGGATGGGGAGAAAAGAGAAAAGAGTTGGAAAGTAAGATTACTTGGCGGCCTTGGCAGCCTTGATGGACTCGATCAGCTCGGGAACGACCTTGAACAGATCGCCGACGATACCGTAGTCAGCCACCTCGAAGATGGGGGCGGTGTCGTTCTTGTTCACGGCGATGATGCACTCGGAGTCCTGCATACCAGCCTTGTGCTGGATGGCGCCGGAGATACCCAGAGCGACGTAGACCTTGGGATGGACGGTCTTGCCGGTCTGGCCGACCTGATGGTCAGCGGAGATCCAGCCGGCGTCCACGCAGGCGCGGGAGGAACCCACGACGCCGCCCAGGACCTCAGCCAGCTCCTCGGCCAGCTTGATGCCGCCCTCCACGTCCTTGGAGATACCACGGCCAACGGACACGATGAAGTCAGCGCCGATCAGGTCAACCAGCTTCTTGGCGGCCTTGACGGTCTCGGTGACCTCGGTGTGGATGTCAGCAGCAGCCAGCTCAAAAGCGGGATGCAGGATCTCCACGTTCTTCTTGCACTCGCGCTTCTTCATAACGCCGGGGCGAACGGTCGCCATAGCGGGGCGGAAGCGGGGGCAGATGATGGACGCCATCAGGTGACCGCCGAAAGCGGGACGGGTCATCTTCAGGTCGCGGGACACATCGTGGGGCTCACGGTTGATCATCACGGTGCCCAGCTTCTCGATGCGCTCCTCGGGCAGGGTAGAAGCTTCGCGCAGGAAGCCCTTGTAGTTGGGCATGTCGATGTCCAGGTGGGTGCAGTCCGCGCACAGACCGGTGTGCAGGCGAGCCGCGCAGCGGGGGGCCAGGTCACGGCCGATGTTGGAGGCGCCGAACAGCAGCACCTCGGGCTTCAGCTCCTCAA